>Ga0137403_10004104_pt1 | contig 17229 bp, 16 predicted proteins | sample CZOMad2_1_16fung_FD_122057 | JGI IMG/M metagenome (GOLD analysis project Ga0137403, IMG submission 122057) | Vadose zone soil fungal communities from Angelo Coast Range Reserve, California, USA - CZOMad2_1_16fungal (Hybrid Assembly) | ecosystem: Environmental > Terrestrial > Soil > Vadose zone...
TATCTGAGCGTTCCATGCCGCCCGTAGGGTATTGAATTCAGGTCTGGTTGTCCCTCTACCTCTGGCTTCGCCCGGAACCCTGGGGTTGCCATACGACAGGTGGGTATGGGCATCGATGAGCCCCGGCATGATCCACTGTCCGGTGGCATTGATAACCTCCACATTGTCACTGTCTTCCAGCCTTATGTCGCCGGGCAAGCGCCCGGTGCTTTTGATGCGACTACCTTGGATCACAATAGCCTCATTCCGACTCGGAGAATTCCCGGTGCCATCAATCATGGTGCCGTTAGAGATCACGATAGTTTTTTTATCATTGCCGCTCATCTGACCCTCCTAATTATACGGTCAAGACTTGCCGCCAGAGCCGCTCCCGATTCGCCGACGCTTCTTCTGTCGATCACATGATGAAGGTAACCGGCTTGCGTCCGTGCCGGATTCCCAGCATAACGGGGCTCTACCACGGCTCCGTCCCCAACAACAATGAAAAAAATAACGGTGTCCCTTTAGCCACGGTCTACCAATCAGAGCTGGTCAGACGAGTGACGCCCGAAACATTGCTAAAAGAAACTAATTAATTACAATCATTTCTTCTCGAGACCAGTCGCGTGTTTGGAATGTGTGGAAGCTTTGAACCGATTAATCTATTCGAGTCGTTCAGGCAAGCCCGTGGCTGATGAATGTATATAGGAGGATTGAAATGAAGTTGGACGGTCAAGTTGCAATCATTGTCGGCGGCGCGCGCGGCATCGGCGAAGCGATCGCGCATACCTTTTTTCGGGAAGGCGCGAGCACCGTCTTGGTGGACCTGGAAAAAATGAAGCCCCAACTCGATGGCGTCGCTCGAGGGATCAATGAGCACGGTGGAAAAGCCGTCGCTATCGCCGCCGACTGCAGCGACGATCGCCAAGTCAACGCCATGGTCGACGAGACAGTGGCGCGTTTTGGCAAGATCGACATTCTCGTCAACAGCGCCGGCTTTCGCGGTCCATTGGTGCCGGTGCAAGACATCACCGAAAAAGAATGGGATGACGTGCTCTTGTACAACCTTAAGCTAGTCTTTCTCTGTTGCCGCGCTGTCTTGAAACAGATGATGAAGCAGAAAAGCGGCAGCATCGTCAGTATCTCCGGCACCGCCGGCAGAGAAGGCATGGCGCTGCGCGGCTCGCTGTGCGCGGCCAAGTGGGGTCTCGTGGGCCTGACCCAAACAATCGCCAAAGAAGCCGGTCCTTATGGGATCAGAGCCAACGTAATCTGCCCAGGCGGGATGGACGAACCCGATCTCCGAGAGATGTACGCGGAGAGAGCCAAAGGATTAGGAATGGAGTTTTCACAGCTAGAAAAACAAGTGCTGGAATTAACGCCGCTGCGAAAATACGCCAAGCACGAAGAGGTCGCCAAAGCCGCGCTTTTTCTCGCCTCTAGCGACTCGTCGCACACGACAGGAGAATCGTTGAACGTCTCCGGCGGAAGGTTGATGAGTTAACATGATGGCCGGAAAATAATGCTATCTGAGTTCGAGCGTTGCTCTGAACTCGGAGAAGAGTCATGAAAAGTCTTGCCGTCACGTCTGTGATCACTATATTGGTCTATTTGCCGAGGCACAGAGCGCACAGAGGTTTTCTTTCCAAGCTCTCCCTCTCCGCGTCCTCCGCGTCTCGTAGTTCGACAGGCTCACTACGTCCTGAGCTCGTCAAAGGATGCGGTGAACCATCCAAATCCTTCGTCTCAACCCAGATAACCGTGTTCGCGCCAAAATTGCTCGGCGGCGGGATGCAAGGGAATCACGAGCGGCCCATCGGGCGTATCGCGGCACATGCGCTCCAACGGCAGCGGACCGGGTTCCTGCCAGCCAATCCGATCCTTGCGAGCTTCCAGTGCGGCGCAAACCGCGGTCACGACTGTGTCGGGAACGTTGGCATGCGTATAAACAGCGAAGCCGCTAAAATCCAAGGCTGGCACATCCTCCGGTAACTTGGGATACCGCGCCTTGGGAATTACGGCGCGACGAAAACCGAGCGCTTCTAGCTTAGCTAGCATAGGCTCATCGAGCGGCAGCACGCGCATTCTCGCCTCTGCCGCTGCGTTGACCCAGCTGCGCACCGCTTCATCGACAATCATATCAACTTCACCGCGCTGCATCGCGCCGAAGCGGTTACTCTTCATCGGCAGACCATCGTCGTAGCGCACTTGCCCGCCCCAGGAAACAATATCGTCGAGGGAAAAACCCGCGGTCGCCAAGACTTCTTTAACAACCGGATGAAGCGCATGATCCCTTTGACCGCGCATGGACATGCGCAGCGGATAACGGCGCTGACGAATCTCATGGAAAGACTTCAGGCCCGTCCGTTCAGTCACGGCAAAAGCGAGCTGGTCGGGCGACGGAATAACCGTGATCGCGCGCAGCGGAATCGGCGCTGCAAAGGGTCCCGTGCCGCGCTCGGCCAGAGCTAAATATCCCGCCGGATTGATAATCGCGACCTGTACGTCGCCACGAGCGACATCTTCGATCGCCGCTGGACCGTCGCTGGCGAAAAGAATGACCGGCCACCCATCTGCGCCTTGCGGTCGCAAGCTAACACGAGCTTGGCGGTACGCCCAGCCTGGCTGATCGACCAACTCCGAAGCGAGTTCGAGGACTAGCCTGGATCGTATGGTGTCTCTGCCGATCGAGTGGTTCGTTGTCTGATTGTTAGGTTTCTTTTCCATCGAAGCTTTCCTTACCGCATCCTAAGCGTCCGATCGACGTCAGAGATCCATTCAGACTGTATGAAGACTCTATCGGAGCCCTTCGACAGCGCCCAGGGCGAACGACTAAATGCTTAATTTTAAGCGAAGCGATTCCGTTCGTGGTGAGCCAGCCTTATATTACCTCTGTCCTGAGCGAAGTCGAAGGAAACCATGAACGGACTTTTCACACAGTCTGCCGAAGGGAGAAATCTTTCTTCTTCGCCCTCGCCAGAATGACAATTTGTTTACGGGCTTCTCAGATACCGCTTAGTCGTACGTAAGAATTCCGCGCCCCAATATTCGTCCATGCTCCAAGTCGTCGATTGCCTCATTGATCTGCTCAAGCTTGTAACGATGGGTGACTAAATCATTGAGTTTCAGCTTGCCGTCCCGGTACCAACGAATGAAGATTGGAAAATCGCGATCCGGACGGCAATCGCCGCCGCTCGTACGGGTAAACGATCGGTTGCCGATAAACAGGCTCGTGTCGAGAATCGCTTTTGCGTTTGGCGGCGTAATCCCGACGAGCAGCGCCGTGCCACCTCTATTCATACCCGAATAACCGGGGCGCACGGCGCCAAGAATTTGTTCTTGCGTCTGCGGTAAACCAACAGCATCGATCGCATAGTCGACGCCACCATCAGTTAATTGCCGAATCGTTTTCAGCGCGTCTCCCTCCTTCGAGTTCACGATATGCGTTGCACCAAAGCGGAGCGCGAATTCGAGCTTTTGATCGTTGATGTCAACGGCGATGATTGGATTCGCGTCGACGATCGCTGCCGCCGATATTGCACAAAGCCCGATGCCTCCGGAACCGAACACCGCAACCGAAGCTCCGGGTCGCACTCGAAGCGTGTTGATGATTGCGCCGGCGCCCGTCATAACCGCACATCCGATGATCGCTGTCACATCCGTCGGTATATCCTTTGGCATCGGCAGCACGACGCGTTCCTGTGCGAGCGCGTATTCCCCCCACGTGGCGGCAGAGTGCATGACTTCTTGGCCCTTCCAAAAGGCGATCGACTGCGCCCGATCGTTCAGGGCGTGCGCGACCAACGGTTGGTTGGTGGTCGAATTATCCCGATCGACCCAAGTCGTAATGACGTGGTCGCCTTCCTTAACGTGCTTGACGTCGCGCCCCGTGGCGACCACCACGCCTGTCGATTCATGGCCGAGGAGCGCCGGCAATCGTTGACCAGGTCGTGCTGGCCGCTGCATGGTGTGAAGTTGCGAGTGACAAACGCCACTGGCGAAGAGCTTGACGAGTACCTGGTCCGCCGCCGGATCGGCAAACTCAACTTCGTCCACCACCAGAGGCTCTTTTGGTTCAACAAAAATCGCCGCCCGACCTTTTGTGGGCATTGTTGCCTCCTTGCGCGCCGCGGCTTTGAGTCGCGATATTTCGACTGACGCTGAACGCGGTTGTTAGGCTAATAAACCACCAGCTGAAAGACAGCCGATCCCTGAAAGACCAATTAATCCGTAGGATTCAATTTGTCCAGATAAACGATCAGCTATTTTGCCGCTTGACGATCGCGCAAGTGCGGTGGTAGTACGAGCGCAGCTTCATGCTCGCACTGGATCGACTCTTCTCACGGAGGATGCACATGCGCAAAAATGCAGTACTTGCAACGGCGTTCGCATCTGCGGCGGCAGCGCTATTCTTGTTCGCTCATTCCATACGAGGCGCGAGCTCTGCCGACATCGCGCTCAACGGCCAAGTCAGCTCAATTGAAGAAGGCCCGATGGAGGGCGTGCTCGTCAGCGCAAAGAGAGCCGGGTCGACTGTGACGACTACCGTGGTGAGCGACGGCCAGGGCCGTTATACTTTCCCCGCAAAGAAACTCGAGTCCGGTCAATATGCTATTTCAATCCGCGCGGCCGGCTACGAAGTTGATGGTCCCACAGCGGCAACCATTACATCAGAAAAAACCACAGCGGTCGATTTGAAGCTTCGTAAGACGCAGGATCTCGCGGCGCAGTTGACGAACGCAGAATGGCTCGCCAGCGTCCCGGGCACGCCGCAGCAAAAAAATACACTCCTGAGTTGCGTCGGCTGCCACACCGTCGAGCGAATCGTGCGGTCAAAGTACGATGCGGCTGGGTTCATACAAGCGATCCTGCCGCGGATGGCGAGTTACGTAAATCAAAGCACGCCGCTGCGCCCGCAGCTACGACTCGGCGCGCGCGACACCGCGTTAGTCGGTGAAGAACAGGAGCGAGTCCAGCGGACCCAAGCCGAGTGGTTAAGCAATATCAATTTGAGCTCATCTGCCACGTGGGCGTTTCCCCTGAAGACTCTGCCTCGCCCCAAAGGCCAAGCCACGCGGGTGATCATAACGGAGTACGATTTGCCGCGCCCGACGATCGAGCCTCATGACGTGATCGTCGATGGCGACGGCATGGCCTGGTATTCCAATTTCGGCGAGCAGACGCTCGGGAAGCTCGATCCCAAAACCGGCAAGCACACCGAATACTCCGTGCCCGAGCCAAAGAAAGGTTCGCCGACCGGTGCCCTTTCGGTGCGTTTCGACAAAGACCAGAATTTGTGGTTGGGCATGATGTACCAGGCCGGCATCGCGAAATTCGATAAGAAGACCGAGACATTCCAGGTCTGGAACATTCCCTCGGAATTGAACAAAGCGAATACGCAAATCAATATGACGAGCCCTATGCATATCGGCGTGGACGGCAAGGTGTGGGCGCAAAACAACGGATTCGCAGGCGTGCATCGGGTCGATCTGAAATCCGGGAAATGGGAAACCTGGGACCCGTTCAAGGAATCACCCAGAGGTCACAACATCTACGATGTCATCGCCGACTCCCAGAACAACGCTTATTTCACCGACATCGGCAAGGAGCACATCGGCAGGATCGATGCGAAGACCGGCAAGCTCACGATGTACGAGACGCCCACCAAGGGCTCGGGACCGCGCCGCGGCATGATGGATGCGCAGGACCGTCTCTGGTTCGGTGAGTACCGCGGCAACAAAATTGCGATGTTCGACACCAAGAGCGAAAAATTCCAGGAGTGGGCGGTGCCGACGCCGTGGTCTAACCCCTACGACGTCGCCGTAGATAAAAACGGCGAGGCGTGGACCGGATCCATGCTCAATGATCGGATCACACGGCTCAACACCAAGACGGGCCAGTTTACCGAGTATCTTCTTCCCAAGTCGACGAACGTTCGCAGAGTTTTTGTTGATAATTCGACCACACCGGTCACGTTCTGGGTCGGCAGTAATCACGGCGCGGCGATTATCAAACTGGAGCCGCTGGATTAAGTCTTACAAAATTCTGGAAACCCGTTGCGTTTTGTGTACTTTGGAAATCGAATAGAAGAAAGTGATCGTCGGGTCAGCTAATCTGTTAGAGCGATTGCTCCATTTGGGCGGGAGGAAAATCCATGTTGAAGCCAATGACATCGCGGACGATTCTTTTCGTGCTTGCCGTTACCGCGCTGCTCTGTCCGCGATTGATTCTAGCGCAAGACCGATCAGGCACGCTGCAAGGAGTCATCAAGGATTCCCAAGGCGCGCCGGTTGCCGGGGCGTTTGTGAAGATGAAAAACGCTGAACGGCGGCTCGTCTTCATGGTGATCAGCCAGGCGCAAGGCCGCTATTCGGTAAACACGCTTCCGACTGGAAAATATGTCGTGCAGGCGATCGGCGGGGAACATCAGAGCGAACTATCTCAGCCGGTCGACGTCGCGCCCGGGAAACCTGCGACCGTGGACTTGGCGCTGACCGCTACGCGGGCGCCGCAACTCGCCGGAGCATGGCCGGGCCGGCTACCGGGTGAGCAGGGTGGTGAGGCAGACGAAGCCCGAAGCGGGCCGCCGCCGCTGCCGGAAGGCGACGGCAGAGAGATCATTCTGGCGAAATGTGTTTCCTGCCATGACGCCCAAAGGATCATCAGAGTACGGGCTGATCGGAGCCGCTGGCAGGCCATCATTCAAAACATGCGCGCTTATGCTCACGGCTCGACGCTTGCCAAAGACCTGACCGATCGAGAATCGCTGGTCCTGCTGGATTATGTCGCGACGAACTTCTCCGCCGCTGGCGCGCGCACCGCGAGGCCGAAACCCGATCCCAACAGTCGCTTGCCCAGAACTCTGCTCGCTGGTGAGGCGATGAAGTACATGGCCGTCGAATATGAATTGCCAAATAACCGTGCCGAACCTCATGAAGTGACCGTGGACGGCGATGGCAACGGCTGGGTCAGCCAACGAGTCGGCGGCAAGCTCGGCCGTCTGGATGGAAAAACCCTCACCTACAGCGAGTACGTGCCGCCGGCCGGGCCCTCGCCAATGAATCGATTGAACGCGATTAACCGCGCCCCCGACAATAAACTTTGGTTCATCGACGGCGGCCCAAATCGGCGCTGGCTGAACATCGATCCGAGGAGCACGGAGTTCGCCGTTTATGAGTTACCGAAACTCAAGAACGGTTCCGCCAGCGGCAATACCATGCGGGTGCATCCCAATGGAACGGTCTGGCTGAATTCCATCGCGGCGAATCAAGTCATCCGTTTGGACCCCAAAACCCGTGAGTTCACCGTTTATGACGTTCCTGCCGGCGTGAAACGAGGCAGGACTGCGAATCCTTATGGCATGGCATTTTCGGGCGACGGCAAAGTCTGGTTCATCGAGAATGCTGTCAGCCAAATGGGACGTCTGGATCCGGAGACGGGCACGATCGACGAGTACGAAATACCGGTGAAAAACCCGGTCGCGCGCAAAGGCGGCATGGACTCCGCCGGCAACGTCTGGGTCGGTCTCCACGGCGCCGGGAAGCTGATGAAAATCGATTACAAGACAACAAAAATGACTGTCTATTCGCCGCCCACCGAAGACTCTGGTCCTTATTCAGTGCAGGGCGATCCGAAAAGCCATCTCGTTTGGTTCAGCCAGCAACATGTCGATCAAATTGCGCGTTTCGATCCAAAAGCCGAAATATTTACCGAATTTCCGCTGCCGAACGCCGAGTCTGATCCGCGCAGGATCGAGGTTGACCCGACCAATCCGAACCGCATTTGGTGGACCGGTAATCTTGCCGGCCGGATGGGCTATATCGAGTTGCTGAAATAACGCGCGCTGCCAATCTTCGACGCGAAAATTGGCAATGGACGCGGCGATCGGCGTCGGCCTCGTTTTCTATCAATCGATCGCGAGGCCGCGCCGAATGGTCGATTTAGCGCCCGTAAAGCATGACGGTCGCGCGCCCTTCGCGGCGATCGGAACTTCGATATCTGAATTCTACCGCTCTTATGGCACGGCGGTCGCCCGGCAGATCGATCTCCCGGCTCCATGAATTTTCTTGGAAACGGTGCCGGATATTCGGCGAAAAAGTGTTTCCGTCGGCGAAGATGACGACCATGTCATATATTTCGACCGGCGCACCGCGCACGGCCACGCCCAACTCGCGGAACCTCCCTTCCCGCCGACCGACGTCGATCCTTTCGCGCTCCATTTTGAAATCGGCTTCCCGCTGACCCAGGAGCTCCCAGCCGCCACCGCCATAATGGCCGTCGTTGACTACGCAGCCTGCCAAGAGAATGCCCAAGCATAGCATCCAGAGCTTTCGCCAAACTTCCATATTTGCACCTCCGAGGAAAAAAATCGGCTTTTCGACCGGTGCTAATTAGACGTCTCGTTCATAATATCCTTACAGAACATAAGAGCTGACCGAAGGTCGGTATTCAAAATCAACTCGTCCTCCCCCGCCAGTCGTTGAGAATTGCCACGCCATCAATATAACGGTGACTCGGCACCGGGCCTGGAGCACGTCAACTCGTGCGAGGACTCGCCGTCGAGACTGGACAATTCCCCCCAAACTGGAGTAAACAGACTTCAACATCGGGGTGCTGACTCAATGATCGTTGCGTTACTTATTTTGCACGGACTGCTGGCGGTAGCGCTGCTCGGCGCGATTACCCATCAAGCCATCAGTGTCTGGGTGCCGATGCGAGGTGCTGCGGGCTCGTTTGTCGGGCGCATGCGCGCGGTTCCGGCCAAGTCCTACGTCAACGCGATCATCGTGCTTTATGCGCTGACCGCGCTCCTGGGCGGAATTATTTACCCCACCTACCGGCTCAGCGTGAGGATCGTGCTCGAACAAATGCAGCTCTATGTGCCCAACGGCGCCTTTGAGCTCAAGGAACATTTCGTTGCCCTCGGGTTGGGCGTATTGCCCGCCTACTGGTACTTCTGGCGCGAGCCTCAAGCCGCCGAGCACGCGCGCACGCGCGCGGTTCTGACCGCCCTTTTGGCCTTCATCGTGTGGTGGGGTTTTCTCGTTGGTCACGTTCTCAACAATATCCGAGGATTCGATCTATGATCACGGCTCGGTCGCAACCGACGTTCGTGGTCACGTTTGCCGTCACATACGCAATTTTTTACGTTGTTTCGGTTGAGTACAACTTGGCGCTGTTCACCTATCACCCCGCCCTGGAGGAGTTCGGCTTTTTGGTCGAGAAAGCGAAAGACGGCCCGGCGATGTACTGGTATGGCTGGATGGCAACATCCGCGATAGCCGCATTCGTCCTGGCCGCGTTGGCCTCGTGGGTTCCGGATGGCTGGGCGAAGCGCGTATGGCCAGGCTGGTCTTGGGTGGCACCGTTGTCGGTAATGTTCGTTTTCGTCTACATCCTGCGGCGCTTTTTTCTGCGCTAGTCAGAAAAGCATCGCATGACGAGTAGCGCGCCAATAAGGAGAGAGCCCAAATGAAATGGACCGTTGCCTCAATCGGCTCTGTCGTAGCGACGACGTTCTCGCTCTTACTCTTGTCAGGGATCTTTGTCCCGGCATGGTCCGGCGGGAGCGGCGACGAGGGTCCGGACGATCATCAAGATGCCGGGCTTTCATGCTTCGGTTTCGTCAAGGATACGACCGGCAAAGTGATTGCTGACGCCAAAGTGGCCGCCGAGATCAAAGGGCTCGGCTCTGTAATCGCCCGCACCAACGCCACCGGCGCCTACAAGCTGCCGGGCTTCGGCAAGGACGTTAGTCCCAAAAATGTCACGATTTCCTGCAGCAAGGACGGCTACAAGCAAACCCGATCGTTCACCAGAACTCCGTTGAACAAGAAGCCGCTCACTGCGATCGAAATCGAATGCACCATGCAGCGAGTTGCTGCGAAGTGACGGGCCCGATAGATGAATGGCAGTGGTTGCCGGGCCCCACCAAAATCAAGACTTGTTACTCCAGCGAGCAGGCTGAGTCAGGCGTGTTTCCAAAAACGAATCATAGGCGTTGGCTTTTTCTCGCGCTTGCCGCGACTTTTTTCGCGACCAGCCCGATCGTTTCAGCCCAGACGATTCCCTTACGCTATGGCCAAGCCTACTCGGCGATGCGGAGTATTTTTTCGCTTCCTGTTTCGATCGCGGATCGCGAGGGGTTCTTTCGCCGCGAAGGGTTGGATTTTCGCGTCGTCGTACCTATTCCCGGCGGCTCAGACAAGATGATTGACGCACTGCATGACGACACCTGTGACATCACTCACGTCGCCACGCCGTTTCTTATCCGCGCTGCGCTTGGCGGCTCCGACGCCGTTGCGATCGCCGCCGAATTCACCAACCCGATTTATAGTTTGATTGCCAAGCCTGAAATTAAAAGCTTCGCCGATCTCAAAGGAAAGCTATTAGGTTTCGCCGACGAAGCGGGTACCATAACGATTTCCACGCGCAAATTGCTGGCGCTCCACGGCCTTCGCGAAGGAGATTTCCAGATCAAAATAATCGAGGGAACACCCGCCCGCTGGAATTGTCTTAAACGCGGCGAATGCGCCGCGGTGCCGCTCGGCCAACCGCAAGACTTGCTTGCGCTTAGCGAGGACTTCCGGTTACTTGGTTTTACCAACGACGCCGTGCCTGACTTCCTCTATACCGTGACGGCTGCCAGGCGTTCTTGGGCGCAAGCGCATCAAGACGCCATCGTGCGCTATATTCGCGCTCTCGGTGCCGCGTTCAAATTCATTCGCGATCCAACCAAACGCAAGGTCGTGGCTAAGACGATCGTCGAAACCACCGGCGCTCCCGCCGCAATCGCCGATCAAACCCTTAAGTTGTTTTTCGAGCCCGAGCGCAAGGTCTTGCCCATGCAAGGAGAGATTGACGTCAAGGGATTAGCTCAGGTAATCGCGTTCTTGGGCGAAGCGGGAACACTCAAAGATCCGCTGCCAACCCCGGAACGCTTTGTCGATCTGCAATATCTGCGGATGGCCGGTGTCAAATGACCCGGAGAGACGCAGCGGATCGCAGCAGTCAACTTAAATAAGCTTCCATCGAAATCACAACGCGCGGAAGGATTTCACTGCTTATACACTTTGTCGATGAAGCCGCTTTTCTCCAATTCGCGCACGATGCTTTCATCGACCAGGTCTTCGAAGCGAAGCTGCACGCCGGGCTTGCGGCTGGTCGCTTCTTTGATCTGAATCTCCGTGCCGGGTCTGGTCACGAGCGGCACCACATCATAGAGTTTCGCGCTCGCGGCGTAAGCAGACTCTAAATAGTCCTCGTTGTTGATTCTGCTGTATTTGGCGATGATTTTTTTGGTCTCTTCTTTGCGCGTCTTGAAGAATTGCATCGCTTCGATGTGCGCCATGATTACTTTCTTCACGATCTCCCTCTGGCGCGCCAGATAGCTCTTCGTCGTAGTGGCGCAAATGTAGGGGAACTCAAAGCGTTTTTGAAAATCCGCGGTCTGATCAGGATTTTGTAGGGAATGCCTTTGGTCAGATGAATAATTCCTGGCGGCGAAGGAAAGCCGGCGATTCTGCCGCCGCGGAAAGACGCCGCTCGCTCTGCTGGACCGCCGACTTGCATGATCGGCACTTGCTTGTCAGGCTCCAGCCCCAATCCTCGGATGAGCGCGCGCGCCGCCACGTCCGACGCGCTGCCGACCCGGCTGATGCCAATGCTTTTTCCCTTGAGATCTTCCGGCGATTTGATGCTCTCGTTTACCACCAACTCGTAGGGAAGCGAATTGAGATAACACGCAACCATCACTAGGTCCGCGCCCGCTACCACCGCGCTCGCAACCCCGCCGCCGGAGGCATTGGCCACCTGCACGTCGCCCGCCACAAGGCTCGACACGCTGGTGGTTGTGCTTGGAATAAAAAGCAAATCGGCATCGAGGCCGTGTTTCTTGTAAAAACCTCGGTCTTGAGCCAAATACCAAACGCCGTTGCTGCTCTCCAAAGCGCTGTGGGCAAGCCTAACCTTTTCCTGCGCTCGAGCATTGCTCAAGAGCCAAAAATGACAAATAGACAGCAGCGCGGCCAAGATCCAAAATCGCCGTGGAAGTTTCATCATTGGGCCGCTCCGTCTCGCCTCGACCTAGTTGCCCAGTAATTTTTTCACACGCTCGAGAACATCCGGCGGCGAATCGAAGATTTCTTTGACCAGCGATTCCAGTTCCTCTCCGGATGTCGGTTCCACGTCCATGCGGGCCTTTTTGGCTTCGGCAAGGACTTCGGGATCGTTCAAGGTTTTTACAAAGGCGTCTCTCAGGATCTTAACTCTTTCCGGAGGAGTGCCCGGCGTCACGATGATCGGACGGCCGAAATCTCCGGCGGCTAACACAACCTGCGCGACACGGCGGCTATTTGCCGGAACCTTATACTGATCGAAGATTTCGTGCGTCGTCGGCACATCGGCGGCCCGGGAATCTCTCTTGCGCGACGTCTGCACCAGATGCCGGTCAAAATTCTTCTTGTGCCATGAATCAAAGGGTTCGCGACCGAAGTGAGCGGAGGTGCTATGGGCGCGGCAGACCACCTCTCCCTTTTCCACAGCTAAATCGATCTCGCTGCCTCCCGGATAGCCTTGGACGCTGTTGAATTTTGCCCCGACGGTTTCTTCCAAAACTTTGGATAGGATATAGTCGCTGCTTGCCGTGCCGGTCGAGCCACACTTGGGCGGCTCCTTGGCCTTAATGATATCGGCAATAGATCTATAGGGAGTGTCCGCCCGTATATAGAAGATCACCGATTCTACCGCGGGAGAGCCGATCCATTGGAATTTGCGCAGGTCGAACTGCACCTCTTTGCGCCCGACAAGTTGGTCGACGTAGACGCTGTTCAGGGGCATCGCGATGGTTAGACCGTCAGGCTTAGCCACACCGAAGACGTGGTTGGTGGCGATCACGGATCCAGCGCCCGGCATGTTCTGAGCGATGATCTCCGGCTGACCGGGAATATACTTGCCCATGTATCTCGCGAAGAGACGGGCCCAACGATCGTAAAATCCGCCTGCCGTCGAGCCGACCATGATGCGAATTGTTTTCCCTTTGTAAAACGGTTCGGCTTGCGCGTTGATCTCAGCTGTAACGCTCAGAATAACTAGCAGGCAGAAAATGCGTGTAAGCCCGGGACCTCGCGTTTTCATAACGATCTCCTTTCGCTCCTCTCACTCGCAATAGAATTAAAGCGTCAACGCGATGTGCGACAAGTGAAACAAACAACCCTCTTCGTAACTTGTCCCTCCGCCAAGTGGGCCGACTATATCGTCGAGGGCTGACTTGTCAAGATTGCATGGTGGATCGGTTTTGTGTGTGAGCGGACGTTAATCTCGTGACACGGCCTATGAAATCGTCCCGAACTTACCGCGTCGAGAATCGCCGGGAATTTTTTCCGACCTTTTCCCCGCACCTTTCTTATTAGCGCCACGCGGCGTCCGATGGAATCAAGTTCTTGCCGAAACGGCGCTCGGGCGGCGCAGCCAACCAAGGCTGTACTTTTTCTGCGTAAAGCTTGAAATGAGGCGTCTGCCGGTGCGCCTCCGACGCCGCCTCGTCGCGATAAACTTCGTAGAAATAGAAGCGGTTCCCGTCGTCCCGATCTTGTATCACATCGAATCGTAAGCAGCCCGGCTCGTCTTTTTCCGAATGCTCGGCATCGTAGCGGACGATTTCTAAAAATTCCGTGACATGCTCCGGCTTGACCTGAATCGCAACGTGCAAAATGATCATAACGTCATCTCCTCTCTGTTAAGAGATTATCGCAATTGCGAGAGAAATAGCCAGGATCAGCTGAACGGACCTTGTTCGGGCAAAATAACCACGTAATCTTTTGTGCTGATGATTTTCGAGTCCTGAATGCCAGCCTCACGAGGCACCGGCAGAGAATGGCACCCACTCACGTGGTGACGGCAATGAATACGTTTCGGCCGCCGAATAAATCTTATTTCCGAACGTCTAATAGATTATCGACGCAATTTGTTCCTGGAAGAGATATTCTCCGACCCGGGGAGCTATTGAGTTCAACTTACCTCTTGACAACATCGGTGAACCATATAGTTTTACACTTCGTAGACGGGCAAATATCACAAAAGAGAGGAGGTGAAAAAGAATGAACTTCAGAAGAACGATCGGAACCGCGCTTTTGGCTTTGACTTTAGTTCCAGCGTACGTGGCTGCTCAAGAAATGGAACTGAAAGCCACCGTAGTAACCAAGGGCGAAAAGGACATAAAGGTCAAAACCAAAGATGACGAAAAAACTATCCTGATCGGGAGCAAGACGAAGGGATTAGAAAACGCGAAAGAAGGCTCCAAGGTAACCATCAAGTACACCGAGAAAGATGGGCAACTTAGAGCTAGCGAAATCAATCCGCGCTAACTTAGACTAGCCGGATGAAAACAAAAAAGGGCGAGGTCATGAAGACCCCGCCCTTTTTTATTTTCGCCGGCACAAGGCGCTTTCCTCCAGTTTTTTGTCAGCGCAGCGGCGGGGAGAACACAGCGAAGACTTTGTCGGAATTGGTAATCCACGATTCGAGAAACACCGCTTTGTCCGGCTTCCGTTTAAGCTCGGCCATCGCTCCCGCCAGACAGAACCAGTTCAGAAGCTCGTGATGGCCGCGATCTTCTGCTTGCGTCAGCGTCGTGTCCCGCCATGTCTCCCACTCGCCCGCGCGCAGCGCTTCAAAATAGCGCTTGTCCGACTCCACGTCCGGATACATTCGGCCATGCTTGGCAGTCAGGAACGAATGCGACCAACTGGATGAGGCGATCAATGCGACTTTCCACTGGCTTCCGGCGAAAGCACGAGCCGTCGCGGCGCCGATTTGAAAACAACGCCATGGCTGCGGTCCCGGCGGATCTTCTTCGAGTTCGAGAAGGCCTCGTCCCTTCGATGGAGTTGGCGGAATCCCTTGAGTGCCCGTCAGATGGCGTCCGTACGCATTCACGGTGAATGGCACCAGTGGATATGGAAACCCTCGCCGGTCCCAGTCGAGATAGAGCACCGAGTTTACAAATGCGTGTCCCAATCCGATATGCAAAGGCTTGTAGGAATAGGCGATGTCAAAGCCCTCGCTCAGCAGCGACGACGCGAGGTGCTTGCCGCCGCTGCGATGACCACGAATCGTAAAACTCTGATCCTTCGGTTCGTTCCACGAATTGACGCCGCGTTGATTGTGCAACCACGGCTGAAACTCCGCTGCATCGTAGGCCAGGACGGAAAATGCCGGAACGCAGTCTTCGCGGTAGTTTTCAAATTGGTCGTCACCCCAGATAACACAGAAATCAGGGTGAAACTCATCGAGAGCGCGGCGGGCCATGCGAAAGCCGTCGATCATTGCTTGGCGATGCTCGTCCGAGTGCGACTTACCGTCGTCCGTTCCCCACTGCCGTTGCATCGGCTCCGGCCAATTGTCGATCGAGCGCAGGTGCTCGGGCAACGCCGGATCGGATGTACATATCTTGATGCGACGGCTTAGATTTCCTTGGATCGATAATCCGGGATAATGCGTGATACCAAGCCCAAGTAGATTTTTGTCCATGGATTCCTCGTGGTTCCAGTGGCGCACCGTCGCTGCACGTGCAGAACTCAGGGCGGTTCGGCAGAGACCGTTTGCGCCATAAACGCTCAGCTCAATTCATTTGTTCACGCCGCGGACTCAAATTCCCAATGACATCTTTGTTGGATGATCTTCACTTCGCCAGCGGGTCGGGGCGAAGTTGGAACTTCACCACTTTGGGCTTCGTGCCTTTGCCGCCTTCGATGTGATGGGTCGCTCGACCGGCGTAGGCGGACCACAGTCCTTTGCCTTTCCAGTTCGCTTTCGGATCATCGATGCGTCCGTCCATGCCTTTGGCGTGGAAGCCCATCGGATAGGGAATGCGAAGAGTGACAAACTTTCCGTCTACGAACGCCTCCAGCGAATCGGAAAGATTGCCGGTGGCGAACGGCACGTTTTTTCCCAATCCGAAAATGTCGTGCTGATCTACCCAGGTGTAATAGCTCGCCTGGACGCTGCCCGAGTCAGATACGTTGTCGAACTGCGGTCCCGGAAAAGGAAGGAGCGTCCAGCCTTCGGGACAATGCTTGCCAGTCGCGGTCGGGCCGTTGAGCGGCCCTTTGCATTTGCGCCGGTCAAAGCTAGCGAGATGACCGCTCGCCAGTGGCACCCAGACAACGCCGTTACGATCGATGTCCATGCCGCGCGGCCCGTAGCCGTTCACAACGGCCTTGGGCTCGTTCCACGGCACCTCGTAGATTTCCGCCAAAGCGGTCGCCGGCGGGTTGTCGCCGGGACTCACGCGAACGACAGCGCCGGGAAAGCTCAGCACCGAGCCCCAGATCGAACCATCCATCGGGTTAAAGCCGATGCCGTAATAGCCCGCCACGATCCGTTTATCTTTCGTCGGATCGACCGGCTGGTCGGGCTCCACGTAGTCGTCGCGCTTGCCGTTGCCGTTGGTGTCAAGAATGAATGCCGTCCAGCCTTGCGACTTCTGCTCGTCACCGGTTGCGTCAAACATCTTGGTGTTGAGCCAGCCCAGCACGCTGCCGGCGGAGCCGCCGTTGCTGAGCCACAGCGTGTTGTTGGCGTCTTCGGCAAAAATCAAGTGATGCGTACTGAAGCAAGTATCGATGAGCGTGAACTTTTTCGTTTTGGGATCGTACACGGCCATATGGCGGCCGGCTCTTTCAAGTGGGAAGAGCTTTGCTGAGGGATGCTCCGATCCTTTTTTGCAAAAGGTCGGATTTTGCGGCGGACGAATTCTCGACGTCAGCCAGACCCGACCCTTCTCATCAAACATCGGGTTATGAACAGAGGCCTGACTCTGCCACACCCGTTCCGTTCCCCAATAGGGCGACGGCGCGAGCATCAGTGTGTTCGCCGTCGAGATGAACATGGTGTCGGGCGTATTCGAATCGCGCACCGGCGCTTTTGCTTCAGAGGCTTTGTGACGAACCGGGTCGAGGATCGGGATAAAATCCGTGCTGTCCTCGGGAGAACCGTAGAGCAATCCATTGGCATTGACCGTGGGATGACGCTTGTCGCTGGCGATCTCGTCGTGCAGGTAAGCCTTAGGCGTCGCCCAGTCCCACAGCGTGATGACAACGTTGCGCTCGACTCCCTGCGGCCGGGAAGGCTTCGACGTTGGCAATGCTCCGGCGGCGATACGGTCGGTCCAATCGGCGAACAGCGCCAAAGCTCGTCTGGGCTCTACATCATTGAGATTGCGCATCATGACTTCACTTGCTTGTCCGGATC
>Ga0137403_10004105_pt1 | contig 17227 bp, 19 predicted proteins | sample CZOMad2_1_16fung_FD_122057 | JGI IMG/M metagenome (GOLD analysis project Ga0137403, IMG submission 122057) | Vadose zone soil fungal communities from Angelo Coast Range Reserve, California, USA - CZOMad2_1_16fungal (Hybrid Assembly) | ecosystem: Environmental > Terrestrial > Soil > Vadose zone...
GTCTCCGCGGGAAGCTGGCCCTCGGCTTCATACTCGCTGGTCAATTTTTTCGTTTCGATTTTGCTGGCTTCCACGTCCGGCTGGTTGAATGCGTCAATGCCGATGATCGAGCCGGCCACTGCCGTGGCGATTTCCCAACGGAAAAATTCCTGGCCGAGGTTGTAAGTGTTAGACAGCTCGATGCGCACCACCGGATGCCCGGCTTTTTCCAGCGCTGCCACCGCGGCATCTTGCGCTTTGTTCGGTTTAGTTTGCAGCCGCACATACGCGAATACGCGGTCGTTACCGTACACCGCGGGCTTGCCCACCGCTTCGCGATCAACCGGAATGATGCCCTTGCCGATTTTTCCCGTCGATTCGGCGAGAAGCTGCTCGAGCCACGCGCCGAGATCGGAAATGCCTGGTGAGGAAACGATCGTCACCTTGTCGCGGCCGTTGACCGCAAGAGTTCCAAGAATGGCTCCGAGAACCACACCGGGATTCTCCGCTGCCGGAACTGTCGGGCCGCACGCGTGCACCATCTCTTCGGTACGGCTCAGGAATTTCTGAACATCAACGCCCATGACCGCGGCCGGCACCATGCCGAAATTCGACAGCGCGGAGTAGCGCCCTCCGATGCTCGGCAAACCGAAGTATATGTGCCGGAACTTGCCGTTCTCGGCCACGTGCTGCATCTTCGACGCCGGATCGGTGATGGCGATGAAGCGGTTTCCCACTTCCTTCTCGCCGACAGCTTCCTTTACGCGTGTGAAAAAATATTGCTTGTAGATGTTTGGCTCGAGCGTCCCGCCTGATTTACTGGAGACAATGAACAGCGTGCTCTTTAAATCGATCTTTGCTTCCATGGCCTTGATCTGCGCGGGATCGGTGGAATCAAGAACGTGCATTTCGGGGAATCCTTCGATCTTCCCGAACGTTAGGCGCAGCACTTCTGGGCAAAGACTCGACCCACCCATTCCGAGTAGCAGCGCGTGCTTGAATTTCGCTTGCTTCACTTCGGCGGCAAGCAGCGAGAGATGCGTGCCGTGCGCCTCCTGGTCATCGGTGATTCCGAGCCAGCCGAGCCAGTGACTCTCATCCGCTCCCGACCAGAGCGAAGCATCCGCTCGCCACAAGCGCCGCACCTTGTCGTTTTTCGTCCAGTCCGTAAGTGCGCTGTCCACCGCTGCCGACAGTTTTTCTGGCAGCGTGTAGGAAAGCGAATTGATCTTCGCCGACGATTCTGCGTTCTTGCGCGTGCCAGTCGCCTTCAACAGTTGCGCAAAGGCGTCGGCGAATTGACGCAAGCCATCTTCTAGTAGTTTGTCCGTTACCGCTTTCATCGACAGACCGGCTCGCTCCAGAGATTCCATCGTGTCCGCCGCATTTTCCAGGTCTTCGGTCAGACTTGCGCGAAGCCTGCCGTGTTCGCGGAACGCGTTGAACGTTGCGGGCGGAATTGTGTTCACCGTCGAAGGACCGATCAGCTCTTCCACGTAGATCACGTCCCGGTAACCCGGATTCTTTGTGCTCGTGCTGGCCCAAAGCAGTCGCTGCGGCTGCGCTCCTTTTTTCTCAAGAGCCGACCAGTCGTCTCCCGAGAACAGTTCGGTGAATCGGTGATAGGCAAGTTTCGCGTTGGCGATCGCGACCCTACCGAGCAAACCACCGAGGCGCGCGCGCTGAGCCGGATCGTTTGTGGTTTTTAGCCGGCTGGAAAGTTGTGCATCGATCGTGGAGTCGATTCGGCTAACAAAGAAACTGGCGACACTCGCAATCCGGCTAACGTCGCCGCCCGAAACGGCGCGAGCGTTCAGCCCTTCGATGTAGGCCCTTGCTACCTGCTCGTAGGCATCACGCGAGAAAAGCAACGTTACGTTGACGTTGATTCCCTCACTGATCAGCTGGCGGATAGCCGGAATTCCTTCCGGTGTCCCCGGAACTTTCACCATGAGGTTCAGGCGGTGCACGGCTTTCCAAAGCCGCAGCGCTTCCTGTACCGTCCCTGCCGTGTCGTGCGCCAGGAGTGGAGAAACTTCAAGGCTGACGTAGCCGTCGCGGTATTTGCTTTCCTCATAGACCGGCCGCAGGATGTCTGCCGCGTCCTGCACGTCTTTGATCGCGAGTTTTTCATAAAGCGCCTTCGCGTCCAGCGCAACCGACTCCGCGCTGTCGATCATATCCTCGTAGTCCGTGCTGCCCACGATCGCTTTTTCAAAGATGGACGGATTCGAGGTGACACCCCGCAGCCCGTCTTCCGCTACCAGCCGCTTCAACTCTCCGCTGGTGATCAAACTCCGGCGTATGTAGTCCAACCAGACGGACTGCCCAAATTCGGAGAGGCTTCGCAGCGGATTCGCTTCCTTGGAAATACTCAGTGCCGGTGTTGTCATTGTGTTTGCTGCCTTTCTCTTACCTTTGAATTTCAATTTGTTTCGGACGATTCGTTCCACAATTGCAGTCCGCATCTCGCCTCGATCGCGTCAATCTTGGCGAGCCTGCGTAGATGCCGCTCGTCTCGCGAGGTCTTGGCGCTCACAAATGCGCGAACCAGTTCATGCGCCAGTTCCTCGCCAACCACACGGCCACCCAGAACCAGAACGTTCATGTGATCGTGCTCGACCCCTTGATGGGCCGAGTACGTGTCATGACACAGTCCGGCGCGAATCCCCGCAAATTTGTTCGCGGCTACCGACGCACCGACGCCGCTGCCACAGATCAGCACGGCCCGCTCCACCTGTTCGCTCAGAATCGCCGTGGCCACCGCTTCGGCGAAATCCGGATAATCGACCGGCGTCGTGTCGCACGTGCCGAGATCCTGCACGGCGTGCCCCATGGCACCGAGATATTCGGCCACTTTTTCCTTCAGTGGAAATCCTGCATGGTCGGAAGCGACGGCAATGCGCATGCTCATTTCCCCTGGGCCAACTGCGCCTTCGCGGCTTCGACGACGTTGCCGGTGCTGAATCCGAATTCCTTTTGCAGCACCTTCAACGGTGCGGAAGCGCCAAATGTCTTCATTCCGAGGATCGCTCCGTCCAGGCCCGTGTACCTCGCCCATCCCATTGTGGAAGCCTGCTCGACGGCGACGCGCGCCGTAACCGAAGGAGGCAACACCATTGCTCGGTATTCCTTGCTCTGCCGTTCAAACAGTTCCCAGGACGGCATGCTCACAACCCGTGCGCGAATTCCCTGTTTCGTCAGCTCCTCGTAAGCATCCACACACAAGGAGACTTCGCTCCCTGTTGCCATCAGCAGTACGTCCGGCTTGCCACCGTCCGCGTCCGCTAGCACATAGGCTCCGTGTATCAATCCATCCGCAGCTGCAAAACGCTTCCGGTCAAACGTGGGTAACGCCTGCCGCGTCAGGATGAGTGCGACCGGCTGGCGCGGCATGGCCAAGATCCATTTCCATGCTTCCGCGACTTCGTTCGCATCGGCCGGCCGCAGCACCACTAGGTTCGGGATGGCGCGCAGCGAAATGAGATGTTCGATCGGCTGGTGTGTCGGGCCATCCTCCCCGACGCCGATCGAATCGTGCGTGAAGATGTGGATGACCGGAATTTCCATCAACGCGCTGAGACGGATCGCCCCGCGCCCGTAGTCACTGAAAATCAAGAACCCTGATCCGAATGGCCGGAGTTTGGACAAAGCCAAACCGTTCAGAATCGCTCCCATCGAATGTTCGCGAATCCCGAAGTGCAGGTTGCGGCCGGAAGGACTCGCCGCTTGAAAATCCCCCGCGCCTGAAAAAGCGAGTCGTGTTTTCGTCGAAGGCGTGAGATCGGCGGAGCCACCGACGAGCCAAGGCAGGTTAGGCGCGATCGCGTTCAGAACCTTCGCGGACGCGTCACGCCCTGCAACTCCCTTCGCATCGGCCGGAAACACGGGAATGTCCTTCGACCAGCCGGGCGGCAGCTCGCGTTTTTGAATCTGATCGAGTTCGGAGGCAAGCTCTGGGAATTTCTTGCGGTATTCGCCGAGCTGCTTCTCCCACTGCTGGCGCGCTTCCCGGCTCCTCCGTCCTATGCCGGCTTCGAAGTGTTCGTAGACTCCGCCGGGGACCAGAAACTTGGCGTCGACCGGCCAACCGTACGCCTTCTTTGTGAGTTGGATCTCTTCTTCGCCGAGCGGCTCGCCATGCGCGGCGCTCGTATCTTGACGGTGCGGAGAACCGTAACCGATGTGGCTCTCAACGATGACAATGGACGGTCTGCCCGGAGTGGCGGCAGCAGTCTTTAACGTGTTCTCAATGCGATCGAGGTCGTTGGCATCCCCAACCCGAAGCACGTTCCAGCCATACGCTAGAAACCGGCCCGCAACATCTTCGGTAAATGCGATATCGGTCTTGCCTTCGATGGTGATGTGGTTGTTGTCGTAAATCCAGCAGAGGTTGTCGAGCTTCAGGTGTCCCGCGAGAGAAGCCGCCTCGCTCGATATGCCCTCCATCATGCAGCCGTCGCCGCACACGGCGTAGACGCGGTATCCGAAAAGATCAAACTCCGGCCGGTTGTACCGCGCCGCCAGCCACTTTTCGGCAATGGCCATGCCGACGCTGGTCGCTACACCCTGCCCCAGTGGACCCGTCGTTGTCTCGACGCCCGAGGTCCAACGATACTCCGGATGCCCTGCGCAGCGGCTGCCGAATTGGCGAAAAGACTTGAGGTCGTCGAGCGTGACAGAAGGCCTTCCCAGAATTTCGTATTCCGGATCGACCGCCTTCACCTTCGCAAGATGCAACACCGTGTACAAGAGCGTCGAAGCATGACCGGCGGAAAGCACGAAACGGTCGCGATTCATCCAGATCGGATCCTCCGGATCGAAGCGCAAAAGCCTCTGCCACAGGCAATAGACCGTCGGAGACATTCCCATCGGCGTGCCGGGATGCCCGGAATTCGCCTGCTGGATCGCATCGATCGCGAGCGTCCTCATCGTATTTACGCAAAGCTGATCCAGGTCCAACACAGTTTGAGCCGTCGACATCACACCGCCCGCTTTCTCGATCGCTCGCAAACATCAGCGCGTCGTATTTTCAAATCTGCTCCCCGGACGCAGCGCGCGCGCCCACTCTAGCCCGGGGTCCTTCCGGCGTTCTTTCGAGTTCCTGCGTTCGCTTTCCAACTCCTGTGAGAACTTTCGTCTCCAATCTTCTGCGAAGAGCTTCGTTTGCGGCGAGCCGAGTCCGGCGACCGCCTCCTGCGGAGTGGATCGCCGAACGGCGGATGTGCCACGCAAGAAAGACGACGAGTGCAACTACGAGTGCGATCCCTGAGACCACGATCAAAGTGTTCGAGGCCGTGCGCATCTAGGTTTTCTTCCTGCGTAACGCTGCCTTGCCGTGAGACTTCTCAAGCTCGCTTTTGGCCCGCAGCCAATCGTCGAGTGCCCGCCCGTCGACGCCTCCGCGGGATATGTAAATCTCGTAGGCTCGCTCCCGAATCTGTTCTTCGTTTACCGAACCTTTTCCTCGTTCGCCCATTCCGACATTTCTCCTGGACCGATCGCTGCCATGCTTCTTTTGGTCGAATCTCACTCAAACCAGTCAAACGATTTCGTGGCCTCGCGACTTCTCATCACGTCTCCCGTGACGAACCTTTGGCAGGCAATCCGTGCAACACCAGCCTCTGTGTTCTCAGAAGCACTGTGCCACTGACAATTCCGGAAGGCGCAGCGCGGAGGGCTCCCAGCTTGATGAACGCTGAAATTGCCGAGGCGTCATTCCCACGAGATTCCCAAACACGGTGGTGAAGTGCGCCTGGTTTTCAAATCCGACGCCCAACGCAACGTCGACAATTTTCGCGTTTTCTTGACGGAGAAGTTCTTTCGAACGATTGATTCGCTCCTGCAGAACAAACTGATGCGGCGCGAGTCCCGTGCTCAGTTTGAATAGCTTTGAGAAATGGGACTGGCTCATCTCCGCCATCCGGCAAAGAGCGCTGACTGCCAAGGGCTTGTCGAGATTGTTCCGGACGTATTCGACAACCCGCGCCAACCTCCAGGGAGGGATGCCGGACAGCTGTTCGCGCGGAGCATAGGAAGCATCGAGAAAAACATCCGCCAGCTCACAAGCCAGGTCGGGCGTCACGACGCATGCGCCCATTACGAGACAATTCATGCCGTCATCCTCGACCCCGTGACGCGCAGAATACATGTCATGACACAGCGCCGCCCGCACACCGGGGTGTTTGTTAGCCGCAACAGAAGCTCCGATGGCGCTTGAACAGACCAGCACGCCGCGCTCGAATCGGCCCGCATAAATTGCGGAAGCCAAATGATCGGCTAGGCTCTCGTAGTCGCTTTGTCGGAGATCCTCGCTGGAGACGTCTTCCGCCTCGTGCCCTTGTTCGACAAATCTGGTCCTGAGGCGTTCCTTGCACTCGAAACCGGTCCGGTCCGAACCAATCCCTATCCGCACGATCGCTCCTCGATGCACGCTCGCCGGTCTGTAGTGCAACGAGCATGCCAACCCAGGAAATCGCGCTGGCTACGCCAACTCGTTGACTGCCAAGCCACATGAGGAAATTCTGGCGGTCCGCCTTTTTCCAAAAACTTTTTCTGTGTCACGACCTCGACGTTATCGTCAAACCGCCGCCGGGAATGCCGGACCGTGCAGACCATTTCCATTTCGCTTGCGCCCGGTTCTGGTTATTTGTGTTGAAAACAAGATGGATGCCGCATTTCTGGACGTGGTTCTTCGTTGGAGATGCAGATGCTTTACAAAGCACGAGCGAAATGGAGACTGAGCTTGAGCAATTCATCTGTATCCGGAAATCACGGCGGCCTTTCCTGCTTGGGAGCGGCGACGGTCTCCTTACGTGTCTCCGAAGGCCAGAACCGAGGCCCGCGAAAAGCGACGCGTGCAGCAGCCAGCCGCAAGCCCGCACGATCCTCAGCGGCCGGGCCAACAAGCCACCAGTGGAAAGTAGTTCAGGAAATGTTCCTGGTCTCTCGTCCGAGATTCATCGGACTGGCCTATTCCATTCTGCGAAACAAGGAAGATGCGGAAGACGCCGTGCAGAACGCGATGCTTTCGGCCTATCTTCATTTGCGGAACTTTGAAGGCCGTTCCGCGTTTACGACCTGGTTCACCCGCATCGTGTTCAACGCCGCTTTAATGATCCGGCGAAAACGGAAACCAGCGCGAGTCGAATCCTTTTCTGACCCCGGCGAAAGCGACGAGACTCCCTGGATCGAAAAAATTCCCGCAGCACAACCCGACCCCGAAATGGCTTGCGCGGAAGCAGAAACCTTTCGCGCGATCGACGAACTGCTTGGAGAAATGAGTCCCGTGCTCCGGCAAGCTTTCACGATGGCGTATTACGAAGAGTTGTCCGCCAAGGAGGCGGGCACTCTACTTGGCGTCGCCGCGGGAACTTTCAAGTCGCGCGTCTACCGGGCTAGGCAACATCTCATCCAACAAGCGCAACGTTCCCTCGTGGTGCCCGTCCGCTGTGCAACGCACACGTTGTTTTCTTCCGGAAGCAGGTCGTTCACGACCTCGGTCGCACGTCCCGCGGAAATTCCGACCTCGGAAGTTGCCTTCGGATGACGAATCGATCGAATTTCGTTCACCTTTTTGGTGCACACGATGCCGGCGACTAAAGGAGATTCCGCAGAGATGGAGAAGTCGGAGTGGCTTAGCCAGATGGAGTCCGTGCTGGAGGTGCTCAATGAGGGTGTCGTCATTGCCGACGACCGCCATCGCATACTTTTTGCAAACTCGCGTTTCGTCGAAATGACCGGAATCTCTCGGCAAGACCTGGTCGGATTCGATGCCTCCCATTTCTATTCTTCGCAAGAGTGGGATTTTCTCACGCAGCAAATCGAGGTTGCCTTTCGCGCCGGTCACAATCGATACGCTTTCGTCTTGCCTCGGAAGGACGGCGGTCGTTTACCAGTCATCATCAGTTCACGAACCCTCCAAAATTCAGGGACTCGTCTTGGGATCGTGACGTTCACCGACATCTCGGAACAAGTGCGGGCCGAGGATGAACTCCGCGCCGCGAACACGAAACTCCAGAAACGGCAGCTGGAAATTGAGGAAGATCTGCGCCTTGCCGCGCGCGTACAGCGCAGCCTCGTGCCCAAATCCGTGCTCTTGGACAAGTTGACCGTCGGCGCTTTCTTCCATCCAGTGCATTCGATCGGGGGTGATTTCGCGTTAGTGAATTCCACCGATCGGGAAAACCTCAGCTTGCTCGTGTGCGACGTATCCGGCCACGGCATCGGCTCGGCACTGGTCGCGAACCGGATCTACTCCGAGACGACGGCGCACTTGCGTAGTTGCATGCCGTTCCCTGCTATGTTCGGGGAATTAAATCGCTTTCTACTCGAAGACATACGCGGGTCCGGCATGTTCGTCACCGCAGCCGCTGTCCGGATCGACGCCAAGACCCGCCGCATGGTCTTCGCCGGAGCGGGCCATCCTCCGGCCATCGTCGCGCGGCCCGGCCAGACTCCTCTCTTGCTCGAGTCCCGCACCAGGGTTCTCGGAGCGCTGCCAGATGCGCTCGACGAGGACGCCAGTGTCGAAGTGCAGCTAGAACCGGATGACCGTCTTCTCCTCTACACCGACGGGATCACGGAAGTTTTCAATTCGCGTGGAGAGATGCTCGGAATCCCCGGCCTTCAGGAATTCGTCCGCGAGGCGTCTTGCGTGCCAGTGGAACAAATGATCGAGAACCTTCTGGACGGCGTGGCCGCCTGGAGGGAGGGCCCGCCCACCGACGACGTTTCCCTTATGCTCGTGCACGTACACAGAGATAAATGACTTTTTTGCCAAGGAGAAATGAATGACGCGCAGGGGCACCAAAATCTTATCCGCAGTCGCAGTGGCTTTCACCGGATTCGTGGTTAGCAGCGCCAACGCGCAGCAGAGTCCGCAGCCCGTCAAGGCGGTCCAGATCATAGGTCTCGCATCCGTCAAAGACAATGCAAAGGGCGTCCTCAGCGTAGGGAACGGACAGCTGCACTTTGTGCATTCGAAGTCAAACTCTGACGTAAGCGCCCTTTCCATTCAAGACGTCGTCACCGGCGCTGACTCCCAAAGAGCCGTCGGTAAAACGATCGGGATGTTGAGCATGGCGGCGCCGTACGGCGGCGGTCGCTTCCTGAGCTTATTCCGAACAAAAATCGATACGCTTACGATTCAGTATCGCGATGCTGACGGAGGCCTGCGCGGAGCCATCTTCTCGATGCCGGTCGGAGCTGCCGAAGTGATCAAGAAAGAGCTGGTCGCGCAAGGCGCCCATACTTCCGCCCCGGCCGAACAAAACGCAGTCTCTTCTCCGTCTACCAATTCGCCCGACAAGCGAGAGAAACAATGAGACGCGTTCTAATCGCGGCTGTTGGGTTGTTCCTGTCCGCCTTCCTTTTCGCCGCTCCTCTTCCGGCTCAGGAAAAGCGGACCGCCAAGATCAAAGCCTCGGCGATTCAGGTTGAGATGATCCAATCGGATGAAATCAAGCTGCCCGCCGAGTTCCAGGTTGCGCTCTACGAAAATCTACTTCGCCAGCTTGAGAAACAGAGAGGATTTCAGCACGTCTATCGCGACGGCGACCGCGGCGCCGCGAGTGCTACCGACCTCGTGGTTCTCCACAGCACGGTTCGAGGTTTCAAGGCGGGCAGTGAGAGGGCCAGGCAGGTGACAACCATCGCGGGCGCGACCTCCGTCACGATTCATTGCCAGTTCACAAGCCCAGACGGAACGTCGCTCCTCGAGAGCGACGTAAACGGCAAGGTCCGGTTCTTCGGCGGGAATCTCAAAGCCACCTACGACTTCGCCAAGAAGGCCACTCATCTTGCACATGAAAACTTCACCTCGCCCGGCCACGAATGATGGGCGGAAACGCACATCCGGGCGGCAACGAGGCTTCTTGCTGATGCTGGCGCTGAACAGCAATCCAAGATTGCTCTCAGTCGTCCGCGGAGCGATTGAACCGCTCGCGGAGACTCTCGGATTTCCGGCAGTACAGCGCAGGTCGATCACGCGCGCGGTCGATGAGGCTCTCACCAACATTGTGCGGCACTCCTACGGCAATCGGCTCGACGAACCCATTGCCATGTACTTTCGAAGGACGCAGCGCCGTTGCGCCGGCAAAGTCCAGCAGGGCCTCGAAATACTCCTGTGCGACAGCGGTCCAGCAATTGACCAGCAAAAATTACGTGGTCGGCCACTCGACGAAATACGGCCGGGCGGACTGGGACTCCATTTCATCCACCAAGCTATGGATACCGTCGAGTTCACTCGCATGGGTCGAACCAACCGGTTGCGGCTCGTCAAATACCTGTCCGAGACCAGCAACGCGCTTTAAGGGAGAAAACAGTGCAGATTTCCGCAAGGCGGAACGACAAAACGACGATTTTCGATCTATCGGGAGACATCGATTTCGCGAATTCTCCAGAAGTACGTCAATCCGTGTTGCACGAGATACAGGAAATTCGGACTTCACGCGTGATTGTGAATCTCAGTCAAGTCCGTTACATCGACAGTTCAGGTGTCGCTTCGCTGGTCGAAGGATTGAAAGCGTCGCGCGATCTTGGTTCCCGCTTCATTCTGTTTGGGCTCAGCACCGCCGCACGGGAGGTTTTGCAACTTTCCCGTCTCCTCAAGGTCTTTGAGATCTACGAAAACGAAGAACAGGCGCTGGCTTCCTGATATGCAGATCGTGTCTCAGATCGGAGATAGCACCCTCAACGCGCTTAGTTACGTCGGCTCGCTCGCATCGCTGGCAGCGCGAGCGGCCTACTACACTTTGGCGGCACCGTTTCAAGGAAAGCCCATACGTATCCAGCGAGCAATTTCGCAAGCCATGGATACCGGCGTCCGCGCCCTGCCTATCCTCTCCCTCATTACGTTCTTCATCGGTCTCATTCTGGCGCTTCAAGCGGCCTACGAGCTTAGGCGGTTTGGCGCAATAAGCGCCGTGGCCACGGCGGTCGCCGTTTCCATGTCGCGGGAGCTTGGTCCCCTGATCACCGCCATCGTTGTGATCGGCCGTTCTGGCTCTGCGTTCGCCGCCGAGATTGGAACCATGAAAGTAAGTGAGGAAATTGACGCCATGCAAACTATGGCGATCAGCCCCATTCGTTTTCTCGTTGCGCCAAAGTTCCTGGCCATGATGGTGATGCTCCCTTGTCTGACCATCTGGGCCAACGCAATGGGTATTCTGGGAGGATCGCTGTTCGGCGTCGCTCAAGCGGATTTCACTTTCGTGCGCTACCTCCGTGCTTCCATCGACTCCCTGCTGCTGCGCGACATCACCACGGGTTTGGTGAAGAGTGTGATGTTTGGCGTCACCATCACCGCAGTCGGATGTTTCGAAGGTCTGTCGACCGGTGCAGGGGCGGAGCAGGTTGGCCGCTCCACCACCCGAGCCGTGGTCATGTCCATCTTTCTGGTTGTCGTGGTGGACTTGTTCTTTACGGCCCTCTTCTTTTTTGCAGGCAATCAATGACATCGGATCAAATACTTCCGGCACTCCATCCTGAACCTGTGATTTCGTTGCGCGACCTCCGCGTCAGTTACGGAGACCGAGAGATTCTTCACGGCATCAGCTTCGACGTCGTGCGCGGCGAAACGCTGGTGATCTTGGGCGGTTCAGGTTCTGGAAAGAGCACGCTTCTTCGCACTCTCGTGGGCCTCGAGAGGCCCAGCGCCGGCGAGATCTGGATCAAAGGCCGCGAGCTAGCAAAAATCTCAGCGACCGAAATGGACGAAATCCGAAGAAAAATCGGAATGTCCTTCCAGGGCGGGGCTCTGTTCGGCTCGATGACCGTAGGCGAAAACGTGGCTCTCCCTCTCAGGGAACACACGCGTCTTGAAGACTCCACCATCGAAATCATTCTTCGGCTCAAATTACAGCAGGTAGGGCTTGAGGGATTCGAATATTACATGCCGGCACAGCTGAGCGGCGGCATGAAGAAACGAGCCGCGGTCGCCCGCGCTCTGGCAATGGATCCGGAGATCCTCTTTTTCGACGAGCCCTCCGCGGGACTCGACCCGATCATCGCGGCAGGTATCGACCAGTTGATTCTGGAACTCAAGCGAGCATTTCGAATGACCATCGTCGTCGTTACGCACGAGCTCGCGAGCGCATTTTTGATCGCGGACCGCATGCTCTTGATCGACAAGGGCAACATCGTGGCTCTTGGTACCGCTGAGGACATGCGCGCCAGCACTCAACCGAGAGTGCGGCAATTTCTTGATCGGATTGCCGAGCCCGAAATCTCCGGGGAAATGGACTATCTCCAGATGCTCACAGCGGAACCTCCCGAGCCGCAGAGCGGCCGAGGAAAGCGAGGATAGTGATGCAGCCCAAACGCGAGCAGGCGGTCGTTGGTTTATTCGTGCTCGTTGCCGTAGCCGTGCTCTTTGCCACTGTGTTCACCATGAGCGGAGCCTTCGGCCGATCCACGATAAAGTTTCACGCGTATTTTCCGTTCGCGGGCGGGCTTGAGCCCGGCGCGACCGTACGCTACGCGGGCGGGCCGAAAGTGGGCCGCGTGGACAGCGTACAGCTTGATCCACAGAATCCCGCTCTGCTGGATATCGTTTTCAGCGTTCAATCCGAACTTCCGGTCAAAGTCGACAGCAGCGTAAAAATCATGAGCTTGAGCCCCCTCGGAGACAATCACGTCGAGATTCTTCCCGGCAGCACGCAAGCACCCAGGGCAGTACGCGGCGCCCTTCTTCCCTCGCAAAAGTATGTCGACTTTAACTCTCTAACTGCCCAGCTCAATGACTTGAATCCCCAAGCTCAGGAACTGCTTCGCAATTTAAACGATCGAGCATCGGAAGTGAAAGAGACAGTCGCACGTGTTAACGACCTGCTCGGGCCGCGGAACCGGGCGAACCTTGCCGCCACGCTTGCCAATACGCGCGGACTGATTGAGGAAAATCGCCCCCAACTGAAAGCAACACTTCAAAACGTCAACGCCGTCACAGAAAAATTACAACCACTCCTCGAAGATTTTCGTAAGACTTCCGCGGAAGCCAACCAGGCGTTGACTCACATCGACGCCATGGTCGGCGAAAACCGTACGGACGTTCGCCAGGCCGTCGTCGAGCTGCGGCGCACGCTTACCAATATGGCCGACGTCAGTGCCAGGCTCGATCAAACACTCGATGTTAATTCGGAAAACATCGATGAATTGCTCGACAATCTGCGGCACGTGACCGAAAACTTGAAGGAATTTACGGCAACGATCAAGACGCGGCCCTACACCCTCATTCGCGCGACCAATCCCCGCGAACACAAGCCAGGAGAACAACAATGAAACACAGAGTCTTATTTCCAGCGCTCATACTATGTCTCGGAATGCTGAACGGTTGCGGCGCCGCACGGCCAAGCAAGTTTTATCAGCTCACCGTACCCGCCGACAAAACTTTGGCAGCTGATCCGGCCCCTTTCCCGGGAACTCTGCTGCTAGGTCCGGTCACCACTTCTCACCTGTATCGAGATGACCACATCGTCTATACATCCAATGGGCAAGCAATGGGCACGTACGAATATCAGAGATGGGCGGAGCCGCCATCCGAGATGATTAACGATATCCTGCTCCGAGAACTTAGAGTGTCGGGGCGCTACCAACACGTCTATTCCCTTCGTAGCGACGTTCGTGGCGACTACCTTCTCCGTGGACATTTGTATGACTTCCGGGAGGTCTCCGGAAACGGACTTGCGGCGCGCGTGGCCTTCGACTTCGAATTGCGCGACTCCAAGACTGGGGCCACCGTCTGGACTCGCTCTTACTCTCACGATGAACCGATCAACGGAAAGGACGTCTCTGCGGTCGTTGCTGCCATGGATCGGAATGTGCAGAAGGGATTAAGCGAGATTCTGGAAGGTTTAGAGCAGTATTTCTCGTCGCGACCATCCAACACACCTGTCACTCCCTAACTCGCGACGGCAGGACCCTCGGCCAAGACAACCTGACTGCCGCCTGTCAACTCCGCAGAGCCATCGCATTTAGATCCTCGACATTTTGCCAGCAGCTGCTCGATTCCGATGTCAATTCATTGGCGAAACCGTTGAGCACTCGACACTCGCACTCTACTCGCGAACTGCTCGCCTACCATCCCTCGCATTCCTCGTGCTCTCAGCAGCTTGCGGCACCGCAGCAAATGCCGGTTGGCAAGCCGAATGCATCATGTCCTAGGCTCGTCCGCAGCCGGACGGCCTAGGAGAGAAAAGACTGTGAAGAAGATTATGTTTGTTGTGCTCGTACTTCTCGCCGCCTGCGTATTCGCAACGCCAAGACTTGCGGCTCAAGATGCAGCTTCGCAACCAAGCACGGCGCTCACCGGAAGTGCGGACGCAATTTCAGACCAGCAGATGGCGCTCTTGCGTAAAGACATCCGCTCTATTAAGAAGCAACTTATTGCGGCAAATCTCACGCTCACGGACGCCGAAGCAACGAAGTTCTGGCCCGTATATGAGCAATACTCGGTGGAACTCGGAAAGATTAACGACGCCAGAGCATCGATCATCAAGGAATACGCCAACGACTACGCGGCGCTCAGCGATGAGCAGGCCGACAGCCTCATTAGACGCTGGCTCGACGCCGATATCTCAACCTCCCAACTTCGTCAAAGATATGTCCCAATCGTACGTAAAGTGCTTCCGGGAAAGAAAACCGCTACCTTCTTTCAGCTGGATCGTCGCATCAGCATGATGGTTGACGTACAACTTACTTCGCAACTTCCTCTGGCGCAGGGGCAGAACTGATTTGCTCGCGCCTCGTCCGGTTCGTGCTCCCGGACGAGGCGTGAAAGCAACGGAACTATCTGTTTCCCTGTGGTCCATCTAAAGTTCCCAGCGGTGGGTTTGGCCGCCGTGGACGCGCAAATCTTAGTCTAATATTTACAGCAACATTAAATATCGGAATTTCACTAAACATCCCTCTGTTTTCCGTTACTTACAGACGCGACTTTTGCCATGAACCACCGGACCGGTACGCGTACTCTCAACCATATTCATATTTCCGTGATTTGCCGAACCGAAGGAACCCTGCGTAGGAAGACAAAGGATTCCTAGCGCTCGAAACTCACAAGGTCGGCTGTCTTCGAGCACGTTCCCTGCACCAAGCTTTGAGTGATATCGAAGGAACGCGCGTGGAAATCACTTCATCACCACTTTTTTATCAAAGGGCGTTCCGCAAGGCAGTCCGCCCCACCATCGCTAAAAGGAAGTCCTCAAATCTTGCGCTCTCCAGAGCTTCAACCGCCTGATGACCCTTTTTGCGAAAGTCCTTCTTCAGAACTTCATTGCGCTCCCCACACCAAAGACTGATCTCGGCGTTCCTGTTTAGCTTTCCCAAAAGAAGCGTCCTTGCCGCCTCGTCCGCCACCGGCATGCTGTATCCAATCACGACCAGCTTCTCGGACTTAGCCAATACGTCTCCCGCCTGCATCCAGATCTCGTTCCAAAATGGTTCCCATTACCGACCAACCAAACATGAGAGCGGATAGCGGCTCGATTCTTCCGGTAACAATCGGCCGCCGGATTGTGCGGCGCATCTTCGCATCGAAGCGACGCTCGATCAGTTGATTGCATCCCGAAACGCTAAATACTCAATCTTTCAAGCGGTTTCCTGGTTTCGGGAATGGCGGAAATGGGCGGTTTTAGGCGTAGTTGTTACCACAGTTGTTACCAACTTTGACCGAGATAGAACGTCGGCTTCGGCCCCAATTTCGCGGCGCGGATGACAAAAGCCGACGGCTGTCTAAAAGAATGGCTTACTATCAACATATCGGACTCCTCTCCGAGGCGGCACCGAACCGTGCGGATATCTACCGTAGAGAAGAGGATTTTGCCACTGCGCCCAAGATAAAGTTCGGCTTCGATTGGGCAAGATGGACTCTAATCCTTAGACAGATGCCTTTCATTTCTGTCTTATAGTTGTTCTCATATAAAGCTAGTTGTACACACTTTTAGTGTGTAGTCTTCTTTTTTGTTGAGAATGAACTCCTATTTAATTCTCATATACATCTAGATTTACACACTAAAGATGTGTTGTGGAGCGCCTACAAAAGTGGTCTCAGAGATACTCGGTCATTCGGATGTGCACACGACGATGAAGATCTATCAGCACACGAATACGGAGACGTTTCGAGGGCCGCTGGATAGTATGTCAGAGGCGTTGTTACCAGATGTTATCAAATTGCACTGATTTGCAGCAGGGGCTCGGAGCTATCTAATTCATTTCTAAGAAGATGGAGCCGAGGGCGAGAGTTGAACTCGCGACCTGCCGATTACGAAACGAATTCGACGCGTTGACGCTACAAGACTTCCCCAATTTTTCTGTGACTTACTTCTCGCTCCGTTTCGCTCCGTTCTCAGACTTTTTAGGAGAATAGGGCGGTTTCGGGGCGAAATCTAAGTGGCGGTTTACGAGCGTTAGCGGAATTGAGTCAACTTCTTAGTGGCCAAGCCTCGCTCGTTCCCACACCACTATTTCGCCTGCATGAACAGAACATTCATTTCCCGTTCTTTCATCCCGCCATTGGTCAAAGCCTCTCGCAGCGCGCTCTCGGTGCCCTGCTCGGTTCTGCCGATGTACCCCGGCTTCATGTTCTCTGAGTCCTTGAGAAAAAGTATAAATTCTTGCGGCTCCGTGCCTGCAACCTTCGTCAAACCCATTATCCGGAAGCTCAATTTGTTCTTCCTTCCCTATTTGGTAATCCTATCAGATTCGTCTTTTCTTCGCTAGCCGCTATTTCTCTCTTTACTCGCTTTTGAAACGCCGGGTAAGGTAGATTCGGCAGCCGGGCGAGTGTTCCACAGTTCGCGAATTCCCTATCAACTATCTGTTCTCGCCGGGCTCCTCAAAGGACATTGGCGAGATGACTGTCACGCAGAAGGTCGCTGTTCCCTGCCGCATTTGCGGTGAGACGGCGGAAATCACGCTTGAACCCGGCTCTGAAATCAATCTAAGTACAATGCGCACGTGCGCTAAGTGTGCTCGGATGAAGCCTGACAAACTAGGCCGGATAAAAAGAAAGCTCCCTTCTTCGAATATTCGCTGAAGCTGAAGGCAAAACAGATCTTCAATAAGATTGAAGAGATACGGAAGAAGAATGAAGCCCATTTTTCTTACAAATTATTTGACAAGTATCCTGATAAGGCGGATGACTTTGTTGATACCGATAACCTCGTGGCTAAAGGATATAAAGTGTATGATGCAAAACACGCGCGTCAACATCTTGAGCCTGCACGCAGCGTTGTTGACCTGCATATCGAAAAGA
>Ga0137403_10004106_pt1 | contig 17222 bp, 18 predicted proteins | sample CZOMad2_1_16fung_FD_122057 | JGI IMG/M metagenome (GOLD analysis project Ga0137403, IMG submission 122057) | Vadose zone soil fungal communities from Angelo Coast Range Reserve, California, USA - CZOMad2_1_16fungal (Hybrid Assembly) | ecosystem: Environmental > Terrestrial > Soil > Vadose zone...
CGCTGCCACTCCGCGATGTGGCTGAGCGTGCGCATGTCGCGGATCCGGTCCACGTAGACGATGCCGTTGAGGTGGTCGGTCTCGTGCTGGATCACGCGGGCGAAGAAGTCCTTGGCCACGAGGTCGACGGCCTTGCCCTCGCGGTCGAGGCACTCCAGCCGCACCCCCGTGTAGCGCGGCACCACGCCCCGCATGTCGGGCACCGAGAGGCATCCCTCCCAAGCGTCCTCCGTCTCCTCGGTGAGCGGCGTGACGACGGGGTTGATCACGACGGTCAGCGGGATCTCCGGCGCGTCGGGATAGCGGGGGTTCTTGCCGACCTCGATCACCGCGATCTGCCGCGGCACGTGCACCTGGTTGGCGGCCAGCCCGGCGCCGTCGTACTCGCGCATGGTCTCGATCATGTCGTCGATCAGCTGCTGGACGTGAGCCGAGCGGATGTCGGCGGGAGAGACGGGCTCGGCCTGCTGCCGCAGCACAGGATGACCGAGCCGCGCGACCTTCAGAATCGCCATAACGTCGTGAATTGTAACACGCGAGGCGAGTCGATCAGGAGAGCCCGATCGGCACCTCGACGCTGAAGGTCGAGCCGCGCCCTTCGCCGGCGCTCTCGGCTCGCACCCGGCCACGGTGCAGCTCGACGAGGTGGCGGACGATCGCCAGTCCGACGCCGAGCCCCGAGTACTTCCGCGGGACGCCGGCGTCGGCCTCGTGGAAACGGTCGAAGACGCGCGGCAGGAGGTCGGGCACGATGCCAACGCCGGAATCCGAGACGACCAGCGTCACCTCGTGTCCGGTACGGGTCAGCCGCACCTCGATGCCGCCGCCCGCGGGCGTGAACTTCACGGCGTTGGACACGAGGTTCGACGCGACCTGGGCGAGCCGCTCGGCGTCACCGCGGACCACGGCCTCGGCGGGAACGCTCACGGTCAGGACGTGCCGCTTGGCCTCGATCGCCGGCGCCGCCGATTCCAGGACGCTCCGCACCACGCGCACGAGGTCGACGTTCGACAGCTCGAGCACGATCTTGCCGGTGATGGCGTGCGTGACGTCCAGCAGGTCGCCGATGAGCTGCCGCTGGGTGTCGGCGCTGCCGCTGGGTGTCGGCGCTGCGCTCGATGACCCCGAGCGCGCGATCCGCCGTGTCCGCGTTCACGCGGCCGGTCCTCAACATCTTGACCCAGCCGACGATGGTCGTGAGCGGGGTCCGCAGCTCGTGCGAGAGGGACGCGAGGAACTCGTCCTTGGTGCGGTTGGCGGTCTCGGCCCGCTGCAGGCGCTCGCGCAGGCTCACGTTCTCCAGCGCCAGCGCCGCGGCGTCCGCGATGGACTGCAGCCTCGCGACCTCGCGCTCATCGGCGCGATGCCGCGTGGCCCAGTAGGCGCCGATCGCGGCCACGGGCGCCTCACGTCGCACCGGCACCACGACGAGGCTCTGCACGAACGTGGGGCGATACGCGTCGGCGGAGATCCGCGGATCGGCGTAGATGTCCTCGAGCGCGACCGCCTGCGCGTTCAGCATCACCCAGCCGGCGATGCAGGTGTCCATCGGGACACGGCGGCCCTTCCAGAGCGGGGCGATGGCGCTCTCGTCGGCGAAGTAGCACTGGTCACCCTCGCGCATGACGAAGGTGACGCCGTCGGCGCCGCTCACCTCGCGCGCGACCGACGAGAGCTGGCGGACGATCTCGAGCAACGTGTCAGGCATCGATACGCTCATGGGGCCTTCTATGGTTGCGCATTCCGCGGCGCAGGGTCAACGCGGATCTGTCGCTAGGGCTTCGCTTCGACGCGTCCCACCCGGCGGACGCCCTCGGCCAGGCGCCTGGCGTCGGTCTCGAAGAACTTCTGGAATTCCTCGCCCTGCTTGAAGGTCACCGGCGTTTCGAGCCTGTCCATCGCGGACTTGAAATCCGGATCGTTCACCGCCTCGCGGAGCGCCCCGCGAAGCCTGGCGAGCACCGGCTCCGGCGTGCCCTTCGGAGCGAACACGCCGGCCCAGATGTAGAACTCGGCCTCCGGGTAGCCCAGCTCCTTGAAGGTCGGGACCTCCGGCAGCGCGGCGACGCGCTTGTCGCCCCAGCCCGCCAGCGGCCGCAGCTTGCCGGCCTTGATGTGCGGCAACACGACAGCCGGGCCCGAGGCCAGCGCGTCCACGTGGCCGCCCAGGATCGCCGTCAGTGCCGGACCCGCGCCCTGGTGCGGCACGTGACGCAGCTTGAGGCCGGCCGCCTGCGAGAGCAGCTCCATGGCCATGTGCAGGGTGCCGTAGATCCCCGACGACGAATACGAGATCTGCCCGGGGCGCTTCTTCGCGTCCTCGATGAACTCCCGGGCGGTCTTCCACGGCTTGTCGGCCGGCACCACGAGGATCGTCGGATCGGCGGAGATCAGCGCGATCGGCGCGAACTGGTCCACCGTGAAGGCGGGCGGCCGGTTGAAGAGCTTGTCGGCCTCCGGAATGATCGAGATCGACGACAGCGCCAGCAGCAGCGTGTAGCCGTCGGGCTTCGCGACGGCGACCGACTGCATCCCCACCGCCCCCGCCGCGCCCTGCTTGTTCACGACGCCGACGGGGTGCTTCAGCACCTTCTCCATCGCCGACGCCACGGGACGCGCGGTGAGATCGGCGACGCCGCCGGGCGGGAACGGCACGACCATGGTGATCGGCCGCGTGGGGTACGAATCCTCGGCGCCGGCCGGCACCGCGACCGCCGCGAGCAGCACGACGACGAGCGAGACGAGGCGAGGCGTGATCATGAGTCTCCCTCTTCCGCGCGCGCCATCCGGGCGCGCCAGTCCAGCCCCCGCCGGGCGAAGGAGTACAGGTTCAGGAGCACCAGCACGAGACCGAAGGCGAGCAGCACGGCCGCGATGCGGTGCTCGAGGAAGATCGAGTAGCGGCCGTCCGACATCGCCAGCGACTGGCGCAGGCTCAGCTCGATCAGCGGCGCCAGCACCACGCCGAGCACGATCGGCGCCGTCTCGAAGTCGAGCTTGCGCAGCACGTAGCCGAGCACACCCATCACGAGCATGATCCACACGTCGACCACCGAGCCGTTGACGGCGTACACGCCGAGGATCGAGAAGACGAGGATCGCCGGGTAGAGGTACGGGTACGGGATGCGCAGGATGTTCACGAAGAGGCCGACGAGCGGCAGGTTGAGGATCAGGAGCATGACGTTGCCGACGTACATCGAGGCGATGAAGCCCCAGAACAGCGCCGGGGCCTGGTGGATCAGGAGCGGGCCGGGGGCCACGCCGTGCACCATCAGCGCGGCGAGCATGACGGCGGGAATGGGGCCCGAGGGCACGCCGAGCGCGAGCATCGGCACGAAGGCGCCGGAGGTCGCCGAGTTGTTGGCCGACTCCGGGCCCGCCACGCCCGCCACCGCACCGTGCCCGAACTGCTCAGGGTGCTTCGACACGCGCTTCTCGACCGCATAGGAGACGAACGACGAGATGATGTGCGCGGAGCCGGGCAGGATGCCGATCAGGAAGCCGAGCACGCTGCCGCGCGCGATCGGCCACGCGGACTCGTTCCACTCGCGGCGCGACGGGAACAGCTCGCGGAACCTGGGCTTGACCACGGCGGGCGGCGTCGGCGCGCCGGCGGTGGCCAGGATCTCCGCGACGCCGAAGAGGCCGACGGCCACCGGCACGACGCCGAGGCCGTCACCCAGCTCGACGACGCCGTAGGCGTAGCGCATGTACCCCGTCATCTGGTCGATGCCGATGGTGCCCAGCAGCAGGCCGAGCGCGGCCATGGCCAGCGCCTTCAGCATCGAGCCCGAGCTCATGTACGCGAGCACGAGCAGGCCGAGCAGCAGCAGCGCGAGCTGCTCGGGGGGGCCGAAGCGCAGCGCGAAGCTGGCCAGCGGCGGCGCCAGGAGCATGAGCCCGACCACGCTGGACGTGCCGGCGATGAAGGAGCCGACGGCGGCGATGGCCAGCGCGGCGCCCGCGCGCCCCTTGCGCGCCATCGCGTAGCCGTCGATGCACGTCATGACCGAGGCCGCCTCGCCCGGGATGCGCATGAGGATCGACGTGGTCGAGCCGCCGTACATCGCGCCGTAGTAGATGCCCGCCAGCATCACGATGGCCCGGGTGGCGTCCATGCCGAAGGTCGCCGGCAGCAGCAGGCTGATTCCGGCCAGCGGCCCCACGCCGGGCAGGACGCCGACGAGCGTGCCGATCACGCAGCCGACGAACGCGTAGAAGAGCACCGGCGGCTGCAGCGCCACCGAGAAGCCCAGCCCGAGATTCTGCAGCGTCTCGAGCATTCGGTCAGAAGCCGTACGGTCCGCGCGGTAGCGGCACGCGCAGGAGCGTGTCGAAGAGCCAGAACGTCCCGCCCGCCATCGCCGCTGCGAACACGAGCATCGGCACGGGATGCTTGCGCTCGACGACGCCGACGAGGAACGCGAGGGCCAGGAAGATCGTCAACCGGTAGCCGAGCCGCTCGAAGGCGAGCGCGCAGAAGGCGCAGGCCGCGAAGATCGCCACGCTGTGCCGCCACTCGCTCCAGCTCAGGCTCGCCAGACGCGGGCCGCTGCCGCCGAGCACGGCCACGGCCACCCCCGCCACCAGCAGCGCCAGCGCGAGGGCGCCCGGAAAGTACGCGGGGCCGGGATTCGCGAGCGAGCCGAGCGGCAGGCGCAGCCGCCAGCTCTCCTCCAGCACGAGCAGTGCCCACAGGGCGAGCCCGAGGCCGGAGACGCGGTCGATGGTCATGGCACAGAGAGCCCGAGGAAGCGCGCGGCGTTGGCGCCGTCCACGATCGCCGTCCGCGCGGCGGGCACGAGCTCGGCCGACTCCACGGCGTGCACCGGATCGTCGGCGCCCATGTCGAACGGGTAGTCGCTGCGGATGACGACGCGGTCCATACCCAGCTCCTCGACGATGAATCGGAGATTCGACGCGCCGAGCGTGAGCGAGTCCACCCAGATGCGCCGCGCGTACGCGCGCGGCTCGCGCGGGATCGCGGCCGGTCCCTCGGGCCGCACGGCCCAGCCGTGGTTGAGGCGCGCCAGGGTGAACGGAAACGCGCCGCCGCCGTGGGCGAAGCAGATGCGCAGCCGCGGCAGCCGCTCGAGCACGCCGCCGAAGATGAGCGTGGAAATGGCCAGCGCCGTCTCCAGCGGGTTGCCGACGATCAGCGGGAAATAATACTTCGTCATCCGCGGGAGCCCGATGAGCGGCGCCGCCGGGTGCACGAACACCGCGACGTCGAGGTCGACGCATGCCGCGAAGAACTCGAAGAGCGCGGGATCGTCGAAGTCGTGCCCGCCCGGGCACGTGCCGATCTCCACGGCGCAGAGGCCCAGCCGCTCGCGCGCGTGGCGCAGCTCCTCGATGGCCAGCGCGGGCGCCTGCAGCGGCACCGTGGCCATCCCGACGAAGCGCTTCGGATGCTTCGCGACGATCTCGGCCACGTTCGCGTTCTGCATCCGCGCGAAGCCCTGGGTCGCCTTGGCGTCGGCCCAGTAGCAGAACATCACGGGCGGCGGCGAGAGCGCCTGCACGTCGATGCGCAGCCGGTCCATGTCCTCGAGCCGCCGCGCGGGGTTCCACGAGCGGTCGTCGATGGCACGGAAGAACTGCGCGCCGGTGAAGATCGTCGCGCGGCAGTCGTCCCCGTGCTCCAGGCGCGGCCAGTTGCCACCGCCGTAGCGCGCCGCCCAGTCCTCCCAGCGCTCGGGGACGAGGTGGGTGTGGACGTCGACCCGCACGCTACCTCGGCTCCACGCGCCCGATCTGCTTGATGACGGCGGCCATCCGCCGCGCGTCGGCGTCCCACCACGCGCGGAACTCGTCGGCGTCCTGGTAGGCGATCGGCGTCTCCACCTTGTCCATCGCGCTCCGGAACTCCGGGTCCTGCACCGCCCGGCGCGTGGCATCCCGCAGCGTGGCGAAGACGGCCGGTGGCAAGCCGCGCGGCGCGAACAGCCCGGCCCAGAGGTAGTACTCGATGTCGTAGCCGAGCTCCTTGAGCGTCGGCACCGCGGCCAGCCGCGCGGCGCCGAACGTCGCCAGCGGCCGCAGCTTCCCCGCCTTGATCTGCGGCAGCGCGATCCCGGGCGGCGAGGACCAGAGCGCGGCGTGGCCGCCGAGCACGGCCGTGGTGGCCGGCCCGCCGCCCGTCGTCGGCAGAGGGCGCATCCTGGCGCCTGCGGCGTGCAGCAGCATCTCCATCGGCACGTGGGAGGCGCCGTAGAGCCCCGACGAGGCATACGTGATCTCGCCCGGATGCCGGCGCGCGTCGTCGATCAGCTCCCGGAAGCTCTTCCACGGCCGCTCGGCGCCGACGACCAGCACCGGCGGATCGGCGTTGAGCCGCGCGATGCCGACCAGCTGGTCGCGCGTGTACGCCGGCGTACGGCCCAGCAGCGCGTCCACCTCGGGGATGGTCGAGATCGACACGAGCGCGACCATCAGCGTGTAGCCGTCCGGCTTCGCGATGGCCACCGACTGCATGCCGACGGCGCCGGCGGCGCCCTGCTTGTTGACGATGCCGACGGGCTGCTTGAACACGCGCTCGAGCGCGGGAGCGAGCGGGCGCGCGGTGAGGTCGGCGACGCCACCCGGCGGGAACGGCACCACGATCGTGATCGGGCGCGCGGGGTACGGGTCCTGCGCCGTGACAGGCGCGGTGCCCAGCAGCAGGGCGAGCGCAACGATGACGGCGGGGCGGATTCGGGTCATCGGTCTCTCTCGAGCACGGCGGGTGGCGTCGGGACACTCTACACCAAGGCGCGAACAACTCGAGGGCGAACGGGGTTCCGGTAGGCGCGGGGCGGACGACACGGAAACGCGGCGGCGCCGGGGGACAGGACCGTCGCCGCCGCGTCCCGGTGAGGGAGGTCGCTACCTCTTCTGACCGCCCTCGTGCTGTGGACGATCGGCGCCCTGCTTCATGCCGCCCGCCTCGTTGCCCTCGTCCTGCTGCTGGGGCTTGCGCTGCGGCTGCTGTGGCTGCTGCGGCTGATCCTTGTCGAGCTGGACCGGCTCGCCGCTCTCGGCGTCCTTGTTCTCGTGCCGCTGGGGCTTGTTGTCGGCCATGTCGATGCTCTCCTTCTCCCGCCACGCGGGTGTGCCCGGGGAAAGAGCAAAGGACATACCAGCCAACGGGAGCTACGACGCGCCGCGGCGACGATTGCCGAGCACGATCGCGGCGTTGCGAGCCAGACCCTCCCGCCGGGCGCGCTTGAGCGGCGAGCCCCGGAAGCGCTCGCGGAACTCGGCGTCGGTCATGGCCACCAGCACCTCGGGAGGCGGCGGCGGGGTGGCCGGAACCGCCTGCCGCGCCGGCGGCGCGTGACGGTTCCAGGGACACACCTCCTGGCAGACGTCGCAGCCGAAGAGCCAGTCGCCGATCGGCGCGTGGAACTCGTCCGGGATCGGCCCGCGGTGCTCGATCGTGAGGTAGGCGATGCAGCGGCGAGCGTCGAGCGCATAGGGCGCCTCGAAGGCGGCGGTCGGACACGCATCCAGGCAGGCCGTGCAGGTGCCGCATCGGTCGGGCTGCGCGTCGTCCGCCGGCAACGCGGCCGTGGTGAGCACCAGGCCGATGAAGAAGTACGAGCCGAGGCCCGGCGCGATCAGGTTCGTGTTCTTGCCGATCCAGCCGAGCCCCGCGGCGGCCGCGAGGTCGCGCTCGAGCACGGCGCTCGTGTCGAGCGAGGCGCGGCTCTGCGCGCCGGCGGCCGCGCTCAGGAAGTCGCGCAGCTCGTGCAGCCGCGGCCGCATCACGTTGTGGTAGTCGGCGCCGCGCGCGTAGCGCGCGACGCCGCGCCACTCCGTGCCGTCGTCTTCGCGCGCGTAGTTGAGGGCGACGGCGACCACCGAGCGGCAGCCGGGCAGCAGGCGCGCGGGATCGAGGCGCTCCGCGCGCGTCTCGGCGAGATACTCCATCGTCCCGCCGCGGCCGGTGTCGAGCCAGCGCTCGAACTCGGCACCGTGCGCGAGCGTGGCGGGCCCGATCGCCACGCGATCGAAGCCCAGCTCGAGGGCCCGGGCCTTCACCGCCTGTGCCAGCGCCAGCCCGGCCAGCGTCACGCCTTCCTCGCCTTCACGTGCAGGTGCGCGCGCGTGAGCGTGCGGCCGCCGTCCTCGAGAAACTTGATGTAGCGGAACCAGCGGCCGTCGGCGCGCCACTTCTCCTCCAGGCCGATCGCCGCCGCCAGCGCCTCCTCCACGGAGCCGAACGCCTGCACGTCGCGCTCCACCGAGAGGTGCTCGATCGCAAAGCCCGCGCCCGCGAGCGCGGCCCGCGCCTCGTCCTCGCTCCAGGCGAAGCGCGAGCGTCGGCCGGTCTCTTTCCACTGGTCGGCGTGGAAGGCGACGAAGGCGAACGGCGCGCCGCGGCCGAGCGCGCGGCCGGCGCGCTCGGCGATCGCGGAGGACATGCACAGGTGGGCGACGACGGCGTCCGGCTTGAACGCGGCGTACTCCCCCGCCTCGGCGTCGAGGCCGACGAACTCTACATTGGTGAGGCCGGCGGCGGCGGCGGCGTGACGCGCCTCGGCCAGCGCGGTCTCGTCGCGGTCGATGCCGATGACACGGCCGCAACGAGGGGCAAGCGCCAGCGCGAGGCGCCCACGGCCCGTGCCGACGTCGAGGACCGTGCGGTCGGCGAGGTCGTCGTCGGCGAGGAGCTTCAGAAAGGCCGGGCTGATGTCAACCGGTGACGGCCCCATCGGACGCGGAAGAGACGAGGCGCGCATATTTCGCCATGACGCCCCACGTGTAGCGGGGCTTCGGCTTCTTGACGGCCTTCAGCCGCTTCTTGAGCTCGGCGGCCGAGAGCTGGACGTCGAGGCGGCGCTTCTTGATGTCGATCAGGATCGTGTCGCCGCTCTTCAGCGCGGCGATCGGACCGCCGTCGGCGGCCTCGGGAGCGATGTGGCCGATCATGAAGCCGTGCGTGGCGCCCGAGAAACGCCCGTCCGTCATCAGCGCCACCTTGTCGCCGAGGCCGGCGCCCTGGATGGCGCCCGTCACGTGCAGCATCTCCCGCATGCCGGGACCGCCCTTCGGCCCTTCCCAGCGGATGACGATGACGTCGTTCGCCTTGATCTTGCCCGCCTTCACCGCGGCGAAGCAGTCCTCTTCGCGGTCGAAGACGCGCGCCGGCCCGCGGTGCACGTCCTTCTTCTGGCCGGATACCTTGGCCACGCAGCCGTCGGGCGCGAGATTCCCGCGCAGGATGACGAGACCGCCCTCGGGCTTGATGGGGTTGCTCAGCGCGCGGACCACCTTCTGGCCCGGGCTCTCGCGGGCGGCGCGCGCCTCCTCGCCGATGGTGCGCCCGGTGACCGTCATCTCCTTGTCGTGCAGCAGTCCCGCGTCGAGCAGCCGCCTGGCCACCACGCCCATGCCGCCCGCCTCGTACATCTCGGGTGCCGTGTAACTGCCCCAGGGCTTCATGTCGGCGAGCAGCGGCGTCTTGCGCGAGATCGCGTCGAACTCGTCGATGGTGAGCTTCACGCCCGCTTCCTTCGCCACCGCGAGCAGGTGCAGCACGGCGTTGGTCGAGCCGCCGGTCGCCATGACGCCGGCGATCGCGTTGTAGAGCGACTTCTTCGTGATGATCTGCCGCGGCGTCAGCCCCTTGCGGAGCACGTCCATCGCCAGCCGGCCCGTCTGGTACGCGATCTCTTCCTTGTGCGGGTCCGGCGCGGGCACGTCGTTGAAGCCCATCGGCGAGACGCCGAGCATCGCGAACGCCGTCGCCATCGTGTTGGCGGTGAACTGGCCACCGCACGCGCCCTCGCCGGGGCACGAGGCGCATTCGACCGCGTGCAGCTCCTTGTCGTCGATGCGGCCGGCGTTGCGGGCGCCGATCGCCTCGAAGATGTCCTGCACCGTCATCCGCCTGCCCTTGTACTCGCCGTACATGATCGAGCCGCCATAGAGCATGACGCTCGGCAGATCCAGCCGCGCCATGGCCATGACCATGGCCGGGATCGTCTTGTCGCAGCCCGAGAGCGTCACGAGCCCGTCCAGCAGGTGACCGCGCGTGACGAGCTCCACGGAGTCGGCGATCCAGTCGCGGCTGATCAGCGAGGCTTTCATGCCCTCGGTGCCCATGGCGATGCCGTCGGTCACCGAGATCGTGTTGAACTCGATCGGCGTGCCGCCGGCGGCGCGGATCCCTTCCTTGATCTTCTCGGCCAGCTTGCGATGGTTCGCGTTGCACGGCGTCAGCTCGATCCAGCAGTGGGCCACGCCGACGAGCGGCTTCCGGAGATCCTCGTCGGTGAAGCCGACGGCGCGGAAGTAGGAGCGCGCGGCGGCGCGATCGGCGCCGTCGAGGAGGACGCGGCTCTTGTGCCGGGGATCGAAGGTCATGCTGGTCTCCTTGCCACCAGGAAGGTGAAGCGGCCGCGCTGCGCGACCTCGCCCCGCTGGTCGATGATCTCGTGGTCCTCGATGACGATGCCGCCCTCGCGCATCGTCCGCCGGCTGACGACGCGCGACGTACCGTAGACCGTGTCGCCGACGCGGACGGGACGGACGATCTGGTAGTCCATCGACATGAAGGCGAGAACCGCGAGGGGCGGTTGCGGCACTCGCCAGCCCAGGCCGATGCTCAGGCAGAGCGGCAGCAGTTCCGCGACGGCGCCCGGCTCGACCGCCACGTCGCCGGTGATACCGCTGTACAGCGACAGGTGGGCCTCGGTCAGCGTCATGGCGGGGCTCGTCACGAGATCGTTGAGCTTGGTGTCCTCGAAGAACGTGTGGCTGGCGGCCACCGTCATGCCGGGCGTCGCTCCACCAGCAGTTCGGTCTCGCCCTCCTGAACGACTTCGTCGCGCTGGTTCACCACCGTGCGCTCGACGACGACCAGGCCGCGATCGGCCTTGGACGTTTCGCGCTTGCTTGCCACCCGCGTGCGCAGGCGGATCGTGTCGCCGATCTTGATCGGGCCCTTGAACTTCCACTTGAGGCCGACGAAGGCGAGCGTGGCGAAGACGCGCCCCGTCCGATAGAAGAGTCCGGACTGGATGGCGAGGCCGAGGAGGCCGTGGGCGATGCGCTCGCCGAAGATCGACTTCTTCATGAACTCGGCGTCGGTGTGGAGCACGTTGTAGTCGCCGGACAGCCCGGCGAAGAGGACGATGTCGGTCTCGGTCACCGTTCGCCCGGGCGACTCGAACTCCTCACCGACCTCGATCTCGTCGAAGTAGCGCCGGCCGCTCGGCGTCATGTCCGCGTAGGATAGCATGCCCCCTCACGCCCGCTCCGCGGCCTCGGAAGGCCCCGGCCTACTTTACGGCGCCGACAGTCAGCCCCGAGATAAACCGGTCGAGGAAAAAGTTGTAGACGACGGCGATGGGAAGGCTGGTCAGCAGGCACGCCGCCATCAGCGAGCCCCAGTAGTAGACGTCACCCCGGATGAGCGCGACGGGCACGCCCACGCTCACCGTCATCTTCTCGACCGACGAGATGAACGTGAGGCTGTACACGAACTCCTGGATGACCAGCGTCAGCGCGAAGATCACCACGGTCAGCAGACCGGGAATCGACAGCGGGAGCACCATGCGCCAGATGGCGCCGACCCGGCCACAGCCGTCGACCATGGCCGACTCCTCCACTTCCTTGGGCAGCGATTTGAAGAATCCCATGAGGAGCCAGGTGCAGAAGGGCACCGTGAACGTCGGGTAGATCAGGACGAGCGACCACGTGCTGTTCTGCAGTCCGAGCATCGCGATCAGGCGCGAAAACGGGATGAAGAGGAGCGTGGACGGCACCAGGTACGTCAGAAAGATCCCGATGCTCAACCGCTCGCCCCACGCTCCCGTGAGCCGCGCCAGGCTGTAGCCCCCGGGCACCGCCAGCACGAGCGTGATCCCGACGACGATGAGACCGACGAACAGCGTGTTGAAGAGCCAGGTCGGGTAGAGCGTCTGGCCGAAGAGCGTGGCCAGGTGCTCGAGGGTCGGCGGGCGGTTGAAGAGGAACGGGTTGTGGGCGGTATTGGAGGCGCCCACGTAGAGGTCGGCGTTCTGCTTGAACGTGGTCACCACCATCCAGTAGAAGGGAAACACCGCGAACACGACGAAGAAGAGGATGAGCACGCGGTGGCCCAGCGTCGCCGCCAGTCGTCGTCCCCGCCGCGCCGCCATCACGCCACCTCGGCGCGCCGCGACACGCGCAGCATCGTGACCGCGAGGATCACCAGCACGGGCAGCAGGAAGATGGCCACCGAGGCGCCTCGGCCCACGTCACCTCCGAGCACGCCGTCCTGGAAGGCGAGGCTGGCCAGCACGTGGGTCGAGTTGTAGGGGCCGCCCCGGGTCAGCAGGTAGACCACGCTCATGTCGGTGAAGGTGAAGACGACGCCGAAGAGTAGCGCGACCGTGAGGATCGGCAGCATCATGGGGATGGTGATCCAGATCGTCTTGCCGAGAGGGCCGGCGCCGTCGAGGTCGGCCGCCTCGTGGACTTCGTTGGGAATCGACGTGAGCCCGGCCAGCAGAATGACGGTCGAGAACGGCAGCATGCGCCACACGTGGACGGTGATGATCGCCACCATGCCGAGCGTGGGATCGCCGAGCCAGTAGTACCACTGACCGGGGCCGAGCCAGCCGGCCACCTTCAGCAGCCAGTTGATGACGCTGAAGGTGGAATCGAAGATCCACAGCCAGCTCAGCGTGGCCAGCGAGATCGGCGCCGCCCACGGCATCAGGATCAGGAAGCGCGCCAGCGACTTGCCGCGAAAGCGCTTGAGCAGCGCGCGGGCCAGCACGTTGCCGAGAAAGATCACGGTCACCTGTGAGATGAGCGTGAACGTGAACGTGTTGCGCAGCGCCCGCTGGAACACCGGGCTCGCCATCACGTTCTTGAAATTCTGGAGGCCGACGAACGAGAACTCCAGGCTGCCCGCCGACGAGTTCGTGAGCGACAAAAACACGGCGAGCAGGAAGGGCACCGCCACCAGCAGGACGATGTACAGGAGCGCCGGGGCCAGCATGACGACGCCGAGCAGCCGCTCGGCGCGCCGGAGACCCCGGCGTCGCCGCGCGGCCGGCACGGCCATGGACAGCCCGGCGGTCCGGTCCACTACTTGTCTTTGCCGCCGCCACCCACCATCTTCTTCGCCCGCCACTTGTCGAAGATCTGGCGAGCTCGCGTGTTGGCCTCCAGCATCGCGTCCTTCGGCGCCATGGCACCGGTGGCCGCTTTGGCGAACATGTCGGTGATCACGTACGTGTCGAACATCTCGCCCTCGGCCGGGTTGGCGTAGCCGGGATACCCGAGGTTCGTCGACCACGGCAGCGATTTGGCGAGCAGCGCGAGCTTGTCGGCGGGGGCAGAGCCGAACGGATCCTTGTTGCACTGGGCGGCGATCCAGGCCGCGCCCGATTCCTGCTTCTTGGGGGGCGGCGTGCCGGGATCGGCGGCCGCGCCGTAGAAGGACGGGAAGTTGTAGAGCTTCGAGCCGAGCATCGAGTCACGGGAGGCATCGACCAGCGCGACCAGGAACTCCTTGGCCACGTCCTGGTTCTTCGAGAACTTCCACACGACGTAACCGGACATCACGTGCTCGGAGGCGAGCTGAATGCCGGTCGGGCCCTTGAGCGCCGGGGTGAAGAAGTAGTTCTCGAGCACGGGCAGCTTGTTGTCCTGGGCCGTGCGATAGGCGGAGATCGAGTTGAGGATGTACGCCGTCTCCTGGGCGTTGAACGCCTGGTTGTTGGAGGCGGCGTTCCACGACAGCACGGCCTGCGTCATGCCGACCGAGTAGAGCTTCTTGGTGTACTCGAGCGCGCGCAGCGTCTCGGGAGAGTTGAGGACGACGTTGCCATCCTTGTCCTGGATGGAGCCGCCATGGCACCAGAGGATGTTGCGCACGGCCATGTTGGAGTCGATGTCCTGAGAGAGGCCGACACCGATCGGGATCTGCATCTGGGGGGCGACCTTCTTGATCTCCGGCGCCGCCTTCACGAGGTCGTCGTAGGTGACCGGTCCGTTCGGCATCCCGATCTTCGTCCACACTTCCTTGTGGTAGTTGCCGGGATCGGGCACCCACATGTCGGAGAGCGCGAACTGCTTCTTGGTGAACGGGTTGTAGGTCGAGCGACGCGCCAGCTCCACCGGCTTGCCGTATTTCTTCTCGAGGCTCGTCACGACGTCGGCGAGGTCGATCACGTGCTCCTCGAAGGCGCTGGCCAGCCCGAGGAACATGTGGATGTCGTGACCGGACTGGGCGGCGACTTCCGCGGTCGCGCGCGGAACGACGTCGGCGAACCCGACGTGGTCCACGGTGACGTCCACTCCGTGCTTGCTGCCCCACTCCTTGGCCCACGGATCGAACCACTTGTCGTAGGCGGGGACGAAGTGACTCCACTGTAAGATTTTCAGCTGTCCGGCTGCCCGGGCATCGCGCACCAGGATCGTGGGGCCGGCGGCCACCGCGGCCGTCGCAGCGACCGCGCCCTTGAGGAAACTGCGACGAGTGTGCATCGAGCGCTTCTCCTTTCTGATCGTCCGGAAACAGAAATCAGGATACCACCGCGCGAAATCTTGACACTCATCCTGACGCACCTTTAGCATGCAGACCGGCCGTGCCGAAGGCGGCCCGGGACCGGAAGCGAGGAGGACACAGCCAGTGCGATTTTCCGACGGGCGGCTGACGCCGATCTGGGACAAAGTTCAGGCGGGTGCGCGGCTCACCGCCGCCGAGGGCCTGACCTTGCTCGAGACCGAGGATCTCCTCGGCGTCGGGCGCATGGCCGATCACGCCAAGCGCCGTCGCGAGGCCGATCGCGTCTACTTCGTCATCAACCGCCACGTGACTCCGACCAACCTCTGCGTGCTCTCGTGCACGTTCTGCGGCTTCGCGCGCAAGAAGGGCGAAGCCGGCGCCTACGAGCACTCCATCGAGGACATGGTTGCGATGGTCAAGGACGGCGTGCGCGAGGTGCACATCGTGGGCGGTCACCATCCCGAGTGGCCGTTCGAGTACTACGAGCGGATGATCGAGGCGATCCACCACGCGCATCCCGAAGTCCAGATCAAGGCGTTCACCGCGGCCGAGATCGACTACTTCTGGCGCCGCTGGAAGATCGAGCCCATCGAGGCTCTCACCCGGCTCAAGAAGGCGGGGCTGCACTCCATGCCCGGGGGCGGCGCGGAGATCTTCTCCCGCCGGCTGCAGAAGCTGCTGCACTTCACGGGCAAGGCGGACGCCGACCGCTGGTGCGAGATCCACGGCATCGCCCACTCGCTCGGCATCAAGACCAACGCGACGATGCTCTATGGCCACGTGGAGACGACGGAGGAGCGGGTGGACCACCTGCTGCGGCTGCGGGAGCAGCAGGACAAGTCGGGCGGCTTTATCACCTTCGTTCCCCTGTCCTACCAGACCGGGACCACCAAGCTGGTGCCGCGCCAGACCCCGCCCACCGACGATCTGCGGACCATCGCGGCCTCGCGGCTGCTCCTCGACAACTTCCCGCACATCGAGGCCTACTGGGTGATGATCGGCGAGGCCACCGCGTCCCTGGCGCTCCACTTCGGCGCCTCCGACGTCAACGGCACCCTCGAGGACGAGAAGATCGCCCACATGGCCCAGGCGGCCAGCCCGGCCGGGCTCGCCACCGAGCAGATCCTCCGGATGGTCCGGGACGCGGGCAAGATCCCGGTCGAGCGCGACGCGCTGTACAACGTCGTGAAGGTGTGGAGCTGAACATGCTGCGCGTCGGCCGCATCCCGTATCTCAACTGCGAGCCGTTCTTTCATCGGCTGACCGGCGTGGAGCTGGTGGACCTGATCCCGCGCCGGCTCGGGGAGGCCATGGCCGCGGGCCGGCTCGACGCGGGACCGCTCTCCCTGATCGACTACCTCCGGATCGAGTTCGAGCTGACGCCCCTGCCCTACGGCATCGGCTGCCCGACCGGCGCCCGCAGCGTGCTCGTCTTCTCCGACCGGCCACTTTCTGACCTGCGCGGGGCCCGGGTCGGCATCACCGGCGAGACCTCGACCTCGGTCGAGCTCCTGCGGGTCCTGCTGGCGCTCCGCTACGAAGCCGAGCCCGCCGCCTGGGTCACCACCGAGGAGCCCTGCGACGCGCAGCTGCTGATCGGCGATCAGGCTATCCGGCGAGTCACGAGCGGCCCGCCGTCCCGGCACGTCAGCGACCTGGGGCTCGAATGGCGCGACTGGACGGGGCTGCCGTTCGTCTTCGCGCGCTGGGCGGTGGCCTCCCGGATCCCGATCCGCGAGCGCCGCGCCTTCGAGCAGGCGCTCGACGCCGCGCTCGATCGTGGGATGGCCGCCCTGCCCGAGATCGCCGCGACCCGCCACGATCTCGGCTGGACTGCCGCGCAGATCGAGTCGTACCTGCGGAACTTCGCCTTCCGCTTGGGCCCGGATGAGGAAAAGGGCGCCGCCGAGTTCGTGAGGCTGCGCGCGCAGCTGGGACCCCTTCCGTGCTGAGCCGCATCCAGGCGAAGGCGGAAGCGGGGACGCGCCTCGACCGCGCGGACGGACTCTGGCTCCTCACCGAGGCGCCGCTGCTCGACCTCGGCAGCGTGGCCCAGGAAGCGCGCTTCCGCCGCATCCCGGAGCGGCGCGTGACGTTCGTCATCGACACGAATCCGAACTACACCAACGTGTGCATCACCGACTGCCAGTTCTGCGCCTTCTACCGCCGACCCGGCGACCGGGAAGCCTACACGCTCACGGTGGACGAGGTGCTGGCCAAGGTGGAGTTCGCGGCGCGCGAGGGTGCGACCACTGTGCTGCTCCAGGGTGGCCACAATCCGGCGCTGCCGATGGACTATTATCTCGAGCTGGTGCGCGAGACGCGGCGGCGCTTCCCGTCGGTCACCCCGCACTTCTTCAGCGCTTCCGAGATCCGCACCATGTCCGACGTGGCGGGCAAGCCGGTGCCCGAGGTGCTGGCCCTGCTCAAGCAGGCGGGGCAGACGAGCATTCCGGGCGGCGGCGCCGAGGTGCTCTCCGAGCGGGTGCGCAAGCGGATCGAGCCGAAGAAGGGCGGGCCGGGCGCGTGGCTCGAGGTGCACCGCGAGGCACACCGTCAGGGCTTCAAATCCACCGCCACCATGATGTACGGCCACGTGGAGCAGCCGGAGGACGTCCTCGATCACCTCGACTCGATCCGCGATCTCCAGGACGAGCACGGCGGCTTCACCGCCTTCGTGCCCTGGTCCTTCAAGCCGGGCAATACCCTGCTCGAGAAGTGGATCAAG
>Ga0137403_10004107_pt1 | contig 17221 bp, 20 predicted proteins | sample CZOMad2_1_16fung_FD_122057 | JGI IMG/M metagenome (GOLD analysis project Ga0137403, IMG submission 122057) | Vadose zone soil fungal communities from Angelo Coast Range Reserve, California, USA - CZOMad2_1_16fungal (Hybrid Assembly) | ecosystem: Environmental > Terrestrial > Soil > Vadose zone...
CCAGCTTGTCCGAGCCGTCGCCCATCCCTTCTACGCCTAACGTCCAGACATAAACAAATTCCTCCTGACCATCGATGCGCGCCAGGTACGGCGAAGAACACGTTTCGTCGGCCCGGGCAACGCCAAGGACGAAAATCAAGATGCACCCCAGCGCGAATGCCGGGATGAAATGCGGAACAGGAGGGGTTTGCGGCCGATGTTTGACGAGAGTTTTCATGGTGGTTTGATGGGTTGACTCGAGCAGTCGGTCAGTCCCTTCGCCCTCGAGGCAGTCGTAAGCTGCCTTCCCTTCCATCTCGCCGGCCGCTGCTCGTGCGATTTTGTTAAGACGGGTCGACTCCGTTATAAACAGTTGTCCCGTCTGTTGCAATCCCCGGTTTTACCCGGCGGCGACCATGCGGGGGATCACGCTGACGGTAGTGCGTCCCGGGTTAAAATGCGGGAGCCGGCCCCATGACGGAGCCGGCTCCTCAAGCATTTTTACTGTCGAACTATTTAGTTAGCGCCAATCGCGGTCGTTAACCCAGACCCGATGGTGGCGGTAATGGGTCCGAGCGTAGGCGCGATTGTAAGCGCCGCGCTGGGCATAATGCCCCGGGACCCAACGGCCCCAGCGATGGCTATAGTGACCGGGCACCCAGACCCAGTAATATCCTTCGTTCCAGTATCCGCCACCATGATAATACGGCCGATCGCCCACCGCGATTTCGAAGCTTATCGCTTGCGCCTGCTCCACCATCGGAGTGGCAACTGCCGCAACGGCTGCCAAAAGAATCAGAAGTTTTCTTTTCATATAGTATTTGACCATTTCGCTCGCAGTTTATTCGGTCAATGGCAAAGATTTTTTTGCTTAATTACTTGCCTGCAGTTTTTTCACGGCGCCCTTTATTGAACACAACCATGCCGCCGCTGTCTCTTGGGGAGAACTGCATATGAAAGGCCCGGCAATCAGGATCGTGATTATTTTTGCGGCAATCGCCGTGGGGATTCTTTATTTTGCGCGGCAACCGCATGCCCAGGAACCGCGCACGGTCGCAGTCAAAAATATGGAACCATTGAAACCAACCGCCGAAGATCTCGCGCCCGTTCCGAAAGTGGAAAAGTCGGACGCGGAATGGAAAAAACAGTTAACGCCGGAGCAATACGCAATTCTCCGTGGCCACTCGACCGAGCGCGCGTGTTCCTCCGTCCTGCTGACGGAACATCGTCGCGGCGTTTTCCATTGCGCCGGATGCAATGCGCCGCTGTTCGCGAGCGACGCGAAGTTCGAATCCGGCACCGGCTGGCCCAGTTTCACCAAACCGTTTATCCCGGGGATCATCACGATCGTGAAAGACGACAGTTTCGGCATGGAGCGCGATGAAGTCCTTTGCTCGCGTTGCGGCGCTCATCTCGGTCATGTTTTCGACGATGGCCCGGCGCCGACCGGATTGCGCTATTGTCTAAACGGCGTCGCGCTGAAGTTCGAGGAGCGTCCGTAAAACTGACCGCACGGCGCGAGGATTACGGCGCCGCTTTCCAGTCGTCCGCCGGTTCGAGCACGGTGCCCGGTCCGGCGCCATTCAACCACGCCAGCGCATTTTTGTCGCCGCGCAGATACGCATCCCAAAACGCCGTCGAAAGCGCGACGATCGCGCGGTGGTGACTCGGATTACGCGTCTCGCGATCGCCCGGCAAGGCGCGATCGGTAAAAGCCGAATGCTCCGCTTTGTCCAACACTACTTGATACTTCGGCGCGCCTCGCAGCGCGGGATAAACACCCAGCCGCGATTCCAGGTCGGCGTCTCCGACAAACGTGACGTCTTTCGTTCCCGTCATCAGCAACCAGGGAATGGTTACGTTGCCGAATGCTTTTTCCGCGCTCGTCGATTTTGGGGTGCTCGGGCTCAAAATAACCGCGGCGCGAATGCGCGAATCGTTCAGTTTCTTTCCCGTCGTGGGGAAAGTCTCGCCGCTCACGGCTTCCGTCGTCACCGCGCCAAAGGAATGGCCCGACATGCCGATCTTGGTGAGATCCATTCTCCCGGCCAGCGGCCCGGTCGCATTCCAAGTTTCCAGCTGATCCAGAACCGCCGGCACGTCCTTGACTCGCAAGAGGAAGTTCTCGAGCGACGCCGCTTCGCGCAAAGCATCCAGCCGTTCTTTCGGCGCCACGTCTCGCCAGACCGCATCATCGCTGCCCGCGTGTTGAAGAAAGACCACGATGTAACCGCGCGCCGCCCAATGTTCGCCGAGGAATTTGCTGCCGGCACGCGACCCACCCAGCCCATGACTGAACAACACCACCGGCGCCGGCTTCTCGTTCGCCGGCAGATAAATCCGGACCGGAATATCGCGATTCCGCCGCGCATCGTGGGCCGTGAGTTCACGCGTCTCCGCCTGAAACTTCGGATCCACCGTCAGCGGATCGTAATTTTCTCCGAGCGCGCCCGACAGCATTGACCACATCACCCCGAGCGAAATCAAAAGCGCTTTCATATTGGTTGAACCCGGAATGCCTGAAGCAGTCGCACGCGATTTTAAGTCGGACTGCCGACTTCCAATATCCGATTTCTACACTTTCTACTTAAGCCTTTCTACTTTCTACTTTCCCCATGCCTTCCGTTATTTTTCTCCGCGCTGTGAACGTCGGCACTGCCAATCGCTGTCGGCCGGCGGAGATCGCGAAAAAACTCGCCAGGTTCGATGTCGTGAATATCGGCGCGGTCGGAACGTTCGTGGTCCGCAAGAACGTCAGCGAATCCACGCTCCGCGCGGCGATCGCCCGCCGGCTGTCGTTCAAATGCGAGATCATGATTTGTCCCGCGCGCGATCTACTGAAACTTGCCGCCAAAGATCCATTCGCGAACGAGCCGTCGGGTCCGAACTTCACGCGGTTCGTGAACGTGATGCATAAACCGCTTCACAAACGGCCTCCTCTTCCACTGTGTCTGCCTGCTGATGCCGACTGGATCGCCAAGATCATCGCGATTCAAGGACGTTTTGTTCTCGGCATTTACCGCCGCGAAATGAAAGCGATCGGTTATCTCGGCAAGATCGAAAAGCTGCTCGGCGTTCCTGCGACAAACCGTAATTGGAACATAGTTAAGAAGATCGTCGACGTGCTCGAAGACACATGATCCCATTTCTTAATTCTTCCTTCTTGATCCTTCCTTTGTATTGTCTCCACCATGGCTGTTCAGGTTTACGGTTGTAACCACGTCGCGATCGAAGTCGGCGACGTAAAGAAAGCGGTCGCGTTTTACAAGGATGTGTTCAACCTCGAGCAACTCGACGAAGGCGAAGGTGACGCCTTCTTCAAGCTCGGTCAGCATCAGTTCCTCGCCATGTTCGAAACGAAAAAAGTGCAGCCGGACAGCGGGAAGCATTTTGGAATCATGGTGCGCGACGAATCACAGATCGACGAGATCCGCGAGAAGCTAACGACCAAGTATAAGATCAAACTAATCCCGCCGTTCCGCTGCGATTTTCGCGATCCATGGGGCAACCGCATCCAGGTCGTCGATCTACACGATGAATCTTTAGTCTGGCTGCTGCCCTATCAGGAAGTGCAAAAGACCGGACTCAGTTTTTGATAGGAACGCGACGTTTCTTAATTCTTACTTTATTAGCCCCTTCAAGATTTCCTGGATCAGGATCACTCGGGCATCATTTGGGTAACGCTTGTTAGCTAGCAGGACAACGCCAGTTTTCTTCGCAGGAACGAAGGCGACGTAGGTCCCAAATCCGTTGGTCGACCCTGTCTTGTTAATTAAGACGTCATCCGTCGGCGGGGATGGTGGATCAATCTTCTCCGCGGCATTGGCTTTGTAGCTGACTTCAGCCGAGTTCCCCCACAACAGCTCCTTTGACGCCGCCGGACAGGAATACTGTTCCCAGATCAGGTCCTGCGTCATTGCACCAATCCGATAGTATCCGATGTGGGTATCCGTGATGGCACGCTGCCACCTTGCATCCAGACTAACGAGCTTCATGTTGGCGGCAACAAAACGGGCCATGTCGCCAGCTGTCGTCCTGACGCCGTATGCTTCTTCGCCCAGGACTCCCGGCGTCATCCTGATAGGCTCGTCCTTATCGGTGTATCCTTGCGCATAATGATCCATCTGCGCGCTGGGGACATTGATATAGCTGTTTTTCAGGCCCAGGGCCGGAAACAGTTTGCCTTCCATTAACGCGGCGAAGTCCTCTTTCATACTCCTGGCCGTGATTAGACCGAGCAGCCCGATACTTGGGTTCGAGTAGGTCCGATACGTCCCGGGAGTGTAGGTTGGCTTCCACTTTTTGAAGTATTCCATGAGTTGCTCGTCATTCTTGACCTCGTCCGGTACTTGCAACGGCAGACCGCCCGACATGTGTGTTCCCAGATAGAGCAACGTCAGGTTATCGAAGGCGCTGCCGTGCAAGACCGGAAGATATTTGGTCACGCTATCCGAGAGCAACAGCTGGCCGTTAACCTGCGCATAGGACGCCACCGTCGCGGTGAACGTTTTACTCACCGATCCGATCTCGAATAGCGTGTCGTTGTCGACTGGCTTCCCGGTCGCTTTCGACGTCACGCCATAATTGAAAACGTAAGTCTCCCCGTTGAGAACGACCCCCACTGCCATGCTGGGAAGAGCGAACTTCTTCATCACCGGCCGCACGGCTTCCTCTACGTTCTTTTCGACCCTGGCCCTTTCGTTGTCGGCCCCATTACTAGACGGCATCAGCGCGCCGGTGCACAGAATGGCCATCGTAAATCTTAGGATATTCAATCGCATTTCTTGTCGTGTTCGCTCAGCGGACCGGCTTGAGCGACTGAATTATTTTTTCGAACTCAGCTACCGTAATCCCACTGGCGCTAAAGCCGTGGTAACGGCCGAGGTTTGGATGAACAAGCGGATCCTTCGCTTTCTCGCGGATCATGTTCGCGTCGCTGGTCCAGTTTGATTTTATTTCCGTTTTGCGGCCTTCCTTTCCTTTCGGTGTGAAGATAATGAACATCCGTCCAAGAGGCGATGGAATCTCGGCGTCTTCACTGTCGTCGGTATCGAGGAGGTTGCGGTCGCCAATGCCTTCCCGGGCGGAATCGATCGAGAAAGTTTGGTTCCGGTCGCTGGCGTACTCGATGTTGTAAAGATGGTAACGACCTCCTCCCTCATCGGGACCGGGTTCGTCATAGGAAACCCGCACCCGTTTAACCTTGAAACCTTTCGGCAGCCAGGCTGGCACGAAGCAACTGATCTCCAGGTTTTTCAGATCATCCAGGGTGCCGGGCCCGCGGGCGGATTGTGCATCGGTTGCGCCCAGGAAAAGTGGTAAGGAAGCAGCAAAAACAATCGCAACGCGTTTCATTCGTTTGATCGCTGAAGAAACAACAATTGAGTATCGGAGACGGGCCGCACCGTCCAGCGGTCATAGACCGCCGCTACAGTTACCAGGAAAGCCCCTCGGTGAACATCTGGACTTGGCTTCCGCTCGGCGCCGGCTTTACGAAAATAGTTAACTTCCCCGGGCCACGTTTTCTTTTCAGGATCGAGGATTGCGGCTGAATCATGTCGGCGCCGTCGATCGTCCAACCCTGAGTTTTGAGATTCGCGGACAACTCGGCACAAGCGGTTTTAACATCGGACTTACTCTTGAAGAGAACATGTTCTACGACCTGCTTGTATTCGACGTCGGCTGCATCTTTCGTCAACGCAAGCTCCTTCACATTCAGTCCCCCGCCCTTCGGCTGGGCAGCGGTCGCATCATCATCATTATCATTATCGTCTGTAGCTGCGTCTTTTTTTGCAGGCTTGTCGTTAGGTGTGCTGGCGGGCTTTTCTTCTTTCTTGGACTCGGGGATTTGAAACTCCTTCGGGATTTCACCTAATGGGGCGACAAATTTCAGCTTCACCTCCCAGGTGTCGCCGAAGGTTTCGATCTGCCCGTTGGTCGTTATTTCTCCTTCGATTTTCCCATCCGCGAAACTGAAGTCGGCCGTCTCGATATTGCCAACTGAGCTAAAGCCCTGGTGTTTGTGCGCGCTGTGCGCGACCTGGCAGCCATAGATACTTCCATCTTCATGCGTCGAGATCACCAGCGCGCTGCCATACTTGCCAAAGGAAGCATTGAAGTCCGGCTTCTTATCCTTGGAATGATCCTTCTCAGTAAACACCAGGAGGATGCCGGTCTTTCCACTGAACGGCCCCGTCCAATGCGCGGACACAAATTCGATCTTCGCTTCTTTGCCGTTGCCTTTGAAAACGCCGGATACTATTGGTTTCACGTTCGCGGCGGGACCGGGCGGTTTTTTCGGGGTTGCTGCGGGGAGCTCTTCGCTCGCTTTCACCAACTTCGTGTCGAAGCGAACATCGAAGCTGCTGGGAAACATGCTGTCCGTTTCGAGCGGCTGACTCGCCTTGCCGGTCGCGCGCCCATTCTGGACATGGATCTCTCCCGCCGCTTTGTCGCTATGCCGTCCAAGCGTGGTGCCGCCGGCTGCCGCACTCCAATGTTTCAATTCCCCGGTCTTCTTGAAAACCAGCTTGAGGAATGGTCGACCGAAATCCGTGTCCCCACTTTGCTTGTCGTTCTCTTTCGCTTCCTTGATCTTCTCGCCGCGAACCGGCTGCCGGCTCAGGACCACGGCGATCGCCTCCTCGTTATCGATCGTCGTTTCAAAAGCTACCGCCTGCGTCAGTTGGTAAGTCTTCTTGTCGATCACGAGATTCGCTTCGGCCGGCTTCTCCTGCGCAACGAGCGCTCCGATGCCGCTGAGGGTTATCGCTGCAACTGCTACAATGAATTTGTTCGCCATAGTTCGCCATCCCATCAGACAACCGACTAACTGCCAAGCGATTCCGTGATCGCACTCTTCTGACTTCGATATTGGGCGTTGGGCGTTCGACGTTTTCTTCTTCTCCCTCGACTACCTGCTTTTTACCCGGTGCAAAACCGCGGAGTCCCCCTCCGAATTGTAGGGCAGGCGCTCCGCCTGCCGTAATACGATGGCAACCGGAGCGGTTGCCCTACAATTTATCGGTGCGCCGACTGCTCGACAAAATTCTCCAATCTCGTCACGACCTCATCCGGTTTCTCGAGCTGAATGAGATGACCGGCTTCATTCACCACAATTCGCTTCGATCCCGAAATGCCAGCTTTGATGGCATCGCAGTGCGCGTGCACGTCCGCGATGTCGTGGTCGCCCTCCAGGATCACAGTTGACGCTTTGATCTCGACGAGTCGTTTGCTTGCTGGCGGCAAGAGTTTTTCTTCGAGGCCGCTGTCGTATTTCTCTAGCTTATCGGCGTTCGCGAGGAGGTGCTCATAAACCTTCTGGCGCGCGTTCTCGTTCGCGCCCGCGATTAGAAACCGATCCTGCGACCAGTTCCGCGCCATCGCTCGAACATCGTCGCGTTCCATCGGTTGGTTGTTGCGATTCGCTCTCGCCCGAAACTCGGCGCTGTACTCCATCCCGTGCAACACCGGACCGATAAGGAACAAACCATCGATCATCTCCGGATGCTTGATCGCGAAATCGATCGCCAGTGCCCCGCCCGATGAGCTACCGGCAATGAGCGCGTGTTCCACCTTCAAGTGCCTCAGCAGTTTTGCCAGGTCTTCCGCAGGCGAAAACGGGCTTGTCGCTGGATCAGAGCGGCCGTAACCGCGCCGATCATACCGAATCACGTGATAGTTCCTTGCGAGCGGCCGCCAGACTTCATCCCACGAGGCGGAGTCAAGCAAGCCATCGTGGAGGAGAACAATAGCCGACCCGGAGCCAGATTCCTCGTAATAGATCTTCGATCCCGAGATATCGCATTCTCCACTCAGCGCCGCACTGTTGGCGAAAGTCATGAGCGCCGCCGTGAAGGCGATTTTCGTGGGCAACAGCCTGCGCACTAACGTGGCATAGCACCCGCATTCGTCGTATTCAACGCGATTTGCAGCTGAGCAACATCTCGAATGCTCTAGTACTGCTAAAGTCCGATGGCTTCCCGACGTTCTCTTGCTGTTTTCTGTCAGTTTGCAACGAACGACAGGTTCGCCAAATGAGCCACCTAGTTATTGGGCTGATTTCATTCGCCGCCATTTTCGGCGGCGCGCTGATCGGTCTTTTTGCGGCTCACCGCCTTCCCGGCCGTCATCTCAGCAAGGAAACACAGGGCGCGGTCACAGTGTCGGTCGCGGTGCTGGGCACCTTGTCGGCCTTGGTTCTTGGATTGATGATCACGGCGGCGAACATTTCGTTTTCCGCGCGCTCCGAAGAAGTCCGCGAATTATCCCTGCAACTTATCAGGATGGACCGCAACCTTCGCCGCTACGGGCCGGAAGCCGCTGATGCCCGCACGAAGCTGCGCGAATGGGCCATTGCGAAGACCAAACAGCTTTTTCCGGAAAAGGGACGGACCAATCCCTCAAGCGAGCAAACGATCGAGATGCTCGAGGACGTTCAGGAAGCGTTGCTGGCGCTCCAGCCAGTTGGTGAAAGGCAAACCTATCTGCGCACACTGTGCCTGAAATTGTCGAGCACGATGATTGAAGCCCGATGGGCGCTGGAAACACGCGGCAGTCATAGCATCCCGGTTCCCTTTTTGGTTCTGCTCATCTTCTGGCTGGCGATTGTCTTCGCGAGCTTCGGACTCTTCGCCCCGGCAAATACCACCACGATCGTCGCGTTATTTCTTTGTTCCATCGCCGTGGCGGGCGGTATATTCATGATTGAGGAACTCGACAAGCCGCTCTCGGGTTTTGTCCAGCTTCCGCCTGACGCCATGCGACGCGCGCTTTTTGAGACCAGTATCGGAGGCCAGCATGAGCATGTTGCGACTCCCGCCTGGCAATTCGGCATCCTTATTGTCTCGGCCTTCGTAGGGTTGTCGGTCGCGAGCCTGTTTATTTTCCAACGCGCCCTCGTGAAAGTTATGGGCGAGTAGCGCCGTCTGGCGGTAGGTGTCCCATGGCGCGTCGCTTCTCAAGAAGGAACGCGATCGCTGCGAACACACTATAGAAGACAAGCGCTGTTACGGCAAAAGCGCGATCGGAAGAGGGCGGCCGCCGCATGAAGGTGCTGCCGGTTTGAATCAATACCAGCACGGCCGTAAAGACGATAACGCCGATCCTGCGCGCGATCGCCCTGTTTCGTTTCAAATAAATCATCGCGCCGACGAGAAGAATTCCGATCTCCAAACCGAATTCGATGCCTCTGTAGTTCCAGAGACCGAAGCCGACTTTCAAGGTGTCGTCATAAATCGCGAGGTCGGGTCGATGAACGATCAAATCGAGAAGCCAGTGCGAGAAAACGGCAAACCCCACGAGCATGGCCGCGGTGATCGAGACAGCGTTACGCCGCCCGATCTTGTAAAATGCAAACGCCACCGCCGACCAAAAAAGCGCGCCGACCAGACTGTGCGTGTAAGGCATGTAATAAAGGTCGAGCGCATTAGTCGCGGTGATGCCAGGCACGACACGCATCTTCTCGATCCCTGCCAGAACAAATGGCGCCCACAAACAATCCAGCCACTGCACTGCTAGAAATAAAACCCAAAGCGGGATCTGGTTTCGCTCGGTTTTGACCGCGAACGCAACGCCGTAATGTCCGACGAACATTGGGCCCTAATTCTGAACGCTGCCGAGGGATTGTCGACTCCCACAGTCGCTTGCCTTGAAAATAGCCCAGCGCTTCAGCGCTGGAAGCCTGGCATCATGATGTCGTTTTCCTTTTCTGATAATAGCCCAGTGCTTTAGCGCTGGGATAATCGTCCCCCACATGCGTCCGAGTCCCGCAAGGCGGGACGAAAGATTCTTCCGTCCCTATTGGGACTTCGTGATCTCGGATGCCTTTAATCCCCAGCGCTAAAGCACTGGGCTATTTTCAGCGGACCGTACTTTCTCCACTTCCGTTGCTTGCTCGCGATACAAGGACGGTGGGGCCGCGGCGCTTGCCAGGCCATCGATGAACTCCTGAAATTCACGGCTAAACCAATGCGACCGTGACTGCCACCACGCCTTGGCGCCGGGATAAGCGATGATGTCGCGCATGGGCGCCTCGAATCCGCGCCAGACTCGCAGGTCGAGATGACCCTCGAGCTTCTGGTAGTACATGTCTTCGTAAATCCGAAAGAGATGATCCATGAGGGCGCTGAAGCGTGGCAGGTCCGGCCCCTGGATTGACTCGAAATCCCGCATCCCTCTGTAGTAGAGGTCTCCGAACTCGGCATTCTCCGCCAACGACTGGAGCCACTGATTGAACGCATCCGACATCGAGCGCATCGACGCCAGCCGCGTCTGCCGCGCGTTACTCCGCACCTGTTGCGCAAGATAAATCACCGAAATGATCACGCCGGCAGCCCCGACAATCTGACCAATCGCACTGATTGCTTCCCAGTTCATCCGTTAGCCGCATTATCCTCTTTTCCGGTTGCTTGGCGAGAGTAACTCATGCCGACAGACATTCGACCTTGGGCAGCCTGCCCCGTCTTCTTTACGGGGTTCGGCATTTCTTCTCTTCCCCTAAATAGTAGCCCAGCGCTTTAGCGCAGGAAGCCCGGCATCACGATGTCGTTTTCCTTTTCTGATAATAGCCCAGTGCTTCAGCGCTGGGACAACCATTCCCCATATCCGGTCGAGTCCCGCAATGCGGGACGAAAGAACTCTTCCGTCCCTCAGGGGACTCGAATCGGGGCGACGCTTCACTTCCCCCAGCGTTAAAACGCTGGGCTATTATCGCTGACTTCCGTCTTCTGACCTCCGACATGCACCGCTCGCGCGAAGCCATTTTATTCGCACGCTTTCAACGACGCAATTTTGTCCGCTCGACGCTTCGTATTCGCAAAGATAAGGTCCGCAAGGTGACGCCGATCTCCGAATCATCGCCATCACTGGCTCGCGTCGCGAACGACGCAACATCAAGGCCTCACCTCGCAAGGATTGCCGGCGCGCTCTACCTGATTGTCATAGCCGGCGGCCTCTTCGCCGGGATCATCCAGGACTCTCTCACCGTCAACGGGGACGCCGCCGCAACAGCAGCCGCCATTGTCGCCCATGAATCGCTTTGGCGTTGGGGCATCACCGTTCATCTCATCTATCTCGCCGGCCCCGCCATCGCGACGAACCTGCTCCTTTACATGATTTTTAAACCGGTCCAGCCCATTCTCGCCTTGCTCGCACTCGCGTTTGGTCTGGTATCTGTCGCCATCGAAGCCGCAGCTCTGGTTCCGCTCTATCTTCCGTTCGTTATGGCTGGCTCCCGGAGCGCGTTGGCCGCGGTCGGCGAAGCACAGCGGCAGGAGTTAGCCTATCTTGCCATCCGTTTGTCTGAAACCGGCTTTGGTTTCGCCTTATTCTTCTTCTCCGGATTTTGCGCTGCCATCGGAACCGCCATCCTGCGTTCGCCGCTCGTTCCGAAAGCGATCGGAGTGCTGATGCTTGTGGCCGGCATTTGCTACTTTATCAGCAGCTTGTCTGGCCTCATCGCGCCGGCGCTGGCGCACCTTCTCTCGCCCTGGATCATCCTCCCCTGCTTCTTCGGCGAAGCTTCCCTTGCCCTTTGGCTGCTGGCCAAAGGAACCCGCTCGATCCGGCCGCAGTCGCCCGTCTCAGTCTGACTTCGATATTGGGCGTTGGGCAGCCTGCCCCGTCTTCTTTACGGGGTTCGGCGTTTTGCCTCTTTTCTCGTCTGATAATAGCCCAGCGCTTTAGCGCTGGGACAATTGCTCCCTTTTGATTGTAGGGCGGGCGCATCGCCTGCCATGTCGAATCATGCCAACCGGAGCGGTCGGCCTACAATTCCCTGAAAATAGCCCAGCGCTTTAGCGCTGGGACAACCGCGCTCCCAATGATCGAGTCCCGCAATGCGGGACGAAAGAGTCTTCCGCCCCTTGCGGACCCAGAATGGATCCTAACAGAAGGTAACGAAGTCCTTAAACTCAATCTTCGCTTTCTTTGTTTTCTTTTGTTCGATGACTCCTCTCCGCATTCGCCATTCGCAATTTTGCTTCTTGTCTTCTTCCCCTGACCATAGCCCAGCGCTTTAGCGCTGGGCTATTCTCGAAAAGCCCGGCAACCGGAGCGGTCCCCTACAAATCCGTCCTATAAGAACCAACAACCATTAATAAAATAACCGATAACTGCGAGGCGCGTCAGTCCGCGCAACGCTTTGTTCAGCGCAGCGTTTTGAATGCCGTGCGCAGCTCGCCAACGAGTAGCTCCGGTTGCTCCCAAGCCGCAAAGTGCCCGCCTTTGTCGAGCTTGTTGTAATGGATGAGCTTGGGATAGGCTTTTTCTGTCCAACTCCGCGGAGCTGGATAGAGCTCGTCAGGAAAGACGCTCACGGCAACCGGGATGGAGACGCCTTTGGCATTGAAATACCCTTTGCCCCAATACTCCCAATAGAGACGGGCGCCAGAAAGCGCCGTGTTCGTCAACCAGGTGATCGTGATGTTGTCGAGGATGTCGTCGCGCGTAAGGCCTTCGGGCTTGCCGTCAAAAACGCGTGCAATCATTTCATAGCTGCGTGCGTCGTGATCAAGGAAATAAGCCGCCAGACCGACGGGTGAGTCCGCGATTCCGTATAGTGTTTGCGGTCGCAGCCCCATCTGGAACCCGTAGGCGATTCCCTTTTGATAAACGAACTGCAGACGGTCGTAAGCGATTTTCTCGTCGGCTGAGAGACCCGATGGCGCCGGCTTGCCGGAAAAGGCGGCCGCATCAATGTCGGCTGGAAAGATGCCGGGCATGTTGGTGTGAATGCCGACCAACTCCGGAGGTGCCTGCAGGCCCATTTGATCGGTTATGACTGCGCCCCAGTCACCACCTTGGGCTACGTATTTCGTGTACCCGAGACGTTTCATCAGCACGATCCAGGCGCGTGCGATGTGTTGCGGGTCCCAACCGGTCACGGTCGGTTTCCCGGAAAACCCGTAGCCTGGTATCGATGGAACGATGACATCGAACGCGTCCTCTGCCTTCCCGCCATGCGCCGTGGGATTCGTCAGCGGATCAATGATCTTCAATTGTTCGACGATCGAGCCGGGCCACCCGTGGGTGATGATCATCGGCAGCGCCTTGGGGTTCTTCGACCGAACGTGAATGAAATGAATGTCCAGCCCATCGATCGTCGTGATGAAGTTCGGCAGCGCTTTCAGTTTCGCCTCGCACTTACGCCAGTCGTAATCCTTCCCCCAATAGCTGGCGAGTTTCTGCATCGTGGCGAGCTGCACGCCCTGCGTTTGATCTGCGACGGTTTCTTTTTCCGGCCAACGCGTGGCCGCAATGCGCCGGCGCAGATCATCGAGCGCCGCCTGAGGTACGATCGGGACGGTGAAAGGCCGGATCGATTTATCTTCCGACGCCGCGGCGCCTGAAGTGGCTGGCGATGGACTCTGCGACCAGGAAGACGAGGTGAATCCGAGCAGAATGACGATAATGGGAAGCGCTTTTTTCATGACAGCCTTTCTTGTTGAGTTGAAAGAGGCTCGTCCGGAAACCCGGTCACCCTGTCAGGGCGAACCGCGAAGCGTTGGCTTCGCATTTGTATCTAATAAACGAGACTAGGACGGCGCGCATTGGCGAGTCAAGGACCGCTTGACCCGGGTAGTGTCCTAATTTGAAATCACGAAATCCGTTCTGAGCCGGAATACTGAATGTCTGGTCGATTCCCGGCACCTCCAAGCACTCCCCTCGACAAATAGGCCACAGCGCGGGCCGTGCTTCCATTCGAATCCGGCTTGCTAACGGGCCGCCATCCGTATAGGAGAAATCACAATGCATCCTTTGCGTAAACTACGAGAATCTGGTAAGGCCACCCCCGCCCAGGTGAGCGAGTTGCTTGCCGAAAACATCGTATTCAACAGTCCGTTCCTAGTACGGCCGATCGAGGGGCGTGAAGTCATCGCGGCGATTTTCGCCCAATCGAGCTCTACGCGTGGTTCCGGTACCTATACAGCCGAATTTAAGCTCGATGAGCGCACCACCTTCTTGCGCTGGGTCGGGACCATGGATGGCCACAAGATCGAGAGCTTGGAGGTCATCGTGGACAACGAGCAGGGACTGATCATGGAGCGCACTATTGCTCTTCGGCCGTATCCGGCGGTGAAACTGTTCCGTGACGCCATGTATGCATCGCTCAAGGATAAGCTGCCGCCCGATGTTTGGGACTACCCAACGCCGTAGTGCAACAACTGCCCCGTTTGTCCCCGCCATTCACCATCCTCTATCCGCCATCCTCGCTTCGCCCGTCGCCCCCCGGCACGCCGTAGCCTTGGCGAAGGCGGCTACTTCCTACTCTCTAATTTCCACTTCGCCTGGGTCGCGTTTCACAGACTGAGCCCTTAGCCTCGCGAAAGATGCGTGACACGCGGAAGCCGGACCGGCAAGATGCCGTCGGGTATTTCTGCCACGGGTGGCACATCTCAATGTAATTAAACCGAGGATTTGATCATGTCCTACATCACAGTCGGAAAAGAAAATGGAGCTGACATCCAAATCTACTACAAGGACTGGGGCAGCGGACACCCCATCGTCTTCAGCGACGGTTGGCCGCTGTCAGCCGACGACTTGCCCACTACTGAAGCCGCGACCATCAACGCCGACCTGCTCGCCTTCGTGAAATCGTAGAGAAAAAGCTAACCCGGAGACCTATCATGTTCCTAACCATCTACACCATCATTCACACGCTTATCAGCCTGATCGGGATCTTGTCCGGTCTCGTTATGCTCGGCGGCTGGCTCCGCGGTCATCGGCTGGAAGGTTGGACCAAGCTCTTCCTCATCACGACCATCCTGACCAGCGTCACCGGTTTCGGCTTCCCCTTCCACGGGTTCACACCGGCAATCGGCGTGGGCATTATCTCACTCGTGGTTCTCGCCATCGCCGTGTATGCGCGCTCCTCGCGTCAACTCCGCGGGGCGTGGCGCTGGGTCTTTGTCGTCACCGCTGTCATGGCGCTCTACTTCAACTTCTTCGTCCTCGTCGTCATGACCTTTCGTCGGGTGCCGGCCTTGCATGCGCTCGCGCCAACGGAGTCCGAGCCGCCGTTCCAACAAACGCAGCTCGTCGTGCTCGTGCTCTTCGTCCTCTTCGGGATCATCGCCGTCAGGAGATTTCGTCCCAACTCGATCGCGGCTACCTGAAGCTCGCAGTTATCCGGCGCGTAGAGTTCCCTCCCTTCCATCGGCAAGCGAACCTCCGCGCCGCGATTCGACGAGATTCACAGACTGACCGTCCTGCTCACGATCCGCCAGACGCCAGCCAGCACCGCCAATCGTGCGTCGGTGGATGCGATGCGCTCAAGCAAGCAAACGGACCACTGCCTGGCGGAGATCAATCGACGAGACAGGCTTGCTCATTACATGATCGATCGCCTGGTGATTCCCGTTGCCGTTCCTTGATTCGCCGAAACCGGTGAGGAGGATCACCGGCGTCTGCGGTGAGATATTTTTGATTGCGCTGGCGAGTTGCTCGCCGGTCATCTCGGGCATCGCCTGACCCGTGATCACCAAATCAAAGCGGCCCCTCTGGAATCGCTCGAACGCCTCCCGTCCGTCTGCAGCCGTTTCGACTATGTGACAATCCCTTGTCAGGTATTCGTCCAGGATTTCGCAGAGGATCGGCTGATGATCGGCGACAAGGACGCTGAGAGGCCGGCCAGCCGCGGGTGATGCCGACGGCGCGATCTCTGGCCCGGCAACATGGAGCGGAAGCGTGAGAGAAATCGTAGTTCCATAGCCCACCGCGCTTTGGATATGCATCCTGCCTCCATGCCGATCTATAATTCCATAAACCATCGCCAAGCCCATTCCGGTGCCACGGTCGCCCTTGGTGCTGAAGAAAGGCTCCAGACAATGGCGACGAACCTCCTCAGTCATTCCAGTACCTGTGTCAGCAACTTCCAAAGCCACACCGTCGCTCTGGCGAGAAGTGCGAATCGTGATGATCCCACCAGCCGGCAACGCATCCACGGCGTTGAAAATCAAGTTGGTGAGCGCCTCGCGCAGTTCCGCCGGTTCCCCGGAGACCGGCGGAATGTTGCCGAGCTCCGCTTCGACCGTGAGTTTTAATCCTTCGCCCAGGGACTGCGATTTCCATTTCGGCTGTGTGATCTTGATCGCTTGCCGAACCAAAGCGTTAAGGTCGACGGCCGTCCGGAACTCCTCGCGGCTCGGTCGGTAAAACTCCCGCAGCCGTGTAACCATCTGAGCGCCGTCTCGCGCCGCGGTAATGATCGGCCGCAGGCAATCCTGCATCTCCGCGTACGTTCCCGCTTCGGCCTGCTCCAGAGCAATCTCGCCGTAGCCGAGGATCACAGACAGCGCATTGTTAAAATCGTGAGCGACGCCGCTCGCCATCGTGCCAAAGGCGTGGAGCCGTTCCTGCTGAACGATCTGCTGTTGGGTGTCCTGAAGTCGTTTCAGCGCTTTCTCGAGTTTTTTCGTCCGATCCGCAACGACCTGTTCTAAAGTCGCATTTTGCGTCTCCAGCTGCAGATGTAATCGGCGAGTCTGTAATAGATTACCGACGCGTTGAACGACTTCAGCGTGGTCGAACGGCTTCGTCAGAAAATCATGGGCACCGCTCGCGAGGGCGCGGAGCTTGGTCTCCGCGGAAACATTGGCGGTTAGGACCAGAATCGGCAGGAAAGTTCCGAATGGAAGAATCTGCTTAAGCCGGGCCAGAATCGCGAACCCATCGAGTCCAGGCATCTGGAGATCGAGGAGAATGATGTCAGGATTGATCTCCGCCAAAAGAGCCTCGACATCTCTTCCCTGTGTAGTCGTCCGGATCCGCCCATAACCTGCCTCCTGGAGGATCTCCTCGAGTAACTCAACATTCGTCGGGTTGTCGTCTACGATCAGGATCTTCCCATGATCCATAAATGATGCCGGCGCCTCGTCCATTGTTAAGTGGGGAGCTAGTCGTATGCCCGAAGCGGAAAAAGCCGGCGGCGTTCTAGTAACGAGAGGTGAACGATCAATTTGGTTCAAGGTTTCGTACCGCTGCGCCCTGATCGGCGCTTTCCGTTATTTCGAACAACCGGGGGAAGGGGTCGACCCCTTTTATCCTTTCCCCAATTCCTTCCTGGCACGTCGGAGCACCTGCGAAGGCGGCGCCGATAAAACCGAGCGCATACTCGACTTCGGTATCTGCCTCCTTCGTCTCGGCGGTAGTTTGCCGAGATTCTAAGACTTGTATCTTGGTTTTGATGGGCGGCTGCGGGGCTGTTCATTCAAAGTAAGCCGCCGAGGGAGAAGATCGTTCT
>Ga0137403_10004108_pt1 | contig 17221 bp, 10 predicted proteins | sample CZOMad2_1_16fung_FD_122057 | JGI IMG/M metagenome (GOLD analysis project Ga0137403, IMG submission 122057) | Vadose zone soil fungal communities from Angelo Coast Range Reserve, California, USA - CZOMad2_1_16fungal (Hybrid Assembly) | ecosystem: Environmental > Terrestrial > Soil > Vadose zone...
CGGGAGCGCAACCAAATACAATCCCAGCGATCCGTGATGCTCCGATCGCAAATAATAGAACTGGCCGATTCAACTGAATGACGGCTTCTGACACTTGCTCGAATAGTCCGGGCTGGATGGCGATCACCAGCTTGATTAGAGCCCACCCTAGTCCAATTCCGATGGCGCCGCCTGGAATTGCCAGCGCCAAGCTTTCCGTGAGGAGTTGAGCGATCACCCGTCTGCGCGAGGCACCGATGGCCGCACGCACCGCAATCTCTCTTTGTCTAGATGTACCCCTCGCGAGCAGGAGGTTCGCGACATTAGCGCACGCAATGAGCAGAACAAATCCAACTGCCGCGAGCAGCAGCCATAGATTCCGCTCGAGTTTCTTGTCGAGCCAATCGTTCTTGAGCGGTTCAACGCTGATGGTCCAACCCTCACGTGGCACCCCCTGGCGATCCGCCGGTAACCGGTGGTCAATCATGTTCAGTTCCGCTTGTGCTTGCGCGAGGGTAACTTCGGGTTTGAGGCGACCGAATATATTTCCCCAGTGAGGATTATGGCTCCCTGCGTTTAAGGCGAGAGGCACGATGAACTCCGAACCTCCCGGGCGATCATGTGGTCCTGCCCTCTGCACGCCAATAACCGTGTACGGTTTGTCTTCAATCGAGATCTGTTTTCCGAGGATCTTAGGATCGCTATGGAACCGGTTGACCCATGACAGGTGAGCAAGAATCACCACGTGGTCATTGCCGGGGATGCCCTCTTCCGGAAGGAAGTCGCGGCCCATGGCCAGCGGCATATTGATGTCTTTCGCGAGAAATCCCGGGGTAATCAGATTTCCAGCAACCTCTTCTTCCGCCGGATCGAGATTCGTGAGGTGGATGTCCGACCAGGAGAAGAAGTCGAGATGCTGAAACGACTTGCTCTGACTGAGATACTGCAAATAGTCGTCTGCCCGGCAAGGATTGCGTTCGCCTTTGGTATTGGTCCATATGACGACAAGCTGATTTCCGTTCGGATAGGGAAGCGGAGTGAGGAAAACGGCCCAAATCACACTGAAGATCGCTACATTCGGACCAATGCCCAGCGCCAAGGTCATCATTGCGATGGCAGTGAAGCCCGGACTGCGTCGCCATTGGCGCAGTGCGTAGCGAAGGTCTTGGAGCAAGCCGTTCATAATTCCTTCCTCACTCATAGCGCAGTGCCACCATGGGATCGACCTTGGCGGCGCGGCGCGCTGGCACATAACATGCGGCTAAGGCTGAAACGAGCAAAACGGCCGCCACCGCGCTGAATGCGCCGAAATCAATCGCGCTCACGCCGTACAGCGTGCTCTGCATCGCTCGGCCCAGTAGGTACGCCCCAAATAGTCCGAACCCCAGGCCGGCCAAGGTCAGAAGAAGGCCTTCGCGCAATATCAAGCCCAGCACATGTTCCCGGCCAGCGCCTAAAGCCATGCGCAGGCCGATTTCGTGAGTCCTTTGGGCGACACCGAAGGCCATCACGCCGTAGATTCCCACTGCGGCGAGCAGAAGCGCGACTCCGGCAAAACCACCGAAGACGGCGGCAATAAATTCATCTCCGAGCAAGGCGTGGTCGAGAATCTGGTCCATCGTTCTGATGTTCGCCAGTGGAACATCAGGGTCGACCGTATGAACGGCGGCTGCGATGCTCTTGGTCAAAGCTTCAGGGTCTCCATTGGCGCGGACCGTAATGTCCGCTGCAGGCCATGGACTCTGCCAGAAAGGTACGTCGATCTCAGGAGAGTCATCGGCCCGCAAGTTGCCGCTGCGAACATTGTGGAAGATTCCGATTATCTGCCATTGCACTGTGTCGCCGAGCCCGGTGACTCCGGGGATCAACTGGTCCACGCCAACGGTTTGAGTGAGCGGGTCAACGCCGGGCAGGTAGCGGCGGACAAAATTCTCGTTCACCATCGCCACTCGGGCACCGCTAGCGGAATCTTGTTCCGTAAAACTGCGCCCCTGGACCACATGTATTCCATAGGTCTGGAAGTATTCGGGTGTCACCATCGAAAATGGGGAATTGGGCCGGGTGGAATGGTCGCTGATAGGACTGCTGGAGACGCTGAAATTCATGCCAAAGCCTCCTCCCTGAAGAGGCGTGCCGGTGGAGGCCGAAGCGTTTACCACGTCTGGCAAGGCATGGATTTTTTCCAGAATCTGCCGATAGTACTGACCGATCTCTTCCGTATTGGCAAAACGTTGTGGTGGTACCGGGAGGAAAAACGTCAAAACATGGTCTTTGCGAATGCCGAGGTCCACCCGGGTCACATTCCAAAAGCTGTGCATCGCCAGACCGGCGGCTGCAAGTAAAGTCAACGCCAGGGCAAACTCCGCCACCACCAGAATCCTGCGCAAGCGATGTTTGCCGCCGCTGGTTCTGGTTCGTCCGCCTTCTTTCAACGTTTCGTTGGGATTCACACTCGAAGCTTGCCAGGCCGGAGCGCAACCAAACACGACCCCGGCAAGGGTCGTCGAGACTACGGTGAAGAGCAGAACGGGAAGGCTCAGGTGTATGTCTGCTTCGGAAGGCAGATTGAACGGCATGTTTGCCATCAGGATTCTTAGCAGACCCTGACCCAGGGTAATGCCGACGGCACCTCCAATGCCGGCGATAATCAAACTTTCCGTGAGAATCTGGCCGAAGATGCGGGCGCGTGTGGCTCCAAGCGAGGTCCTCACGGCTATTTCTTTCTGCCGTGCGAAGCCGCGGCCCAACAGAAGATTGGCAACATTGACGCAGGCAATTAGGAGAACGAAGGCAACGGCAGCCATCAACAACCAAAGATTCTTGATCAGTTCGGGTGGTAGAAAATCGTTGTGCAGCGGTTCAACGCTGGTGACCCACCCTTTGTTCGACTTAGGAAAGTCTTGTGCGATCCGGCCGGCGACGACGTTCATATCGGATTGGGCTTGCTCGCGTGACACGCCAGGTTTCAGTTTTCCCATCACCACCAACCAATGCGCGTCATGGTTCAACTGTTCCGGTTTGAAAGCCAGCGGGACGGACAGGTCACCTCCGGTCAGGCGGTCAGCCAAACCTGGCGCCAACACTCCCACCGCCGCGTAAGGTTCGTTATTGATGCGAAGCGACTTGCCGATGATGTTTCGATCCGAACCAAGACGCTCCCAAGTTTTGTGAGTGAGAATGACGACATGGTCTTTGCCCGGAGATCCTTCTTCCGGCAGGAAATCGCGGCCGAGAAAGAATCCGATGCCTTGCATCCTGAAAAAGCCCGGAGTTACAACTCTGCCGTCAACCATCTCGGGCTGCTCGGGGGTAGCGAGGTTGAAGCTCCCTCCAGTCCAGGCCACCATGTCCTGAAAAGCCGTGTTCTGCCGTTTCCAATCGAGATAGTCGCCGGCGGAGACTTGGATGCGACCTTCAACCTTCGACCACACCATCATCAGCCGATCTGCATCCGGATAGGGTAGGGGAGCCAGCAGCGAAGCGTAGAGCACGCTAAAGATCGCCGTATTCGCTCCAATCCCAAGGGCCAGGGTAATGATCGCCACGAGCGTAAAACCGGGATTCTTCCGCAGTTGGCGAAATGCATAGCGGACGTTTTGCAATAGTTTTGCCATACCTGGTTTCCTCATTCGTAGCGCAACGCCACGATGGGATCGACCCTGGTTGCCCGCAAGGCAGGGACGTAACTGGCGGCGAGGGCGACCATCAACAAGACAGCGCTAACGCCAACGAAGGTGGGGACATCCGCGGGAGGCACTCCAAAAAGCAAGCTGGCGATCATTCGGGCGACCAGCAATCCTCCGGCAACTCCCAGCCCAATCCCAAAGAGAGCCAGTTTCAGCCCGCTGCGCATTACGATGAACAGTAGGTCGCCGTGGCGAGCGCCGAGCGCAATGCGCACGCCGAGTTCACGGGTGCGCTGTGCGACTGCGTGGGCAAGCATCCCGTAGAGTCCCAGAGCGGCAAGCGCAAGGGCCACTGCGGCGAATCCGCCGATCAAGTAGGCCGGGTAGGCGCGCAGGATCATGGAGGGGGAATCTGCAATGACCTGCTGCATCGTGCCCATGCCGATGATCGGAGCTTCGGGCTCCAGGTCGCGGACAGTGCGAGTGAAGGCGCCGGCCAATGCGTTCGGATCGCTTCTGGTTCGTATCGCGAGAGCGAAATATCCAGTTGGGTCTTGCTCGAAACAGTCGTACACGATGGGGGTTGGAGGGGCGTCCAGGGCGTTCACGTTTTCGTTGCCCACCACTCCAACGATCTGGAAGTAGTGCGCCTCATTGGTATAAGTGAAGTTGATACGCTTGCCTACTGGATTCTGGTTATGGAATACAAGATCAGCCATCGCTTGGTTGACAATGAGAACGTGCGGGGACGTATCGCGGTCTTCGGAATTGAAGAAACGGCCGCTGCGCAAAGGAATCCCCATCACGGAAAAGTAGTTTTGCGAGACCGTCGGGGTATTGGCCTCGTATTCCTCGCCGCCACTGGTTTTTGGATGGCCTTCTACGTCGAACCGAGAGGTGTTGCTCTGACCGGACATCGGAAGGGAAGTAACCGCGACGGCATGCTCGACTCCGGGCAGCCGGTCGAGAACCTGTAGTAGCCGTTTCTGGAATGCCAACTGACCGGGGCCGTCCTTATATTTGCTCGCGGGCAACACCACGGTGCCGGTCAATAGATTGCTGGTGTTAAATCCAGGATCGACGCGCAGTACACGAACCAGACTCTTGAGCAGGAGGCCGGCTCCAACCAGCAGGACCACCGCCATCGCCATTTGCGAGACTACGAGAACAGTCCGAAGACGGCGATTTGCGACACCGGGCGTTCCGCGCCCTGCTCCCTGAAGATCTCTTTGCAAACTTGGTTTAAGAGTTTGAAACACCGGAGCCAAACCGAACAAAATTCCGGTTATGAGGGAGAGAGTGAGCACGAACCACAGGGCTTGGCTGTTCACGGCCAGTCCCTGGAGTTGTGGCGTAGCCAACAAGGCATTCTCCGGAAGAAGGGAAACTACGGCCGGGAGAGCCCAATATGCCGCCAAAATCGCCGATCCACCTCCGAGGAACGCAAGCAGAAGGCTTTCCGTCAACAACTGTCTGGCAATGCGCCAGCGGCCTGCGCCGATTGCCAGCCGAATTGCGATCTCCCGCTGTCGAGGAATTGACCTTGCCAGCAGAAGCCCTCCAACATTGGCGCAAGTAATCAGCAAGACGAAACCGATGGCTGCCATGACGGCGATCAACACGGGCTGTACCTGCCCAACAATTTGCTGGCGAAGGGCAACCAGTTTTGTGCTGATGCCGGTGTTCGCATCCGGAAATTGCCGTTCCAATTGCCGCGACAGCGTCGAGAGTTCTGCCTGAGCCTGCTGTGGACTCACACCCGCTTTAAGACGTCCTACCGGGAAAAGCCAATAGAGATTGCGCCGCAGGAACGAGTCCGTCGCGCGCAGCGAGATCCACATTTCCTCCGACTGTGTCGGAGCAAACATGAAATCTTTGGGAAGCACGCCGACCACCGTAGCAAGTTCGCCATCGATTACCAGACCCTTGCCGATGGCGCTGGGGTCGCCGCCGAAGCGACGCTGCCATGCGCCATAGGTCAAAATCACGGAAGGATTCTTCGCCTGTTGATCTTCTTCAATGTGAAAGGTTCGACCAAGAATCGGCCGCACACCCAGAGTTTCAAAAAAATCAGCGCTTGCAATCCCAATTCGTATTTGTTCGGCTCCGCTCTTGCCCGACAGGGTCACGGAGTTTCGGGAGTATGCGCCGATTCCGGAAAATACATGATTCAGCCGCTTTGTGTCTGCATAGTTGGGGTAAGAAAAGGGCATTTGCTGGAACGAGCCTTCAGTGCGTGTCTCCCACAGTTGTACCAATTCGTCCGGCTTCTCATACCTCAGCGGACGCAGCAGGATGGCGTCAAAAACGGTAAACACTACAGCGTTGGCGCCGATGCCGAGTGTCAACATGATCACAATAATCGAGGTCATGCCGGGGCTCTTGCGCAACATCCGCCAGCCGTACGCGAAGTCTTGGAATAAAGTCTGCATAAGTTTTCTCACTCATAGCGCAGCGCAACCAATGGATCGACCTTGGTCGCGCGGTGCGCTGGAACGTAACAAGCTGCGACGGCGACAAAAATGATCAATGCCGTTACGGCTGCGAATGTAGATGGATCTGTGGCTTTGACGCCAAATAACTGGCTGGTCAGTAAACGCGTCAACAGGAAGGCTGCGGCGAGGCCGATACCTGCACCCAGTAAAGCCAGACGTACTCCGTGGCCAAGAATTAGCCGCAAGACATCCCGCCGCTGAGCTCCCAAGGCCATCCGTATGCTGATTTCCTGCATGCGCCCTCTTACCGAATAAGAAAGCACGCTGTACGTTCCGACGGCGGCGAGCAGCAGCGCCAGACCCGCGAATGAAGCCAACAAGAGCATGTTGAACCGTGACTCGGTGAGGGAATCGTCAACGAAATCCTCCATAGTAAGGACGTTCTTCGCAGGCAGTTCGGGATCAAGTTCGTGGATTGCGTTGATAATCGTCGGTGCCAAGCTCGCGGGTTGCGAATGAGTGCGCGCTACCAGGGACATGGTCAGTGAGGGCACTGGGTCGGTTGCGGTCCCAAAGACTTGGGCTAACGGCACATACAAGGTTGCGATCGGCTCAGCGACCCTCAATCCCCTCTGCTTCACATCGCCCACTACGCCTGCAACTTCCCGCAATTTGCCGGGCAGAAAAGTCAACGTAAGGTGCTTGCCAACTGGATTCTCATTCGGCCAGAAACGTTTGCCCAGGGACTCACTGATCAGTATCGCGGGCGGACGGTCTTGGATGTCAGCTTCCGTGATGTCCCGGCCCTGCAAGAGGGGAATGCGCATGGCGGGGATATAACCGGGAGTGATGTAGCGAACCGCAACTTCAGGCTGCTCCGACATTGGAACGGTTGGCCTGCCCTCGATTGCGATTGGCTGGTTGGAGCCGGAGTCACTTAGGGGGAGGTTGTCGATTGCACCCGCTGATTCGATACCCGGCAGTCGCCGCACACGCTCGACGAGCTGGCCGTAAAAATCAGTCAACTGCCGAAGAGAGCCGTATTTCGCGCCTTGTACCGAGACCGACATCGTCAAGACGTTGTGTGCATCGAGCCCAGGATTGACCCCACGCAAGTTCGAAAGACTGCGAAGCATCAGGCCGGCCCCGATCAGCAGAAGCAAAGACAGGGCGACTTCGGAAACGACTAGTGCCCCACGGGTACGATGGCCTCCGGAGTCGGCGTCGGTCCTGCCGAGACCCTGCTTCATCGCTTCATTTACGTTGGTCTTTGTGAGCCGCAGGGCTGGCACGATGCCTGCCAAAATTCCGGTAAGCAGGGAGATCATCAATGTGAAGGCGAGTACCGAGAGATCCAGGCGGATCTCGGTTGACCGGGGAAAGCGGTCGCCCAAGAAGGCAACGATCAGCGAAATTCCGAAATGAGCAAGCGCAAGGCCTGCAGCAGCCCCAGCGAGCGCGAGCAGCACTGTTTCACTAAGCACCTGGCGAATGACGCGTCCGCGGCTCGCTCCGAGAGCCGTGCGGATGGCGATCTCCTTACGACGCGCCGACGTTCGCACCAAAACCAGATTGGCAACGTTGGCGCAGGCGATCAGCAGGACAAAGGCCACGGCGCCCAGCAGCATCAAAAGCGCAGGACGAACGTCTCCGACCAACTCTTCTCGAAGCGGAACAACTACCGCTCCCCAGCCTTTGTCGTCTTCGGGGTATTGCAACTCGAGTTGGCTGGAGATCGTATTCATCTCCGTCTGCGCCTGCTTCAGCTCGACCTTTGGGTTCAGACGGGCAATCACGGAATAGTTGTGGTTGCCACGAACCTCCCTTTCCTTGTCTGTCCAAGCCAGCGGGACCCAGAACTCCGCGTCGGACGGCAAATTGAAGCCCGCAGGCATAACACCGACGACCGGATGCTTCTGGCCGTCCAGCACAATGTCTTGCCCAACGGCGTGAGGGTCGGAACCGAAATGGTTTTGCCAAAAAGTGTGACTGAGAATGACGACCGAGTTGCGTCCAGGCTGGTCTTCCTCCCCCGGAATAAAACTGCGTCCTAGCGTTGGCTTCGCACGCAAGACGGAAAAGAAATCGGGGGATACCGCAACCGCAGTAACCGACTGTGCTTCGCCTCTGCCTGTTAGGGTCAAGTCCCGTTGGCCATAAATCGCCATTTTCTCGAAGACGTGATTTTGCTTGTTCCAATCAAGGTAGTTGGCGGGAGAAACGGTAAACTTCGTCATTCCCTGAAACAATTGAGCCGGAGGCACGTGCCAGACCTGCACCAGCTTCTCAGGTTGGTGAAAAGGAAGCGGACGGAGCAAAACCGCGTTCACCACTCCGAAAATTGCCGTGTTGGCTCCAATGCCCAGCGCCAGACACACGATAGCCGTGATCGCAAAACCAGGATTCGCGCGCAGAGCGCGTAGACCGTAACGAACATCTTGAAGTAAGCCGTTCATAATTCCTCTTGACCCGTAGCTTCACTCGTAGCGCAGCGCCACCATGGGATCGACCTTGGCGGCTCGGCGCGCTGGGATGAAGCATGCTGCAAGGGCGACTCCCGCGAGGAGGAGTGCAACCGCCATGAAAGTTTGCGGATCGGTCGGGCCGACGGTAAACAACATGCTGGACAAAACACGTGTCAGGAACACCGAGGCCACCAATCCAAGCCCCATTCCGACCAGCGTCAGCCTTAAACCCTGCCGGAGAATGAGTCTGAGAATGTCTTCACGCCTGGCTCCCAAAGCCATGCGAATGCCGATTTCGTTTTTGCGCTGGGTTATGGAATAGGCCATGAGGCCGTAGAGTCCGATTGCGGCGAGTATCAGAGCCAGCGCGGCGAACATACCGAGCAGTTGTGACGAGAATCGGGGCTGCGACACCGACGCGCCCAGCACATCATCCATGGACCGCGCTGCGGAAAGCGTTTCGTTTTTGTCGACTGCGCTCACCCTGTCGCGCAACGCGGCAACCAGATTCATCGGGTCGGCCGCGGCTCGCACCACAATGTTCATGGTCGGCGGCGCAAACTGCGCATAGGGAACGTACATTTCTGGCCAGCCCGGTTCGCTGAGCGCAACGTGGGTGACATTCCCAACCACTCCCACAATTTCGCGTGTCGCTTGCGGATCCACCATGAGCTGCAAGCGCTTGCCGAGCACATCTCCACCGGCGAAGAAGCGCGCCACAAATGCCTGATTAACGACAACCACTCCCGCAGAGTCTGCGTTGTCGCGCTCATCCAGCCATCGGCCCGCTAAAAGAGGAATGCGCATAGCTGACAGATAGCCGGGCGTAACTTGGCGGAACTGGGCGTCGTCAAATTCGCTCGGACCATAGCTGCGCCCGGGAACGTGGAACGGGTTGTCGCTGTGCTGGCCGGTGAGCGGGAGCTCAGAAGTTGCGCCCACGGCTTCGACTCCCGGCAGAACCTTGACCTGCTCTTCGAATCGCTGCCAGAATTTCGCCCGCTTTTGCGGATCGCCGTATCTGCCATACGCTGGTTGGTTCAGACTCAAGCGTGCGGTTACGACGTGGTCCGTTTGGAAGCCAGGAGCCACGTGCACCAGCCGCCAGAAACTCTTGAGCAACAACCCGGCGCTGACCAGCAAGGTAAGCGAAATCGCGATTTCAGCGATGACCAACGCGCCGCTCAGGCGCTTGTGCGATGTCGGCGCTGATGCTCGACTCGACTCTCTTAGTCCTTGGGCAAATCCCGCTCCCGAGACTTGCAGGGCTGGAACTAGACCGAATAGCACGCCTGTCAGGAGCGAGACTCCCAGAGTAAACGCCAATACCGCTGGATTCATTTCGCTCTCGCCGAGGCGTGGAATGTTCAACGGACCAAAGGCATGTAGCGCATGGACTCCCCATGTGGCGGCAAGTACGCCTAGAGCGCCTCCGGCGAGGGACAACATCACGCTTTCCGTCAACGCCTGCCGGATCATGCGCCTGCGGCTTGCGCCCAACGCTGCGCGCAGCGCAAACTCCTTTTGCCGCGAGATGGATCGAGCCAGCAACAGATTCGCGACGTTGACGCACGCAATGAGCAACAGAAGCCCTACGGCGGTCCACATTAGCAACAGTGCCGGACGCACAGGCCCGAGCAGCACGTCGCGCAGTGGCCGTTGCCGCAGCGACCAACCTTTGTTCGAATCGGGATATTGCTGCGATAGCCGCAGCGCGATCGCGTCCAGGTCGGCCTGAGATTGTTCGAGGCTCACTCCCGGTTTGAGGCGCCCCATCGCTTTCAACGAATGACCCAAGCGCAGGTTCAATCCCGGATCCAGCAGTGGAGTGGGCAGCCAAAGCTGGGCTTCGGTAAGCAGAGGCAAATCCGATGGCAGAACGCCGACAACGGTCAGGCTCACGCCTTCCATCCTGATGGTGCGCCCGACGATGTTGCGATCGCCGCCGAAATTCCGCTTCCACAGTCCATACCCGAGGATGGCCACTTGCGGCATCTTTACTTGCTCATCCGAAGGAAGAAAGTCCCGGCCGAGCAACGGACGCACACCTAAGCAGTCAAAGAAATTGGCCGACGCGATCGTGGTGAGTACCTGTTCCGGTTTGTCCCCGGAGAGATTCGACGGGTTAGCTCCGTAGCCCATGGCCGCAAGCCGGTCGAACGTTCGATTGCTGGTGCGGTAGTCGCGGAAATCCGGAGGAGAAACTCCAGCTTCATCGCTCTGCGGAAACTTGCCGTTGAGCCACACCAGGCGATCCGGCGTCCCAAACGGTAGTTGGTGCAGTAGCACCGCTTCGACGACGCTGTAAATTGCGGTATTGGCTCCAATGCCGATTGCCAAAGTGAGGACGGCCACCAGAGCGAAGCCGGGGTTCTTGGCCAGTTGGCGCAATGCGTAGCGAAGGTCTTGGAATAGTCCGGTCATGATCTTTCCTTCACTCCTGTCACAGCACCATCAAATTCATGCATGCACATCCGCCATCAATTTCTTCAACTCTTCTTCCGCCACCACCTTGCCGTCGAACAGATGCACCTCCCTCTCAGCGTGCTTGGCGAAACGCGGATCATGCGTGACCATGCAGATCGTCGCTCCTTCGCGGTGGAGGTTTGCGAGCAACTCCATTACCGCCTCGCCGTTGCGCGAATCGAGGTTTCCGGTAGGCTCGTCCGCCAGGAGGATTGATGGATGTCCGCCAAGAGCGCGGGCTACCGCAACGCGCTGCTGTTGGCCGCCAGATAGCTGGGAAGGATAGTGGCGCACACGATGCGCCATGCCAACGCGTTCTAGAGATTCCATCACACGCTTCTTGCGATCCGGCGCCGGCATTTTCTGCCGGTAGGTCAGCGGCAACTCGACATTTTCGTAAACCGTGAGATCGCCAATCAGGTTGAAGCTCTGAAAGATGAACCCAATTTCGAGATTGCGAATGCGGGAGCGCTGTGCGAAATCGAGGCTTTCGGCGGCTTGGCCATTGAGTCGATAACTTCCTCCCGTCGGAGTATCGAGCAAGCCGATGATCGAGAGCAGTGTGGACTTGCCGCACCCTGATGGTCCCGACATAGCGACATATTCCCCTTTTCGGATGGCTAAGTGAACCCCGGATAACGCGTGAGTTTCAACTTCGTCGGTGTAGAAGACTTTTGTCAGGTCTTCGATTTGGATTAGCGATTGTCCTGCGTCGGTCATGAGCGTCTACCCTCGAAATGTTTTTGTTCTAATCAAGCCGGATACGGTCAGTGTTATCGGAGCGCGACATGTCGGACAGAATTACCGTGTCGCCTTCGCGCAAGCCTTCAACAACCTGGATCGAGTTCACGGAGGCGCGGCCAACCTTTACGGGGACACGAACCGCGCCTTTGCCATCAGGATCAAGCTTGAACAGGCTGATCGTGCTGTTTTCCTGGCCAGTCGCCGGGCGGCCAACGGAGAGAACGTTGTCGAGATGTTCCAAATCAATGGTTCCATCGACGCTAAGGTCGGGTCGCGCTCCCTTGGGGAGTTCCCCAGTCAGCTTTACATCCACGGTGACGGTGCCGCTCTGAACTGCTGGGTCCACGCGCATCACTGTGCCGGATACGACACCGTTGTGTGTATCAACCGATGCCGGTTCGCCGATTTGTACGTCGCGAGCTTGTGTCTCTGCGATTTTCAACTCAGCAATCAAGTGGTTCGGTTGAGTCACCCGTGCCAACATTGCGCCCGGGGCAACTCGTTGTCCCACTTGTAGCGGCAAATCCACCAGGACTCCGTCGATGCCGGCTCTGACTTTCAGATCCTCCATCTGTCTTTGTCGGAGTTGCGCGAGTGTCCGCATCTGATCGACCCGGGCCTGCTGCTCGGCCATCTGCGCGATGATCGCTTTTTCGGCAATCGTCAACCGTTGTCCCTCAAGATCGTGCCTGGTTGTCAGTTCGTCCGACTTGCCCTTCGATGCCTTGTAGGTCAAACCGGAAATTACGCCGAGGTCGTACAAAGCCTTGTCTGTCTCGGCCTGCAGCTTTGCCTGGGAGTAATCCTGCGTGACTGTCGCCGCGCCCGCCTTCTGGTTCATAAGTTCACTGTCAAGGCGCACTCGCAGGCTCTGATAAGCGGCTTCAGCCGCTTTGAGTTGAAGTTGCGCATCGAGTGAAGTTTGCTCCACCTGGGGATTGCTCATTTCGAGCAGGATGGTCTCGGCCTTGACTTCAGATCCCGGCAGCACCCGAATGCGAATCACCGTAGCTTCCGTCTCCGCGGGGATTTGACGAGTGAACTCCTGACTGGGAATCAGGGAGCCGAGCCCGCGGACCTGCCGCAGCATGGAGCCGCGCTTGACGGTGTCGGTCCAAACCGTGCTGCGTTCCACGGTGGGTGCCGCTGGCTTCAGCCGCGACACGCCGATCGCGACACCAACAAAGACCAAGCTGCCTGCGATCAACCACACAATCTGCCGGCGTCGCTTTTGCTGCTTAAATTCTGGCCGAGCGATATCCATCGATGGTGAGTATGCACTTGTCAGGCCACGGGACGGAAACCGCTATCCCCTTGAAATACCAAGACCTAGAGGATCGAAGCGGATTCTAGCGAATGGACCACTGTCCGCTCACCAAATTGAGTGTCCATAATCGGACAGCGCCCGGAGCTTGAGAAATGAAGCCGTCTCCCAGCCCGAACAGGCCCTCTTTGCAACCTCAAGAATCCCCTTAGCGACGCGAGCAGGAGATTCCTGAGTAGGCGGTTCAACCAATTCACTCTCAGTGCTCCGTTACCTCAGTAATTTAAGAATCCTCACCATATCCGGGACAATTGAACGGCGCGTGTCTCTTTAGGGATTGTTCTGTTCATGGCAACGCAACCCAACATTCTGGCGATTTCACCCGCACCGCTGCTTCAGATCCGTGATTTGACGGTCGAGTATGCGGCGGATAGCGGTCGGCCCCTGACGCCCGTGCTGCATAAGGTTGGCCTCGATATCTGGGCGGGAGAAACCGTCGGGATTCTCGGCGAGTCGGGGGCGGGCAAGAGCACCCTCGCCAGCACGATTCTGGGATTGTTGCCTGCCGAAAGCAAGGCGACCGGTTCGATTCTCTTTCAGCGCCGGGGATTGCCGAGCCAGGACCTGCTGCGAGTGGACGAAGCACGGTGGCGCACAATTCGCGGCGCGAAGATCGCGATGATCTTCCAGGAGCCTGGACTTTGCCTGAATCCGGTCATGCGAGTCGGAGACCAGATTGCCGAAGTAATCCGGGCGCACATCCCGCAGACGCGGGAACAGCGCAAGCAGGAATGCGAAGCGATGCTTGATGAAGTTGGGTTCCTCGATGTGGAAAGGATTTACCGGGCCTATCCTCATCAACTGAGTGGTGGGGAGCTTCACCGACTTGCAATCGCCCAAGCCTTGGTTTGCCGTCCTGAACTCGTTATTGCCGACGAGCCAACTCGAGCTCTAGATGTGACGGCTCAAGGAGAGATCCTTAATGTGCTGCGAAAAACGCAGCGGACGGTAGGCTCGGCATTGATCTTCATTACGCATAACCCGGCGTTGCTGGCGGGGTTCGCGGATCGAGTGGTCATCATGTACGGCGGGCGAGTCGTGGAAGAAGGTCCAGTGGCGCAGGTTTTCCGGCGGCCGTTGCATCCCTACACGAAGGGCTTGCTGCAGTTGTTCCCGAGCGCGCCGAACGCGGAGTTCGTTCATGGACGACTGCCCGTGATCCCGGGCAGCTTCACTGACAAGGACCACCGGACGTCGGGCTGCGTTTTCGAACCGCGATGTTCGGCGCGAACCGCCATTTGTCGGGGCGAAGCCCCGGCGGAAGAGATGCGCGATGACCGCCGGGTAAGCTGCTTCCATCATGGGAACTGAGGCTACAGCGCGCGCGCCCAAGACGGCACTGGTGCGGACAACTGCGCTCTGCAAGCGGTACGAACAGGGTAGCATTTCGGGCAAACGGTTTACGATCGATGCGCTCTCCGATGTGGAGTTGGACCTCGCCCCCGGCTGCCTGACAGCGCTGGTCGGAGGTTCCGGCTCCGGGAAATCCACCCTGGCGAAATGTCTGGCCATGCTGGAGAAACCGGACGCGGGCGAAATTTGGTTCGAAGGGAAGACCGTCTGGCCGGGAACAACGCGGGAATTGGCGCTCCTACGCCCGAAGATCCAAATGGTGTTCCAAGATTCGGCGGGAGCGTTGAATCCACGCTTCACTGCCGCAGAAATTATTGCCGAGCCTCTGGAAATCCAGAATCTGGAACGCGGCACAAACTTGCGCGCTCGGGCCTGCGAATTGATGACCGAAGTGGGATTGTCGCCCGATTGGGCTAAGCGGCGGCCTCGAGAGTTCAGCGGTGGTCAGCGACAACGTCTGGCAATCGCGAGAGCGATCGCTCTGAAGCCAACATTTCTCATCCTTGACGAGTCGCTGTCCGGTCTCGATCTGTCCACGCAGGCGCAGATTTTGAATCTGCTTTTGGACCTGCAAGCAGCGCACTCTTTGACCTACCTCTTGATTTCCCACGATTTGACGCTTGTGGGGCAGGTTGCCGATTCCATTGCAGTGATGCACCACGGCAAGATCGTCGAACGAGGATCGCGGCAACTGGTACTCGGCAATCCGCAACACGCACATACCCGGGAACTGGTGGGCGCTGTACGAACTTTGGAAGCAGCGTATCGAACGGCGCAGGCAGGGAGCGGGAGATGAAGTATCTTCGGCGACGCCTGATCCATGGAGTCTTGCTGCTGGTTGGCGTGTCGGTTCTCTGTTTTCTTTTAAGCGACCTCGCTCCGGGAAGCTTTTTCGACGAGATGAAGCTGAACCCCCAGATTTCATCCGACACCATCGCTGCCCTTCGCTCGCAGTACGGATTGGACCAGTCGCTGCCCGTGAGATATGGCCGCTGGGTGAAGTCTGCGTTCCGCGGAGAATTTGGGTATTCCTTCGCCTATAACTCCCCTGTAAGAGGTTTGCTGGCTCTGCGGGCGCGGAACACTCTGTTTCTGACGTCGTTGGCGACAGGGTTGGCATGGCTTATAGCCTTGCCCCTCGGTGTCTGGACGGCCGGCCACCCTGGCAAATGGGTGGACCGTATCAGCATGGGGGGAACGTCCCTATTACTCTCCGTGCCAGAACTCGTTCTTGTGCTCGGTCTCCTTTACGTGGTGATTCGCACCCACACCTTACCTGTGGGCGGGATGATGTCCACGGGCTTCGAATGGCTTAGTCCTTGGGGAAAAGTTTGGGACCTGGCTGTGCACTTGGTTGTCCCCGTGTCGACGCTTACGCTGGCCAGCCTTCCGATTCTGGTGAGGCACGTGCGCGCCAGCATGATTGAGGTCTTAGGAACTCCGTTTATCCAGAGCGCCCGAGCCCACGGAATCGCACGGATGAGGCTGCTATTCCGGCATGCGCTCCCTGCCGCTGCAAACCCGCTGATTTGTCTTTTCGGATTGTCGGTTGGAGGACTGCTCAGCGGATCGCTCTTGGTGGAAGTGATCACGGGATGGCCCGGGTTGGGCCCTCTCTTACTAGAATCCTCAATGTCGAGGGACCTCTACGTTGTGATTGGGATTGTAATGTCGTCGACTCTGTTCATGATCTTTGGGAGCCTTTTGGCCGATGTAATGTTGGTGCTCGCGGACCCGCGAGTACGGGTGGAATAGAGATGGCATCGGGCATGAAGTGGAGCATGATGAGGCGTACGACGAGCAGACACAAGATGATCGCGGCGGTGATTTTACTGGCGCTGGTGCACCTGGCGATTTTGTTCGCCGGGTTTGTCGCACCGGCGGATCCCGCTGCGCAGAATCGGGATTTCCCGTTCGCTCCGCCGAGTCGCTTGCATTTCATCGATGCCCGCGGACATCTGCATCTGCGCCCGTTCATCTACCAGTGGACAATGCGTCCCGATAGCTTTAACGAATACGAGGAATCGCATGTGCCTGAATATCCGGTGCAATTCCTCGTGGCGGGAACAGGTTACAAAATCGCTGGCTTGTTTCCATCGCACACTCATCTATTGGGCGTGGAAAATCCGGCGCACATCTTCCTCATGGGCACTGACAACTACGGGCGCGACCAGTTCTCCCGAATTCTCTACGGAGGACAGATTTCGGTGGCTGCGGGGGTTCTTGCGACGGTAATCTCGCTCGCCCTCGGATCGCTACTTGGTTGTATCTCAGGTTTCTATGGAAAATGGATCGACGAATCGGCCATGAGGCTCGCGGAATTGTTTCTCGTCCTCCCATGGCTTTACTTGCTTTTCGCGGTCCGTGCTTTCTTGCCTCTTCATATCAGTCCCACCCAAACCTTCCTGCTGCTCATCACCGTGATCGGGATGATTGGCTGGGCACGACCAGCGCGGCTGGTTCGAGGCATCGTGCTCAGCGCCAAGAATCAGGCCTATGTGGCTGCGAGCCGCGGTTTTGGCGCGTCCGACGTACACCTTATGCGTCGCCATGTTCTGCCCCAAACTTACGGTGTGCTGTTGACGCAAGCCGCGTTGCTTGTGCCGCAGTATGTGCTGGCTGAAGTCACGTTGTCTTTTTTCGGACTTGGGCTGAGCGAACCCAATCCAAGCTGGGGAGGGTTACTGGCGACTCTGCAGCAATATAACGTTCTGGTTTCTTATTGGTGGATGTTCGCTCCGGCTCTAGCGCTTGTCGTTGTCTCTCTTGGTTACCTGAGCGTAGCCAATGCTTTCCATGAACGTCTACAATCTGTCTCAAGCTAAAGGT
>Ga0137403_10004109_pt1 | contig 17218 bp, 10 predicted proteins | sample CZOMad2_1_16fung_FD_122057 | JGI IMG/M metagenome (GOLD analysis project Ga0137403, IMG submission 122057) | Vadose zone soil fungal communities from Angelo Coast Range Reserve, California, USA - CZOMad2_1_16fungal (Hybrid Assembly) | ecosystem: Environmental > Terrestrial > Soil > Vadose zone...
CGCCGCTGCGATCCAGGGAAAGGACACCGGCCCCATCACCGTGGACATCGACGCCATGCGCAAGGACCTGCGCACCATGGTCGAGGAAGCGAAGGCGCTCGGGACCGAGCTCCCGGTGACCTCGCGCGCGCTCGAGTGCTACGACCAGGCCGTAGGAGCCGGCCTGGGCAAGGTCGATATCACCGCGATCCCGGTGCGGTGGATGAAGCTGAGCTGAGGCCGCCCGCCTAGCGCACGGGGACGACCCCGTCCAGCCGCGAGAAGCAGGCGCGCCGCGCCGTTTCGAGGAAATCGCGGAGGAAGGGCTGCCGCGCCATTTCGGCGGTGGTGGCCGCATGCAGGTTGCTCCATAGCCCTTTCCTGCCGATGCTCCGCGCGATCACGTACTTGTAGTCGACGTAGTTCTTGATCCCCCAGTTGGGCAATGCCGCGACCCCGCGCCGGCTCGCGACCAGCTGGAGGATCGCGACCGTGAGCTCGGTGGTTCTTCGCGCCGGGCGTACGCCGGCCGGCTTGAGCACCCGGCGGATAAGGTCGATGCGCTCCTCGGGAACCGGATACGTGATCAGGGTCTCTCTCGCGAAATCGCCGGCACTGAGATAACGCTTCTCGCGCAACGGGTGATCGGTGGGCAGCACCGCGAGCACCTCGAAACGGAACAGCGGGTGGAATACGATCCCGCGCCGCGCCTTGTTCTCCGACCCGATGACGAGGTCGGTCTTGCCGTCGGCGAGCAGGGCGATCGGGTTGGGGTGGAATCCCGAGACAAGGTCGAGCTCTACTTCCGGCCACTCCTTGCGGAAGAGGTCCATGATCGGCATCAGCCAGTCGAAGCAGGTGTGGCATTCCAGCGCGATGCGCAGGGTGCGCGCAGGAGTCCGCGCAAGCTTGGCGAGGTCCCGCTCGGCGCTCTGCACCTCCCCCATCACCGAGCGCGCGAGCGCCAACAGCCTCTGCCCCGACTCGGTGAGCTTCACCGACTGTCCGTGGCGCTTCACGACCGGCGCGCCGTAATGCGATTCGAGCGCCTTCAGCTGGTGCGAAAGCGCCGACTGCGTGAGGTGTACGCGGTCAGCCGCGCGCGAGACGGTGCCCGCCTCGGCCAGCGCGATCAGCGTACGCAGGTGCCGGACTTCGAGCATAGATTATGAATGATATTCATTTCTATAGAATAAACTTTCATTGGATTCATAGATAAGCATAGGCGATGATGCTCCTTTCGTCAAAGGGGCAGCATGACCACGGCACACATCCTGGGATTTCCACGCATTGGAGCGAACCGGGAGCTGAAGACCGCCCTGGAGTCGTTCTGGCGCGGCGCGCTCCCGGAGGCGGATCTGTTGAGGGTCGGCGGCGATCTGCGCGCCCGGAACTGGCGGCGGCAGCGCGAGGCAGGCCTGGACTTCGTCACGGTCGGTGATTTCGCCTGGTACGACTCGGTGCTGCAGACCCTTGTGCACCTCGGCGGCCTCCCCCTGCGCTTCGGGTTCGACGCGAGGGCACTCGCGCTGGCTCAGTACTTCACACTGGCACGTGGCGACGCCGACCATGCCGCCATGGAGATGACCAAGTGGTTCGACACCAATTATCACTATCTGGTCCCGGAATGGGATGCGAATACGCGCTTCGAAGGCGGTGTCGATTGGCTGTTCCAGGAGGTGATGGAGGCCGGGGTGCAATCCCACCCCGTGAAAGTCGCGCTCCTGGGCCCTCTCACTTTGCTTCACCTCGGCAAGATCAAGGATCGACTGCCGCACAAGCTCGACTTGCTGCCCCGGCTGATCCCCGCGTACCAGCGGCTGCTCTCGGGAATCAAGGATCTGGGAGTGTCCTGGGTACAGATCGACGAGCCGATATTAGGGCTCGATCTGGAGGAGCGCTGGCTTGCCGCCTTCCGGCCGACCTACGAGGCGCTCGGTCCCTCATCGCCGAAGATTCTGCTAGCGACCTACTTCGAGTCGGTGGCGGAGCACGAAAGCATGCTCAAGTCGCTGCCGGTCTCCGGCATTCACCTGGATCTTGCGCGCGCGCCCGGGCAGCTTGCACCATTCCTGGACGGATATCCCGACTCGAAAGTACTGTCACTCGGGGTCGTCGACGGGCGCAATATCTGGCGGGCCGACCTGGATGCGGCCCTGCTGATGCTGAATCCGGCCCACGAGCGACTCGGCGAGCGCCTTTGGGTCTCGGCCAGCTGCTCGCTGCAGCATGTGCCGGTGGATCTAGCTCACGAAAGGGCGCTGGATCCGGAGATCCGCAACTGGCTGGCGTTCGCGGTGCAAAAGGTCGATGAGATCGCAACGCTCAAGCGGGGACTCGCGCACGGTGCCGCTGCGATCGCCCCGGCGCTGGAAGCTTCGCGTACAGCCGCAGACTCGAGAAAGTCCTCCGGGCGCATACGCTCCGATGCGACGAAATGTCGCGTGAACGCCCTATCCGAACGCGACACGCGCCGGCAGTCGCTCTTCGCGATTCGGAACCGGAAACAGAAGGCCCGGCTGAAATTGCCGCTATTGCCGACCACGACCATCGGCTCCTTTCCGCAAACGCCGGAGATACGCAGGGCGCGCGCGGAGCTAAAGAAAGGCCACGTCGGCCAGCCTGCGTACCTGGAAGCGATGCGCGCGGAAATCCGTGCCGCCGTGGCGCGGCAGGAGGCACTCGGCCTGGACGTGCTGGTGCACGGCGAGGCCGAGCGCAACGACATGGTCGAGTATTTCGGCGAGCGACTTCGGGGCTTCGCCTTCACCGAGAACGGCTGGGTGCAAAGCTACGGCTCGCGCTGTGTGAAACCGCCCGTCCTCTACGGCGACGTGGAGCGGCCCGCGCCGATGACGGTAGAGTGGGCGCGCTACGCTCAGAGCCTCACCCAGAAACCGATGAAGGGCATGTTGACCGGCCCCATCACCATGTTGCAATGGTCGTTCGTGCGCGACGACCAGCCGCGCGAGAAAACGGCCCTCCAGATTGCGCTGGCGCTGCGCGACGAAGTGCTCGATCTCGAGCGCGCCGGTACCGCCATCATCCAGATCGACGAACCGGCCTTGCGCGAGGGACTGCCGCTCAAGAAACGAGACTGGGGGCCGTATCTAGACTGGGCGGTGCGTGCGTTCAAGCTGGCGTCCTGCGGCGTCGCCGACGAAACGCAGATCCACACCCACATGTGCTACGCCGAGTTCAACGACATCCTGCCTGCCATCGCCGCCCTGGACGCGGACGTGATCACCATCGAAACCTCGCGCTCGCACATGGAGCTGCTCGAAGGTTTCGGCGAGTTCCGCTACCCGAACGAGATCGGGCCGGGGGTCTACGACATCCACTCTCCGCGGGTGCCGGACACGGGGGAAATGGTGACACTGCTCGAAAAGGCCGAGCGTGTCATTCCCCTGGAGCGTCTGTGGGTGAATCCGGACTGCGGACTGAAGACCCGCGGCTGGCCCGAGACCGAAGCCGCACTGTCGAAGATGGTCGAAGCAGCCCGCCGCATGCGTGCTCGCGCGGCCGGCCACCATGCAACCTGACAGAACCGACGAGCTCCGCGCCCTGCTGGAGCGCCGCATCCTCATCCTGGACGGCGCCATGGGCACGACCATCCAGGGCTACCGCCTTTCCGAGGGGGACTTCCGCGGAAAGCGCTTCGCCTCGTCGGCGCGCGAGCTCAAGGGCAACAACGATCTGCTCACGCTGACGCGGCCCCAGGTGATCGCCGAGATCCACACCCAGTACCTGGAAGCCGGCGCCGACATCATCGAGACCAACACCTTCAACTCGAACGCGCCTTCGCAGGCCGATTACGGGCTCGAGAGCCTCGCCTACGAGCTGAACCACGCGGCGGCCGGAATCGCGCGCGAGGCGGCCGACCGTTTCAGCGACCGCGATCCCGGCCGGCCGCGCTTCGTCGCGGGGGTGCTCGGGCCCACCAACAAGACCGCGTCGATCTCGCCCGACGTGAACGATCCGGGGTTCCGCAACATCCGCTTCGACGAGCTGGTCGCCGCCTATGCCGACGCCCTCGCCGGGCTCGTCGACGGGGGCGCGGACCTGATCCTGCTCGAGACCATATTCGACACCCTGAACGCCAAGGCCGCGGTGTTCGCGATCGAGTCCCTGTTCGACCGGCGCGGGCGCCGGCTGCCGGTGATCGTGTCGGGCACCATCACCGACCAGTCCGGACGCACGCTCACCGGACAGACTCCCGAGGCCTTCTGGAATTCGGTGCGGCACGCGCGACCGATCGCGGTGGGATTGAACTGCGCGCTGGGCGCGAAGCTGATGCGCCCCTACATCGAGGAATTGTCGAACGTCGCCGACACCTGCATCAGCTGCTATCCCAACGCCGGGCTGCCGAACCCTCTGTCGGAGACCGGCTACGACGAGACGCCGGAATACACCTCGGGGCTCCTGAAGGAATTCGCCGAGAGCGGTTTCCTCAACATCGTCGGCGGCTGCTGCGGCACCACGCCCGAGCACATCCGCGCGATCGCCGACGCGGTGCGCGCGCTTCCTCCGCGCGTTCCACCGGCCGGCGAGAAGAAGCTGCGCCTTTCGGGGCTCGAACCGCTCAACATCGGCGACGGCTCGCTCTTCGTCAACGTCGGCGAGCGCACCAACGTCACCGGCTCACGCGCCTTTGCGCGCCTCATCCTCGCGGGCGACTACCAGGAAGGCCTCGCCGTGGCGCGCCAACAGGTGGAGAACGGCGCGCAGCTGATCGACGTGAACATGGACGAGGCGATGCTCGATTCGGAAAAGGCGATGACGAGGTTCCTGTCGCTCGTCGCCTCCGAGCCCGACATCTCGCGCGTGCCGGTGATGATCGATTCGTCGAGATGGCCGGTGATCGAGGCGGGACTGAAGTGCCTGCAGGGCAAGTGCGTGGTCAATTCGATCTCGCTCAAGGAAGGCGAGGCGGAGTTCGTGCGCCAGGCGAGGCTCGCGCGCCGCTACGGCGCGGCGGTGATCGTCATGGCCTTCGACGAGAAGGGCCAGGCCGACACGCTGGCGAGGCGGCTCGCCATCTGCAGGCGCTGCTACCGCATCCTGGTCGAGGAAGTCGGTTTTCCGCCCGAGGACGTGATCTTCGATCCGAACATCTTCGCCATCGCCACCGGCATCGAGGAGCACAACAACTACGGCCGCGACTACATCGAGGCGACCCGCGCCATCCTGCGCGAGCTGCCGCACGCCAAGATCTCCGGCGGCGTGTCGAACGTCTCCTTCTCCTTCCGCGGCAACGACGCGGTGCGCGAGGCGATCCACACGGTGTTCCTCTATCACGCGATAAGAGCCGGCATGACCATGGGGATCGTCAACGCCGGGCAGCTCGGCGTCTACGAGGAGATCGCGCCCGAATTGCGCGAGCGCGTCGAGGACGTGGTGCTCAACCGGCGGCCCGACGCCGGCGAGCGCCTGGTCGAGTTCGCCACCACCGTGAAGACCGGCGCGAAGACCCAGGCGGACGAGCTGGAGTGGCGCAAGGGTTCGGTCGAAGAACGCCTCGCGCACGCGCTGGTCAAGGGCATCGTCGAGTGGATCGTCGAGGACACCGAGGAAGCCCGTAACAAGTTCGAGCGCCCGATCCAGGTGATCGAAGGCCCGCTCATGGACGGCATGAACATCGTCGGCGACCTGTTCGGCTCGGGCAAGATGTTCCTGCCGCAGGTCGTCAAGTCCGCCCGGGTCATGAAGCAGGCGGTCGCGCACCTGGTGCCTTTCATCGAAGCCGAGAAGCAGAGATCCGGCGACCTCAAGCCCAAGGGCAAGATCGTCATCGCCACCGTCAAGGGCGACGTGCACGATATCGGCAAGAACATCGTATCGGTCGTCCTCCAGTGCAACAATTTCGAGGTCATCAACCTGGGGGTCATGGTGCCGGCGCAGAAGATCCTCGAGACCGCGCGCTCGGAGAACGCCGACATCATCGGCCTGTCGGGCCTGATCACGCCTTCGCTCGAGGAGATGGCGCACGTCGCCCACGAGATGCAGCGCCAGGGGTTCAGCATTCCCCTGCTGATCGGCGGCGCCACCACCTCGCGCGTGCACACCGCGGTGAAGATCGCCCCGAACTACCCCTGCCCCACCGTCTACGTGCCCGACGCCTCGCGCTCGGTTTCCGTGTGCTCCAACCTTCTCTCGGACGCGCTCAGGGACGACTACGTGAAATCCCTGCGCGCCGACTACGAGAAAATCCGCGTCCAGCACGCGGCGAAGAAGGGCCAGGCGCTCGCGTCGCTGAAGGCGGCGCGCGCGAATGCTTTCCGCATCGACTGGGAGCGCTACGCGCCCCCGCGCCCGCGGTTCCTCGGCCGGAAGCTCCTGCTCAAATACGATCTGGCCGATATCGCCCGCTATATCGACTGGGCGCCGTTCTTCCAGACCTGGGACCTTGCCGGAAGCTATCCGAAGATCCTCGAGGACGCCGTGGTCGGCGAGGCCGCGCGAGGCGTGTTCGCCGAAGGCCGGGCGATGCTCGAGCGCATCGTCGCCGAGGGCTCGCTCCAGGCCAACGCCGTCTTCGGCCTGTACCCGGCGGCGAGCGTCGGCGACGATATCGAGATCTACCGGGACGAGCCGCGCGAGCAAGCAGCGATGGTGTGGCATTGCCTGCGACAACAAGCTGAAAAAGCATCCGACCGCGCGAACCTGTGCCTAGCCGATTTCGTCGCGCCGAAGGCCTCGGGCGTCCCCGACTACATCGGCGCCTTCTCCGTGACCGCGGGGATCGGCGTCGGGGAGAGGGTGCGCGCCTTCGAGGCGATGCACGACGACTACAGCGCCATCATGTTCCAGGCGCTCGCCGACCGGCTCGCCGAGGCCTTTACCGAGCTCCTGCACGAGCGCGTGCGCAAGGAGTATTGGGGCTACGCGGCCGGAGAAAACCTCTCCAACGCCGAGCTGCTCGCCGAGAAATACCGGGGCATCCGGCCCGCGCCGGGCTATCCGGCGTGCCCCGATCACACCGAAAAAGGCGCCCTGTTCGACCTGCTCGAAGCTTCCGACGCCGGCATGGAGCTCACCGAGAGCTTCGCCATGCTCCCCGCGGCGAGCGTCAGCGGCTTCTACCTCTCGCATCCGGACGCCCGCTATTTCGCGGTGGACAAGATCGGCGAGGATCAGGCCGCCGATTATTCCCGCCGCAAGGCGCTCGCGCTCGAGCAGACCGAGCGCTGGCTCGCCCCCAACCTCGCCTACGAGCGCTGACATGGAATCCCAGAGAAAACACCCCCGCGCCTTCAGCTTCGAGTTCTTTCCCCCCAAGACGCCCGAAGGCATGGAGAAGCTGCGCGCGACCTGGAAGCAGCTCGCGCAACTGAAGCCGAGATTTTTCTCCTGCACCTACGGCGCGGGCGGCTCGACGCGCGACCGGACGCTCGAGACGGTGCTCGAGATCCAGTCGGCGGGGCATCCGGCCGCGCCGCACATCTCGTGCATCGGCGCGACGCGCGCCGACGTCGCCGCGACCCTCGAGCTGTACCGCGCCAGGGGCATCGACCACGTGGTCGCGCTTCGCGGCGACCTCCCCTCGGGCGCGGCGAGCGCGGGCGAGCTGCGCTATGCGAACGAATTGGTCGCTTTCATCCGCGAGCGCAGCGGCGATCACTTCCACGTCGAGGTCGCCTGCTATCCCGAATTCCATCCGCAGGCGCGCAGTCCCAGGGACGATCTCGCCAACTTCAAGCGCAAGCTCGACGCGGGCGCGGACTCGGCGATCACCCAGTATTTCTTCAATGCCGATGCGTACTTTCGCTTCGTCGACGACTGCGAGGCGATCGGCATCGCGGCGCCCATCGTTCCGGGGATCATGCCGATCGGCAATTTCTCGCAGCTCGCGCGCTTCTCGGATAACTGCGGCGCGGAGATCCCGCGCTGGCTGCGGCTGAAAATGCAGAGTTACGGCGACGACCTCGCCTCGATACGCAGCCTGGGCCTCGACGTGGTCACCGAGCTGTGCGACCGCCTGCTCTCGGGCGGCGCGCCCGGCCTGCATTTCTACACTATGAACCAGGCGGGGCTCACCTCGACGATCTGGCAGCGCCTGGGGATCTAGACCAGCCCAGGCGCTGCGACACCGCCTCGGCCGCCTCGACCAGCTCGCGCCCCCAGCCGAGCAGCATTTTCCTGGTCATGCGGTGCACCGGGCCGGCGATGCTGATCGCCGCGATGACGTGCCCCGCGTCGTTCTGGATCGGTGCGGCGATCGAGCGCAGGCCCACTTCGCTCTCCTCGTCGTCAACGGCGTAGTTGCGCATCCGCACCTGGGCGAGCTCGCGCTGCAGTGCCTTGCCGTCGACGATGGTGTTGGGGGCGCTTGCCGGCAGCCCGAGCGCGACGATGCGCGCGATCTCGTCCTCGGGCTGGAAGGCGAGCAGCGTCTTGCCCACCGCGGTGGAGTGGACCGGCACCCGCGTACCGACCTTGGAGCCCATGCGCAGCGCCTGCTTGCTCTCGTGCGTGATGATGTACAGCACCGAGTCGTGGTCGAGGATCGCCAGGTGCACGGTCTCGCCGGTCTTCTCCATGAGCGTCCGCAGGAACGGCCTCGCCTCCACGGTGAAATCCATCTTGCGGCGCACCAGCGTTCCCAGCTCGAACAGCGCGAGACCGAGCCGGTACTTGCCGTCGCCCGCGTTCTGCTCGAGCATGCCCTGGTCGAGCAGCGTCGACGCGAGGCGGTGGACGGTGCTCTTGGCGAGGCCCAGGCGCTTGGCGAGATCGCTGATGCCGATCTCGTAGTGGTCCTCGGAGAACGCCTTGATGAGGCGCAGCGAGTTGGCGACCGACGACAGGCGGGTCCGGTTCCTGGTCGCGCCTTTGCGCTCGATCGCCGAGGGACCGCGCGCCTTCGGACGCGCTACTTCGCCAACTCGTTCCAGTGTTTGAGCCATTTTTCGTCCTCATCGATCAGCGCCACGGGGTCGAGCATCAGGTAGGGAAAAGTCACCAGCTTGCTCTTGACCTTCGCGCTCGCGGGAAACCGCCCCATGGAATCGAACAGGCGCTGCCCCTCGGGGGACAGCACGAAATCGGCGAAGAGCAGCGCGGCGTGCGGATGCGGCGCGGCCGCCGCGAGCCCGAGCGCCTGGGGCCGGCCGATCACCGGCTCGACCGGCTTCCAGTCGATCGGCTTGTCCCTGCGCTTCATCGAGTCGGCGTTGGAGGCATAGTTGGTGAGGCTGACGGGCACCTCGCCGGCGGAAACCATCTCCGAGAGCAGCACGTGTCCCCGGCGCACGTCGGGCCGCATCGCCGCCAGGCGGCGGAAGAAATCGAGAGCGCGCTTCTCGCCCCAGTACTTGGCGAGCCCCGCGAGCCACTCCTGGTCGGTCGCCTCGATCCCGATCCGCCCCTTCCACTTCGGATCGAGAAAGCCCTCGTAGGTCGCGGGGAGCTCCTCGCGCCGCACCTTGCCGGTGTTGAACGCCACGACGAAGAAATCGAAGCGGTCGGCGACCCACATCCGGTGAGGGGGCACGCCCCAGGCGGGAATGTCGGCGATGTAGGGACTCTCGAAGCGCGCCAGCACGCGCTCGCGCGCCAGCGCCTCGACCTCGGGGGCGTTGGTTTCGACCACGTCGACGGTGTGCCGGCGCGCCCTCGCCTCGCTCAAGGCGCGCCGCAGGACCTGGTCGCTGAGCGAGCGCCACAGCTCGACCTTCACGCCGTACTTCTTCTCGAACGCCTGGGTGAGCGGGACGGATTCGGAGGTCGCGAGCGAGGTGTAGACGACCAGCGCCCCCTCCTTGCGCGCGCCCTGCGCGAGGCGCTCGCCGCGGTCCGCGCCTTCGTAAAGGTAGACCGCCGAATTCCTTTCCGGCGATTGTCCCCAGGCCGCGCAAGCGCAGGCCGCCAGGACGATAGCGATAATGAAACGAAACATCGAAGGAATTATATAATTGCGGAACCCCGTTCTGTATACCGGAATCCGCTTCACAGAGACTATGCCCCACGACAAGGACCAGACGCACTGGCACGAGCCGACCGGTTCGAAGAAGGCCGGTTTCGGCGAGTTCAAGAAGCAGCCGACGCCTTACGACGCCTTCATGGAAGCCGAGGGCATCCCGGTGTTCCGCGGCATAGGCATCCGCCGGGTGCAGGACCTCGCGCTCGCGCCCTGGAAGCGCACCGGGGGCCGGGGCCACTTCATCCAGCTCCACGGCACCGAGACCAAGTGGGGCTGCTACGTGGTCGAGGTGCCTCCGGCCGGAGCGCTCCACCCCGAGAAGCACATGTACGAGGAGATCTTTCTCGTCGTCGAGGGGCGCGGCACCACCGAGGTGTGGCTCGAAGGCGACAGGAAGAAACACGTCTTCGAGTGGCAGAAGGGCTCGATGTTCTCGATCCCGATGAACGCCTGGCATCGCCTCGTGAACGCCACCTCGGGCGGCGCCCTGCTCCTCGCCGGCACCACCGCGCCCAACGTGCTCAACATGATCAACAATGTCGACGCCGTGTTCGACAATCCCTTCGTCTTCCGCGATCGCTTCAGCGGCGCCGACGACTTCTTCAAGCCGAAGGACGACATCGAGCCCGACCCGGTACGGGGACTCGCGATGCGGCGCACGAATTTCATCCCCGACATCGTCAACTGCGACCTGCCCCTGGACAACCGGCGCTCGCCCGGATGGCGGCGCGTCGAGCCCTTCATGACGAACAACTGCTTCTACTTCTGGATCGGCCAGCACGAGCAGGGCCGCTACTCGAAGGCGCACGCGCATACCTCCGCGGCGGTGCTGATCTGCGTGAAGGGCAAGGGCTATACCTACACCTGGCCCGAGCGCCTGGGCGTCACACCGTGGAAGGACGGGCGCGCCGACGAGGTGAAGCGCGTCGATTACGAGCCGGTCGGCATGGTGAGCGCGGCGCCCGGCGGCGCGCGCTGGTACCACCAGCACTTCGCCGCGTCGAAGGATCCATTCCGCCTCACCGCCTGGTTTGGCCCCCACAACCCGGGCCGCGACCCGGGCGCCCCCGGAGAGAAGGCGATCGACTATACCGGCATGGACATCCCCGAGGGCGGCACGTCGATCCCCTATTGGATGGAAGATCCGTACATCCGCGCCGAATACGAGGCGACTCTGAAGAAGAACGAGGTTCCCAGCCGCATGGATCCCGGGTGGTACGTTCCTCCTGCGACCGTCTCCCCGAAGTAGGACACTGTGCACGTGTCATCCTGAGCGAAGCGAAGGATCTCCGTAGGCACGATCGTGCCACGGGAGATCCCTCGGCCTTCGGCCTCGGGATGACATTCGATCTGAGAATAGCCGATGAGCGAAGAAGGCGGACGCATCTTCTTCAGTAGCACCGGGCGCAGCCTCGAGGTCGAAGACGAAATCCGCCTCACGAGCGTCGGCGTCGACATCGGGTCGTCCACTTCTCACCTCGTCTTTTCGCGCCTGGTGCTCGAGCGCCTGGACAACCGCTACGTGGTGGCCGAGCGCAAGGTCCTGCACGAGTCCGACGTTCTTCTGACTCCGTATTCCGCCGACGCGACCATCGATCCCGTCGCGCTCGGTGCCTTCATCGAGGAGCAGTATCGGCTGGCGAAGGTCGACCCGCGGGCGATCGATACCGGGGCGCTGATCCTCACCGGGGTCGCGGTGCGGCGCGCGAACGCCCGCGCGATCGGCGAGCTGTTCGCGGCGCAGGCGGGCAAGTTCGTGTCGCTGAGCGCGGGAGACGCGCTCGAGGCGACGCTCGCGGCCCACGGCTCGGGCGCTTGTGCGCGCTCGATCCGCGAATCCGCCCGGGTGATGAACGTGGACATCGGGGGCGGCACCTCGAAGATCGCGGTGTGCGATGCCGGCGAGATCGCCGAGCTGACCGCGCTCGACGTCGGTGCGCGCATCGTGGCTTTCGATGCCGAGGGGCGCGTGAACCGTATCGAGGAAGCGGCGCGCCGGTTCTCCACAGAAGCGGATTTCCCGCTGCAGATCGGGCGCAAGGCCGACGCCGGAGGCCTGAATCGGATGGTCGAGCGCATGGCCGATCGCTTGTTCGAGGCGATGAGCCGCCCCACGCTCGACGCGGAGACGAGAGCGCTGGTGCGCCTCGAACCCCTTCGCAACGAGCGCAAGCCGGAAGTCGTCACGTTCTCCGGCGGCGTCGCCGAATACCTCTACGGTCGCGAGACGCGGGGCTTCGGCGATCTGGGTGAGCCGCTCGCGCGCGCGATCCTCGAGCGCGTCCGGGCCTGGGGACCGCGCATCGAGCTCTCCGACGAGGGCATACGCGCCACCGTGATCGGCGCCTCGCAGTACACGGTGCAGGTGAGCGGCAGCACCATCTTCGTCGCGCCGCAAAGCGTGCTCCCCTTGAGGAATGTTCCGGTCGTCAGGCCCGCCCTGCCGCTCGAGGAGGAGACCCTCGCGGCGGACCGCATCGCCGGCTCGGTCCGGGCCGCGCTGCGCCGGCTCGACCTCGACGGCGGCGAGCGGCCGGTCGCCCTGTGCTATCGCTGGAAGGGCTCGGCGACCTTCGTGCGGCTGGACGCCTTCTGCCGCGGGATCGCCGCGGGCCTCGCGCAAGGCCTCGCGCGCGGCCAGCCTCTCGTCCTGGTCGGGGACGGCGACATCGGCGGGCTCATCGGCATCCATTGCAGGGAAGAGCACCTCGTTTCCAGCCCCATCGTGTCGATCGACGGGATCGCGCTCAGGGAATTCGACTTCATCGACATCGGCGCCCTGCTCCCGGCCTCGGGCGCCGTGCCGGTGGTGATCAAGTCGCTGGTGTTTCCCGGTTCGTGAGAACATGCCGCCTCATATGGACGGACCCGGCACGATAAGCGGCGCACACGCCCTGCTCCGCACCCTTCGCAGGATGGGGGTGGAGAAGATTTTTGCCTCGCCGGGCTCCGACTGGGCGCCGCTATGGGAAGCCCTCGCGACGCCCGCCGCGCGCGAGGAATTTCCCGAATACCTCTCCTCGCGCCACGAGGAAACGGCGATCGCCATGGCGAGCGGCTACGCCAAGAGCACGGGCAAGCTCCCCGCCGTCGTGCTGCACACCACGGTCGGCGCCCTGCACGCGACCATGGGCATGCGCGCCGCGCTGCACGAGCGCATCCCGATGGTGCTGCTCGCCGGCGAGTCGATTTCATTCGGTGAGCGTCCCGGATACGGCATCGGACCGCAGTGGCTGCGCCTGCTCGCCGACGTCGGCGGACCGGCGCGCCTCGTCGCCCCTTGCGCGAAGTGGAGCTTCGGCCTGAACGACGGCGCCCTCCTCGCCGCGACGATCGAGCGCGCCTGCCGCATCGCGATGGCAGCGCCGCGAGGGCCGGCGTTCGTTTCGGTCCCGACCGAGTTCCTGATGGACGCGCACCGCGAGGAAGCGCAGCGCTCGAGCGCGCCGGTGCGCGATCCGGCGGCCGATCCCGCTGCCCTCGACGAGCTTGCGCGCATGCTGACCGCCGCGAAGCGCCCGGTGATCCTGACCGAGGAAGTGGGCAAGGATGTCGCCGCGGTCGAGCAGCTGGTCGGGCTCGCGGAAATGCTGGGCGCTCCGGTGTTCGACGGCTGGCAGCCGGGCTACGCGAATTTTCCGCGAAGCCACCCGCTCTACAGCGGCGTCGCTCCGGACATGAAAGCGCTGCTCGATGAGAGCGATCTCGTCTTCTGCGTCGAGACCGTCGTACCCGCGCATCCTGCGTCGTTGCTCTCCGGCTCCAAGGCGCGCGTCGCTTACCTCGGCGAGGATCCGCTGCACACCCCCCTTCCCTACTGGGGCTTCCGCAGCGACCTGTCGGTCGCGGGCGCCCTCGAGCCTTCGCTCGCGCTGCTCGCCGAGCGCGTCGCGCGCGCGGTTCCCAAGGGATCGCGCTCCGCGATCGCAAAGGAATGGGCGGGACGCAATGCGAAGGCACGCGAAGAGCTGCGCGCCAAGGGCCAGGCTACCGGCGCAAAAGCCCGGATCGAATCCGCCTGGGTCGGCCACGAGCTGAATGCGGTCCTTCCCGACGGCGCGATCGTGGTCGACGAGACCATCACCCATCGCCACGACGTGCTGCGGCAACTCGAGAAACTTGCACCCGGCGGCTTCATCTCGGCGAGCTACGGTGGCCTGGGGATGGGGATCGGCACCGCGCTGGGCGCCAAGGTCGCGCGCCCGGACCAGACAGTCGTCGTGACCATAGGCGACGGGGCGTTTTTCTACAACCCGGTGATCGCCTCGTTCGGCGCAGCGCAGGAGCTGGTTCTTCCCCTGCTCGTGGTGTTGTTCAACAACGCCGGCTACCTTTCGCAGAAGCTCGACGTTGTGCGCGAATATCCAGACGGCTGGGCGGTCCGGTCGAAGCAGTTTTCCGGCCTGTCGATCGCCCCGCGCCCGGACTATCCGGAGCTCGCCCGTGCTTTCGGGGGCTACGGAGAGACGGTCGAGCGGCCTTCGGAAGTGCGCGCGGCGCTCGCGCGCGGGCTCGACGCCGTCGCAAAGGGGAATCTCGCGCTCATCGAAATGACTCTCGCGCCGGTCGCCGGCTGAGACGGTTCAGGAGAGATTTCCATTCGTTCCGTGAACGGGGATAATCCTAAGCGCTGAGAATCAGGGGAGATTTGCCGATGCTGCTTCCCTCGCCGTACCGCAGAGTTCGTCCGGCCATCTCTGCGATCGCGCTGATCGTGACCACTGCCCTGCTGGTGGGCATGATCGTCTTCACCGAATTCAATATCCATTGGGTGACATTTCTCGCCGGAATTCTCGTCGCGGCTACGGCCGCGCTCGCGTCTCGGGCAGCCCGGGCCGATCGCGCGGCGGCGCAGCTGGCCGGGGAGGCGCAGGACATGCACGAAAAGCTCGCTCAGGAAGTGAAGCGCCGCGAAGCCGCCGAAGCCCTGCTGGTGGGGAGCAACGCGCGCTTGCAGCTGATCGACAACGACATGCCCACCATGGTCGCCTTCGTCGACCGGGAGGGGGTTTACCGCTATCACAACCGCGCATTCCGGGAGGGCATGCGATTGAAGGCGGAGCAGCTGACCGGGATCTACATGAGGGACGCGCTCGGCGGAAAGCTCTACAACGAGGTGGCCGCGAACGTGCGCAAGGCCCTGACCGGCGAGACGGTCCGGTTCCTGCGTACACGCCCGGACGGCGCCCCGGGGCCTGGGCTCGAGTCCTGGTACGTGCCGGTCTTCACAAAGAAGGGCGCGGTCGAGGGCTTCTTCGAAGTCTCGAGCGGCGCGTCAGGACCGGTCCCGCCGGTGGACGCTGACGCGGGTTTCCGCGAGCCACGCACCGGAGTCTCCCCCGGGGATGGGGCGGAGCAAAGCCTCTACGTCGAGACCTTCTCCGAGGCGGTCACCGGGCGCAAGGACGCCGCCGACCGCATCGTGGCCGCCCTGGAGAAGGACGAGTTCGCCCTGCTCTGCCAGACCATCGCGCCGCTGTCCCCGCGCGCGCCGGCCGTGAACCACTTCGAGGTATTCGTCCGGCTGCTCGAGGAGGAAGACAAACTCATGCCGCCCGGCGCCTTCTTCCCGCTCGCCGAGCGTTTCGGGCTGCTGCCGCGGCTGGACCGCTGGGTTATCCAGCACATCATCGGGTGGGCCTCGCACCGCGCGCCGACGGCGGCCTGGTCGCCCGATTCGATCTTCTTCGTCAACGTGGCGCGCGCCACGCTGTGCGACCCGGCGTTCCCCGAGTTCGTCCAGAAGCAGCTGCGCGCGGGCGACGTGCCCGGGAAAAGCCTGTGCTTCGAAATAACCGAGCTGGACGCGGCCGCCGAGCGCGCCAACCTGGCGCGGTTCGCGGCGGCTGTCCGGCGGCTGGGGTGCGGCCTCGCTCTCAGCGGATTCGGCCGGGAGAACGTCTCCTTCGACAGCCTGCGCGAGTTCCAGACCGATTTCGTGAAGATCGACGGCATGGTGGTGCTCGGCCTGCTGCGCAACAACGTCTACCTCGCAAGAGTCGCGGCGATATCGCGGGTCGCGAAGACGATCGGCATACGCTCGGTCGCGCAGCTCGTCGAAAGCCGGGACATCATCGAGAAACTACGGGAGGTCGGCGTCGACTTCGCGCAGGGAATTGGCATCGCGAAGCCCATCAGGTTGCGCGAGCTGGAGTCGCGCAACGCGTGAACCAGAGAATTCTCTGGCGGAGAGAGTGGGATTCGAACCCACGGTACGCTATTAACGTACACACGCTTTCCAAGCGTGCGCCTTAAGCCGCTCGGCCATCTCTCCGTTTCGAACCCGGGATTTTACGCGAGCAGCCGGGATTGGGTGCGAAGGAATCGAACAGCAGATCCTTCGCGGAGTTTACCCTGAGCTTGTCGAGGGGCTCAGGATGACATCCTGGAAGCTCAGGTGGATTGCTTCAGCTGCTCGAGGATGCCTGGGTTCTCGAGGGTGGAGACATCTTGCTTGATCTCCTCGCCCTTGGCGATCGAGCGCAGCAGCCGCCGCATGATTTTCCCCGAGCGCGTCTTCGGCAGGTTGTCGCCGAAGCGGATGTCCTTGGGCTTGGCGATGGCGCCGATTTCCTTGCCGACCCACTCGCGCAGCTCTTTGGCGATGGCTTTCGCGGCGTCTCCGGTCGGCCGCGGACCTTTCAGCACCACGAAGGCGCACACGGCCTCGCCGGTCATCTCGTCGGGCCGGCCGACCACGGCGGCTTCGGCGACGAGCTTCACGTTCGCCACCAGCGCCGACTCGATTTCCATCGTGCCCAGGCGATGCCCCGAGACGTTGAGCACGTCGTCGATGCGCCCCATGATACGGAAATAGCCGTCCTTGTCGCGGCTCGCGCCGTCCCCCGCGAGGTAGTACTTGCCCTTGAAGTCATCGGGGTAGTAGCTCTTCTTGTAGCGATCCGGGTCGCCCCAGATGGTCCGGATCATCGAAGGCCAGGGACGCTTGATGACGAGGATGCCGCCCTTCCCTTTCTCGACGTCGTGCCCGGTCTCGTCGACGATCGCCGCCATGATCCCCGGCAGCGGCAGGGTGCACGATCCGGGCTTGAGCGCGGTGACGCCCGGGAGCGGCGTGATCATGTGGCCGCCGGTCTCGGTCTGCCACCAGGTGTCGACGATGGGGCAGCGCTTGTTGCCGACGGTTTCGTAGTACCAAATCCACGCCTCGGGATTGATCGGCTCGCCGACCGTTCCGAGGATGCGCAGCGATTTGAGGTCGTACTTCTTGGGCAGGTCGCCGCCCGCCTTGATCAACGAGCGGATCGCGGTCGGCGCGGTGTAGAACACCGTCACCTTGTGGTCCTGGATCATTTT
>Ga0137403_10004110_pt1 | contig 17217 bp, 16 predicted proteins | sample CZOMad2_1_16fung_FD_122057 | JGI IMG/M metagenome (GOLD analysis project Ga0137403, IMG submission 122057) | Vadose zone soil fungal communities from Angelo Coast Range Reserve, California, USA - CZOMad2_1_16fungal (Hybrid Assembly) | ecosystem: Environmental > Terrestrial > Soil > Vadose zone...
ACGTATTTCTTGACGAAGGGTGGAATCTCTGAGTCCTCGACATTCACGACGAGCGGCGTTACTCGCTTATGGAGTCCGGAAGCCGCACCCATTTCATATAACATCCATATTTGACTCCGCTGCTGCGCAGTGTTAGGTTCCTCTTTCGCAACTGGTTCTTTAAATCTTATTCACGAGCTTCGGGTGCCCCGAGAGTCGGGGAGAATAGGGAAGCGGGTGAGATTCCCGCGCGGTCCCGCCACTGTGATGCTCTCGAAGCTGCCGGCTACCAGGCCACTGATCCCGGATCGGGAAGGCTGCCGGCGGCAAAGATGTGCGGTCAACTTTGACGCGCCTTCTGCGAGACTAAGTCAGGAGACCTGCCAGAAGCCTTTGCGAGCCAACTGCTCTCCGCGCGAGAGAGCGAGGCGCGCGGGAGCACTTTCGAATCAGCTCCTGCTCGACCCATCGCGCGGATTGGGTTGGCAGGAGCTTTCTTTTTTTGAACGCACACAGATTGAACGCCGCGGATCGTGAGTCATCGACTCGGCTTCGACGGATCGTAAGCCTGGTATTGTTTTCCCTTCTTCCGGCTACGCTGACGATTTCAGTCTCATCGTGCTCTTCCAGGAAGAACTCGCCTGTGACCTCGAGAACCGTCACCGATGAGCTCGGTCGCATCGTTCAAGTTCCGGCGCAGCCTCAACGCATCGTGTCGCTCGCACCTTCGATAACCGAAATCCTGTTTGCACTCGGCGTGGGCGACCGAGTCGCCGGGGTCACTTCGTATTGCGATTATCCGCCGGCGGCCCGCCAGAAGACGCCTGTCGGCGATACGCTGAAACCAAGCGTGGAAAGAATAGTCGCGCTCAAAGCCGACCTTGTCATCATCTCCACCGCCAGCCAGGTCGAAGCTTCATTTCGAAAGCTCGAAGAATTGGGCATACCCGTCTATGTCACCAATCCGCGCACCATCGACGGAGTGGTCGAATCTATTGATAAGATCGGAGAACTCATCGACGCTCGTGAGCGGGCGCTTGAGTTGACGGATGAGTTGCGTCGCAGGATCACAAATGTTGAAACGCGTGTTGCAAAAGCGTCTCGCCCTTCTGTCCTTGTGATCTTAGGGACCGAGCCGCTGATAACTGCCGGCGCCGGTAGCTTCATCAACGATCTGATAAATCGCGCCGGCGCGCGTTCGATTTCCGCCGAGGAAGTAGCTGATTACCCGCAGTACAGCATCGAGGCAGTTGTCGCGAGGCAGCCGGAAATCATTCTTCTTCAAGCGGGCGGGAATGAATTGATCGAGCGGCTGCGCCAGACGCCAGCCGCGCGCTCGAACCGCGTGTATCACATCGACGACGACCTTCTGCTGCGGCCCGGGCCTCGCATCGTTGACGGCCTCGAGCAGCTTGCCGCTAAGTTTCATCCAGAGCTATTCGAACGCGACAGCTAAAACTCAGCGATGAGCGTGAAGGAACTGACACACCAAATCTTCAGTCGTGAGCGGCTGACGGCACAGCGCCTCGCGATTACTCTCGCGGTGCTTGCGATGGTGCTTATTGCAGCAAGCGTGTTTTCGATTGCGGTAGGAAGCGAACACGTCGGGTTTACAAATGTCATTCGGGTCATTGGGGCAGAGATCACCGGACATGCCGCCGATGTGTCAGCGGAGCAGAGAATCATCATCGCCGATATTCGCCTACCGCGAGTGTTGATGGCGATTGTAGTGGGCGCGGCGCTTGCGGTGGCGGGGTCGGCTTATCAGGCGTTGTTGAGGAATCCTCTTGCCGACCCCGGAATACTCGGCATTTCAAGCGGGGCTGCGCTGGGCGCGATCAGCGCGACGATCTTTGCGGAATCGCTTCCGATCAGCCGGCCGGTTGCGGCGTTTGGCGGCGCGGTCATCACGATCGCGGTTGTGTACGCGGTGGGGCAAGGGCGTCGGGAGAGCGGCACCGTGAGACTGATACTCGGCGGCGTGATTATCAACGCGCTGCTTTCGTCGATTGTGATCTTTCTGGTCACGAGCGTTGCTGGTGCTCGGCAACGGAATGTGATTTCGTGGTTGATTGGCGATCTGAGCGGCGAATCCAGACTTCTGCTGCCGGTCGCCGTTTTCGTTTTGATCGGCATCGGAGCGGTGTATGTGAATGCCCGAAGCTTGAACCTGATGATGATTGGCGAGCAGGACGCGCTAACGCTCGGAGTTGAAGCACGGCGAGTGAAGATCGCGGTTTATTTGGCTGCGTCGCTTTTGACCGGCGCGGCCGTCGCGGTAAGCGGAGCCATCGGATTTGTTGGCCTGATCATCCCGCACGCTGTGCGACTTGTTGGCGGAAGCGACAATCGCCTCGTAGTGCCGGCGTCGGCGCTGGTCGGCGGCATCTTTTTGATGCTGGCCGATACCATAGCGCGCACGGCAGTCGCGCCGCGCGAGTTGAACATCGGAGTGATCACGTCGCTGATCGGCGCGCCGGTTTTTGTATATCTGCTCAGAAGAACTAATTGATTTTTTCAATAGGACCAATAGGAACCTATAGGACCTATGACCATCGAAGTCAGCGACATAAGATTCAGCTACACGAGACCCGTGCTGAGGGGGGTGTCATTCAAAGTCGGCAGCGGAGAGTTGTTCGCCGTGCTTGGCCCCAACGGCTCTGGCAAAAGCACGCTGATCAAGATCATTGTCGGAATGCTCAAGCCGGAAAGCGGCTGTGCATTAATCGACGGACGCAATCCTGCTTCAATGTCACGGCGGGATATCGCCCGAGTCATTGGCTATGTCGCTCAAGAATCCGCGGTGCTGTTTCCGATCACCGCGATGGAGTTGGTGCTGCAGGGGCGGTTCGCGCAAGGGGGGCTCATCGGATTCGAGAGCGATCGCGACATCAGCGAAGCCGAGTGGGCAATGCGAGTAACCGAGACGACGGAATTCGCCGCGACCCCTGTCAACGAGTTATCCGGCGGTGAGCGGCAACGTGTAATGCTGGCTCGCGCTCTCGCAGTTCGGCCCCGGGTGCTGGTGCTTGATGAGCCGGTTGCGAATCTGGATATATCGCATCAAGTAAAGGTGCTTGATCTGGTGCGACGGCTCACCAGCGAAAGCGAGATGTCGGCGATCGTCGTCACCCACGAGTTGAACCTTGCCGCGGATTTCGCGACAAGCGCGTTGCTCCTGAAGTCAGGCGAGATGATCGCGGTTGGGAAGCCTCAGGACGTTATGACCGAATCGCTGCTGCGAAGCGTGTTTGAGACGGACCTTGTGGTTGATGAGAATCCCGCAAGCGGGTCCCCCAGAGTGACGCTCATCCGAAGGAAATCCGAGATCTCGGATTTGAGAATGTGAAATCGCAGATGCTTTGAAAACTGAGATGTGATTCGAAGAACAAGTTTGCTGTTTGCCAATCTGGATCGCCGTGCGGGGAAGGCGGTGAGAAGCCGCCACTGTCCCGCAACTGTGATGCGCAACGAAACCGGCATCGTGCCGAAAGTCAGTAGTCCGAGGTCCGTAGTCCGTAGCTCATGTTGAAACACTGCTTTAAGAGCCACTGACTACGGACTACGGACCACGTACTACTTCGCGCTAAGTCAGGAGACCCGCCGGGCGATCTGCGGAGATAACTCTTTCGCGGAAAGGAGCAATTCCATGTTTGAACGATTCTTAACAGTCGCTACACAGCCGCCCACTTCACCGTTCTCACCTGTTACACATCAAAGGATGAAACCGCAGAGAGAGACTTGGCGCGCTTCATCACGGGTGCCGTCGTCGCTTTTCATTTTAGTTTTTGTGCTCGCCTCGATCCTCACAGTCGGGGTAAGTGTGAGCGGCGCATCTGAGCGCAGCCGCGTTGAAGGAAACGTCAGCGACCAGTCAAACGCCAAAGTCGGCGGGGCGCGCGTTACACTGCGCGCGAACGCCGGGGTGACTCAGTACGAGACTCGCACGGACGAGGAAGGGCGTTTTTCAATCTCGAATGTTGCCGACGGCAGTTACAGAGTGACAGTTGAATCGCCGGGCTTCACACAAACGCGCGAGGTCCGTGTTGAACTTCGTGCGGGTGTGACCACGACGGTGGACGTGCGGCTCGATGTTGCGGCGATCACCGATCAGTTGGTGATAACGGCGACGCGGACGCAAACTGCCAGCAGCGAACTGGGTGGCTCCGTCTCGGTGATCACGAGTGAGGACTTGAAACGCGGCAACGAGTCACTGGTCTCGGAAGCTCTGCGCTTGGTGCCCGGCCTCGCCGTCGTGCAAACGGGCGGGCGCGGCGGTCTGACTTCTATTTTTACGCGCGGCGGCGAGTCGGACTATAACAAGGTCTTGATTGACGGCGTGCCGGTGAATCGCGCGGGCGGAGGCTTTGATTTTGGGTTTCTCACGACCGAAAACATCGAACGCATAGAGATCGTACGGGGACCGCAAACCGCGCCGTTTGGATCGGATGCAGTGACAAGCGCAATTCAACTGATCACCCGGCGCGGCTCGACTTCCATACCGGAGTTTGAATTCTCAGGTGAAGGCGGGAGCTTCGATTCTCACCGCGAAACCGCGCGGCTCTCGGGGCTGGCTCGATGGTTCGATTACTCGGCGAGTGTCGGCTACACAACGACCGACGGACGAGTGCGCAACAGTGACTATATCAACCGCTCGGCCTCCGCGAACCTGGGCTTGCGTCTTGCTCCGACGGCGGAACTGAGAATCACCTCGCGCTGGAATAACAGCACGCTGGGAGTTCCGGGCCCGACCGCGATATTGTTTTCGGACCCCGATGCCCGGCAAAAGCATCGCGACCTGGCGCTTGCCGCAACCCTGAACATAGATACGACGAGCCGGTTCCACCAATCTGCGCGGTTCATCTACTCAGAGTTCGACACCAACAATTTCGACCCGGTAGCGGAGGACCTGACCAGGCCGGACACTCCGCCGCTTCCGCCCTTCTCGTTTGGCGCGGACTTCGCGTCGGCATTCAAAGACCATCAGAAACGCAGCGGCATTCATTACCAGAGTGTCGCAGCGCTCAACAGCTCGAACTTGCTGACGGCAGGGGTCGATTTCGAGCACGAATCGGCAGTGATCACGAGCAGCAATGATTTCTCGCGCGCTCGCGTATCGCCCGCCCGAAACAATCTCGGGCTGTACGTTCAGGATCAGGCAGCGTGGCGCGAGCGGCTGTTTCTCACAGCGGGAGTGCGAATCGAAAACAACACGGGCAAGGTGCCCGATGATTTGAGAAAGGTCCTCCGGTCGCTGGGTTCGAGCGCGCCGGCGGGTGATGTTGGATTCGGATTGGCTGCCAATCCAAAGATCGCCATATCGTTGCTCGCACGCCGGCATCGAGATCATGCGGCGGCTGGCGCGACCAGATTCAAAGCCAGTTTCGGCACCGGTATCAAAGAGCCAACGCTGGACGAAGCATTCGGTCCGAGCATATTCGCTCTCGGCAATCCTGGTCTTGATCCGGAGCGCACGATTACCTTTGATGCAGGCGTTGTGCAGGAGTTCTTTTCTCGTCGCCTCAGCGTGGACCTGACTTACTTCGACAATCGATTTCGCAACCTGATCATTTTCGAGTCAACCGCTGCATCCGAGCCAATACGGTTGGCAAATGGAACGTTGACGAATTTCATCAACGCGGATCGAGCGTCGGGCCGGGGCGTCGAGCTTGTGGCAAACGCGCGGCCCGGAGGGTCATTATCGCGGTTGCGCTTGTCGGGCAGCTACACTTTCCTGCGCTCGCGGCTCGATCGCGCGGCTGATGTGCTCACGTTTCTGCCGCCGACTTTCGAGGGCGTGTTCGTGCGCAACCCTGAGCTGGGGCTGCCGCTTTTGCGCAGGCCGAGGCACTCGGGCGCGTTCGAGGCGAGCTGGATTGATCAGCGATTCGATATGACCATTGAAGGCTCGATTGTCGGCATGCGGAGAGATTTCATTCCTTTTCCTTTCGCAAAGTTCGATGGGTCTGGAAAACCGATTTTCAGCGCCGGGTATGCCAGGCTCAACGCAGCCGGGTCATATCACCTGAACAATTCAGTGAGTCTCTTTGCTCGCGTTGAGAACCTGCTGAATCAGGATTATCAGGAGGTGCTCGGCTTTCCTGCTTATCGCTTGAACTTCAGCGCCGGCGTGCGGGTTAGAGTGGGAGGGCGGAAGTGACTGGACACAACTTACCTCGAAGCTCAGCAGCCTCGAGGACAAGGTCTCGCGCAAGGCTCTTTGCTTAAGAATAACTAGGCTGTTTCACTTCGAGCGCCTTCGCGCTTGAGCATTCGTTGATAAATCTCGCGCAGGTGGAGGGCCAGTTCCAACCGCTTGCGCGAGATGCCCATCAGTTTCTTGTTGCCTCGCTGACGGGCAGCTTCGAACGTCGCGCGTAGAGACTTGATGTCGTCCTCTTGCGCCCGCAGTCGCTCTATGAAGTACTCTTCGGGCATACCAATACAACCTGATCAGTCGATTTGGTTTGAACTGAGGGGGAGGCCAACCAGTTCCAACTTCTAACTTCCACTGCGTCGGGGCGACTTTCTTCAGTCGTTATTATACCTAACTGCTTCCCTCGTGCAAACATCAAACAGCGTTATCAAAAAAACTCGAGTTCTAATTGCTCGACCGCTTCTTTTCAGTCTCGCTCACACTGTTGACCGGCACTGCGTAACCGTCGTTGCTGCGCTTTGGAACTCCCAACTTCTTAAGCAGGGGCGCCGAAGGTAAGCCGGTTTGTGACATGCCGTTCTTAGCTTGAAACTGCTTCATCGCGTCGATGGTGACGTCGTCGTATAGCCCGGAGGCAGGGCCGTCCATGAAGCCGCCCTTGATCAGAGCGTTTTGTATCTGCGTCACACGTTCGGCAGGAATGCCGGGCGCGGGCCGCGGGACGCCAGAAGCGACAACTGCCTGAGGCTCGTATCTCGTGCGGCTGCGTCCTCGCGAGCGCGCCAGGCGACGTCCGCGTCTACCGTGAACGGCGGATGTCTTCCGCTCGCGTCTCTCGCGGCGCGAGAGTGCGCGGTTCGAGCGACCGTGACGCGCGTCTCGCTTGACCTGGCCCCGGGAAGCCGCACGGCTGGAGCGGGACTTTTTAGCTGAGGCAACGTCGGCGCTTACCAGGGTCAGCAACAATGCCAACATCAAAATGCAAACCCAACTTCGCCGCATGAAGTAGTCCTTTCGTTGAAATAACCGAGGTAGAATTCCTGTTGCTCTGCAAGGCTGGGGCGAGCCGAGTGCAGGATTATATCACTAATATTGAAGCTGGCAACAACAAGGCGCACCACATATTCCTCGCGTTAGTCTTACCTTGCGTTTTCGTGCTTTAATAAGAGACTCACGAACGGAGGATGGATGAAGGTCATCATAATCGGCGACGTGGTCGGCAAACCCGGCCGCAAGATCCTCGCCGCGACACTGAAGCCATTAAAAGAGCACCACGAAGCCGAGTTTGTGGTCGCCAACGTCGAGAACGCCGCTGAGGGCGCTGGCGTAATTCCGAAGGTGGGAGATGAAATCCTGAACGCTGGAGTCGATGTGATGACCTCAGGCAATCACATCTTCGATAAGAAAGAGGTCATCCAGTACATTGAGAATCAACAGCGTCTGCTTCGCCCGGCGAACTATGCGCCGGATGCTCCAGGGCGCGGTTTATGGCTTGGCTCGACCGCATCAGGCACTCAGGTAGCTGTAATCAACATTCAAGGCCGAGTATTCATGCCGCCGACCGATTGTCCGTTCAGAACCGCAGACCGATTGTTGGCTGAGATCGGCAATCGCGCTTCGGTGATCATCGTCGATCATCACGCCGAAGCGACTTCTGAAAAACTGGCGATGGGACGCTACCTTGACGGAAGAGTCTCAGTAGTCGTCGGCACACACACTCACGTTCAGACCGCGGACGAGCAGATTCTGCCGAGTGGCACGGGCTACATAACTGACCTCGGAATGACCGGTCCTTATGACAGCGTGATCGGCGTCGAGTCGCAGTTGGTGATCACGCGATTCTTGCGAGGCTTGCCGATTCGTTACCAGACGGCAAGCGACAATCCCCAGTTGCACGGTGTGGTGGTCGAGATTGACGAGCGCAGCGGAAAGGCTGTCAGCATTCTCAGGCTCCAGGTCAAAGAATAGTTTGAGCGGCCGCGGTTGATGTGGAGCCAGAAGTTCAGCGAGGGAAGAACGGTATGCTTCCAGACCGGTAACCAGATCCGTCTCCAAAGCTGACATCTTCTATTCTGACCCAGACTCGCTTGATAACCGATTCGGGAACATTGTGGCGATTGAGGTAGGCCTTGAGGCCTTCTTGCTTATCTGGCGCCAATTTCAGAATGGCCCTTTCGCCAGGCTTGATCGGGACATCCTCCGGCGTCGCCAACTCGCCAGGATGAGCAAAGAATTCTTTCCTGCCAAATCGCACCGTGGTGCTCACCCCTCGTGGGATTCCATCTAGTTCAGTCGACTTCGGTACGTCTGGAAACGAGAGCGTCACACGGACGTAATAGATCGGTTGATTGGATCTGTTCTCTATCTCCACTTCAACATCTTTGATCCAGTCGGGTGCATCGAGATTTCTGACTGACGCAATGCCAACCGGAATTGACCGTGAACTAATGTCACCGTAATTTCGGTTTGTGCCATTGCCCTCGACTTGGCCTGCGGCCGAACGTGATGCAGCTGATTGCTGCATACGTGCGGCTCCAACGGAGACCGATACCAAGATAAGACCAAGTCCTGATACCAGTAAGAACGTTCCCTTCATAAAGTGAGTCTACGTCGTCGAACTCGCGATCACAGCGTCGATCGTATTCACGGCCCAGTCCACTTGCTCGCGGTCCACTATCAACGGCGGCGAGAAGCGGACTGCAGATTCTCCCGCGCCCTGGATCACAAGCCCGCGATTGAAGCACTCGACGACGATCTTGTCTCTCAACTCCGGCCACGGTTCTGTAGCTTCGCGGTCGCGGGAGATCTCGACTCCGATCATCAATCCAAGACCCCGAACCTCCGCGATCGCTGCGTGCTTGTCTTGAAGCTCGCGCAGACGATCCATCATGTAAGCGCCCATCTCGGCGGCGTTCTTCATCACGCCCCGTTCGAGTATCTCAAAGGTCTTCAGCCCGGCTGCGATTGCGACCGGATTCCCGCCGAAAGTCGAAGCGTGCGCGCCGACGTGCCATCGCATCAAATCCTCTTTCGCAAGCGCGACTCCCAACGGCAATCCGCCTCCGATCGCCTTCGCCATGCACATAATGTCGGGCACGACGCCGAAGTGCTCGATCGCCCAGAGCTTTCCAGTGCGGCCCATCCCGGATTGCACCTCGTCGACGATGAGCACAATGCCGTGCTCGTCGCAGATTCGGCGAAGCTCGGGCAGGAAGTCGGGTGACGGAACAACGTAACCGCCTTCACCCTGCACCGGCTCGACTACTATGGCCGCACAGTCTTCTGGAGCGACGGTTGTCTTGAAGATCGTTTGTTCGATGTACCGCGCGACGCGGCGGCCGACGCTCTCGCCCGAACGCCGCTCAAGCGGAAATCGAATCGGGTTTGCGAAAGGAACGTGCGTTACGTCAAGAGTCTGTGGGCCGAAACCCCTCCGCTGCGCGGCTCGCGATGCGGTCAATGACAAAGTGCCAAAGGTGCGCCCGTGAAAGGCGCCACGGAATGCGATGAACTTATCGCGGCCGGTTGAATAGATGGCTGCCTTCAACGCAGCCTCCATCGCTTCGGCTCCGGAGTTACAGTAGTGGACTCTCTTCGCAAAGCTGCCGGGAGTCACCTGCACAAGTTTCTCGGCTAGCGCCGTCTGATGAGGATAGTAATAATCGGTTCCGGATATGTGAACGAACTCACGCGCCTGCCGCGCGATCACTTCGACTATTTCAGGGTGAGCGTGTCCGAGCGCGGCGACTGCAACGCCTGCGTTGAAGTCAAGAAACGTATTCCCGTCGACGTCTTCGATGATCGCTCCGTAGCCGCGCTGCACCACGAGCGGGTAGCTGCGCGTGTAGCTCGGCGAAATGTACTTAGCATCACGGTTGAGAATCTCTTTGGCTTTCGGTCCCGGGAGAGTGGTTTTTATCTCAGGCAGAGTTGTCTTGGTAATAGTTTGCATAAAACCTCCACGAACGTTTGAACAGAATGAGACATTGATCGCAGGCAATGTGCCTGCTCATCGGGCTTGGTCAATGGAGAGCTGGTCAATCCGCGAAAAGGTTTCTGCGGATCGTACAGGGGGCGCATATGGTTGTATATCTCACCTGGGTCACCTCCCTTTTCGAGTGCTGAAATCTTAACACGGCTGGAGGTGGGCATCAATCATCCGGAGGGTTGGACGCGGGTTGTCCCCGGGTGTAAGTCGAGCGGCCCGTCGATTGCGGGAAGGTCCGGGTCAGTTTTTCTTTCATTTCCCGGGTGCTTTCTTAAAAAGATTCTTGCATGGGGCATGCCACCGTGTTAGATTAAGTGTTCAAAAGATTTACTAGAACGGGAGCTAACTAAACGGGCGCTTAGCGAGCAGCAGAATTTGACCAGGAGCTGGGTTTGGGAGTTGGTAAGGAACGACGGCCGTCATTCGATAAGCATAAGCCTTACAGTGCGTTGTTAAATCATACACCGCGTCGGCTTTACGCCAAAGTGCGTGTTTCTCCCTTTGCATAAAAAAGTTTCTTGCTCTGTGGGTACTGCCCTTAGATGGGCTAGCGGGAACTGTGGACGAAGGCTTTCAGTGAGCTTGTGTGCTCATCAGTCGGCAGGTGAGGAGACCATAGCTGCAGATGCAAGACGAAGCGGTAGCACTATTGATCTTTGAAGCTGCCATGAAGCTTCACGAATCGCTGGACGCGAGTGAAATCGTGGCCCGCGCGCTGGAGTTCCTTCCCGGTTTGGTTGAGGCGCAGTCGTGGGCGGTTTTCATCAAGACGGAGCAAACCAATCGATTGGAGCTGGTTAGAGCGATCAATGCTCCGGAGCTGCCGGTCGGCCCGTTTGTCGAGATCGAACAAGCGCCTCTTCCGATAGCTCGGGCCGTTAACGAGCAGCGGACGATCATTGCGGGGAGCACCGGCGGGCATGCAGCGGCCGACTCATCCCTGGCTGAAGATGAGCTTGCGGCGTTGTGCGTTCCGCTGATTGCCAGCGGACGTCTGGTTGGCGCGGTGCAGGCGACTCGCAAGAGCGGTGGGGGCGATGCCTTCAGACAAGAAGATGCTCGGGTGGTCGAGTTGGTGTGCGCGTCGCTGGCTACGGCGCTTTCGAACGCAATCGACTACCACGATGCGACTCGCCAGACGTTGATTGACGACCTGACTCGTCTGTACAACGTCCGTTATCTGTACCAGACCCTGGAGGGCGAGATCCGCCGGGCGCGCCGCTACAGCTCAGCGGTTTCAGTAGTGTTTATGGATCTCGACGGATTCAAGCTGGTCAACGACGCTTATGGCCACCGCGCCGGGAGCGCAACTCTGACTGAAGTCGCCCAGGTCATAACCAGGTCGGTTCGAGATTCCGACTTTGTAGCCCGGTACGGCGGCGACGAGTTCGTGTTGATGCTGCCCGAGACCCCGGCCAAACGCGCGCTTCAGATGGCCGAAAGAGTACGCCGGCGAATCGCGAATAACCGGTTCAAAGGCGGCGTGGGAGCGGACATCTATTTGACGGCGAGTTTTGGCGTTGCAAGCTTTCCCGAGCACGCTACTCAGGCAGAGAAGCTCATCGAGCTGGCCGACGCGGCCATGTACGAAGCCAAGCAGCGCGATAAGAACAACGTAAAGCTCGCTGCGTCCTAAATGTATTGTCAGGAACACAGGTATTGGCGGGCGACGGTCCGTGGATATTCGGGCTAAAAGAGCGAAGATAAACAATGAGGCTGAGAAACCTATTCAACCCTTTTTCTAGCGACCTCGCCATAGATCTGGGAACCGCGAACACCCTCGTGTTTGCCAAAGGACGCGGCATCGTCGTCAGCGAACCTTCAATCGTAGCCATCAACAAGGTAACCAATAAAGTAGAAGCCGTCGGCAAAGAAGCCAAGGAGATGCTCGGCCGCACGCCCGGCAACATCATCGCCATCCGGCCTATGAAGGACGGAGTGATTGCCGATTTCGAGGTGACCGAGAAGATGTTGCAGCACTTCATCCGCAAAGCGCACAACGGCCGCTCGTGGGTTTCGCCGCGCGTCGTCATAGGCGTGCCGGGCGAGATCACGCAGGTGGAGCGCCGCGCGGTCGAGGACGCGGCCTATCGCGCGAAAGCATCGAAAGTCTATCTGGTTGCCGAAGCGATGGCGGCGGCGATCGGCGCCGGGCTGCCTATCACCGAGCCCTACGGCAACATGATAGTCGATATCGGCGGGGGTACGACCGACATCGCAGTCATCTCGCTGTCAGGCATTGTGTACTCTCGAGCGGTTCGCGTAGCTGGTAACGAGCTCGACGAAGCTATCATCCAGTACATCAAACGAAAGTACAATCTCCTGATCGGCGAGCGTACGGCGGAATCCATTAAGATCGAGCTTGGCTCGGCCTGGCCCTGTGAAGAGCCGATTCAGATGGAGATTAAGGGACGCAACTTGATCGAGGGTGTTCCTCGAACGTTGACGATCACCGACGAAGAAGTACGCGAAGCGTTGGCAGACCCGATTTCGACTATCGTGAACGCGGTGCGCGTGGCTCTCGAGCGAACTCCTCCTGAGCTGTCGGCGGACATCGCCGAACGTGGCATCGTGCTCACCGGCGGCGGCGCGCTGCTCAAAGGAATAGACAAGCGATTAATGCACGAGACAGGAGTGCCCGTATCGCTGGCCGAGAACCCCCTATCCTCGGTCGCGCTCGGGACAGGGAAGATGCTCGCCGACTTCGACCTGCTCAGCCGCGTAAGCTGGGAAAATACTATGCTCCATCACGGACTATAGAAATCAGCCATAGGAGTTGGGTTTGGGGGTTGTCCCAACCCCCAACCCCTGATCCAAAACCCCCATTCCGATGAGTGCAAACACTGCACAGCAGAAAGCACCCTGGATATTGGCCGCACTGTTGCTCTCGCAGGTAGTGCTCATGTCAACATACGCTCGACATCCCGACAGCGAGCAATCCGTCCTGCGTATTTGGCTGGTCACCGGCTTTGCGCCGGTTGTACGAGTGACGGACGCTATTTTCTCCTCGGTCAAGGGCACCGGCGCCAGCTACATCGATCTCAGGCACGCTCGCGAGGAGAACCTTGAACTCCGAGAGAAAGTTGACCAGTTGACAGCCGAGCGGAACACTGCGCTTGAGCGGGCCGCTGAGCTCGATCGGCTGCGCACCCAACTCGCGCTTCCGCCGCGCCCTCAGTATCGCGAGCTTGCTGCTAACGTGATCTCGCGGAACGCAAGCCTCTGGTTTCGACGCTTAACTATCGATCGCGGAACGCTCGACGGGGTAAAGCGCGACATGCCTGTGGCTACGGCCGGCGGTATCGTCGGTCGAGTCATCGCGGTAGGACCCAATTTCGCGATGGTGCAAGTGATTACTGATAAACACGCGGGAGTCGGGGCGATGCTTCAGGCCTCGCGCGCAATGGGAGAGATTCGGGGGCTCGACAACGATCGCTGTGAACTGAAAAACATCTCAACCAGCGAGAAGGTGGAGGTCGGCGAGTCCGTAGTAACGACCGGCCTGGATAGGATTTACCCAAAGGGCTTGCTGGTAGGCACTGTGGAGAGTATTGAAGCTGACCCAAATGCGCCCTGGCATAAGATCGTCGTCAAGCCGGCAGCGCCCGTGGATCGTATAGAGCACGTGCTGGTGCTTTTAGTGGAGCCGAAGGATTTGAAGATCGACGAAGGGAAGTGAATTGCGAATTGCGGATTGCGAATTGCGGATTTGAGAACAGCGTCGTCAACTCCTCAAATTCGCAATTCGCAATTCGCAATTCCACGAGGTAGCCTGAAGAGTGCAGACCTTCAAAATCGCCCTGACCATCGTAGTTGCGCTCTTGCTACAAATGCTCCTTCCCAATCAGTTGGGGTTTTTTCAGTACATCGATCTGCCGCTGCTGGTGACGGTGTACTTCGGTTTGCAGCGCGCTCCGGTGCTTGGAATGGTCACGGGAATGATTGCAGGCCTCGGCGGAGATGCGGTCGGGGGAGGCATTCTCGGAGTTGGAGGATTTTCGAAGACGCTGATAGGCTATCTGGTAGGGGTTGCGAGCGTGAGACTCTCGCTCGAGAATCCATTGGCGCGGTTGTCAGTGGTTGCCGTCGCTTCGGCCGGAAACACGGTGCTGTTTGTCGGACTGCATCAGATGCTTGAACAGACTCTTCCCTTTGTATCCACCTGGGGCGAGTTTGGCGCGACAATCGGCTGGAAGGTGCTGGGGGATACCGTGGCGTCGATCGTTTTGTTTGTCGCGCTCGACCGGCTCTTTTCCGAACAAGCGACCGCGCGGCGAATGGCCATAAAGAAGAGGTTCTATGAGTAGCACGAACCCAAAAGACGAAGGTTTTAATTTAGAGCTGCGGATGTACCTTATCCAGTAACTGGTGCTGGCGGTGTTTATCGCCCTCGGCATTCGCTTCTACGTCCTTCAAGTCGCGCGGCACGAAGACTATCAAGCCCGCGCCGAGAACAATCGAATCCGCGATATACCGATTCCTGCTCCGCGGGGCGCGATACTCGACCGCTATGAGAACGTGCTTGTCGATAACTCGTCCGCCTTTAACGTCGTCGTCATTCCTGAGGATATCTCCAGCAAGGATGAGACGATCAACGCGCTCGTCGAGAATGTGAATGTTGATCGAGGCGAGCTGCTGGCTGCGTTGAATGATCCGCTTAGACCGAAATCGCAGCCGATACTCGTCAAGCAAAACGCTTCGAGCGCGGACCGACAATGGATCGCAGCGCATGAACTCGAGCATCCTGAGATATCGGTCGAGCAACAGCCACAGCGCATCTATAAATACGGCAAGCTGGCCGCGCACCTCCTCGGTTACATCGGCCAGGTCAACCCGAAGCAACTTGAGCTCCCGGCGTTCAGAGACGCCGGATACAAGTCCGGCGATATTATCGGGCAGGGTGGGATCGAAGCGGTGTATGACCGCGTTCTTCGCGGCAAGGACGGAATGCGCCGTGTGATCGTCGATAGCCGAGGCATCCCAAAGGCCGAGCTTGAAAGGATCGATCCGATCAAGGGCCAGGATTTGATCATTACCCTGGATCTCGACATACAGAAGATTGCCGAGCAACAGTTTTACTCCAAGAACGAGACCGGCGCGTGCGTCGCGCTCAACCCGCAGAACGGCGAGATACTCGCGATGGTTTCGGTGCCGAGCTTCGATCCAAATGTGTTTGCGCGCAACGTCGTTTCGACCGAGAACCGCAAGGAAGTAGCCGCGATCGTGAATGACGCGTCGCATCCGATGTACAACAAGGCGATTCAAGGCACCTACCCCACGGGCTCGACGTGGAAGATCATGATGGCGACTGCGGCGCTCGAAGAAGGGGTCATCACGCTCAAGAATTCGCGAATTGTTTGCGGCGGCGGGATTCAGGTAGGCAACCGCTTCGTTCACTGCGGCAAGAATCATGGCGCGCTCGACATCCACCTGGCCATCGTTCATTCCTGCGACGGCTACTTCTATCGGCTCGGACTCAAGATGGGCGTAGACATGATCCACGATTGGGTATCGCGTTTCGGAATGGGCCAGCGCACCGGCGTCGATCTACCCGGTGAGTTGAAGGGAACAATACCAAGCCGCGAGTGGAAGAAACGTGTCAATCCTCGCGATCCGGTCTGGAAGGATTTTGATACAGTGCTGGCGTCGATCGGTCAGGGGTCTGTTGCGGTCCCCCCAATTCAGTTGCTTCGCGCCGAATCGGGGATTGTGATGGGCGGCGAGTTCCACATCCCGCATCTGTTCAAAGAGGCGAAGCCGACGCAAATGAAGGAGGTTGAATACTACGATGACAAACCGATTGAGCTCAAACTGACACAGCTTACTATCAATACAATCGACTACGGTATGTGGGGAGTGGTCAACGAAGGCGGCACGGCAGGCGGGGTAGGCTTCCCCCGAGAGATCAACGCCGGCGGCAAGACAGGAACGGCGCAGGTGATCGCCAAGGAAAAGGCTCGAGGCAAAGAGCACAAGGACCATTCGTGGTTTATCAGCTTTGCGCCGATGCACACGGATCAGAAGCCGGAGATCGGCGTTGTTTGCATAACTGAAAACGGAGGCTGGGGCGCTTCGGCATCTGCGCCAAAGGTGAAAATGATCGAAGCTGCCTACTTTTCGAAGAAACTCGGCCGCCCGATTCTTCCTGAGTTGGTCGCGCTGAATTCGCCGCCCAGCCCCGCGGTAACTGGTTCCGCCAATGGCCCGCATCCGGTGGCCGTTGCGGATCGCAAGCGCAAGCCCGTTACGCAGTGAGTGTTTCGCCTCGAGTGGTGATGCAAGTGATTCGAATAACTCGGCGCGAGCCTTCATTCGGATGCTCGGCACGATAAGCCTGAATGGTAGATATCAATCAAAGAAAACTGAAAGACGTAGACTGGTTGCTCCTTGTGGCGCCCATCGCTCTAACGGCGTTCGGCTGCGTCGCGATTAGCAGCAGCGCCCCCGATGGCAGCTTTGTCAAGAAGCAAATCATCTCGCTCGGTATTGGCCTGGCGATCGCGATCGCCATCATGTTCACCGATTACCGCAAGATCGTCTTCAACGTCGCTCCGTTCTTCTACGCCGCCGTGTTGGTGTTGCTGGTTGTCGTGCTGGTAGCTGGAACTCAGATCAACGGAAACAAGGCCTGGCTGCGCGTGGCTGGGTTCAGCTTGCAACCGAGTGAATTCGCCAAGGCAGCGACGATACTAATGCTCGCGCGTCACCTCGCTCATGTGCGTCAGACCTCACTGTCGATAAAGGACATCATCATCATGGGCGCGATAGTGCTCGCGCCAGTCATACTGGTTTATGCGGAGCACGACACCGGCACGACGCTCACCTTCGGAGCGATATTGGCAACGTTCTACTTCCTGGGCGGCATGCGCAAGATACTGCTGGCGGTCGGCGCGGTCGCCGTAGTCGTCGGGCTGGTTGCCGTTTATCCGCACTTGAAGGTCTACCAGAGGGAACGAATCAATGTCATCATCCACCCTGAGGAAGCCGACCCGAAGGGGTATGGCTATCAGACGATTCAATCGGTGATCGCTGTCGGCTCAGGCGGTGCGACGGGGAAGGGAATCGGGCACGGCACGCAGGGCAAACTGGGATT
>Ga0137403_10004111_pt1 | contig 17216 bp, 11 predicted proteins | sample CZOMad2_1_16fung_FD_122057 | JGI IMG/M metagenome (GOLD analysis project Ga0137403, IMG submission 122057) | Vadose zone soil fungal communities from Angelo Coast Range Reserve, California, USA - CZOMad2_1_16fungal (Hybrid Assembly) | ecosystem: Environmental > Terrestrial > Soil > Vadose zone...
CTGCGGCCGTTCACGTCGATCACCGGCCCGGGTGCCGGCGACCCGGCGCTGATGCAGAGCCGATCCGCGCTGCGGCAGCGTGCCGAGACAGAACTCGCTGCCGGCGACAGCGCGGCCGCCCTCGACAGCTTCGAGCGTGCCGCCCTGATGTTGCACGCGGCGGACACCGAGCTGGGCCTGGTGCGCACCTACATGCAAATGGGTCAGTACCGGCGCGCGCTGGCGTTTTGCGCGCACACCGCCGGCGCGCACCTCGAATCGGCGAATGGCGCGGCGCTGTACGCCTGGCTGCTGCGCAGCGGCGGCCAAGAAGCGGTCGCCGAGCGCGTGCTGGCCGAGGCGCTGCTGCGCGCGCCACAGGACCCCGTGGCGCGCGAGGTGCGCCGCGCATTCGAGGCGCCGCTGCCGCTGGCCAGCGGGCCGCTTCTGATGACACCGCAGCGCATGGCGCCCCAGGCGGCCCTGGCCGATCCCCAAGCCCCTGCGCCGCGGGCCGAACGCGTGGTGGCCAGCGGCGTTCTGGTCGGCGCCGGGTGGCAAGCCCTGGTCCCGAGCGCCAGCCTGAGCCCGCCGGCAGGACGTTTGCTGTGGGTGCGCAATGGACTCGGCCAAACCGTCGGCGCGCACGTCGATCCCGCGGCCCAGCCGCTGCTGCCGCTGGGCGTCACCGTCTTGCGGCTCGGTGCGGCGCTGGACACCGGCGCGGCAACGGCCAAGGCGTCGCACGCGCCGTTTGCGGGCAGCCCCGGTTTTGTGATCGAGTACGCCACGTCGAGCCATGGCGGTGCCGCATGGCCCTGGCTGCGCCAAGGATTCTTGGGTGCGCTGGAGCGCGGCGCGGCGCTGCGGCAGCTCGGCATCGAACTGCCCGAAGGACCGCACGGCGGCCCCGTGCTGGACGCGAGCGGGCGCCTCGCCGGCATGGCCCTGCCCGGCCCGGCGGGACAGGCGCTGTGGCTGCCCGCGACGGCCTGGGAGCCTGCGATGCAGGCCGATGACGGCGCGGCCGTGTCCACCGGCGACGCTGGCGCTCGCCCGGCGCAGCGCGCAGGATCGGTCATGCCGCCGGATCAGGCCTACGAGGCGGCCTTGCACCTGGCGCTCCAGGTCATCGTCGAGCGTTTTGCAGAAGGTGATTCGCGCCCATAGCCGCTTAAATTCCAAACGGAGCGAAACCGGATGGCGAGCGGCGCGGATGATGGGCCGCTTCGCAAGACCCGAAAACAGCCGAACGAGGTGCACACCATGAAAAAGAACGCAGCGCCCGCGGGCGCATCCCCTTCGCGGTTGATCGACGCGAGGATCCAGGCGCTGGACGACTGGAGGGGCAAGACGCTCTCCCAGGTCCGCGCGCTCATCCAACAGGCGGACCCCGAAGTGGTCGAGGAGTGGAAATGGAGCGTTCCGGTGTGGTCTCACGATGGACTGATCTGCACCGGCGAGGCGTACAAGAGCGCCGTGAAGCTGACGTTCGCCAAGGGCGCTTCGCTCCAGGACCCTTCGGGGCTGTTCAACTCCAGCCTGGAAGGCAACACCCGGCGCGCCATCGATCTGCAGGAGGGCGATGCAATCGACGAGGAAGCCTTCAAGACGCTCATACGCGCCGCGGCGGCCCTGAACCGCTCGTCGGGCCGATAGCCCCGAATCCGGCGGCGCCCGGCCGGGCCGGCACCGCGCCAAGGCACAGGGCGCCGGCCGCCAGCGCCTGCACGCATTCAGCGCGTGGTCAGCGCGACGCCGTCACGTCGCTCCAGCCGCCGCCGAGTGCCCGGTACACGCTGACCAGCGCCGTGGCCTGGCTGACCTGCGACACCACCAGCGCGTCTTGCGCCGAGAGCGTCTGCCGTTCGGCGTCGAGCACGATCAGAAAGTCGACCACGCCGGCGTCGAAGCGGATGCGCGCCAGGCGCGCGGCTTCTTCGGCATGGCGTGCCGCGCTGGCGAGCCGCTCGGCCTGCTGCGCGCTGCGCGTGAACTGCGTCAGCGCACCCTCGGTTTCTTCGAGCGCGGTCGCAACGGTCTGCTCGTAGCGGGCCAGCGACTGCTGGGCGCGCGCCTCGCTGGCCGAGATGCGCGAGCGCACGCGGCCGAAGTCGAGCAGCGGCCAGGTCAGCCCCGCGCCGTACGACCACTGCTGTGAGTTGCTGTCGCCGAACGAGGCCGCGCGGGTGGTCGCGAAACCGATCAGGCCGCTGAGGCTGACGCGCGGAAACAGGTCGGCCGTCGCGATGCCGATGCCGGCCGTCGCCGACGCGAGCTGGCGCTCGGCCGCCACCAGGTCGGCACGGCGGCGCAGCAGCTGCTCGGGCGTGCCGATGGGCAGCGCGCCGAGGTCGGTGACCGGCAGGCTGGGCAGCGGCTGCGGTGTGGCAAGCGCCGCGGCGACGCTGCGCGGCGATTGCGCGGTGAGCGTGGCCAGGCGGTACGCCGACTGCGCGATCGCCGCCTGCAGCGCGGGCAGCGCGGCTTCGGTGGAATCGAGCAGGCTGTTGGCGCGCGACACGTCGAGCTGCGTGCCGCGGCCGGCGTCGAGCCGCGCCTGCGTCAGGCCGAGCGCATCACGCTGATTGACGAGCGACTGGTTCGCGACCTGGTAGCGGCGCTGCAGGCCGCGCAGCTCCAGGTAGTTGCGCGCCACCTCGGCCGCAATCGCGGTGTGCGCCGCGTGCACGCCCGCTTCCGATGCGTCGACCAGCGCCGCGGCCGATTCGCTGGCGCGCCGGTTGCGGCCGAAGAAGTCGAGCTCCCAGTTGGCGGTGAAGCTCGCGTCGTACAGCGTCGCCGTGCGCTGGCTGCGCGGGGTGCCGGGGAACAGGTATTCGGGCTGCAGCGAACGGCCGACATCGGCGCCGGCGCCGATCTGCGGCAGCAGCTCGGCACGCGCGCCTTGCAGCGAGGCGCGTGCCTCCTGCAACCGCGCCTGCGCGATGCGCACGTCGCCGTTGGCGGTCAATGCACGCTCGACGAGGTCGGACAAGGCCGCGTCGTTGAAGCCGCGCCAGAAACGCGCGATGTCGCTGCCCGGCGCCTGGGCGTTGGTCGACGCTGTGCCGGCATTGATGAAAGCTTGGTCGATCGCGACCGCCGGCGGCTGGTAGTTCGGCCCGACCGCGCAGCCGGCCAGCGCGAGCAGCGCGGCCGCGGCGAGGCTGTTGAGTGTGAAGCTGAAGCGGGCCTCACACATCGCCGTCTCCCGCACGTTGTTGCGGCGCGTGGCTGAGCACGCCCGCGCCGCCGCCCGCGCGCTCGATGCGCTGCGAGCGCCGCGCGCGCAGCAGCATGTAGAACACCGGCGTCAGGAAGATGCCGAACAGCGTCACGCCGAGCATGCCTGAGAACACCGCGATGCCCATCGCGCGGCGCATCTCGCTGCCCGCGCCGCTGCCGAAGATCAGCGGCAGCACACCGGCGCAAAACGCAATCGAGGTCATCAAGATCGGGCGCAGCCGCATGCGGCAGGCGTGGATCACCGCGTCGATCAGCTTCTCGCCGCGCTCTTCCAGGTCTTTCGCAAACTCGACGATCAGGATCGCGTTCTTGCACGCCAGGCCGACCAGCACGACCAGCGCCACCTGCGTGAAGATGTTCAGGTCGCCCGGCTGCATGAACGGAGGGAAGTGCGACAACCACACGCCGAACAAGGCCGCCAGCACGCACATCGGCACGATCATCACGATGGCCATCGGCAGCGTCCAGCTTTCGTACTGCGCGGCCAGCACCAGCACCACCAGCAGCACCGCGATCATCATCACGGCCGCCAGGATCGGCAGCTTGAGCGTGGTGCCGGGCAGCGTGATGTCGCGCGTCAGGCGGTCTTGGTAGGTCAGCTCGGTCCACTCGAAGCTCATGCCCGGCGGCAGGGTCTTCTTCAGCAGCGCCTCGATCTCGGCCTCGGCCTGGCCCGACGAGAAGCCGGGCTTGGCCGCGCCGTTGATGTCGGCCGAGGGCACGCCGTTGTAGCGCGTCACGCGCGTCGGGCCGAAGGTCGGCTCGACCGTCATCAGCGCGCCCAGCGGCACCATCTCGCCGGCCGTGTTGCGTGTCTTCAGCAGCTTGATGGCTTCGGCGTTGGCGCGAAACGGCGCATCGGCCTGCACGATCACCTGGTAGGTTCGGCCGAAGCGCGTGAAGTCGTTGACGTAGAGCGAGCCGAGGTTGACCTGCATCGTGTCGTAGATGTCGCCCAGCTTCACGCCCATTTGTTTGGCGCGCACGCGGTCGACGTTGGCGAACAGCTGCGGCACGTTGATGTCGTAGGTGGAAAAGGGCGTGCCGATGCTCGACTTCGGGTTGCCGTACACCTGCCCCAGCGTGCCCCACACGGCGCCGAACAGCGCCTGCTCGCCCAGGCCGCGCCGGTCCTGCACCTGCAGCTTGAAACCCCCCGCATTGCCCAGGCCATCGACCGCGGGCGGCGGCACCACGAACATGCGCGCGCCCTGGATCTGCTGGATCGCGCCGTTGACCTTGCCGAGGATCGCGAACTTGGACAGATCGGGCGTGCTGCGCTTCTCGAACGGGTCGAGCGTGTAAAAGACGATGCCTTCGTTGGGCGCGGCCGCGAAGCCCGCGATCGACAACCCGGGGAAGGCCACCGAATCGGAGATGCCCGGCACCTTTTGAGCGATGTCGCTCATGCGGCGGATGACCTCCTCGGTGCGGTCCAGCGAGGCGCCGGCCGGCAGCTGCGCAATGCCGATCAGGTACTGCTTGTCGGGCGCCGGCACAAAACCCGCCGGGATGCGCGTGAACAGAAACACCGTCAGCGAGAGCAGCACCACGTAGACGATCATCGCGATCGACTTGTGCTGCACGATGCGCGTCACGCCGCGGCCGTAGTCTTCTCTGCGGTGGCCGAACCAGCGGTTGAACCAGCGGAAGAACCAGCCGAACAAGCGGTCCATGCCGCGCGTCAACCAGTCCGGCTTGGCGTCGTGCGGCTGCAGCAGGAGGGCCGCCAGCGCGGGCGACAGCGTCAGCGAGTTGAAGGCCGAGATCACCGTGCTGATCGCGATCGTCACCGCGAACTGCTTGTAGAACTCGCCGGTGAGGCCGGGCACGAAGGCCAGCGGCACGAACACCGCGCACAGCACCAGCGCGATCGCGATGATGGGGCCCGAGACCTCCTGCATCGCCTTGATCGTGGCGTCTTTCGGGCTCAGCCCGCTCTCGATGTTGCGCTCGACGTTCTCGACCACGACGATCGCGTCGTCGACCACGATGCCGATCGCCAGCACCAGGCCGAACAAGGTCAGCGTGTTGATCGAGTAGCCGAGCAGCAGCAAAAAGGCGAAGCTGCCGACGATCGACACCGGCACCGCCAGCAGCGGGATGATCGACGCGCGCCAGGTCTGCAAGAAGATGATGACCACCAGCACCACCAGCAGCACCGCCTCGATCAGCGTCTCGACCACCTTCTCGATCGAGGTCTGCACGAAACGCGTCGGGTCGTAGACGATGCTGTAGTCCATGCCCTGCGGGAAGCTGGCCTTCAGCCGCTCCATCGTCTTGCGCACGTCGTTCGACAGCGCCAGCGCGTTGGAGGCCGGCGCCTGGAAGATGCCGATCGCCGCCGCCTCCTTGTTGTTGAGCAGGCTGCGCAGCGAGTAGGTGCCCGACGACAGCTCGACGCGGCCGAGATCGCGGATGCGGATCAGCCCGCCGGTGGCCGGATCGGTGCGCACGATGATGTCGGCGAACTCGTCTTCGGTGACCAGCCGGCCCTGCGTGTTGACCGCCAGCTGAAACTCGGTGCCCTTGGGCGAGGGCGGGGCACCCACGGTGCCGGCGGCCACCTGTGCGTTTTGCTCGCGGATCGCGCCGATGACCTCGTCGGTCGTGATGCTGCGCGCGGCGAGCTTGGACGGGTCGAGCCAGATGCGCATCGCGTAGTCGCCGGCGCCGAACAACAGCACCGAGCCCATGCCGGGAAGGCGCAGCAGCTGGTCGCGCACGTTGATCTGGCCGTAGTTGCGCAGGTACAGCGCGTCGCGGCTGTTGTCGGGGCTCACCAGGTGCACCACCATCGTGATGTTCGGGCTCGACTTTTCGGTGGTCACGCCGATCTGCCGCACGATGTCGGGCACGCGCGGCAGCGCGCGGCTGATGCGGTTTTGCACCGCGGTCTCGGCGACCTCGGGGTTGGTGCCGATCTTGAAGGTGACGGTCAGCGTCAGGCTGCCGTCGGCGCTGGCCTGCGAGTCGAAGTACAGCAGGTTCTCGACGCCGTTGATCTGCTCTTCGAGCGGCGTCGCCACGGTTTCGGAAATGACACGCGGGTTGGCGCCGGGAAACTGCGCGCGCACGACGACCTGCGGCGGGGCGACCTCGGGATACTCGGAAATCGGCAGCTGGAAGATCGCCAGCATGCCGATCAGGAAGACGAAGATCGAGATGACGCCGGCAAAGCGCGGCCGGTCGATGAAGAAGCGGGAGATGTCCATGCGGCGCCCCGGTTCAGCTCTTGCCGGCGGGTGCAGCGGGCGCCGGCGGGAAGATCGGCATGCCCTTGTCGTCGACCTTCAGCACCTGCGGCGCCACCGGCGTGCCCGGCATGATGCGCTGCAGGCCGTCGACGACGACGTTCTCGCCCGGCTTCACGCCGCCCTGCACGATGCGCATGCCGTCCACCAGCGCACCCAGCTTGACCTCGCGAAACTGCGGTTGGCCGTCGCGGCCGACCACATAGACGAACTTCTTGTTCTGGTCGGTGCCGATCGCGCGTTCGGCCACCAGCACCGCGTTCTGCGAGACCGGGCTTTCCATCATCAGGCGCGCGGCCAGGCCCGGCGTGAACTGGCCCTTGGCATTGTCGAAACTCGCGCGCAGGCGGATCGCACCGGTTTGCGGGTTGAGCCGGTTGTCGACGAAGTCGAGCGCGCCCTCGTGCGGGTAGCCCTGCTCGTTGGCCAGGCCGAGCCTGACCTTGGGCGCCTTGCCGCCGGCCTGGGCCGGCGGCAGGCGCAAGAAGGTCTGTTCGCTGGCGTCGAAATAGGCGTACACCTTGCCGACACCGGCCACCGTGGTCAGCACCGTCTGGTCGCTGACCAGGTTGCCGGCGGTGATGTTGGCGCGCGACGCGCGGCCCGCGATCGGCGCGCGCACCTGCGTGTACCCGAGGTTCAGCCGCGCCACGCGCAGTGCCGCCTCGGCGCCCTGGATGTCGGCCTGCGAGGTGCGCGAGCCCGAGGTCAGCTGGTCGACCTCTTGTCTGGAGATGGCTTTGGAGTCGAGCAGCTTTTGTGCGCGCGCCAGCTCGCTCCGGGCCAGCTCGTCGCGCGCCTTCTCTGCGTTGAGCTGCGATTGCGCGCGCGCCAGCTCGGCCTCGAACGGCCGCGGGTCGATGGTGAACAGCAGCGCGCCCTTCTTGACGCGGGCGCCGTCGACGAAGTGAACCTTGTCGATGGTGCCGCCGATGCGCGGGCGCACCTCGACGTACTCGGTCGCTTCGAGGCGGCCGCTGAATTCTTCGGTGTCGGCGACCGGGCGCTGCACGGCCGGCGCCACGCTCACCGGCGCGGCCGGGGGCGGGCCGCCTTGCGCGTCGGCCGGCGGACTGCAGGCGGTGACGAAGGCCAGCGCGGCCAGGGCGCCGCTGCACGCGGCAACCGGCCGGAACAGCCATGACAGGGTGACAAGCTCACGCATCTCTCGCTCTCCTCTTGGACACTTGCCACGGCACGAACCCATCGCCATGGTCTCTGACCCACACCTGCCGGCACCCGTGGATCGCCGGCCGGCGCATCCCCCTCTTCGCGGGCGGCTCATTCTGTGGGAGGAGCGTGACGCAGGTTGGAGGCGCGCCGATATTCCATCACTGGCAGCAAGCCCATAGGGGTCGGCGCCCGCGAATTGCACCGGCTTCGTGATGTTTTTTGTTCGGGCGTTTTCAGGCTCGCCTTCTGGCCGGGAATCAGGGCCATGGAGGCCGAATCGCCGCTGGCCGAACACATGCCCAAGGAGTTTGCCCACCGCATCCTGCATGCACGTCTCGTGCTGCCCGGCGGCGGCACCCTCTTCGCCGGCGACGCGCCCGCGAACCTGCCCTACGCAGGGATCAAGCGCGTGTCGATCGCGGTGGACTACGCGACCACCACGCAGGCCGAGCAGGTCTTCAACGCGCTGGCCGAAGGCGGCCAGGTGACCATGCCCGTGCAAGCGGCTTTCTGGGCCAAGAGCTGGGGCATGCTGTTCGACAAGTTCGGCAGCTCGTGGATCGTCAACGGCGAGCCGACAGCGTTCTGAGCGCGCCCGCGCCGCGACTGCGCCGACGCATCATGCCGGCCGCGGTCGCGCAGTAATGACGAAACCGCCGGGCAGATCGGCCGCCGCCATGGCGCAGGCGCCGTTTGTGGCTATCCTCTGCTTGAACTTTCCAAGCCAAATAGACGATGCAGCGCGATTTGCAACAACGTGAGCAACGCTGGGGCCTGGCCGTGCAGAACGGCGGTTTCGGCGTGTGGGACCTGGACGTGCGCAGCCAGAAGGTGCACTACTCGCCGCAATGGAAGGCCATGCTGGGCTACGAAGACACCGATGTGGCCGACAGCACCGACACCTGGCGCAGCCGGGTTCATCCCGACGACCTGCAACCCATGCTGGCCGCGCTCACCCAGCACCTGGACGGGCGCGACCTCGCCTATGAGATGGAGTTCCGGCTGCGCGCCGCGGACGGGACCTACCGCTGGGTGCTGTCGCGCGGCCGCGTGGTCGAGCGCGCCGATGACGGGCGGGCGCTGCGTGCCGTCGGCACCCTGACCGACCTGACACACCGCCACCATGCCGAATGCCAGCGCGTCGAGCAGGACGCCGCCGCCGCAGGCCACCGCGCACAAAAGGAATTTCTGGCGCGCATGAGCCATGAGCTGCGCACGCCGTTGAACGCGGTGCTGGGTTTTGCCCAGTTGCTGTCGCACCAGATCGGCAGCCCGGCGGTGAATGAACAGCGCGAATACATCGCGCACATCGAGGAGGCGGGGTGGCATTTGTTGCACATGATCGATGACGCGACCACCCAGTGGCGCATCGAACATGCGGCCTTGGAAACCCCCTCCGGGCCGGACCCGCTGGACGTCGCGCGGCACACGGACAGCCCGGCGGGCGACGAGCCCTGAGCTCCAGCTCGCGTCAAGCGAAGATCGCCGCCACGCGCAGCCACGACCAATAGGCTGCCAGCGAGCCGATGGCGTAGAGCGTGGGCGCCTTCAGGCGCAACGCCCAGGGCTGGCGCCGCACCATCCACACCAGCGCCCAGGCGACGCCGACGCTCAGCAACTGGCCGGCCTCGACACCGAGGTTGAAGGTGAGCAGCGCGATCCACAGGTGGTTTTCGGGCAGCCCGATGTCTTTCAGCGCGCCGGCAAACCCGAGGCCATGCACCAGGCCGAAGATGAAGGACACCAGCGCCGGCAGCCGCCGTGCCAGCGTCTGCCGATTGCGCAGCGCCTCGGACGCGACCAGCACGATGGACAGCGCGATGCAGGCCTCCACCGGCGCCGAACGCAGCGTCAGCCAGCCCAGCGCGGCGCTGGCCAATGTCAGGCTGTGCGCGGCGGTGAAGGCGGTGATGGTCCACACCAGCTTGCGCCGGAAGCCGACGAGAAACAGCAGCCCGATCACGAACAGCAGGTGGTCGACGCCGCCGAGGATGTGCTCGATGCCCAGCAGCGTGTAGGCCGACACGATCTCGCCGGCACCGCGCTTGTCGTCGGCCGATCCGTACAGCTGCACCGTGGGCTGGCCCGCCGTGAGGGTGTAGACGCGGGACTGGCCGTCGAGCCAGAACACCTTCACGAGCGCGGCCGAATAGCGCTGGCCGACACCCTCCATCGCGAGCGTGCCTTGCATGCCGGCCTCGCCGCAACGCAATACATGCACCTCGGCACGACAGCCCTCGGGCCACAGCGGCGTCAGCTCCTGACCGGCCTGGCGGTCGTTGCTGGCGGTCCACTGCCAGAGGAATTCGCCGCGCGAGGTTTCGCGCAGTTCCATCTCGGCCATGCTCATTTCGTGCGCCAGCGCCGCACCGGCGGCGAGCAGCGCCAGGGCCGCCAGCAGCCATCTGCGCAGCACGCGCTTCATTGCCTGGCGGTCTCGAATTTCACGCGGTACTTCTTGGCGAGTGCCCGCACGGCCGCGCTGCGCTGCTCGGCCAAGGTGGCGTCGGTCCAGTCTTGCAGCACCACGCCGCGCAGGGTCTCATAGACGCCCGGCCGGGCCGGCGTGAGCGATTCCAGGCGCATCGCCCGCCAGCCGTCGCGGGTGGGCTGGGCGCGCCATTCGCCCAGCGGTGCCTGCTCGAGCGCCTTGGCGAACTCGGGGCCGTAGCTCTCGACCAGGTTGGCCTGCGGCCGGCCCTTGAACAGCCGCAGCCCGGCCTTGGCGTCGCCCGGCGTGCCGGCGTTCAATGCCTCGACAAAGGTGCGCACCGCGGCTTCCGAGTTGTCTGCGGCGAGCACGGCTTCCTGAAAGTCGAAGCGCGCCGGGTCGTCGTACTTGGCACGGTGGCTGTCGAACCAATTGCGCAGCAGCTTGTCGTCGAACGGCGGCAGTTTGGTGTTCGCGTCGACGACGCTCAGCGCCTTGAAGATCACCCGTTCGCGGATGGCCGTGTCGCCGCGGTCGACCTGCAGCGCCAGCCCTTCGCGGTACAGCACTTCGTTGTCGAGCCAGACGCGGCGCAGCGCATTCATTTCTTCTGCATTGGGTTCGCGGCCGCGAGAGGCCTTGAACAACTGCCTGGTTTCGTGGTCCGCCTCGGCGCTGACCACGATCGTGCGCGGGTCGTCTGTGCGGCCGACGAGGACGTGGTCGACGCCGAACAGCAAACCGCCCAAGACGACGAAGTGCAACAGCGGCTCGCGCAGCCAGTTCGGCCAGGCAGCGCCGCGGCGAGCGGGCGCTGGGCCGTGGGCGGCGGAGGTCGGTAGCGGAGTGGACATGGTGGTTCGGCGACGTGCAAGGCCACACATCTTAGGCAGCGTGCAAGTCAGGATGAAGACAGCCCACCCTGCACAGAAGAGTCACACCGCTTCTGCCACGCACCCTGGCCGCACTGAAAAAAGGTGCCGCACGCTGCCGTGCGGCGCCTGGCGTGCGGTCGCCCGCAAGCGTCTTACTTGACGCCGGCAACAGCCGTCGATCCCGTCACCTCCACATAGATCGGGTTGCTGTAGAACCACAGGTCGGTCCAGGCAGCCAGGTCAAAGCTGACGAACTTCTGACCCGTCACCGCCGGGACGCGCGCCAGGTGATCCGGGCAGCCGTTGAACTGGGTCGTGCCGACCACGTTGCAAGGGATCGTCAACCGGGTCGGGTCGTTCGCATTGGTGAACACGTCGGCCAGCGGGTTGCCGTCGGCATCGGTTTCAGACGGCACGCTGGGAGGCATGTTGGTGCCGCGCAGACGCACATACTGGGACGCCGAGACCGCAGGAATGCGCAAGCTCATCTTCAGGAAATCGTTGCCGGCGCTGGTCCAACCGGTGCCCGGCAGGCTGTTGAAGGTCTTGATGACCGCCGCGCTGGTGTTCTTCGCTGCGACCGGCACCGTGGCCAGGTCCGGATTGGCGAGCCAGGTGTTCGGCCACTGACCCGCGTAGTCGGCCGCACCCGGCGTCTTGTAGCCGGTGACCAAACCGCGCACGACATCGATGTGGTCGAGCACCGGCATGTTCAGCGGCTGGCTGATCCCGACCTGGGCCAGCGACGGGTTGTTGAACGTGTACGGCGAGTAGTTCGCGCCCGAGGGGTCGCGCACCACGATGGCCACCACGATCTCGGCGCCCGGACGCACCACGAGCTTTTCGCCCATGGTGGCGCAACCGGCCTTGTCGATGTCGGTGTCGTTCGCCGCCGCGGTCACCGCCAGGGCTTCCACCGAGGCGCTGCTGCGGGCGGTGGGGCCGGCGTACGAGGCGCACGCGATGAAGGCCAGGCGATCGATCAACTGGCCGCTGGCGGAAAAGTTGTTGCCGGAGCGCAGGCCGTCGACGATGGTCTGCGGACGCAGCTTGGCATCGCTGCCGTTGCGCACCATCGTGTAGGTGCGCTGGTACTCGCCGGGGAAGAAGTCTTGCGTGGAGCGGCGGTCGTCAGGACCGAAGCTGCCGCGGTTGTGCCAGTCGGAACTGGCGAAGAACCAGAAGTTGCGGCCTTCCCCCAGCAGGGCGTCCCAGACGCCGCCGACTTTCGACGCATAGACGCCGGTGCCGCCCCAGGTCGTGCCGCCGACGGAGTCGACCAGGACGCCGCCGATGTTGTTGCGCTTGACCTGGTATTCGCCGCGGTTGGACGAGGCGCCGTGGCCCGGCTGGCTTTCCATGCCGAAGGCGATGTCGGGACCTGCGTTGTTGAAGTTGCGCAGGTGCTCGATGTTGAAGCCCTGGTTGCCGTCCGCGTAGAACGGGCCGGCACGCTCCAGGTGGGCCGGAACGTAGTAGCTGCCGTTCGGATGGTTTTGCGACATCCACTTGATCGCCTCGACCGTCTTCAGGTGGCCCTTGGTGCCGGTGCCGGCGCCGCCGGCCGGAATCAGTTTTTGCGCGGTCGCGTTCCAGCTCGCATCGCCCGAGTTCAGGCTGCCGGCGACGGCGCAATTCCAGTTGTTGCCGATGGCCCCGCCGACGGTGGTGTTGCCGCGGCTGGTGTCGGTGTCACCACGGTCGAAGCAGTATTCCCACTGGGCCAACGCGCTGGCGTTGCCGTCGGCAACGTAGCCTGGGGCAGTGGGCAGCACCTTGGTGTCCAGCGACAGCGGCATCTGGCCGGTGATGACCGACATGGACGCGTGTTCGTGGCCGGCGACCACCGATTCCACGCCGATGAACATCGGCTTGTTCTTGTAGGCCGCCAGGTATTCGAGCAGCGGGTACTGGAACTCTTGAATCGACTGCCAACGCCACATGTTCTGGTTCGGCGACGTGCCCGACGCGAGGCCCTTCGGGTTCACCGGAGGCGTGGTGTTCTGCCAGGTGGTGGTCGGGCCCTGGGCCGTGGTCGGGTAGGCCGGCGTGTCCAGCGTGGCATCTTCGGCCAAGGTGCAATTGCGGTTGCCGTTGCCGCCGTGACCGGCTTGCACGAACCAGTCCAGTCCCCATGGGGTGTCGATCTTGTCGGTCGCCTTCTTGACCAGCTTCTGCATCGAGATCGAACCGTCCGAGCAGGTGGTGTGGTTGTGGAAGTCGCCGGCGACATAGGTGCCCGCGGCCTTGGCGGCACGGGCAGTTTGGGGGGTGACCATCATGGCCGTGCTGCCGATGGCGGCGAGTGCCGCGAGGGCGACCTGGCTCTTGCTGAATTCAAATTTCATCAAAACTGCTCCTGTGGGTTTGACGTGCCGAGACAAGCTTTTGGGTCCGAATAAAAAACCCGTTGCAAGTCGGACGTTAATCAGTCGCCATGACCCGTGCATGACGAATCGTCATGCGCCGCATGGCCCGCTTGCATAGCCCGACATAGCCACACGGAGAAACCCACCTCCCTGTTGTCTATTGTCGTCTGTTGTCGAATTCACCATGGCCCGTTTGACTGGTCGCGGCACTTTGAATTGACACATTGCGGGCCTCCACGCGAGGTGTCATTTTTCCTTCGTGCAAGTGATCCGTTCGGGGGCTTGTGACACGGCGAGACCGAACACTAATATCGGCCGCGACTTTTCTCAGACCGGCATATTCCGGCATCTAAATTCCAATCCAGGAGCAGGCAAATGAAGAAGTTAATCCCCATCCTCGCCGCCGCAGCAAGCATGTTCGCCGTCAGCCCCGCGTTTTCGGCCGCTGTGACCATCGATTTCGAAGGGGTGACGAGTTTCGCGGCCGTCAACAATTTTTATAACGGCGGCACCGACGGCGAAGGCGCGTCGGGCGTGAACTACGGAATCAGTTTCAGCGGCTCCGCTCTGGGCCTGGTGAATGATGGACTCGGCGTCGCCGAACCGGATGGCCGGTACTTCTCCAACCAGCCGTCAGGCGTCACGGTGATGTTCGCCCCCGACGCGCCGACAGTGATGAACGTCGCGAGCGGCTTCGTCGGCCAGGTGTCGTTCTACTACTCGTCCAAGACCAACCTGCCGGGCGCAACCACGGTCACGGTCTACGACGGCGCCAATGGCACCGGCAACGTGGTGGGGTCGGGCACCTTCGGCGCCAATTCCGACGCCAACGCCGCGCTCGACACCTGGAGCCTGGCCTCGCTGAGCCTGTCGGGCACCGGCAAGTCGATCTCGTTCGGCGACAACGGCGGCTTCACCGCCTACGACAACGTCACGGTCAATGCCGTGCCGCTGCCTGCGGCCCTGCTGCTGTTCCCGTTCGGCGCCGCCGCGCTGGGTTTCGTCGGCCGCCGCAAGCAGGTGAACTGAACGCCGTCGAATGCGCTGAGCCGGCCTGGCAGATCGCCTTGCCGAGTCGGCCCCGCGCAGCCGGAGCCAGGAGCTGACAGACCATGAACCATTCGATCGATCGACGCGGCTTGCTCAACGCCGGGCTGGCGCTGGGCGCTTCGCTGGTGGTCCCCACAGCGCGGGCCTGCGAGTTCTTCACCATCAATTTCACGATCATTCACCCGTGGACGCGGGCGTCGGCCGACGAGGCCACCTCGGCCATCGTCAACATGAAGTTCGAGAACGTCCAGAACACCGATCGGCTGATCGGCGCGCACACCCCGGTGGCCGATGGCGCCGAGATGGGCGGCGAAGGCGCCGCTGGAGCGCTGGTGAATTTCGTGATTGCCGAAGGCCAGAGTTCGGCACTCAGCGAAACCGGCACTTACCTGCGCCTGGTGGGATTGAAGTTCCCGCTGCTGGTGGGACGTGCGTATCCGTTGACGCTGGTCTTCGCCAAGGCGGGCAGCGTCGACACGCTGCTGACCGTCGACTACGCGCGTTTCAGCTGATCCGATCCAAGCGATGTGCGGCAGCCGGCGTCACGGCGGCGCGCCGGCCAGCCGGCTCAAGGCCAGTGCCGCGTCGGGCCGCAGCGGCTGGGCCTGCTGCAATTCCACGAGCAGTGCGCGGGCGCCGGCGGCATCGGTGCGTGCCAGTGCAACCGCCATGCGCAGCAGCGGGTCGTAGGCCGGACGAAAATCCGGACTGATGCGCAGCACCGCCAGCAAGGGCCCCCGCACCTGCGACAACATGCGTTGCGGGTCGCCCGACGGGCGCACGTTCTTGCCGGCCTCGATGAAACGATCCCGCGCGGCCCAGTACGCCGCCAGGCGTTGTGCGCTCGCGGCGTCCGGCCCGACGTCGATCAGCTGGGCGGGTTCGAGGTCGAGTTCGCCCAACAGCAGCGACAGCCGGTCACGCGGCAGCGAGTCCGGCGCATAGGTGATGCGCGGCGCGCGGTAGGCGACGACCGTGTGATCGTCGGTATTGACCGGCGCGTCGCCGGCGAAGCGGGCCAGCGCCTGCGGGCCGGCGACGAATCCGCCGAGCAACGCGAATTCATCGGCGATGCCGAAGTCGGCCAGCTGCTGCGGCCGCATGCGCTCGCCCAGGTGCTCGCGCAGCCGAGCCAGGTCGAAGCGGCCCGCGTCGGCGCGTGCAACCAGGCCCAGCACCGGCGTTTCCAGGCTGTTGGTCGCCAGCATCGCGGCGCCCTGCGGGTACACCGCGATGAAGGCCTGCACGATGCTGCGCAGCGTGTCGAGATCGAGCTGGTGCAAGGGCAGCCATTGGCAGAACACGCCGTGCGGCGTGAGGCGGCTGCGCACGGCCTGGAAGTGCTCGACCGTGTACAGCGCGCCGGAACCGCTGCGCGCCGGATGGAAGTTGTCGGAAACGATGACGTCGTAGCGTTGCTCGGTGGTCCTGACGAAACGCCGCGCGTCGGCGGCCATCAGGTGCAGGCGCGGGTTCGGCGTGCCGTTCGACAACAGGCTCGTGAAATGCGCCGACGCGGCGATGACCTCGGGCAGCAGCTCGACGGCATCGACCTGCAGCGTCGCGTCTTCGGCGGCCGACGCCGCGGTGATGCCGGTGCCCAGGCCCAGGAACAACGCGCGCTGCGGCGCCGGGTGCAGCAACAGCGGCAGCAAGGCCTGGCGCGCATCGGCCAGCCGCGTGGCGCTGCTGCCTTCTTGCTGGCGGTTGTCGATGCGCAGCCGCGAGACACCGTCGGCGTCTTCCACCACGCTGACCGCCGCCATCGCGCCCTCGCGGTAGCTGACGACGCGGCCGCCTTCTGGCACGTCGATGAACGCCAGCGGCGGCGCCCACGCGGCCACGGCCAGGGTGGCGCCCGCGGTGACCCACCACGTCGGCGCGGACCGGGCGTGCGGCAGCGACAGCAGCAGATAGCCTGCCGCGACCAGCAGCAACGCGAACTCGGGCCCCAGCACCGGCACCAGCAGCACACCGAACAGCAGCGGCGCGGCGGCGGCGCCCAGCGTGTTGAAGCCGAGCGCACGGCCGAAGCCGTGGCGGGCGGCTTTCGCCTGCGTGCCCAGGTGGCTGAACAGCGCACCCATGACGACCGTCGGCAGGCCGAAAGCCGCGAGCGCCAGCGCGGCTTCGGCGGCCAGTGCCGAGGCCATGCTGGCGCCCAGCCCCTGCAGCACCCGCTGCTTGACCTCCTCGGCGCCCCACAGGCTCAAGCTGCCGAGCAGGCACGTCGCCGCCTGCAGGCACAGCAGCCGCTCCGCATCGCGGGTGGCTGCGAGCCAGCGCTGATAGGCCGCGGCACCCAGCGCGCTGCCGACCAGGTACACCGCCAGCAGCATCGCGAAGGTGTAGACCGTGTCTTCGGCCACCTGGCTGAGCACGCGCACCACCAGCACCTCGTAGCCGATGCCGAGCAGGCCGGTGCAGGCCAGCAAGAGCAACACGCGCTGGTTGGCGGGCGGCGCCACGGGTTGCGGGCCGGGTCCGGTGTCGGACGACGACAGTTTCAAGGCGGTGACGGCGCACAGGACATTCAGCACGGCACACAGACCGGCGGTGCGCACCAGGCCGAATTGGGGCACCAGCCAGAACGCGGCACCGAGCACGCCGACCACCGCGCCGAAGGTGTTGCAGGCATACAGCGCCGCGATGCGCGTGCCTTGCCGGCCCATCCGGGCCGTCACGCGCTCCATGGCCGGCAGCGTCGCCCCCATCGCCGCCGTGGCCGGCAGCAGCACGACAAAGGTTCCGAAGAAGGCCACCGCCCACTGCCAACCCGGGCCCGGCTGGACGCCGGTGAGGTCCAGCATCCCGTGGCTGACCGGCGCCAGCAGCA
>Ga0137403_10004112_pt1 | contig 17215 bp, 13 predicted proteins | sample CZOMad2_1_16fung_FD_122057 | JGI IMG/M metagenome (GOLD analysis project Ga0137403, IMG submission 122057) | Vadose zone soil fungal communities from Angelo Coast Range Reserve, California, USA - CZOMad2_1_16fungal (Hybrid Assembly) | ecosystem: Environmental > Terrestrial > Soil > Vadose zone...
CGGTTCGAGCTGTTGCGCCCGCTGGGCGCCGGCGGGCTCGCGGAGGTCTATGCGGCGCGGGATCGCGTCACCGGGAGCGAGGTGGCGGCGAAAGTGCTGCACGCCCACCTTGCCGAGGAGCCGCCGATCGCCGAGCGCTTCCGCCGGGAGCTGTCGATCACCCGCGAGCTCGATCATCCCGGCATCGTGCGCGTCTTCGATCTGCACGAGCACGCCGGCCGTCCCTTTTTCACGATGGAGCTCCTGCGCGGAGAGACGCTGGCGCAACGGATCAAGCGTGGCCCCTTGAGCGCGGCAGAAGCCCGTCGTATCGCCCGCGAGGCGTGCGCGGCGGCGCAGGCTGCGCACCGGGCTGGCGTGGTCCACCGCGATCTCAAGCCGCAAAACGTCTTCCTCCTCGAGTCGGGTGTCGTGAAGCTGCTCGATTTCGGTCTCGCGCGGGTGGCAGGTTGGGCGCGCCTGACGGCGCAGAGCACAGTGATGGGAACGCCGGGCTACATGGCGCCGGAGCTGCTCGGCGGCAAGGGGGCGGACGCGCGAGCGGACGTCTATTCGCTGGGGGCCATTCTCTACGAGATGCTCACCGGCAAACGAGCCTTCGCCGGCAGCGACCCCTACGAGGTCCTGCGCCGGCAACGCGAAGGAGCGCCGTCGCCGCGGACGCCGGTTCCACAGATCGACGAACGGGACGATGCGATGGTGCGGCGCGCCCTGGATCCCGATCCTGAAGGCCGCTTCCTCGACGCCGGCCAGTTCCTTCGCGAGCTCGGTGGCGAGTCCGTGCCCGCGCCGCCGCCTGCTCCGCCTCCAATGACCGCGGGCAATCACGACGTCGTCGTCCATCATGACCTGTTCCAGCGGAGGCCGCTGCGGCGGGCGCTTGCCGCTCTCGGGGTTCGCACCCGCTATGGGTGGAAGCAGCGCCTGGTTCTCGCGGGGAAGAACACCCTCGCTGCGGGAGCGAGCCGCGAGACGGCCGAGTCGATCGCGTCGATCTGCCAGCAGCAAGGCGTGGGCGTGGCGCTGGTGCCGGCGCGCGCTCGGCGAGGTCTGCGCCTCTGGCTGGGGAACCACGCGATTCGCGCGGCAGCCGTCTGCGGAGTAGCAGGCACGGCCGCCGCCGTCGCCCTGGTGCTCAATGCGCTCCGCTCGCTTCCGCAACTGCGGGAGGGACTCGGCGTCCTGGATGCGTCCCAGTGGTTCCGGCTGCTGGTGCTGTTCTTTCTTAGCGGCCTCTTTCTCGGCGGGCTGGCCTTCGTGGTTTCCTGGACGCTGTTCGGGCTCGGCGTCGGGCCGCCCATCGATCGGCTTCCCGAAGGGGATCCCGCGGTGCGCCGTCTCATGGAGGGAATCGCCCGCCGGGTGGCGCGACTGCACCAGCGCAAGGACCAAGCACTTCCGGCGACGCAGATGATCCTGGAAGAGGTGATCGAGGCGGCCGAGCGACTCCGGGAAGCCGCGGCGAAGCTGGCCGACAAGGCCGCCTCGATGGACGATCCGATGACCAATCCTGGAGTCGCGGATGCGTCCACGGCGCGCGACGCCGCCGTGCAGCGCCTGCTGGAGATTGCCTCCGCGCTCGACGACGCGCTTGCGGCGGCGGCCGACGGCCCCGCCACCTCCTTGCTGCTCACTCGAATGCGCGAGGAGACGGCCTTTGCCCGCCGCGTCCTCCCTGAGTTGGAGGCGGTGCGCGAGGCCTAGACGCGCACATGGGCTTCTACAGTTCGAATCTCTGAAGCCGGTCGCGCCCGTGAGCAGGAAGCACGTCACGGACCGAATAGTACAAGCCAGGGACCCGAACGTCCGCGAAGTCCCTTGCTGCATCAGCTGACACGCCCGGTAAGGATCGTGGCCCAAGGGAGGCCCCATGGCCGCACGTCTCGCCGCTATCCTGCTCTTGCTCGTTCCGACCGCCGGCGCTCCACAGCAGCAGGACGACCGCGGCAAGATTTTGCTGACGATCTTTCTCCGCCACGACCAGTCCAAGACGCTTCCGGAGATCCGCGCCCAATTGGAGCGGACCGGCTTCATGGAAGCGTTCCCACCCGCCGGCGTCGAGGTCGTCTCCTGGTACGTGATGATGGGGATCGGGCAGGTGGTGACGGTGCGACTCCCGGCGGAGCGCTTGCGCGAGGTGAACCGGATCGTCGAGGAGAAAGCCTGGGGCGCCTACCGCACCGACTTCTACCCGACCTACGACTACAAGGCCGTCGCCGAGCAGGAGCACAAGAAGCCCGCGAAGTGAACGGGCGCGAGATGCTCGAGGCTTTCATGACAACGCTGTAGAGGAAGCAGCGGCAACGCGAGTCCGAGAGATCGCCAATGCGCGTGCGATGCGCAATGGGTGGGGGCTCCTCATAGCGCTCGCCGTTCCGCTTTTGATTTTCCTCGCCCGCTGCTGACAGGGCGACTCGGTTGCCTGCTGATCCCGCCGCCCGCCGTCGTGGCGCCGGCAGTCCAATTTGGACCCCGTGTCAGCCTGGCTGAATGCGAACTTCGCTTGGGCCTCTACTTGCACTGGCGCCGTGCGCGCCCGCCAGGCTGCGCTCGCCCGCGAGAGCGAGGCGAGGGTGTAGCCGGCGGTGAGAAGCCAGGCCAGAACCAGCACGATCGGGATCGCCCATCGCTTGAACGCCTCCATTCGCCACCTCCTGCACCTTCCCGAGGGGTAGACGCGGTACCGGCAGCGGGGATTTCGCGGATGGCCGGATCCGTCCGGCCTTCGTCTCGCTCGGACCTTGCTCGCCATCCTGCGTAAGGCTACCGTCTGTATCGATGCGCACATCCTCTATTGAGACGCGGCGGCTCCAGGCTCCCTTGAAACCGCGGCGGGTGCTCGTCCTCCTTTTGCCCGACGTGCACCTGCAGGACATGGCCGGTCCTGTCCAGGTGCTGTACGAGGCCTCCCGGCTCGGCGGCGCCTACCAGCTCTCCTACTGCGCGGCGAGACCACAAGTAACGTCGGCGCAAGGGCTGGTGTTGTCGAACCTCCTGTTTCCGCCGCCGGCGCGCCGGGACGACCTGGTGCTCGTTCCGGGAGTCTCCTCAGATTCGCTCGACCGCCTCGAGCACGTCCCGACCGGCTGGCTGCGGGAGGCGCATGCCGCGGGCGCAAGGATCGCCTCGGTGTGCAGCGGCGCTTTCGCTCTGGCGCGCGCGGGCCTGCTGGACGGCCGGCGCTGCACCACGCACTGGAAGGTGACCGACCGCCTGCGCGCCGAATACCCGCGGGCGATCGTGATCGACAACCGGCTCTTCGTCGACGACGGTGGCGTGATCACCAGCGCGGGAATCACCTCCGGCATCGACATGGCGCTGGCCCTGGTCGAAGAGGACCACGGCCCGATCGTCGTGTCGCGGGTCGCGCGCGAGATGATCGTGTACCTGCGGCGCAGCGGGAATCAGGAGCAGCGCAGCGTGTACCTCGACCACCGCACGCACCTTCACCCCGGCGTGCACCGCGTGCAGGACTGGTTGGTGGCGCACCCGGAGAAGAAACCGGCTCTCTCGGAGCTCGCGCACATCGCCGCCTTGAGCCCGCGCCACCTCACGCGCGTCTTTCGCAGCGCCACCGGTATTACGCCCAAGCAGTTCGCCGCCAAGGTAAAGGTGCAGGTCGCGCGGGACCTGCTCGGCGATCCGCAGCGCACGGTGGAAGCGATCGCCGAGAGCTGCGGCTTCGAGGACGCGCGGCAGCTGCGGCGCATCTGGAAGCAGTCGTACGGAGTGTCCATCGCCATGTACCGCACGGGCCAGAGGGTCGCGGAGGGAACATGAAGCTGCAACTGCTGGCCGCCTCCGCGATCGCCTCGCAGGCAGCGTTCGGCGCGCAAGCGCGCAAGATCACTCCCCCAGCGGCAGGACCCATCCCGGTGGCGTTCGTCATCACCGAGGGCGCCACGATGATCGACTTCGCGGGACCCTGGGAGGTGTTCCAGGACGTCATGGTCAGCGACGGGATGCCGTTCCGGCTTTACACCGTCTCGGACTCCAAGGCGCCGCTGCGAATCAGCGGCGGAATGCAGGTGGTTCCGGACCACACCTTCGAGGACGCGCCGCGGCCGCGCATCGTAGTTGTCGGCGCGCAATCGGGGAAGTCGCCGAAGATGCTGGGATGGATCCGGAAGATGACGGCACAGGCCGACGTGGTGATGTCCGTCTGCACGGGGGCCTACCGACTCGCGCAGGCGGGCGTGCTGAAAGGAAAGAAGGCCACCACCCACCACGACTTCTACGACGACTTCCAGAAGAAGTTCCCCGACGTGTCGCTGCAGCGGGGCGCGCGCTTCGTGGAAAGCGATCCGGTCATCTTCACCGCGGGCGGTCTCAGCTCGGGAATCGACCTCGCGTTGCACGTCGTGGAGCTGTACTTCGGCCGCGACGTCGCCGACAAGACGGCGAAGTACCTGGAGTACGAGGGCAAGGGCTGGCTCCGCGACGCCGGCTAACCGCGCAGCTCGGCGGCCTCCCTGCTCGGCGGAACCTTCCTCCTCGTGGTCCGCACCGGCGACGTCATCGAGGCCGTACACTGACTAGCATTCCTTCCGGCTTGGGGCTGTTCGACATCAGTGAACGAAGCGTCACTTGGCCGGGCGGCTTGCCGAGAACGCGGGCCTTGGAAAGACCGCCGCGGCTGAAATGGTTCAGCGCCTCGAGTCCGAGGGATATCTCGGTCGCACCACCAGTGGCCGACAGCTGATCGAGCGCGGCCGGTTGCTGGAACGGTGGCTCACGGGCTACGCGGATGTACTGCGTCCATCGCTGACCTTCGGGCGCTTTCGGATCGCGGGGGACGATCCTGCGGAGGTGGAAGCCAGGGTCGCCAAAGCGCTCGGGCACGCGAAGCCTTGGGCGTGGGGTGGCGGTGCTGCTGCCTTCCGGCTGGCAGGGCACTTCCGGGGAGAGGACTCAGTGCTCTGGGTTCTAGACCCTACGTCGGACCTCCCGCGCGCGCTGAATGCGTTGCCGGCGAAGGATGGGCCGCTAACGATCTTGCGGGCGAAGGGCACGCTGATGCTGGAAGGAGCAAAGCCGCATACCGCTCACCCGCTCCTCGTCTATGCGGAGCTGTTGACCCGCCCATCCGAGCGTGCAGCGGAAGCGGCTGAGGAGATCCGCGAGAAGTACCTGAAGTACCTGGAGCCGGCGAGGTGACCTTTACCCCGGGACAGGTCGCTGCTCTAAAGAAGCTGCGTGAGCTCTGGCCCGACACGCCGTTCGTGCTTGTCGGAGCATCGGCTCTCGGCTGTTTCCTGGATTTCCGTTGGCGCGCCACGAACGACATCGACATCTCGGTCTCGATCGAACTCGATGAGCTGCCCGCGGGACTCGATCGGCTGCCGGGATGGTCGCCTGACACACGCGCCGAGCATCGGTGGTTAGCGCCGGAAAACGTCAAGGTCGACATCCTGCCCGCCGGTCCGAACTTGCGCCGCGCAGGTACCCTTCGTTGGCCGCGCAGTGGCAACGAGATGAGTCTCCTCGGCCAGCGGCTCGCATTCGAGCAGGCGCGCGACATGCAGGTGGCCCGGGACCTCAGCATCCTGGTTGCGCCCGTACCGGTTGTCTGCCTTCTGAAGATGGTCGCCTACGGGTGGACGAGTTCCTCCGCACCAGCGTGCCGCACTTCTTCGCCGCCGGCGACGTCATCGGGACCGAACAAGATGCACAGATGGCGACTCCAGTCGGCAGCCACGACGGAGGCATCGCGGCCCACAACGTGCTCGCGTCTGACGAACCGCCTCGCGTGGTGAATCACCGTGTCGTTCTGCGGGCCATCTTCATGGATCCGCCCGTCGCCGTCGTTGGCATGACGGAGCAGGAGGCAGTTGCTGCGGGATACCCCTGTTGGTGTCGCACGCGCCCGATGTCTCTCGTGCCGCGCGCAGGCGCCATCCGCGATACGCGCGGCATCGTGAAGATGGTCGCGGACGCCAAGATCAACGAGGTCCTCGGCGTCACCATGATCGGAAACGGGGCGTCAGAGGTGATCCACGAGGCAGCCATGGCGCTGCGCTTTCGCGCCAGGCTCCAGCGACTTCATCGACCTCTTACACATCTACCCGACGATGGCCGAGGCCCTGAAGATCGGGGCCATCTCCCGGTTCAAGGATCCGGCGAAGCTATCCTGCTGCGCCGAATGAGGGGACGCATGGGCGAACATGTGGTGGTGAGGAAGGGCGACATGTTGTCCATGCCCTGGGTGACCGTGCTGGTCTGGCGGGCGCCACTGCTGCTCATCATCATCGGAGGATTCAGCGGCTCCGCAGTGCGTACCGCACTCTGGACTGCTGCCTTTACGGTCATGGGTTTCGGCTGCGTACTGAACGCGGCGAGATGCGGGCGGCGCCACTGCTACTTCACCGGGCCAGTTTTCCTGCTCGGGGCGGTTGCGTCGCTGACTTACGGCGTGGGCGTTCTGCCGCTTGGGGCGCGGGGCTGGACCTGGATTTCCTGCTTCGTGCTCCTGGGCTACCTCGTTCTACGCTGGCTGCCGGAGCGACTCCTCGGGACGTACACGCGAGGAGGTGGTCAGCCCAAGCCGAACTTATGACGTTGCCGCATGGGGAAAGGTCTCCAGAAGGTCTCCACAACTGCAGGGCATCGCAGAGTCCGGGGTGCGACTGCGGTGGACCGGCGAGTAGAGCCTCAACTCCAGGAAACGAGAGCGCTTCGGGCGAGAAGGGCGCGCTGTCGTCTGAAAGTGTAGTCTCGGCTCAAACCATTTCGAATCTCTGTGGGGACGCCATCTTCCTTCGTGGATTCCTCACGTCGTCCTCGCAGAGGGCCCACCCGAGGCGGGAGGCGCCGGGTCATCTTCCGTCCGGAGACGATGCAACCACCAAGGCCGAGGTGTCGGAGCTAATCGACTAGATCGGGTTCGCGGCCGTCGATCTGGGCGCTGCGATGAGATCCAGTACGCGGAGGATCTCGTCGCCGTCGCGAACCATGTCGCGGTCGCCCGCCTGGCCCCAGCGCAGCACCCCCTCGCGATCCACGATGAACGTCGAGCGGTATGCGACGTTGCGCTCCTCGTCGTGTACGCCATAGGCGCGGATGACCGCCCGGTGCACGTCGCTCAGCAGCGGGAAGGAGAACCCGCGGGCGTGAGCGAACGCGTCATGACAGAACGGGCTGTCGCCGCTGATCGCGAGCAGGGCGGCGCCACGTGCGGCCACTTTCCGCGCGACCTCGTCCAGGTCGCCGAGCTCGGGCGTTCAGATCCGGCCGAAGTCGTAGCAGTAGAACACCAGCACGACGTCGGCGCGCCCCCGGAAGTCGGCGAGGGAGATGGAGCGGCCGCCCGTGGCAGGCAGCGTGAATTCGGGAGCCGGCTGGCCGTACCTGACCGTCGTCATCAGGCGAACTCTAACGCGAGCCACCGCCTGATGCCGCGACGGACACGCTCCATCAGCAGCGCGCGGATTTCAGTGACGAGCAGGGCGACGTCGCGCTGATCGATTCTCGACAAACGATGTCGAGAACTTGAGCGCCCGTGGGGCCGATCCACCCCGGCGGCTGGCGTCCCGACTGCCGCTGGTCTGGCACGATCCGTGGAAGGAGCGCGCTACGAACCAGTACCCTTCAGGAGGACTGCATCATGAGAATCGTTACGCTGCTTGCAATTGCCGTGGTCTCACTCGTGCCATCGCTGGGCCGGGCCGACGACTCGCTCGCCAGATTCAAGGGCGGAATCGGGGTAGACGGCGTCTCCGGTGCCCCTGGGACAGACCCCACCGCGGCGGTCGTCAGCCGCAACATCGTCCGCGGCGTGCAACCCGCCGGCGGGGCGTGGGTGATCGCCCATCTCGCCGCTGACGTGAAGGCCGACGGGCACATCACGGTCGACGGGCGGGGTCTCATCTTCTCCGCGGGCAATACCATCGGGACTGCGGTCGTGCTGACACCCACCGGCGGGACGGCTACCCTACAGGTCTTCGCCACGCTCATCTGTGAAAACGTGGCTCCATTCGTCGAACGCAACACGAAGCCGGTTCCTCTCTCGGCGGACGGGGACTTCCGGATCAACGACGTGCTGTCGCCTCCTCCGCCGGCTACCTGCAATACGCCCGTGCTGCTGATTCGCGTTGCTGGGGGCGGAAGCTGGTTCGCCGCCGGCATCCAGAAATTCGACGAAGACGATTAGTTCGACGTCCCCGAGGGTCCGCGGGCGCCGGCGATCCCGACGCCTCGCGGGAAGGGTCCTGGACACCACCTTATACGGCGGCGCGTCTCAACAGCATCGGGACATGCAGATGTGCGTCATGCGCGGCTGCATTTCAGGTTCGTGTCGGGCGCAAATCGATCGGCGCGCTGCGGACTCTTCATGGCGAGGACGCCATGAAGACATTCGTCAAGCCGGTTGCATCCATGTTGCTGCTCGCGCTCGCGCCTGGCTGTTACAGGCATGGCGCGCTGTTCGGCGCCGTGGTCGGGACATCGATCGTCACCGCGGCGATCGTCAGCTCACGCCCGCCTCCGCCGCCCCGTGTCATCTACGCGCCGCCACCTCAGCCCGGCTACGTCTGGCAGCCCGGTTACTGGTCGTTCGAGCACGACGAATGGGTCTGGGTCGAGGGTCGCTGGATTGCGCGCTACCCGGGATACGACTGGGAACCGTCGCATTGGGTCGAAGATCCCGACGGACACTGGCGGCTGATCCCGGGGCACTGGGTTGCCATGTCGCCAGCACCGCCGCGTTGAGACGACTTTGCGCGGCCACGTCCGGCATCGGGCTGCCCTGGATCGTCGGCAGGATCTGACCGTTCGTCGGATCCGCCGGGGAGCGCCGCCGCATCCTCCTTACGTTCCCTCTCGCGAGATGGAGAGTGCGGATGCCTGAGCGCGCTGAAAGCGTCACCGCTCCGGAGGGGCGCGCCCAAGGGCGCGGCCGATGGCGCTGGATTGTCGCCGTGGCGGTGGTCGGCGGTGGCGCGTCATTCATCTGGCAACAGCATGCGCTCGCGCAATCGAAGGCACAGGCGCCTCGGGCTCCGCCCCCGCTCGCCGTGACCACTGCCACGGCTACGCAAGGGGACATCGGCGTGCACCTCGACGCCCTCGGAACGGTAACGCCTCTCGCCACGGTCACGGTGAAGTCCCGGGTGGATGGGCAACTCATGGCCGTGAACTACCGCGAAGGTCAGATGGTGCATCAAGGCGATGTCCTGGCCGAGATCGATCCCAGGCCGTTCCAGGTGCAGCTCACGCAGGCCGAAGGCCAGTATCAGCGGGACGTGGCCCTGCTCGAGAACGCGCGGATCGACCTCGATCGATACCAGAAGCTGTATGCGCGGGATGCGATTCCGAAACAGACGCTCGATACCCAGGTGGCCCTCGTCCACCAGGACCAGGGCGTCCTCAAGAACGACCGCGGCCTGATCGACAACGCGAGGCTGCAACTCGTCTACTCGCGAATCACCTCGCCCATCTCGGGCCGCGTCGGCCTGCGGCTCGTGGACCCCGGCAACATCGTGCACGCCACGGATACCGGGGGCCTGCTGATGATTACCCAGCTGCAGCCCATCACGGTCGTGTTCAGCATCGCCGAAGACTTCCTGCCCGAGATCCAGCAGCAGCTCCGCCTCGGTCACCGACTCAGCGTGGACGCGCTCGATCGGGCACAGCAGAAGCGGATCGCGACGGGAGAGGTCCTCACCTTCGACAACCAGATCGACACCACCACGGGCACGGTCAAGCTGAAGGCCGTCTTTCCCAACCAGGACGACGCGCTCTTTCCCAGCCAGTTCGTAAATGCGCGGTTGCTGGTGGAAGTTCACCGGGGAGCGACCCTGGTTCCGTCAGCGGCCGTCCAGCGCAGCGCACAAGGCGCGTTCCTGTACCTCGTCAAATCCGACCAGACCGTCTCCGTGCAGGCGGTCTCGCTGGGCGCCACCGACGGTGACGTCGTCGAAATCGTGAAGGGGCTCAAGCCCGGGGACGTCATCGCGATCGACAATTTCGACAAGCTGCAGGACGGCATCCGAATCTCGCCGAGGGCAGCGGTCGCCGAGGGGACGGGCAGGAGCACGCGGTGAGCCTCTCCCGACCGTTCATCCTCCGGCCCGTCGCCACGTCCCTGCTCATGGCAGCCATCGTGCTCGCGGGCGCGGTGGCGTATCGGCAGCTGCCCGTCTCGGCGCTGCCCGAGGTGGACTACCCCACCATCCAGGTCGTCACCTTCTTCCCGGGTGCGAGCCCCGACGTGATGGCCTCCGCGGTCACCGCGCCCCTCGAGCGGCAGTTCGGACAGGTGCCAGGCCTGAATCAGATGACCTCGACGAGCTCGGATGGCAGCTCGGTCATCACCCTGCAGTTCTCGCTGAGCCTCGACATCGACGTCGCGGAGCAGGAAGTCCAGGCGGCGATCAATGCCGCGCAGACGTTCCTGCCCAGCGACCTGCCGGCCCCGCCCGTCTACAGCAAATCCAATCCGGCGGACGCTCCCATCCTGACGCTGGCGCTGACCTCGAAGACCGTGCCGCTTTCGAAGGTGCAAGATCTGGCGGACACGCGGCTGGCACAGAAGATCTCGCAGCTGCCCGGGGTCGGTCTGGTCAGCATCAGCGGCGGCCAGAAGCCCGCCGTCCGGATCGAGGCGAACCCCACCACGTTGTCGTCGTACGGCCTCGACCTCGAGACGGTCCGCAGCGCCGTCCAAGGCACCAGCATCGATCGGCCCAAGGGCAGCTTCGATGGTCCGCAGCAATCGTTTCAGATCGGCGCAAACGATCAGCTCCTGGCGGCCGACGACTACCGGTCCGTGGTGATCGCATACCGGAACGGAGCGCCCGTGCGGCTCTCGGACGTCTCGACGGTCGTCGACGGCGTCGAGAACTCGAAGCAGGCGGCATGGATGAACGACGTCCCGGCGATCATCCTCAACGTCCAGCGCCAACCGGGCGCGAACATCATCCAGGTCGTCGACAGCATCACGAAGCTCCTGCCGCAGCTGGAGACGTCGCTCCCCTCGTCCATCCAGACCTCGGTCCTGACCGATCGCACCGCGACCATCCGGGCGTCCGTCCGCGACGTGCAGTTCGAGCTCATGCTCACCATCGCGCTGGTGGTGACGGTGATCTTCCTGTTCTTGCGCAGTCCGGCCGCCACCGTGATCCCCAGCGTGGCGGTTCCACTGTCGCTGGTGGGGACGTTCGCGGCGATGTACCTGCTCGGGTACAGCCTGAACAATCTGACGCTGATGGCGCTGACCATCTCGACGGGCTTCGTCGTGGACGACGCGATCGTGATGATCGAGAACGTCGTCCGCTACATCGAGGAGGGCGAGAAGCCGCTGCAGGCTGCGCTCAAAGGGGCCGAGCAGATCGGGTTCACCATCCTCTCGCTGACGGTATCGCTCGTCGCGGTGCTCATCCCGCTGCTGTTCATGGGCGACGTCGTCGGCAGGCTGTTCCGGGAATTCGCCGTCACGCTCGGGGTGACCATCCTCCTCTCCGCAGTCGTATCGCTCACGCTGACGCCGATGCTGTGCGCGAAGCTCTTGCGCGGTCGCTCGGACGCGAAAAAGCCCCGACCGCCCGGCGCGTCCGAGCGGATGTTCCAGCGCGTGGTCGCGTTCTACGGGAGGACGCTCGAGTGGGTGCTCGATCATCAGACCGCCACGCTCTGCGTGGCGGCCGGGACGCTGGCGCTGACGGTGGTGCTCTACATGGCGGTGCCGAAGGGTTTCTTCCCGGTCCAGGACACGGGGGTCATCCAGGGCATCTCGGAAGCGCCCGGAGGGGTCTCCTTCGCGGCGATGGCGGAGAAGCAGCAGGCGCTCGCCAAAATCGTCCTCCGCGACCCGGCTGTCGAGAGCATGTCCTCGTTCATCGGCGTCGACGGAACGAACACGACGCTGAACAGCGGCCGCATGCTCATCAACCTGAAACCGCTCGCGGAGCGCAAGCTCGGCGCCACGGAGGTGATGCGCCGCTTCCAGGACGAGCTCCATGGCGTGCAGGGCATCACGCTCTACCTGCAACCGGTGCAGGACCTCACCATCGAGGATCGGGTCAGCCGGACGCAGTACCAGTACACTCTGGAAGACCCCGACGCGAACGAGCTCGCTACCTGGGCGGCGCGGCTCACCAGCCGGCTGAAGCAACTGCCGGAGCTGAGCGACGTTGCAAACGATCAGCAGACCCAGGGATTGCGGACCTCGCTCGTGGTCGATCGGGCGACGGCATCGCGCCTCGGGATCACGCCGCAGGCGATCGACGACGCGCTCTACGACGCCTTCGGCCAGCGCCAGGTATCGACGCTGTTCACGCAGATCAACCAGTACCACGTGGTGCTCGAGGCAGCGGCGGACTTCCAGAGCGCGCCCGCCAGGCTGCAGGACATCTACGTCCGGGGCTCCAGCGGGCCGGTGCCCCTCAGCGCGTTCACCCATGTGGAGACCGGGACGGCACCGCTCGCGGTCAGCCACCAGGGCCAGTTCCCGGTGGCGACCATTTCGTTCAACGTGGCGCCGGGGGCGTCGCTCGGCGACGCCACGGCCGCCGTCGAACGGGCGCAGCGCGAGCTGGCGATGCCGCCGGCCATCCTGGCGACGTTCCAGGGCACCGCCCAGGCTTTCCACGCCTCGCTCAGCAACGAGCCGCTCCTCATCCTCGCGGCTCTCGTGGTCGTCTACATCGTCCTGGGGGTGCTCTACGAGAGCTACATCCACCCCTTGACGATCCTCTCGACGCTCCCCTCCGCCGGGGTCGGCGCGATCCTCGCCCTGATCATCTGCCGGGCCGAGCTCGATGTGGTCGCGCTCATCGGCATCATCCTGCTGATCGGGATCGTGAAGAAGAACGGCATCATGATGGTCGACTTCGCGCTGGAGGCCGAGCGGACCACCGGCGTGAGCGCGCGCGAGGCAGTCCATCAGGCCGCGCTGCTGCGGTTCCGGCCGATCATGATGACGACGATGGCCGCTCTCCTCGGCGGGCTTCCCCTCGCGCTCGGGACCGGGCCCGGCTCGGAGCTGCGCCGGCCGCTCGGGATCGCGATCGTGGGCGGATTGACGCTGAGCCAGCTGCTCACGCTCTATACGACGCCGGTCATCTACGTCTTCTTCGATCGCATCGCGAAGAAGCTCTCGGCGGCGCGAGCCGCCCGTGCGCAGGGGACGTCTCCCGCGCCGGCGGCATCGCCATGAGCCTCTCGTCCCCGTTCATCCGGAGGCCGGTGGCTACGGTGCTCTTGACGGCAGCCATCGCGCTCGCCGGCGGCGTCGCCTTCACCCAACTGCCGGTCTCACCTCTCCCGCAGATCGATTTCCCCACCGTTACCGTGCAGACGGCGCTGCCGGGGGCCAGTCCCGAGATCATGGCGTCGTCGGTGGCGACGCCGCTGGAGCGCCAGTTCGGGCGCATCGCCGGGGTGACCGAAATGACGTCCACGAGCTATCTCGGCTCGAGCACCGTCACGCTGCAGTTCGACCTGGGCCGCAACATCGACGCCGCGGCGCGGGACGTCGAGGCTGCCATCAACGCTGCCCGCGGGTATCTACCGGCCAACCTGCCCAGCAATCCGACGTATCGAAAAGTCAATCCGGCGGACTCGCCGATCCTGATCCTGGCCTTGACCTCCAAGGTCTACGACCGCGGACGGTTGTACGACCTGGCCTCCACCATCTTGCAGCAGCGCCTTTCACAGATTCCGGGGGTCGGTCAGGTCTTCGTCGGCGGTAGCTCACTCCCCGCCGTCCGCGTCGAGCTCAACCCCACCCAGCTCAACGCGTATGGACTGGGGCTCGAAGACGTCCGCGCCGTGCTGGGCACGCAGAACGTCAATCGCCCGAAGGGTCAGCTCGCCGATGGCAGCTCCACGTCCGACGTAACAGCCAACGACCAGCTTCGCCGCGCCGCGGATTACGCCCCGATCATCGTCAGCTACCACAGCGGCGCCGCGGTGAAGCTCTCCGACGTCGCTTCCGTGCAGGACGGGGTCGAGGACGTCCGGACGGCCGGCAACATGAACGGAATGCCGGCCGTGCTCGTCGTCGTCTCCCGGCAGCCCGGGGCGAACGTCATCGACACCGTCGACCGCGTCCGGGCAGCCCTCCCGCAGCTCGCGGCATCGATTCCTTCTGCCATCCAATGGACCGTCGTACTCGATCAGACCATCACCATCCGCGCATCGGTGCACGACGTGGAGCGGACGCTCTTGGCGTCGATCGCCCTGGTCGTCCTGGTGGTCTTCGTCTTCCTGCGCAACGGGCGCGCGACCCTCATCCCCAGCGTGGCGGTCCCGGTCTCGTTGATCGGGACGTTCGCGGTGATGTTCCTTTGCCGGTACACCTTGGACAACCTCTCGCTGATGGCGCTCACGGTGGCCACCGGCTTCGTCGTCGACGACGCTATCGTCGTCAGCGAAAACGTGGTGCGGTACATCGAACAAGGCATGCCCCCGATGGAGGCGGCCTTGAAGGGCGCGCGTGAGATCGGGTTCACCGTCCTCTCGGTCAGCGTCTCGCTGGTGGCGGTATTCACTCCGATCCTCCTCATGGGCGGCATCGTCGGACGGCTGTTCCGCGAGTTCGCGGTCACCTTGTCGGTCGCGATCCTCGTCTCGCTGCTGGTCTCGCTGACGACCACGCCGATGATGTGCGCGAGGCTGCTCAGGCACGAGCCGCAGGAGAAGCACGGACGACTGTATCGAGCGAGCGAGAGCGTGTTCTCGGGCCTCTTGCGCGCGTACCAGCGGAGCCTCCAAGTGGTGCTCCGCCATCCTGCGATCACCCTCGGCGTGCTGCTCGTCACCGTCGCCGCCAACGTCTACGTCTTCGGGGTGGTGCGGAAAGGCTTCTTCCCGCAGCAGGACAACGGACGTCTCACCGGCAGCATCCAGGGCGAGCAGGACACCTCGTTCCAGGCGATGCAGGCCCGGCTGGGCGCCTTCGTCGAGATCGTCAAGTCCGACCCCGCGGTCGCGACCGTGATGGCGTTCACGGGCGGGGGCGGTCCGGGAGGCACCACGAACACCGGCAGGATGTTCGTATCCCTGACGCCGCTCGAGGAGCGCAAGCTGAGCGCGGACCAGGTGATCGCCCGGCTGCGCCCGAAGCTGGCTCGCGTCGCAGGCGCCTCGCTCTACCTTCAGGCCGCCCAGGATCTCCGCATCGGCGGCGTCCAGAGCAACGCGCAATACCAGTACTTCATCCAGACCGACAATCTTCAGGATCTCCAGACGTGGGGACCCATCCTGCTGCGGGAGATGCGCAAGCGGCCGGAGCTCACCGACGTCAGCTCCAACCAGCAGGACGGCGGTCTGCAGGCTTCCATCGTGTACGACCGGGCAACGGCGGCGAGGTTGGGTCTCACCCCGCAAATGATCGACGACACCCTCTACGACGCGTTCGGCCAGCGGCAAGTCTCGACCATCTTCACGCAACTGAACCAGTACCACGTCGTCATGGAAGTGGAGCCGAGGTTCTGGCAGAGCCCGGCTGGACTCGACGCCATCTACCTCCACCAACCCGGGGGCGGACAGGTCCCGCTCAGCGCCGTCGCGCACTTCGGCCCTGCCACGGCGCCGCTCGCCGTCAACCACCAGGGCCTGCTCCCCTCGGTGATGGTCTCCTTCAACCTGGCGCCCGGGGTGGCCCTCAGCCAGGCGACGGCCGCGATCGACGAGGTCCAGCGCAGGATCGGCATGCCGCCGACGATTCACGGCAGCGTCGCCGGGACGCTGCAGGCGTTCCAGTCGTCGCTGGCGACCGAGCCGCTGCTGATCGCCTTCGCGCTCGCCGCCGTCTACATCGTGCTGGGACTTCTCTATGAAAGCTACCTCCACCCGATCACGATCCTCTCGACGCTGCCGTCCGCCGGGCTGGGCGCCGTCCTCGCCCTGCTCATCTGCGGCATGGATCTCAGCGTGATCGCGCTCGTCGGCGTCATCCTGCTCATCGGCATCGTGAAAAAGAACGCGATCATGATGATCGACTTCGCGCTCGCGGCCGAGCGGACCGAGGGCATGAGCGCCCTGGAGTCCATCGAGCAAGCGTGCATTTTGCGCTTCCGCCCGATTTTGATGACGACGGCGGCGGCCCTGCTCGGCGCGCTGCCGCTCGCGCTGGGCACCGGGATCGGCTCGGAGCTGAGGAGGCCGTTGGGCGTCACCATCATCGGCGGCCTGGTCGTCAGCCAGCTCCTGACGCTCTACACCACGCCCGTCGTCTATCTCTCCCTCGACCGCCTCCGCCTGCGGTTCGAGCAGTGGCGCCACCGGCGCGCAGGGGCCGCATTCCCGAAGCCGATGCCATGAGCACCCTGCGCAGGACATCCGTCGCCGCCGTCGTCGCGCTCGTCGCCGGCTGCAATCTCGCGCCGAAGTACGCGCGACCCTCGGCGGATCCGTCCGGGGCTTCCACACCGGCGGGCTGGCGGGAGCTCACGCCCGCGGACTTCCGGAGCACCGACGGGTGGAAGATGGCGCAGCCGCGGGACGATCTCATTCGCGGAAGCTGGTGGGAGATGTTCGACGACCCCTTCTTGAACGAGCTCGAGCAACAGGTCGACGTCTCCAACCAGAGCCTCGCACTCGCGGCTGCCAATTACCGCGTCGCGCGGGCCCTGGTCGGGGAGGCGCGCGCGCAGCTGTTCCCGACCGTGACGACCTCGCCGTCCGTGACGCAGTCGAAGTTCGGGTCCGGGACGAACTCGACGTCCGGGACGACCTCGACGTCCCCTACACGCTCGTCGTCGTCCGCGACCACGCAGTTCCAGCTGCCGTTCGACGCTACCTGGGAGGCGGATCTCTGGGGTCGCATCCGGAACTCGGTGAACGCGAGCACGGACGAGGCCCAGGCGACGGCGGCAGATCTCGAAACCACGCGTCTGTTGATCCATTCCGAGGTCGCCGTCGACTATTTCCAGCTGCGAGGGCAGGACGCGCAGAAAGAGATCCTGGACAGCAACGTTGTCGCTTTCCGAAAGGCGCTGGATCTCACCAAGATCCGCCACGAAGGAGGCATCGCGTCGGACGAGGACGTCGCCCAGGCCGAGACGCAGCTGAACACGACCATCGCCCAGGACACGGATCTAGGGGTCCTCCGCGCGCAGCTCGAGCACGCCATCGCGGCACTGATCGGCAAGCCCGCCTCGAGCTTCTCGATCCCCATGGCGCCGCTCCGGCCGAACCCTCCGGCGGTCCCGCTGGGGCTTCCCTCGCAGCTCCTCGAGCGGCGGCCGGACATCGCCGCCGCTGAGCGGCGCGT
>Ga0137403_10004114_pt1 | contig 17208 bp, 14 predicted proteins | sample CZOMad2_1_16fung_FD_122057 | JGI IMG/M metagenome (GOLD analysis project Ga0137403, IMG submission 122057) | Vadose zone soil fungal communities from Angelo Coast Range Reserve, California, USA - CZOMad2_1_16fungal (Hybrid Assembly) | ecosystem: Environmental > Terrestrial > Soil > Vadose zone...
AATTGCAGGAAACACCAGCGGGCTGCACCACCACAATATCCTGGTCGGCGGTGGCCTCGTCCTGCGGTTCTAAATAAGCCGCTCTGCATCAGGGGGGATCACTTTACGCCGGCCTCATAGTTTTTCCTTTTGACGGCCGGCAACTGTCTGATAGTCATAGATGCAAATTCGCGTGCAGCCATGGAAAGGACATAGGATGAAACGCGCTTCAGTTTTGCTTGTGGTGTGGTGTGCCTCGACGTACGCGCTGGCACAAAAGGCAGAGGTAGCGGTGGTGGTGGGCGAAACGTTTACGTCGAATGCCACGCAGGCATTCCGGCCGATCCTGATTCCCGGCGACGTCTCAACCATCAACAGCAGTCACCATATTTTTGTGCAGGGCGCTTTCGCTCTGCGCTGGATTGACGCCAAGGTGGCATCGTTGTATCTGGAAATTCCGGTAGCGGGCATATCGTCCCAAGAGATCACAGTGGGCACCCCAAGCACAACTCTTGACCACCTTACGACAATCTTTGTTACACCCGGAGTCAGGTTGAAGCTGTTGCCCATCTCACCCATTTCGCCATGGGTGAGCGCGGGCTTTGGTTTGGCACATTATTCCTCAGAAGACGCCGGCGTGACGAACAAGGGGGCACTGCAGTATGGAGGCGGAGTGGATTTCAAGACGCGCTTGCCAGCTTTAGCGCTTCGCGCCGAAGTGCGCGACTTTCTTACCGGCGACCCTAAATTCGCATTGGTACCTCCTCGCACTGGAAATGGCGGCTTGCACCGTCACAATATCCTGGTGGGAGGCGGATTCGTATTGCGCTTCTAGTGCCTGGCCCCGCGAAGCGAAAACACTATTCCAGCAGGAATTTACTTGAGCGGTTCAGGAATAACTAAAGGATCCAGGAAAGCAGCAAAAATTTTTCCTGATCTGTATTTGATTTCAGAACGGCCAACTTATAAGGAGCTCTCATGAAACGTTTTGTTCTCCTGCTGGCAATCGCGTGCGTTTCGACCGCGGCGTCGGCGCAAAAGGTGGATGCGGCGCTGGTTTTGGGCGGAACGTTCACCTCGGACATCAAGCAGACATTTACGCCAACCGTGGGGCCCAGCGTCGTCGAGACACTCAAGTTCGAAAACCATTTCTTTCTGGAAGGAGCCGCCAGCGTGCGTTTGTTGAACGCTCACCTGGCTTCGCTACATGTGGAACTTCCAGTGGCAGGGATCCCGTCGCAATCGACGCCAAAAGTGTTCGGAGGCGTGCCGTTCCACCTCTCCGCTCTGTTCATTACGCCGGGTTTGCGCCTGAAGGTCCTGCCCGCTTCGCCGATCTCGCCGTGGGTGAGCGTTGGCGGGGGCTGGGCGCACTACTCCTCGGATAACAATGTGACGGTCAACAAAGGTGCGGTGCAATACGTTGGCGGGTTGGACTTTAAAACCGGGCTGCCGCTGCTGGGGTTCCGCGCCGAGGTGCGCGACTTTGTCACCAGCGATCCTTCCGCGCTCATCGTTGGCCCAAGCACAACTCCGATGAAGGGACTCCACCATCACAGCGTGCTTGTGGGCGGTGGAATCGTGCTGCGGTTCTAGAGGGCGAGATTTTGCGATGCCAATGAAGAAGCCTCCCAATGGGAGGCTTCTTTGTCTTTTGAAAACTCGCCTAACAAAAAAATCGCACCGTTTCAGGACGCTTTGCTAACGGACGCTTTGACGACCTTGCCGGACTTCAGGCAGGTGGTGCAGACGCGGACGCGCTTGTTAGCGCCATTCACGCGGGCGCGCACCGGACGCAGGTTCACGTTCCAGCGGCGGCGGCTCACGTTGTGAGCGTGGCTGATCTTATTTCCAAATTGCGGGCCTTTGCCGCAGATGTCGCAAACTTGTGCCATTGCTTTGACTCCCAGATATCTTGACGCAGAAGGGGTTTGAGGCTTCAGGTCGTGTGTGGTTAAAGGTAAATTTTACAGGAAGATAGCAGGGTTGGCAAATGGCTTTTGTCGCTTCGCTGGCGCTGCGCTCCGGCCTGCGGCAACGAGGAATTGCTCTTGCGACAGTCTGTGCGGCCCGACTTCGCAGCCCCTTGCTCGCCGGGCTCGCTATGGGCTAAACGCTAAGTCATGCCCTGACGCTTGTCTCGTTTCCAGGGATAAATGACCGCGAAGGCTTGAGTTTTACGTTGGCGTGAGCGCCCAGAAGATGGGCGTAGTACAGCAGCTTGGAGACACTCAGCAGAGAAAGTTTGCCTCTAAGGAGTTCGCTGACCCTGGGTTGCGGGATGTCAAAGAGTTTTTCGAGCTGACGCGGAGTGAATTTCTTCTTCTTGATGAGCTTGAGGATGTCCTGATGCAGATCGGCCTTCAACTTGAGTTCTAAACGGTCCTGGTCGCTCATATTCAACTCATCAAGAACGCTTCCCTTCGTCCTGTGAGCGACGAGTCTGGCGTCTTTCTTTTGCACGCTTCTGTTCATTGAGCCGTTTGAGCCTTTCTTTGGCAACTTCTATGTCCTTCCGTTCGGTTTGCGCCGTCCGCTTTTCGAAGCAGTGCAAGATGTAGAGGACATTTGCGATCTTCTTCAAGTAAAACACACTTTGTTTTGTTTCCTACGGATTTAAGGTTTGGCAACTCTTGTCTAAGTAAGTCGAAGATTTCTCGAATTGAGAAATGAACTCGATAGCACTATGATAGTGATATGCCAAACCGGGCACGCAAATCACTACGACTGCCAAGAACGCGCAAAGCGAAGAAAACATTCACGCTTTCACGTGAGTCTGTGGCTTTTCTTGAAACAGAAAAGCAGAAGCGCGGCCGTGAATCAACGTCTTTAGTACTTGAAGAATTGATTCAGGAGTACCGAGAGAAAGGCAATACTAAAAAGCTCGATGTGGCGATTACGAGTTACTACGATTCTCTTACAGACGAAGAGAGAGGCGAAAATAATCGTTGGGGCGAGTTTGCAGAGAGCCAATTCCCTTCGGATTGACAGTTAACAGCCCATAGCAATCCTAGCCTTATCCGCGATCTGACAAATTCTTGTGTGGCTTAAAGTGCGAAGCGCGGCCCGAGGCTCTTGAAGGCTCGTCTTTCTCACAACTGTGATGTCCTCGGTCCGAATGCAAGAGGGTTCAGCCAGCCCCGTTTCACCGGGTGGCAGGTAGATGTGCGTTGGCACATCCTTGATCGTAGTGGTCAACGGAGCGACCAGGACTGTATCTGCTCTTGGGTGTCTGTTCCGTTCGTTTAGCGAGACGATGACGACCGGTCTCCTGCCTTTATCTGGCGGATCAGTGGGAAGTTGCACGAACCAGATCTCGCCGCGCAAGGGGTTGCGTTGTTGCTGTCGGTTGTGCTCCGTCACCAAATTCTCCTTACGGCTGAGCGGTTAAGTTGTAATATGCTCTGCCATTCCGCTTGCGCCTTTTTTCTGACTTAAGCATTTCAGGGGCAGCGCCTAACATCAACGCGCTGATTTACCGGTTTTGCATTTTTCTGTGGAAAAGCAGGGCAAACTCGGGGCGCTCCCCAAAATTTCTGGTACCACAAAAATGCTATTCCCGGGTTGGGGCTGGCTGACGGACATAGACAAAATACTGCAGGATATCTGGTGTTCGCCGTGATCTCGCGTTATCGAACATCGGAAAACTACCGAACCCCGCGACTTCACCCAGAAGGCGGCGGTGCCACACGGGCCTCGGGGGCTCAGCTTCTCACTCCATCATCACCACAACCTTCCCAAACGTCTCATTTGATTCCAGGCGTTGGTGGGCCTGGCTGATTTTTGAAATCGGGAAAACGCTATCGATGTTGGGGCGGAGAATGCCACGAGCGAGAAGCGGCACGACCTCGGCAGCGAAGAGGCGCGTAGCGGCGATCTTTTCTTCCAGCGAGCGGGCGCGGAGAACCGTTCCGCGAATCTGGAGGCGTTTGCTCATGACGTATCGGGCGTCCAGTTCGTAGGTGCCTCCGGCGACAGTGCCGACGAGGATCATGCGGCCTTGGTGAGCCATGGCTTTCTGGCTGGCTTTGACGTAAGGGCCACCCACGAGATCGAGCAGCACGTTGATGCCTTTGCCTTCTGTCCATTTTTCTGCCGCGATGGGGAGGTCATCAAAGTTGTGGCGCAGGACGAGTCCAGCTTCGAGGCCCAGGGGTTTCGATTGTTCGATTTTGTCGACCGTGCGCGAGGTTCCGTACGGGATCGCCTGGATCGCGCGAACAAGCTGCACGGCTGCCAAGCCAACGCCGCTGCCAACGGCATGGATTAGCACGGTTTCGCCGGGGCGCAGATCGGCCTGAGTCCAGAGAGCGTCATGCGCGGTGATAAAGACTTCAGGGACGGCGCCAGCCTGCGCCCAGTCAAGATTGGCAGGAATTTCCGCCAGCAGATGCTCATTGGTGACGACGTATTCGGCATGGGCCCCGCCGGCAATCAGGCCGAAGACGCGCTGGCCAGGCTTCCATCGACGAACAGAGGAGCCAACTTCCGCGACTTCGCCGGCAAATTCCATGCCGGGAATCTCAGCGGGGAAGCCGGGTGGAGGCGGATATTTCCCCTGGCGCTGAAGCAGGTCAGCGCGGTTGAGCGAAGACGCGCGGACGCGGACAAGCACCTGTTCGTCATTGAGAAGGGGTTTGCCCACGGTGCGGATTTCCAGTACTTCGGGTCCGCCATAGGTGGAGATCCAGACTGCCTGCATGGTGTTTTTCATGGAACGGGAAAACGCGCAAAACGATTATAAGTCGCGAACGATTAAAGCAGTGACGGCACTGTGATTCGAGTCACATCAGGTGCGGTGGCGGCTGCCCTATGATTTGCTGATCGCTTAAATTTGCCGATCTGGGAGCGCTCCGCTATATTTTTAGACAGCATGTACGAGGACTTTCAAGCCACCGACCGCTGGACCGGAGAGAACCTCCACTGTACGTATCAGGCCCTGATCGTCGCGATTGCGACGCGGCACGCCGATGCGGTTGACATAAAGTTTCTTGCCAGCGGGCGTCCCGTATGGATTGCGTTGCCGCATCCAACATGGGTGGAGTACAACGCGCGCACCGGCCGGGTAATAACCGATCCGCTGGCCATACAGACAGCCGGGCATTTTTTGAAGACGGCGATTGAATCCGGCACGTATGAGCACGGACGGGAGATGTACACGCTGACGGTGGATGAGTCGCTCGGACATTTGAATGCAGTCCTGAAGGAAGTTGGCGCGCCCCAGGACGCGCTTATTAAGACGGCGTAGCCGGTTACCGCACGCCACAACCAGCTGCTTGCGACCAGCCCTCTGGCGCCAACAGAAACAGGAGACTTTTCCGCCATGTCAACTTTGCCAGCCATTGATACAGCCTCAGCCCTGGAAACACTTCTCAATAGCAATAAGGTTCATCGCAATCTCCATTCGGGCGTGCTTGTGGAGCAAGCGATACGTCGCGGCGAAGGGTTATTGGCAGACAATGGAGCGCTCGTCGCATACACCGGCAAATACACCGGCCGGTCTCCTAAAGACAAGTTCACAGTAAAAGATCCCGTCACCGCCGAACTGGTCAACTGGGGAGATGTGAACCAGTCTTTTGATCCGGAGAAATTTGACGCGCTGTTTGATCGTGTTGTGGCGTCACTCCGCGGCAAAGAACTGTTTGTGCAGGACCTGTACGCCGGAGCGGATTCCAAGTACCGGCTTCCCATCCGCGTTATCAACGAATATGCCTGGCACAATCTGTTTGTCCGCGCGCTGTTTGTGCGTCCCACGGAAGAAGAGCTGAAGACACATCGCGCTGAATTTACGATTGTCTCTGCGCCGGAATTCGTGGCCGATCCGCAGCGCGACGGCACCCGCTCAGAAGCGTTCATCGTGGTGAACTTTACCCGCAAGATCATTCTGATTGGCGGCACAAAGTATGCCGGCGAAATGAAGAAGTCCATCTTTGGCGTGATGAACTTCCTGCTGCCGCAGAACAACGTTTTCCCGATGCATTGCTCCGCGAACGTGGGCAAGAACGGCCAGACTGCGCTGTTCTTTGGACTTTCTGGTACGGGCAAGACCACGCTTTCCGCCGACCCAGAGCGTTTGCTGATTGGCGACGACGAACACGGCTGGAGCGCGACCGGCATCTTCAACTTTGAAGGCGGATGCTATGCCAAGTGCATCAAGCTATCCAAAGAAAATGAACCGCAAATCTGGAACGCCATACGCTTTGGCTCGGTGCTGGAAAACGTAACGCTGGATCAGGTAACGCACGTCCCTGATTACAACGATGACAGCCGGACAGAGAATACGCGTTGCGCCTATCCGGTGGACTACATTGATGGCGCTGTGATCCCAGGCATTGGCGGGCATCCGAAGAACGTGATCTTTCTTACGGCGGATGCGTTTGGCGTGCTGCCGCCTATCTCCAAGCTGAACAAGGACCAGGCGATGTATCACTTCCTCTCCGGCTATACGGCGAAAGTCGCGGGAACGGAAGCAGGCGTGAAAGAGCCGCAGCCGAATTTTTCCACCTGTTTTGGCTCGCCCTTCCTGCCGCTGCGGCCCAAGGTTTACGCGGAAATGCTGGGACGCAGAATGCAGGAACACGGATCACAATGCTGGCTGGTGAATACCGGCTGGTTTGGCGGGGCGTACGGAGTGGGATCGCGCATGAAGCTGCCTTACACGCGTGCGATGGTCAATGCCGCGATTGAAGGCGCTTTAGACAAAGTAGAGTTTGAACAAGATCCGGCTTTCGGGCTGACGATACCAAAGTCAGTGCCTGGCGTTCCGGCAGAGTTCTTGCGGCCACGCGACGCATGGAAGGATAAAGCCGCGTACGACAAAACCGCAGCCGATCTGGCAGCGCGCTTTGCCAAAAACTTTGAGAGGTTCGACGTACCGGCGAATGTCCGCGCGGCCGGTCCGGGATTGAAAAAGTAATAGCAAGACGGCAACTGAATTCGAAGCAGAAAAGAGACGTGCTGGAAAGCACGTCTCTTTAATTTGAAAAGGATTTTGCAACAGTTTTAGGATGTCAGCCCGGACATCGCTCAGGCAGTCATGAGTCAGGCGGCTTTGTCGCGGCCCAGGCTTTCGGTTACCGCAGCATTGATACGCTCGATGAAGGAAACGGGCTGTTCGTCAGAAGAAGGCGCCAGTCGTTTACGCAGCAACTGAAGAAACCTGGTGACGCGATGCAGGCGTTGTGAATCTATTCCGTCCTGAGCGCGGCGGGGATCAACCTCAGAGGCGGTTTCAATGTACTGCCAGAGTAAAAGCCGCATGTCATCGACCGCGCTTTTCAGTTCGCTAAGCATGTCTACATTGAGTTCGGCGGCGGGGACTGCCGGCTTGTCATTGGCATTTGGAGCCTGCATGGCGAGCCAGTACAAATCTTCGTGAACGGCCGTGAGTGCAGTCGTAAGTTCCTTAAGATGGGATACAAGTTCGGTAGAATCGGTATGTGAGCGGCTTTCCGTCATTTCGGGGGACCCCTTTACTTCTGTAGTACGAGTATTAGTGTCTAGGATGCGCCCATCGTTGCAAGAATGCTGGTTACTCAAGGCCATGCCCCAGAGCTAAAGCCTGTATTTTCAGCAACTCTGGATTTTTGGGCCAATGGAGCTTGAGGCTTGCTATGCCACTTATATGCAATTGTTTTCAATAGCATAGGGATGTTTGCATCTGGAACGATGCGATTTGGTGGCCAGATTCGTACAGAAGAATAGTCCCAAACCGCAGAATGCGGTTGAACCATTGATATAAACCTTAGCTAGATATGTCACGCGCTGAAGCATCAGGAGGAAAACAGCAGCATGTATTCGCGGCACATTTCAGTGCAATATCAGTTGAATGGGAAGCTGGCGAAGTGTCCCATGAAGTGGCTGGACAATTTCTCCATGCGCAGCTTTACCAACGATTCCATCTTTGACGACACGCTTCCGGTGGCCGACGGAGAGATGAGGATCGGGACAAGGGTGCCGCTGGAAAAATTGAAAGTGGCGATGGAAGATTGGTTCCACCGGAAAACCTATCTGGAGAAAGAACAGGAACTGGTGATCGAAGAAAAATCCTGATTCACGACAGAAACCAAAACCTCACCACTGATGACACGGATTGTCGCTGATAGGCAAAGATCAATTACTGTTCTTAGTGTTTTCGACGACGGCTTCTTTATCGGCTGTGACTTTGAACACGATGAGCACTTTGTCATCATCGTTCATGCTGGCGGTGGAATAGGCAGATACCTCAGCCAGCACCGCATCCAGGATTCCTTGGGAGCTGCGCTCGCGATTGCGGCGAACGCAATCAGCCAGGCGTTTGGGACCGTACTCATGCTTCTGCTCGTCAGAGATATGCAGGATTCCGTCTGTCGAGCAGACGAGGACATCACCTTTCTCCAGCTTGACTGATCCGCGGGTGTAATCCACCTGCGGAAAAAGGCCGATGACCGTGCCGCCCTCTTCCAGCAATTTGATTTCGCCCGTCTTGCCGCGGACCAGGATGGGAGGGATGTGTCCGGCGTTCACGTATTGCAAAACGTTTTTTCTGGTATCCACCAGGCCCAGAAAAACGCTGAGGTGCTTACCTGCTTTGGTGTAGGTATAAAGCATTTCATTGAGCGAGAAGGCAAGTACCTCAAGCGAGTGTAGATGCATGACTAAGGCGCGCAAAGTGGCCTGGAGATTGGCCATGATCAAGGCTGAAGAAACGCCGTGGCCTTGGACCTCGGCGCTTACCAGAAGCAGGGACTGCGGACCCAGGTTGATGAAGTCGTAATAGTCGGCGGCAACGTCGAAACAGAAATCGCTGAGCACGGCGATGTCATAGCCGGGAACCACTGGCGGACCTTCTGGCAACAAGCGGTGCTGGATGCTGCGGGCCAGAGAGAGTTCGCGCTCCATGCGCTGCTTCTCCATGGTGTCACGATGCATCTGGGCATTTTCCAGCGCCATGGCCATGTGTCCGGAGAGCTTGTTGAGGAAGCCCACATCATCGGCGGAGAACTTACCACTTTGGGCATTGAGCAGTTGCAGCACGCCAACAATTTCACCGGAATGGTGTTTGATGGGCAGGCTCAGCAGCGATTTGGTCCGGTAATTCAGGCGTTGGTCAAAGCCGGGATCGAAAGCCTCAAGTCGGTAAGCGTCGTCTGTATTCACGAGTTCGCCGGACACGGCCACCTGACCGGCAATGCCCTTGCCAAAGGGTATGCGTATTTCCTGGTGGTCGAGCCCGGAGGCGGCGATTGACCATAATTCTTTGCGTTTGTTATCGGCCAGAAAGACGGTGCCGCGCTCGGCTTTTACTTCAGTGCGCGCGATCTTCAGGATCAGCTCCAGCAGTTCCGGGAGGTCCAGCGTGGAGTTGAGCATCCGCGTGGCTTCAAAAAGCAGGGAAAGCTGGTTGATGCGCTTGTCTTTTTCCTGCGTGGCCAGAACGTTATTGAGCTTGGCGGCACTCATCTCCGAGTAAAGGCGCCACCACACCAACAAATCTTCAGTGACTTCAGAGGTGGTGTAAATAGCCAGCACGCCGGCGAGCTGGCCTGCGGCCAAAAGAGGATATCCGGATATGTGCGTCAAGCCGGTCTGGCGGGAGAATTCCAGGTCATCACCGCCGAAGGTGGAGAGCACGATATTTTCAATCGTGGTCTTGTTATGGGCGATCTTGCCCACTGCACCGGCGCCGGCTGCGGCATAGTCGAGCCGATGCATGGCACTCATACCCTGGGCATGGGTGAGATAGCAGGAGCCGGAGGATGCGTCCCACAGCCAGAGTTCGGCGCGGGCGGCGTCAAAGTCACTGACCAGCATTTCCAGAACGCGGGCAGTCAGGTCTTCTCCGGCGCGGCTGAGCGCTGCCACAGCGCTGGCAAACGCGTTTACGTAGTTCTTGCCCTGCGTTTTTGTCTTTATCACGCTACTGACGCCCATGAAGACCCGTTTCCGGGGTGGAAGCCGGAAATGGGTGAAATACCTGTCCCAAGTTTACCGGGATTCCTGAAGACTTCGCGGAAAGAGTGTGTCTAGTTTATGAAGGAGGTACCCGGAATGTAAAGAAAAAGCAGCGGCTTCGCCGCACCACGGTACTGGTTCAGAAATAACTTGCTTGCGTTTGCCTCGCGGGGATGATAAAAAGCGCACCATCCGCCCTTTCGCACTGAATACAGACAGATGTGTGCCGCATAGGGGCGAGGAGCCAACAGTCAATGAAAATTATTCAGCAAGTCGCATGCGCGCTGTTCGTACTCATCCTGGCAGCTTCCGGGTTTTCCCAGACAGCCGTTACCGCTGACCTGCGCGGGACTGTGAAAGATCCCAATGGGGCTGTCATCCAGAATGCAACCATCACGGTCCGCGACGAAGCCAGAAATTTTGAACGTTCAGCCCAGAGCAATGGGAGCGGGTATTACACACTGCTCTCGCTGCCACCCGGCAATTACACGCTGACGGTGGAAGCCAAAGGCTTTGCCAGGCACGTGGCCAGAAATGTGGGTCTCACGGTAGGCCAGGCGGCGGATTATCCGGTGACCTTGCAGTTGCCGACAGCGGAAACCGAAGTCACGGTAACAGGCGAACCGCTTCTGGTGGAGACCGCGAAGACCTCGACCAGCACGACGATAGGCCAGCAGCGCATCGACAACCTGCCGATCAATGGCCGTAATTACGTGAATTTCTCTTTGACCAATTCCCAGGTACAGCGCGATGTGGCGCCGAGCATTGGCGCGGCCCCCACGTCCGGACTGAACTTTGGCGGCCAGCGCGCGCGTTCCAACGCGGTGAACGTGGATGGCATGGACGCGGTGGACAACTCGGTCAACGGAATTCGTTCGACGCTATCGCAAGAGGGCGTGCAGGAATTCCAGATCATTACCAACGGCTATGAAGCGGAATATGGACGCGCTTCCGGCGGCGTGGTGAACATTATTACCAAGTCCGGAACCAATGATTTTCACGGCAGCGCATTTGGATATCTGCGCAACCGCAAATTCCAGGCACAGAACCCGTTCACCAATACGCCTGATCCGGCATACACGCGCGTGCAGGCAGGACTGGCATTTGGCGGCAAGTTAAAGAAAGACAGCACGTTCTATTTTTTCTCATTTGAGACCACGCGGCGGCAGGAGACTGGTTTCTCCACCATCGGCGCAAACAATTTTGGGTTGGTTCCGCTGACCAACGCCGCAAGCTTTGGCCTTCCCGCGGGATCGCTGGTTACTCCAGCACAGGCCACTTTCCTGGCTGGGGCTCCGCCTTCGGGAAACCCATTATTCCCCGTGTTTGCCGGCTACGCGCAGCTTGCTGCCGGCGGATCGGGCGTGGCATTGCTGGGAACCCCGGGAGCGCTTACCGCGCTGGGTTTCTTTCCTACTTCAGGATCGCCTCTGCCCGCATCATTTCATAACCTGCTGAGCCAGGTCGGCAACTATCCCGTTTCTGAAGCCACGGATGTTTATTCTTTGCGGCTGGACCACAAGTTCAGCGGCAGCAACTCTGTGATGATACGCGGCGCACTCAGCCCGAGCGATGTAACCGGCATCCAGGTAAACGCACAGAACCAGGACTTCGGCCAGAACGCTTTTTCCCGTACTTCCACGCAGAACTATCACGATGGCAGCATCGGCGTGCAGGACACATGGATCCTGGGCAGCAACAAGATCAACGAAGCCCGCTACCAATATTCACGGCGCGGATTGCTTTATAACTTCTCCCGTGGTCCCGGCGGCGGCGATGTGGCGGTCAACATCCCGGGCGTAGCATTCTTCGGACGCGAACCATTTTCCTTTGTCAATCGCGTGGAACAGCGGCACCAGATCAGCGACAATTTTTCACTCATCAAGGGACGCCACAGCTTCAAGTTCGGCGCGGACATCAATCACCTGCCGGTCACCGCGGACTTCACGGTGAATTTCGGCGGTATTTATAACTTTGGCGAACTGGGCGCTTCGTCGCTTGCTACGGCCTTCGGGGTGATCAATGCCCCGAGCTTCTCGGCGGTCCAGGCGTATGGACTGGGCATTCCGCAGGTATTCATCCAGGGCGTGGGGAACCCGCATGATTCGTTCAGCATGAACACTCTGGGCTTCTTCGCGCAGGATTCATGGCGCGTTCGCAATAACCTGACGTTCAACTACGGCGTACGCTATGACTACGAATTGTCACCGGTCTTCCCGGCAGTGAACGCGCTCTCGCAAGCGGCACAGGACGCGTTGAACATCACGCAGGGCATTCCCCGCGATAACAACAACATTGCGCCGCGCGTCGGACTGGCATGGGACCCCAAGGGTGATGGCAAAACGGTAATTCGCAGCTCTTACGGAATGTTCTACGACCATCCGCTGCTTGCGCTGGCCTTTGACTCCGACGTGGCTGATGGCAGCCAGGCTCCGCAGTTCATTCTGTTTGGCGGAAGCCCTTGCAACGCCGGTTCAAGTCCCTCGCCGATCAACCTGAACGCGACCAATACGTTCCAGGGCAGCCTGGGCAATGCGAATTGCACCCCTGCGGGCTTTGCCACTGGATTGAATTACCAGTCGGCACAGCAGCGCTTTAACGCGACTCCGAATGCGCCTTCACTGTTCACCAATCAGGCATATCTGGGCGCGGGCGTGCCGCTGATTTCTCAACCCTTCGGCTTCCCCACGGGAAAGAATTTCCAATATGGCTACGCCGAGCAGGCTGGGCTCTCGATTGAGCACGATATGGGGCATGAGTTAGCAGTCAGCGCGACCTATAACTTTACCGGCGGACACCACATCAACCGGCCGATCAACGTAAATCCGGCAAATCCCAAGGCACTGATTGAGAACTGGGAGCGGGCGAACGCCGCAGGACAAAACTTTTCGACACCTCTTTCCGTAGCCACATGCGGCGTGGGGCCGGCAGGCGCGTTTGTGCCGGCGGCGCTGATGAGCTTTTTCCGCCCGTCGGGAATCAACCCGTCGTTGACGGCGGCTTTTGCTCCCTGCCTGGGACTGGCCAATCTTGTGGCTGGCCAATATCGGCTGGGCGTGGGCGTGCCGGTACCGTTCAGCGATATGGTGGGTAACTTCTCCAACGGCAGCTCGGTCTACAACGGATTGACATTGAACCTGCGCAAACGCATGAAGAAGCACTACGAGTTCCTGGCGTCCTATACGTGGTCGCATGCGATTGACGATTCCACCGATCTGCAAACACTGCTTTCACCGCAGGATGACCTGCGCCCGGACCTGGAGCGCTCGAACTCCACGTTTGACCAGCGTCACCGCTTCGTTTTCAGCGGTGTGTACCAGAGCGGCAAGGTAGGGACCAGCTTCTGGGGCAAGTTCTTCAGTGACTTCACGGTGGCGCCGATTATCGAGTTCAGCTCGGGCCGGCCTTATAACATAGTGACTGCCACTGACCAGAACTTTAACTTCAGCACTTCCACTGACCGGCCCAACGCAGTGCCGGTGGGCACGGCGACGAATGCCTGCGGCTTCCCCAGCGTTCCTTCCAAGGCCTCGCCGACAGGAGCATTCCAGATTCCTTGCTTTGTGGATGCCAACCCGGCGGACGGCGTATTCACAGGCAATCTGGACGGCAACCTGGGCCGCAACGCCGGCATTCGCCCGATGACCATCTTCACGGACATGAGGATTGGCCGCACCGTTGCGTTTAACGAACGGGTAAAGCTGGAAGGACTGGTGGACATGTTCAACTTCATTAACCGCTTCAACGTCGCCGACGTGAATACGCAGTACACGCAGGCAGGTACTCCTACCGCGGCGTTCGATCCCAGGCAATTCCAGTTCGGCTTGCGCCTGACCTGGTAATTCGTCCAACGTAACCTCTGGCCCCGGTTGTTTCCGGGGCCTTTTCTTTGTGTTCGTGGGACAATGGCGGAAGCCCTTATCCCGGGCTGTCTTCGGGTCTGAAGCTGCCGTTCGGCGGCCAGATCCGTCCAAAAGGTATGATGAGGACAAGCCTGCGTTGAAATGGAGTTGCTGCGTGAAGCGTTTAAAGATGGTTTTTCTCGCCGCCGGATTGATGTTTTTGGTGGCGTGCGAGAGCAAGGACACCAAGAAATCGGCACAGCCGGTTACGCAGGCGCTGGCGCCAAGCGTTCTGAAGACAGCGGCAACCTCAACCTCCATGGCGGCGGCCCCGAAGCAAACGCCCGCGCCGGTGCAGACACCGCAACCTGAAAAAGCCGATCCGGTCCCGGGGATCATCGCCGAGGCAGAAAAAGCCTACGCGACAGGCCAGGAAGACTACAAAGCAGGCCATCTGGATGCCGCTAAACAAGACTTCAACCATGCCGTTGACATCCTGATGCAAGGCCCTGTGGACATAAAGTCAGATGACCGGCTGCAAGAGGAATTCGACAAGATCACCGAGGAAATCAACAAGTTGGAGATGGTCGCTTTCAAAGAAGGCGATGGTTTTGCCGAACAGCAGCCCGAGCCTGCCCCGATTGACGAAGCGAACCAAGTAACGTTTCCGGCAGACGCCAATGTGATCGCCAAAGCCGAAGCCGACCTGAAAAATACCCGTTCCGACCTGCCACTGATGATGAATGAATATGTGGCCGGCTACATCAACTACTTTTCCACACATGGGCGAGGCGTTTTTGAAGGCGCATGGACACGATCAGGGCGCTATCGTGAGATGATTTTCCGCATTTTCAAGGAAGAAGGCGTTCCGCAAGACCTGATCTACATGGCACAGGCGGAATCCGGATTCAAGCCACTGGCGCTTTCGCGCGCCCGGGCGCGCGGCATGTGGCAGTTCATGGCCAGCCGAGGCGTAGGTTATGGCCTGAGACGAAGCTGGTGGGTGGATGACCGTCAGGACCCGGAAAAGGCCACGCGCGCAGCAGCCAGGCATTTGCATGATCTCTACAACCAGTTTGGCGACTGGTATCTGGCCATGGCGGCGTATAACTCAGGGCCGGGCAATGTGCAGCAAGCCGTCCGCCGCACCGGCTATGCCGATTTCTGGGAGCTTTACAAGCGCAATGTGTTGCCGGCGGAAACCAAGAATTACGTTCCCATCATTCTGGCCATGACGATCATGTCCAAAAACCCGGCCCAGTATGGGCTGGATGCCGTGCAGCCTGACCCTGCGATGAAATATGACGTGGTGAAGGTTAACTATCCTGTGGACCTGCGACTGGTGGCTGAATGCGTGGACGTGCCAGTGGAACAGATGGTCGATCTAAACCCCAGCCTGCTGCGCCGCACGACGCCCAAGGACCAATCGTTTGACCTGCGCCTGCCTGAAGGGTCAAAAGAGAAGTACGAGACTGCTATAGCGACCATTCCGGTAGAGAAGCGCGTAGCGTGGCGATATTACAAAGTCCAGCCGGGCGATACGCTGGCCGGAATCGCGCGCAAATATCGCACAACTGAACGGGCCATTTCTCAGGCTAACAACTTGCAAGGAACCCAGCTCCCCAGCGAAGCCAAACTGGTGATTCCGGTAAATGGCGCCAGCGCGAACAGCAGGATCGTGTATTCCCGCTATGCATCGCACTACAAGGCGCATACCGGTGACACGGTATTAACCGTGGCAGAAGATTTCGGCGTACCTCCAGATCGGCTACGACGCTGGAACGGACTGAAAGGAAACGACTTACGTCATGGTCGCGTACTGGTAGTCTACAAGCCTTTGGCGCCCGGCGAGGCGGACAAAGCGCCGGTGAGAAGACACAAAAAGTCGGCGCAGGGAACGGCCAAATCCAGAGCTGATGCCACGCAAAAACAGAAAACATCGCTGAATGCCAAGAGCGAATAAGCCAATAATTTTTCTCTGGATTTAACATTTGACGTGCGAATGTTGACAAGCAATTCATCCGGCTTGATATAATCCGCGCCTGTTAATTTTTTTTGGATTTGCGCTTTCCGGCCCTAATTTTCTGGAGGAAACATGAGCTTTTACGATGAGACCCTCAAGGCAAGACATGAGGACGATATGGACGAAGAGTATGGCGAAACCGGCGGCTACGGTAGCAGCTCAACCGAAGAGGATTACGACGAGGAAGAAGAAGAATCCATCGGCGCCGAAAGTGGCGGTGGCGCTGAGGAGTCAAGGGGCGGAGAAGCCCCAGCTCCAGTAAGCGTTCCAGCTCCCGCACGCAAGAGCGGTGGCGGAGGCGGCGGCGGAAAAAAGAAACCTGCGGCGAAAAAGGCCGCGAAGAAAAAACCTGCGGCCAAGAAAAAGCCGGCAGCTAAAAAGAAGAGTGCCAGCAAAAAAGGCGGCGGCTCGCGCGGGAAGAAAGCCCCGAAAAAAGCGGCAAAGAAGAAATCCGCGGGCAAGAAAAAAGCAGCGAAGAAAAAAGGCCGTCGTCGTTAACAAGAGCTAAACATTTGATCAAAAGGGAAAGGCCGCGAGCTTATCGCGGCCTTTTCGTTGAGAGTTGCTGAGGCGGAACAGACGTTACGCGTAGATCCCGCGCAGCTTGATGGTGTGGGCCACCCGGCTGATGGCCAGCATGTAAGCCGCGATGCGATTGTTAACGCCATGCGTGTCTGAGAAGTGCACAACGTCCTCAAAGGCCTCACGCAGGATGAACTCCAGCTGTTCATTGACGGCGGATTCCTTCCAGAAATATCCCTGACGGTCCTGCACCCACTCAAAGTACGAGGCGGTAACGCCGCCGGCGTTGGCAAGAATGTCTGGAATGATGAACACTTTTTTGTCGGCAAGGATTTCATCCGCGGACGCCGTAGTGGGACCGTTTGCGCCTTCGCAGATAATTTTTGCCTTGATGCCCGCCGCGTTCTGGCTGGTGATGACGTTTTCCGTGGCCGCGGGGATCAGGATGTCACAGTCGGCCAGCAGGAGTTCCTTGGGATCAGAGGCTTCAGCGCCAGGGAAGCCGACAATCGTTTTATTGCGATCGCGATGCTGGAGCAGGTCGTCAATGTTGATGCCGTTCCGGTTGAACAAGCCGCCATCATATTCCGCAATGCCGATGATCTTGTAACCCGCATCCTGCATGAGCTTGGCGGCGTTGGAGCCTACATTGCCGAAACCCTGAATGATCACCCGGGTGGATTCGCGGCTCATTTCAAATTTCCTGAGCGCTTCATCGCAGACGATCATCACGCCACGACCCGTCGCCTCGCGGCGTCCACGAGACCCGCCAATATTGATAGGCTTTCCGGTAACGACGGCGGTCACCGTTTGCCGCATGTGCATGGAATAAGTGTCCATCATCCAGGCCATGGTTTGTTCGTTGGTGCCCATGTCGGGCGCGGGGACATCTTTTTCCGGGCCGAGAAA
>Ga0137403_10004115_pt1 | contig 17204 bp, 21 predicted proteins | sample CZOMad2_1_16fung_FD_122057 | JGI IMG/M metagenome (GOLD analysis project Ga0137403, IMG submission 122057) | Vadose zone soil fungal communities from Angelo Coast Range Reserve, California, USA - CZOMad2_1_16fungal (Hybrid Assembly) | ecosystem: Environmental > Terrestrial > Soil > Vadose zone...
TTTCTGTTGCGCCGCGGCGCCGATCAATTCCTCAAGACAGATGAAGAGGTCGACAAGCGGCTGCTCGATCTACGGTCGGAGGTCGAAGGGGACGCGCGGTACCCGGTGAACGGCGTCTACTGCTATGTCAACGTCTGGCAGCGAGCCTTCATCCGTCTCGCTCAGGCTGCGGCCGCCGTGCTCATGGACTTGCGAGGCTTTACTTCTGAAAACACGGGCTGCATATGGGAGCTTGCCTACCTCGTGAAGCATACTCCGCTACGGCGCATCCTCCTTCTCATTGATGACAACACCGACCAGTTGGCGCTCGAGCGGGAAGCGCGGGCGGCGTGGACGCATTTGCCTCGGGATTCGCCGAATACGAGCGACCAGGAACCGGAGCTCAAGTACCTGAGCTACGACCGCCAATCGGAGGCTGACGGGCACAAGCTTTTCAGGCTGCTGCTTATAGCGGCTGGAGAGTCGGCGGCGACATGAACAGGCGACCCTTGCGGAGGCCCGAAGCTTCGCCAGCCTCCAGGGAGATCCCCTCATCAGCCAGGCGCTCGTGCTCCGCGGCCATAAGGCAGCGTCTCGGGTGCGCTTCTTGGGGGAAAGCGCCGCGTCCTACTCCTTGGCAAGACGTGCCCTTAGCTCTTCTGCAGACAAACCACCCTTGCGCTTGTACTCCGACCGAGAGCGCTTGATGATCGCCTGGAAACGTGGATTCACACTCAGCAGGACAGACTCCAAGTCAGCCTTGCGGATCGGGATGAGGGCGGCGACGGGCCTCCCGCGTTTGGTAACGACCACAGGACCTTCCTCAATCGCTGCCGCGTAGTCCGCCAGCGGGCCGGTAGCATTGCCAAGCTCCACGGATTTCATAGCTCGATGACCTCTCCTGCGATTCGCAGGACGTTGTGCTCCTTAAACTCCGATGGCCAATACGACGACGACCTTATCCGGTTCGACGACGTCATAGAAGACCCGAATGGCTCCCAGCCTCAGCTCCCAGGGAGCGAGGGAATTCGGCCGCAGCCTCTTGCGGTGGCGAGTTGGCTCGGTCGGCGTGAAAGCCAGCGATTCTCCAACCCGGTTCAGGACCATAACTTGCTGACTCCGCGTGAGATATCGCATATGCCTTTCGGTGACGGGCGAGTAGTCGACGCGATACGCCACATCGCCGATGATAGCACCCGCCCACCTCAAGGGGATGCCAGGCGTTTGGCGCTGCTCGGGGTGAACCGAGGCGCGGGCGCGTGGCACCCGACCAGGTGCCTGCACGGAATCCGTGCTACACTGCTTGCGGGAGGACCGGCCATGAAGCGACTGAACGTAACCCTGGTCGTCGAGGAGGATCTCCTGCGCGAAGCCCGAGCCGTGGCGGCCCGGCGCCGGACCTCGGTCAACGAGATGGTGCGCGAGTTCCTGGCGAACGTGGTGAGCCAGGAGAGCCGGCGCCACGCCGCGTTGGAGCGGATTCAGCCGCTTTTGGACCGCCCCTCCGTACAACTCGGCGGCTTCCGTCCCACACGAGAAGAGTTGCATGAGCGCTGAGCTCACGGCCTTCGTGGATTCCAACGTGCTCGTCTATGCCGTCAGCGCCGACGAGCCGGAGAAGCAGAGGGTGGCACGCGAGATCGTGGCGCGCGGCTTCACCGAAGGGTGTTTCGCCATCAGCACCCAGGTGATGCTGGAGGTCTACGTCAACATCACCCGCAAGGCTAAGATCGGCCTCCCTCCCCGCGAGGCCTTCGACTATGTTCGCGCCTTCGCGGAATGGCCGGTCGTCGAGATGACGCCCGACCTGGTCCTGGCAGCGCTCGGGCTCGCGGAGCGCTCGCAGATCTCGCCCTGGGATGCCGCGATCCTCGAAACGGCGCGCCAGGCCGGCTGCACGACGGTGCTCTCGGAGGATCTCGCCGACGGCCAAGCCTACGGTGGGATTCGGGTCGAGAACCCCTTCTCGGCCCTCGGCAGCTGATCTTCCCACTGTCGGTGCGACGCTTCGTTGCACCGTGTAAACGGTTCGTCGTACAGGTACAACGAGTCATTGCAGCGTGACAACGAGACGTTGAACCTGTACGACGAGTCGTTGCAGCGTGTAAACGGGACGTTGTACCGGTACAACGAGGAGGCCCCATTGGCGGTCTACATCCTCAACAACATGACGATCCAGGATCGCGCGGAGTACGACACCTACCTCCGCGCCTTCCTGGGCGTCTTCCGCAAGTACCAGGGCGAGATCCTGGCCGCGGTCGACCGGCCCGAGCCGATCGAGGGCGAGTGGCCCTACGACCGTACGATCCTGCTCCGCTTCCCCAGCCGCGAGGAAGCCCTCCGCTGGTCCGAGTCGCCGGAGTATCAGGAGATCGCCCAGCATCGCTGGAATTCCACGCAGAGCAACGTCGTCATCCTCGACGAATTCGCGCCGCCCTCCGACAGCAGATTCTAGCCCATGATTTGATGGGACGCTGCTCCTTGACGGCGGCCCCTATGGTAGCGTGTTGACAGCCCGCCGTTGCGGGCTGCGTCAACGCGTAGGGAGAGCCCATGCGCATCTTCGTCTCGTCATCGTTCGAGGATCTGAGGGAGCACCGCGCCGCCGCCATCCGTGTGCTCCGACAGCTGGGGCACGAGGTGCTGGCCATGGAAGACATGATTGCCGGGTCTGCGGCACCGCTCGCCAAGGTGGTGGAGATGGTCGACCGTAGCGAGGCCTATGTCGGCATCTTTGCCTGGCGGTATGGCCACGTCCCCGTCCGGGCCGCTGCACCGCCCCCGCCGGCGAAGATCAACATTCCTGTGGTGGAAGGAGCGGTCGACGGCGAAACCTCGATCACGCATTATGAGTATCTGCGGGCGGTGCAGCGCAAGCTCCCCGTCATGGCCTTCCTGCTCGACGAGAACTATCCCTGGCCGCCGCAGTTGATCGACGGATTCGACACGACTCGTGCGCAGGCGCCTGCCAATGCCGACAAGATCCGCGCGCTTCGGCAGGTGCTCCAGCAGGAGCGGGTCGTGTCGTGGTTCACCACGCCGACCGACCTGGAAGCGCGGGTGAGCGCCGCCGTCACGATGGCCGGCCTCACGCGTCAGCTGGATCTGCAGCCGGCAACGGCACTCAAATCGGACATCGGTGTGGCCGGCGACAGCTCCGCAGAATCTGGAATCACGGAAGCCATCATCGCTGCCGGCGATCACCAGCACGCGCTCAAAATCGACCTGGCGACCCCCTGGTGGTCCACGCGCCTTTACCTGATCGCGACCCTGGCGCAGCGCCTCACCCAGGCGCGACGGATTCTCGTGGTCGACTCTACGCCGGACGCAGTTTCGACAGGTACCGGTGTGCCGGTGCGCCCTGCGTCGCAGCCGGCCCAGGAACGCTTCGTCGGGCAGCTTTCGACCCCCGCGATCCTCTCCACGATCGGTCCAAAGTTGCCGGCGCTCGGCATCTTCGAGCAGTGGCTGCAGGCGCGCCCGCTGGGATACAACGAGGTGCATGCCGAAATCCATGCCCTACTGGACGGCTGGCGCGCCGGGTTCGGCGATGCTCCGGGAACGCACGTTTACGAAGCCCTGGCCAAGGTCGATCTGACCGCCGAGCTCTTACGTCGCTGGTTTGGCGACGCCATGCTGCAGCAGCCCATGCACATCGCCGATCTGCAACGGGCTTCAGTCGTGGACCTGCTTCGCCTCCTCGACTACCCGAACGACTATGTGCCGGTGCTCACTCGTCACGCGCCGGCGACGGAAGGCCAGCCAGCTGTGGAACGCGTGGACGTGGTCGACAAGGGCGCGTTGAATGCGCGGCTCGCACGGAGCTACCTCGTCGAGCTGATGGATCGCGCGCGCATCGCTTGACGCAAAGGTGGGGACCGGTCCAACCCGGTCCCCACGCTCAGGCCGAAAGCCTACCCGCAGACGGTCGGAGTCACGCTGATGTCGCAAGCGATCCCGAGGGATGCCCCGCAGTGAAACGTGACGGTGTCGCAACTGTTCTGCTTGGTCTCGTTTCCACCGTATGGACACTGGCCGGTGCCGAAACCGCCGACGACCGCCTGCAGACCTTCGAGATTCCGAATCGTCTCCCGGCGGAGAGTGAGCCGGGTACCCAGCGTCTTCTTCATCCGTGCCTCCTGATCAGGGGACCGTTGAAGCCCTGGAGCGGGCAGCAACGTCGCACCTCGGGGGGAACCACCGGCAGCGCAGTGCAAGGCGTCCGCCAGGCGGCTCAGGAAGGATGGTGCCCGGTAAACTATGGGAAGCAGGATGTTTACTCGCGCAGAGAGAGGTTTCGATAGGGCCAAAGTGGCTCCACGATGGAGCCATGTCCCTCGGCGGGTGGCTACGGGACGGAGCCACCCCAGGGATCACGCCACCGCTAGGGCACGACAAATCCCCCTCCGCCGTAGTGTGTCGTCAGCCCGAACGACAACAATTGAGGGGCCCGGAGGACCAGGACGGGATCGGTCGTGCCGTTCTCGGACTGGCAGATCAAATTGCAGGTCTCGTCGGCCAGCGCCTGGGTGACATCTTGGTTCGTGTACTTCTCGAACCCCCGCGCCTGCCGCTCCGCGGCGCTGTCGACCCACTGGGGATCGGTGGATAAGCATCCCGTGCCATCACGTAGTAGGCGGTAACGGGATGGATCTCGAAGTACTCGCCGTGCTCGGTGTCCATGACCCAGCGGCCGTAGGCGGCGACGACGTCCCCGTCGCTCTGCGTCGGTAGATCGCCGACCTCGTCCTCGTACTCGACGTCGGGAGGCCCGGCCATACCGCCGCCGGGCAGGTTCTCGACGAAGCTCGCGATGAGGAAGGCGAGGAGGGCAAGAGCGAGGGCGAGAAGGCCGCCGATCGCCGGGCCGAAGATCGCCGACAGGACGAGAAAGGTGGCCATGAAGGCGGCGAGTGTCACCATGACGGTATCGAGGAGCCGAGCGACCCGGTTCCCGTCGATCTCGCAATGGAGGAACGGCGCCAGCAGGGTGTGGTTGAACCGGAACATCGGGTTGAGGCCGAAGCTCGTCCCCGGAAGCCAGTAGGCGTTCGGCATCCGTGGCGTGAAATTGGTGGCGTTGTCGGCCTTCCAGTCCTTGGTGTCGTCGAAATCCTGAGGGATCGCGTTCCAGGTCGGCGACGCGAACGGGATCTTCGCTGGATCTTTCCGGAAGAAATGCGGGAAGAACCCCGGCACCGAGTCCGTGAGGACCCGGTTGACGACGCCGATCAGGAAGTGATTGTACAAGTTGCTGCCGATCTCTTTCAGGGGTGGCTGCAGGCCTCCCAGCAAGCGGTCGAGAAAGCCGCGGACGGCGATTCGGTGCTCTCCGATCTGGTCGGCCGTCGTGGCCGGATCGTCGAGCAGATTGGGGTTGAAGCTCGTGGGAATCGTAACGCTGCCCCAGGTCGAGACCACCGGCGCACCGCCGTTGAGAAGGAAGGGCGGATCGTCGTAGAGCGCGGGATCCTGAAGGAGGGTTTTGTTCCGGTCGAGGTGGAGGAGGAGCGCTCGAAAATGATCGACCAAGGTGTAGGGCGCCAGCATGAGATTGAAGACCCCGTCGCCGTCGAAGTTGTTTTTCGTCGCCTCGGCCACCGTCCCGATGGCGCAGGTGTTCTTGCAGTCCCCCCCGGATTTCTGGCATTCCTCGCACGGCTCCTGATCGTCGATGCAGAGCAGGCGCCCTTTGTAGTACCAATCCTTGGCCTCCTGCAACTCCGCCATGAGGACGGCGAAGGTGAGGAGCGCGGTAACCGGGTTGGCCAGGATCAGTGCGATCATCGCGGCGAGGAAGACCGCCACGAAGGTGACTTGGCCCACCGTCGTCAGGTCCATCATCGTGTTCACCACCCACCCCAGAAACCCGCCGAGGTTGTAGTGGGACCGCGCCCGGCCAGGCCCGGCACAGGTGGTATAGGTCTTGATTTGTCTTGGCATGGGCTCACCTCCTGATGGCGAGAAGGATCGTGACTCCACCGGCCAGCCGACCCGCCTGGTCCCGCGCGGCGAGGTTGATCGAGAACCGCTGCCCATTGGGCGCTCCGGGAGGCGGCGCGAGCTGGACGTTCAGAAGGCGAGCCTCTCCGGGCCCGACGACCACGCCGCCATCGTAGTCGTCGATGTGAAAACCGAAGTCCGGGGGGAGAGAAACATCCTGCTGCAGCAACCGCTCGCGCAGCCGCTCCATCCCGACGTATTTCGCTTTCACCACGGTGAACGGCTTGGACCATTCGAACCCCGGGACCGCGAAGGCGACATCGGGACCGGCGGCGTTGTCGAGATTGAGCCGGGGCACGAGCGCGGTGACGCGTCCGACAGCGTCGATCGGGCGCCGGCCTCGGTTGTACTGCAACTGCAGCTCGACGGTCTCTGTCTCCTCAATGCGATACTCGGTCGCCGTGACCGTGAAGCGCTGTGCCACGCGCGCGGGGTTGTGGAGCGGGACGACGATGCGGGCCGCTTGGCCGTCGGTGTCGAAGATCTGGGTGTTCTCCTGACCGAGATTGTTGGCCACGTTGACGTCCATCGGATGGCTCAGGATCGCCTGCAGGCAGAAGTGGCTCGATCCCGGACCCACCGCGGGCGTTCGCCATGCGAACGTCGTGAGGGTGCTCCCCATCGGCGGAATGTTGATGATCCTGAACACCTCGTGGCCCTGGACGTCGACCTCCACCGGGACGAGAGCGGGCGAGTTGAAGCTCCACGGTCGATAGACCAGACGAACGCGAACGCCGATGGCGGGATCGGTCGACGCGTTATGCGCCTGCAGCGAGACGATGTAGTCGGTCTTCTCCTCGAGGTGATATGAATCCGGCGCGATGACGTTGGGCGTCGCTTGGCGGGCGACCCAGATATCCGGATTGTTCCAGGTGACGGGAAAGCCCTGCGCTTCCAGGTATCCCTGGCTGTAAATGCACGGATCCGGCCGGCGCATCAGGTCCTCGGGGAACGGGCGCCGGCAGTCCTTCTGCTCTTTGTCCTGGTCGCGGAAGCCGCCCTTGAGGCTCAGACATCGCCAGAGCCAAGCGAGGAGCATCGGCAGCAAGAGCAGGTACAGCAATGCCACCTTGACGACCGCCGCGATGGGGACGATGGTGGCACCTTTCAGAAAGGTCATCCCGCGCGACACCGCCCGCGTCCCACCCGCATCACGATCCGCTCGATCTGCCATGGTGGTGATCTCCTCGCTGGGCGACCGGGCCGCGGAAGCGCTGCCCGGGGGGAAGTCTGCGTATAGACTGAAGGCGAAGGGAGAGAGCAGGAAGTTACAGAAGTTATGCAAGTGGCGACACGGGCAGGGTGGTCGGACCAGGTAAAGACGAGCGTTCCTGAAACCTGCTGCCGTGGCGCCACGTAAAGGCGCCTATGGAAGACCGCCCTTCGCCGCTCTGGATCAGCACCGCCATCGTGCTCGGCGCGGGCTTCGGCAGTGGGCGCAGTTCGCCGCCGGGGGTGCCCTGGCCGTCCTCTACTTCGCGGCCATCATCCTCACCACGGGCCCCCAGTACGTTCCGCTGCTCAAGCGGGTCTTCCACGTCGCCGGCTCGTAGTTTCTTCCTCCGATCGAGGTGAGCTCATGTCGAACGGCGGACCCTCCCTCTCAGCCACCCCAACCCCCGGAGGGGAATTCGCTGCCGACCTGCGCGGCTTTGGACCGCTCGGCATCTTCGCGATTCTCTTGATCCTCTCGGGGAACCTGGTCGTTCTGCCCTTGAGCGCCATTCTCGTGCTGCTGTGGGCCCGGTGGTCGCGCACGCCGTGGCGCGAGATCGGCTACGTTTGGCCCGAGCACTGGGCCAGAGAGCTCGCCGTCGGCATCGTTTTCGGCGCCGCGTTCAAGCTCCTGATGAAGGCGATCGTGATGCCGCTCCTCGGCGCCGCTCCGATCAATCCGACCTATCACTACCTGGTCGGCAACCGGGCGGCGCTCCCGGGAATCCTTTACGTGATGACCGTCGGCGCGGGCTTCGGAGAGGAAACCGTGTTCCGGGGCTATCTGTTCGAACGCCTCGGCAAGCTCCTGGGAACGGGCGTGGGCGCCAAAACCTTGATCGTGCTGCTCACCACCGCATTGTTTGGACTGGGCCACTACGCGGACCAAGGGCTCGCCGGCGTCGAGCAGGCGATCTTCACCGGGATCGTGTTCGGCACGATCTTCGCAGTCACGGGCCGGCTCTGGATGCTGATGTGGGCGCACGCCGCGTTCGACCTGACCGCCGTCGCGATCATCTACTGGAATCTCGAGACCAAGGTGGCCCACCTCGTCTTCCAATAATCCCGGCCCAGAAGGGAATGGCTCGAGCACTCGCCGCCACCGTCAGGAAAACTCGTCGAACATCGCGCCGACCTCGCGCGGGCTCACGGCCTCCTGGGCAAAAGCAAAGGTGCCGTGCTCGCGCATCTCCCGGGCGGCACGGAGAAAGGCGCCGAGGGCGACGCGAGAGAGAGCGCTGCCGACGCTGATGCGCTTGGCGCCCATCGCGGAGAGAGCCGCCAGGCTCAACTGGACTCCCTGCAGACCCATCAGCACGTTCACCGGACGATCCACCGAGCGGACCACGGTGGCGATGTCCTCCGCGCTGGCCAGGCCCGGGGCATAGAGGACGTCGGCGCCCGCTTCCTGATAGGCCTGCAGCCGCGCGATCGTATCCTTGAGGTCGGGCCGGCCGTGCAGGTAGTTCTCCGCGCGGCCGGTCAGGGTGAAGGCAAAGGGTAAGCCCCGCACCGCCTCGGCCGCCGCGCGGACCCGCTCGACCGCGGCCTCCAGGGCATAGATCGGTGGATCCGGCCGCCCGGTGGCATCTTCGATCGAGCCGCCGACGACTCCCGCCGCCGCGGCAAGGCGCAGGGTTTCCGCCACGGTCTCGGGGGAGTCGCCAAAGCCGTTCTCGAGATCGGCGTTGACCGGCAGGTCCGTGGCGGACGCGAGCGCCGACAGGTGTTCCATCATCTGGGGGCGATCGATCGTGCCGTCCCGCTGCCCGACCGAGAAGGCATACCCCATGCTGGTGGTGGCCAGCGCCTCGAAACCCAGGTGGGCGAGGAGCCGCGCGGTCCCGGCGTCCCACGGATTGGGGAGGATGAAAGCGTGGTCGCGCTCGTGGAGCGCACGAAAGGTCTGGCCCTTTTCAGCTTGCGTCGACATGGCAGCATTCTACAACTGCCGCGCCGCGGCAGGACCCCAGACTCCGTAATCGCTCTCCATCGCACCTTAGAGAATGAAGGGAGGATGTATGAAAAAGCAGAAGGTGCGCCGCCTCACGCTGAGCCGCGAAACCCTCCAGCAACTCGACAATCCATGGCTTCGCGAGTTGGCCGGAGGAGAGCTGTCCACGCAGTGCAGCTTCGTATGCTGTCCGGCCGATACGGATTCCTGTCCGGTGGCATGACGGGAATCCCGCGGTAGAAGCCGCGCGCGTGGTCCCGGTCGCCCCGGGAGCCGGCACCTGGATCGGGGGCCGGGGCGGAGCCTTGCGCCGCTCCGCCGCTCCGGACCCTTCTGGTATATTCCCCGCCGCTTCCGACTTCCCCGAGAGAGGGCACGATGAAACCTTCGACCGAGATCCCACGCCCCGCAGGGTCGCTCTTGACCCACTCGCTGCGCTTCGTCAAGAACACGATGCAGTTCTACGAGGACGCCTACCGCGAGTGCGGCGACGTCTTCGCGACCCGGATACCGGGTCTCGGGAGCTGGGTCTACGTCTGCTCGCCGGAGCTGGTCAAGGACATGCTCGCGGCACCGCACACGGTGCTGGCCGGCGGCGACATGGAGGGTTTCAGCATCTCCCACGTGACCGGACGGGGCGCCACCTCCCACTTCGACGGCCCCGTCCACCAGGAGCGCCGGGCCGTCCTCGAACCGTCCTTGAACGCCCCGGCGAGCCTGCGCCACGTCGACGACGTCCGCCGGATCACCGAGCGGCGGATCGCGGAGTGGCCGCTCGGCCAGCCGTTCCCGCTCGTCCTGACGCTGCAGAAGATCGCCCTGGAGGCGTTGATCACCGTCTTCTTCCGCGGCACCGACCCGGAGCGGGTCCGCCAGCTCGCCGATCTGTATGAGGACTTCTCCTTCAAGGGCCTGCGGTCGCCGACGGTCTCCCATCCCTTCCTGCAGATCGACTTCGGCCCGTTGAGCCCCTGGAACCGGGTCAAGAAGCGGCAGCGCGCGACCCTCCAGGCGTTCACCGAGGAGATCGAGAACCGGCTCGCGAGGACCGCCGGTCCCGCCCACCCGCCGGAACCGGACGATTTCGTGCTCCACATGGCCCGGGCGCGGCTGGCGAACGGCGGCGGCCTGGCGCGGGAGGTCATCCTGGCCGAGATCCTGGACCTGCTCTTCCAGGGGCATGAGATGACCGGCAATTCGATGACCTGGACCCTGGGCGAGCTCCTCGCCCACCCCCCGGTGCTGGCGCGGCTGCGCCAGGAGCTCAGCGCCCATCTGGCGGACCTGCCCTACCTCGAAGCCGTGGTCTGGGAAGGCCTGCGCCGGCGCCCCACCAACCTCGCCACCAGCGTGCGGCGGGTGAAGGAGGAGTTTCCCCTCGGCGGCTATCTCCTCCCCGTGGGCACCATGGTCGCCGTCTGCTACCCGGCCCTCTCGGTGCGCGAGGACCTCTTCCCCAACCCCAAGAGCTTCGAGCCCGAGCGCTTCCTCGGCAAGCCGCTGCCTGCCGGCTGGAGCCCCTTCGGCGACGGACCGCATGCCTGCACGGGTCGGGACCTGGCGATGGTGGTGATGAAGGTCGCCCTGGCGACGATCGTCCAGAAGGCCGAGCTCCAGCTCGCCCAGGACGAGGTCCGGCCGGTCCGGAACGCCTACTACTATGAGCCCAACAAGGGGCTCCTCGTGACGCTCGAGAAGCGGCGATAGGGTGGACGCGGCGGCCAGGACGCCCGAGGCCGACGTCGCCGACGTGGCCGCCAGTGCCGCCAGTGCCGGCGGCATCGCCGACACCGCCGGCCCGGACTTCAAGGTCCACGCCGTGCTCTGCAGCGTCCAGATCTTCTTCGGCATCTTCCACGTCGTCGCCAAGGCGGTGCTGGCCGAGATGGACCCCCTCGCCCTGGCCGGCCTGCGGGTCCTCGGGGCGGCGCCGCTCCTCCTCGCCGTCGCCTGGCACTACGACCGGGTCCGGCCGCGGCTGCGCGACCTCCCCGCCCTCGCTCTCCTGGGCGCCCTGGGCGTCTTCGCCAACCAGGTCCTCTTCATCCTCGGCCTGGCGCGCACGACCGCCACCAACGCCGCGATCCTCATGGTCTCGGTGCCGGTCCTCGCGGTCGGCGTGGCCGCCCTCCTGCGGATCGAGCGCCTCGGCCCGCGGCGCCTCCTGGGGGTGGCCCTGGCGGTCGCCGGAGCCCTCGTCCTCCTCGATCCCGGCCGGCTCCACCTGGGACCCGGGGTGGCGCTCGGCAACGCGCTCATCCTCACCAACGGCCTCTGCTACGCCACCTTCCTCGTGCTGCAGCGGCCGCTCCTCGCCCGCCCTGGTCGCGGCCTACAACACCCTCCAGCCGCTGGTCGCCTGCCTCCTCGCCGCGAGCCTCCTGGGCGAGCGCTTCGGCGTTCCCCAGGCCGTGGGCTTCGCCCTCATCCTCGCCGGGCTGGCCCAGGTGAGCGGGCGGCCCCGAAACGGCAACGGGCGATCCGCAGATCGCCCGTTCCCCAAACCGTCTTGAAGGTTGGTTCTAGAAAGCCGCCTCGCCCGCCGAGTGCTTGCGGACCCGCTGCAGGCAGCCGGTCACTTCCTGGATGAGCGAGACCGTGACGCCGTCCTGCTCCGCCGCCTGCTGGAACATGATGAGGGCGGCGATCGCCTCGCGCTGCAGCTCCCGTGACTTGAAGATGGGGAGCATCTCCTGGGCCAGCACCTGCATGTCGGCGTGCCGCCCCTGCCGCGCGTAGACCTCGGCGAGGTCGAGTGAGGCGAGGGCCGCGTCGTAGGCCATCTCCTTCTCGCTGAAGCTGCGGCGCACCTCGCGGAAGATCCCCTCCGCCTGCTCCAGGCGGCCGAGGGCGAGGGCGATCTGCCCCTCGAGGAATTCGAGACGCAGGAGGTTCAGCCGGTCCCCGACCTCCAGGTAGAGCTGGCGGGTGCGGCCGGCGATGGCCAGCGCCTCACGGTGCCGGCCGAGCTCGTTCAGCACGTAGGCCAGGTTGTGGTGCGAGGTGACGACGAGCCGGGCATCGCGCTCGGGGTCGACCAGGGCCAGGCCCTGGCGCAGGAGGGCGATGGAGGTTTCGAGCTCCCCCGCCCACATGCTGACATGTCCCTTGTTGAGCAGGGTGCGCCCGAGGAGATGGCGCTGCCCGGCCCGCTGGTAGATAGCGATCGCCCGGTTGAGCAGGCTGATCGCCTCTTCGGTCCGCCCCTGGTAGTTGCGCAGCGAGGCCTTCAAGTCGAGCAGGCGGGCGCGCTCCAGGCGGTCGCCGGTGCCGCGCGCCAGGTGCGACTCGGCGACCTGGAAGCACTGCTCGGCCGAGCGGAAGTCGGAGAGCACCCGGTTGGTGTTGCCCAGGATGGCCCAGGCCCGGGCCTTCAGGTCCTGGACCAGCGGGGCGCCGTAGAGCACCGGGCTCAGGCTCTCGGCCACCGCCACGGCGAGCTCGGCGGTCTCCTTGCCCTCGCGCGGCTCCAGGCCGACGGTCTCGCTCGACCGCTGGAGGATCAGCTCGCAGAGCCCCCAGGTCTGGAAGCGCGGGCTGTTCTGCACCAGCATCAGCCGGCGCTCCAGCGGATGGCGCAGGAGATCGGCGAGCAGCTCCTGGGCCTCCGTGCGCTCGGCCTGCAGAGTGGTGTTGACCCGGCGCACACGGTCGAAGACCCGCTCGAGCGCGTAGTCGTAGTCGAAACGGCCCAGCGATTCACGGCCGGACAGCTCTGCAGCCGACAGCGGAGCCGGCCTCTCGGGGGTGTTGTTGGCGCCGACGTCCCACATCACGGTCGTCGCCTCCTGGCACGTGTCGCAGTCGGAAAGGAGATGACGCAGGACCCGTCGCGTCGGCTCGGCGGGCAGATCGCCCAGCATGAAACCTTCGAGCTCTTCGCGAGTGGGATGGGCTTCAGGACTCATGAGAACCTCCATGGGCGGAACAAAACACGAGGCGCCCTGCCGAACGAATGAGACACCAGCCCTTTATCGAAGCGACGCGGCCGAGGAGCGAATTCCTCGCCCGGCAAATCGTTCGTACAAAGGTACTGTAAGAGCATCTTCAAGTGCTGCCAATTTTACTCTGCTTTTCCCTGCCTGTCCAGCCGTCAATGGACGGAATAGCCGTTGGGGTCGACTGTCGGCCCCTGGGTCGGCTTCACACCGTTGGGATCTCCCACGACGAGTTGCCAGATGGCATGCAGCAGGCCGCCATTGGGAGCGCTGGAAACCGCTCGGGGGGCGTGGTCGCGGGCGGTCCGGGCTGCGGGCGACGCCACCGCCGGCAGAGCGAGCAGGGTAAAGCCGAAAGCCAGGACGACTCCGCCAAAGGTACGATGGAGACGCTGGGTCATTGGATCTCTCCTTTGAAAAGAAAGTCGGTGCCACCCCAGGTGGCCCGGCATACATACCATTGTCGTAATGTCAGTCTAAGCTAAAAATCAACAAAACCCAGCCCTCTCCTCCACTTCGTCCTACCCTCGCGGCACCCGGGGGGGCCGCTTGAGCTCCAGGGAGCGCAGCTTCTTGCTCAAGCCCACCCGGCTGATCCCCAGCTCGCGCGCAGTCGCGGCGACGTTCCAGCGGTGGCGGCCGAGGGCCTCGGCCAGCATCTTCTTTTCCAGCGCCCGCGAGCGCTGCTTCAGGCTCGGGGCGGCCAGCCCGGCGCTCGCCGCCCCGGTCGGCGGCAGGTCGGGCGAGAGCACCCGCGGCTCGATCTCGGCCCCCTCCGGGGTGAGGAGCACGGCACGCTCGATCTCGTTGCGCAGCTCCCGAACGTTGCCCTCCCAGCCGTGGGCGAGGAGGAGCGACAGGGCGGCCGGGGAGAAGCCCGGGACGTGCTTGCCGTATGCCTGGGCGAGCTCGGCGAGGAAGCGCTCGGCGAGGAGCGGCAGGTCCTCGCGCCGTTCGCGCAGGCTGGGCACCGGCAGGACGAAGCTGCGCAGGCGCGAGTGCAGGTCCTCGCGCAGGGTGCCGCGCTCGACCTCGGCGCGCAGGTCGCGGCTGGTCGAGCAGACGATCCGCACCGCCCCGCGGGCGGACGACAGCCCGAGCGGCCGGCGCCGCACCGCCTCGAGCAGGCGCCAGAGCTCGCGCTGCGCTTCGGCCGGCAGGTCGGCGACCTCGTCGATGAACAGGGTGCCGCCGCGCTCCTGGTTCTGCGACAGGAGGGTCGACAGGACGTTGCCCTGGCGCCCTTCGAGGCTCGCCGCGTCGATCGCGACGAAGGGGCCGGCGGCGCCGGGTCCCATGGCGTGGAGGGTGCACGCGGTCAGCCGCTTGCCCACCCCGGTCTCCCCTTCGATCAGCACCGGGCTGTGGCTGTGGCTCGCCTTCTCCAGCCGCCGGAACAGCTCCTGCATGGCCGGCCCGCGGCCCAGGAGCCCCCCGACGCCCGACGCCTCACGCTGGAGGACGCCGTCACGGGATTGGGCGACCGGGAGACTGGCGCGCCCGCTCGTGGCGCGGTTCCTCTGCAGCTCCAGGATCTCGTACGAGGTGCTCGGTAGCGCGATCTCGGCCATCGATTCCGCCCAGGAACGCGGTGCGCATCAGCGGAGCGGGTTTCCCTTTTCCGCCGGGTCGAAACGCCGGGCCAGAGAGGAGGTCCCGACGGTACCGCGCGTGCTGGGCTTCACCGCCTTTCATCGAGCATTGTGCGGCCGGGGAATCGAAGCGTGACAGAAGGGCGAAAGCGTAGCTTTAACGCACGTGCTCGTGCGCGTGATAGCTGCTGCGCACGAGGGGTCCCGACTCGCAGTGCGCGAAGCCCAGGCCGAGGGCGTATTCGCGCAGCGCACGGAATTCGTCGGGGGTCACGAAGCGGTCGACCGGCAGGTGCTTCGGGCTCGGCTGGAGGTACTGGCCGAGGGTCAGGATCTCGACTCCGGCGGCGCGGACGTCGGCGACGGTCTGCCGCACCTCGGGGAGGGTCTCCCCCAGGCCGAGCATGATCCCGGTCTTCACCCGGCCGGCGTAGGTTCCGGCGTCCCGCCGCGCCGCCGCGGCGGCGAGGAGGGCGAGGCTGCGGTCGTAGCGGCTGCCCGGCCGCGCCTGGCGGTAGAGGCGGGGAACGGTTTCCATGTTGTGCGAGAAGACTTCCGGCCGCGCCGCGAGCACGACGTCGAGCGCCTCGGAGACGCCGCGGAAGTCGGGGGTCAGGACCTCGACCGCGGTGCCGGGGCAGCGCCGGTGGACGGCCTCGACGACCCGCGCCCAGTGGCGGGCGCCGCCGTCCGGCAGGTCGTCGCGGTCGACCGAGGTGATCACCGCGTGCTTCAAGCCCATGGTGGCGACCGCCTCGGCCAGGTGCTCGGGCTCTTGCGCGTCGACCCCTGCCTCCGGCCGGCCGGAGGTGACGGCGCAGAAGCCGCAGCGCCGGGTGCAGACGTCGCCCAGGATCATGAAGGTGGCGGTGCCGTGCTCGCCCCAGCACTCGTAGATGTTGGGGCAGCGCGCCTCCTGGCACACCGTATGCAACTTCAAACCCTCGACGAGGTTGCGGACTTGGTGGTACTGGGCCGGGGTGGCGAGTCGGATCCGCAGCCACTCCGGACGGGGTTCGCGACGCAGACGGTCTGTAACCTCCGATCCTTGGCCACGCCCGATTTGAACTAGAGTCTGGCTCATGCAGGTAGTGTAGCGGAGTCGGCTCGTGGCCGGGGTGTGTCAGAGAGGAGAGCAAGCAATGAAGACCTGCAGGACACACGGTGCCAACTCCGAGAAGACCGCCCTCGCCCTGGCTCTGGCTCTTTGGGCTCTGCCGGCCACCGGCCCCGTCGAGGCCGGGGTGCTCACCGGCAACTGCCGGATGGGCAACCAGCCGGCCGCGACGCTGCTCATCCCCTACTTCCGGGTCGACCTCGGCAACCCGACGGGGTCGACCACCCTGGTTTCGATCAACAACGCCTCGGCCAAGCCGGCCCTGGCGCGGGTGGTCCTGTGGACCGACTGGGGGGCGCCGACCCTCGCCTTCGACCTCTACCTGACCGGCTACGACGTCCAGACCCTGAATGTACGTGATCTCTTGACCGGCGCACTGCCGACGACCGGAGCCGCCCAGAGCCACCCCGGCCCGTTCTCGGCCACGGCCGCCGATTTCCCCGCCTGCAACGCGCCGCGCACCGCCCTGCGCCGGCTCGACCGCCTCTACCTGCGCGCCGCCCACACCGGACAGCCGTTGCCGAATACGCCGGGGAGCTGCCTGGGGAGCGGCCAGGGCGGACCGGGGATGGCGACCGGCTACGTCACGGTCGACACCGTCAACCGCTGCTCGGCCCCCGCCGTGGGGAAGACCGAGAACACCCCGGCCGACCCGCTCTACTTCGCCCGTGGCGGGAGCGGCCTGGCGAGCGACGACAACGTCCTCTGGGGGGACTACGCCTACGTCGACGGCAAGAGCGGCCGAGCGGAGAGCCAGACGGCGGTCGCCGTGGTCGCCGATCCCGACTTCTTCACCGGCGGCGCCTACACCTTCTACGGCCGCTACGTCGGCTTCGACGGGCGCGACGACCGGATGCCGCTGTCGAGCCTCTACTACACCCGCTTCTTCGACGGCGGGACCTTCGCCGGCGGCACCGACCTGGTGGTCTGGCGCGACAACCGGCAGGCCTCGGTGGCCCCCTCGGCCTGCGCCAAGGGGCCGAGCTGGTCCCCCCTGGGCGAGTACCAGCTCGTCGTCTTCGACGAGGAGGAAAACGCCGCCCAGCTCCAGTCCAGCAACGCCTTCCCCCTGACCACCCAGCGGATGCACGTGGGAACTCCGGCCCTGCCGACCCAGGCGAAAGCCGGCTGGCTGATGCTCGACCTCTGGCACCAGGACGGCACCCACGCCCAGGGCTGGGTCACCGTGATGCAGAGCTCCGCCGGCCGCTTCAGCTCCGGGCATGAGGCGATGCGGGCGGATGATCTGTGTAACTTCGGGCCGTAGGGGGCTTGCCCCATAGGCGCTAACTTACCGGCGCGGTGTCTTCGTAGAGACGACCAGCCGCTACCACAAAATCCCCCGGAACCACCGCCGCCAGGGCGTCTCCGCAGGCCGGGAACGCCTGGGTCCCGGCGGCGTTGGA
>Ga0137403_10004116_pt1 | contig 17197 bp, 8 predicted proteins | sample CZOMad2_1_16fung_FD_122057 | JGI IMG/M metagenome (GOLD analysis project Ga0137403, IMG submission 122057) | Vadose zone soil fungal communities from Angelo Coast Range Reserve, California, USA - CZOMad2_1_16fungal (Hybrid Assembly) | ecosystem: Environmental > Terrestrial > Soil > Vadose zone...
GTCTGCGACCGATGGTTCGCGCCGTTGCCCACCGACACGCACCCGAACCGGGTGATGGCGTTCACGGGGTCCGCGACGGTCGACGAGACGAAATCGCGGATCATCCCGCACCGCAATCTCGTCTTCGATTGGCTGACGAGCCGCGGGGTGCGCTGGCGGGCCTATCACTGCGGGTTCTCATTCTTCCCGCTGTTCGGCGCGTTCGCCCACATCTTGGGAGGCAACTTTCACAGTATCCGCCAGCTCGCGAGCGACATTGACAGCGACGCCGATGATGAGGTGCCGCAGGTGATCTTCATCGAGCCGGAGTACGGAGACTCGCCCGTCCACTTCGGATTCGTACCGAACGACAACCACCCGCCTGTCCCGATCGGTCCCGGCGAGCACTTCCTGCGAGAGGTGTACGCCGCCCTCACGAGCAGTCCGCGGTGGGCAGAGACGATGCTGATCGTCATGCACGATGAGCACGGCGGGTTCTTCGATCATGTCGCCCCGCTGCCGGTGAAGACCCGAGTTCCGCAGAGCGCCTTGTACCGGGAGCCGTTCGTGACCACCGGGGTCCGGGTGCCGGCGCTCGTCGCGTCGCCGTTTGTCCCGAGCGGAACCTGTTACCACGGCAACCTCGACCATACTTCGCTCCTCCAGCTGCTCGCGGAGAAGTTCGCTGGTGATCGGCGGGCGTACTCGGACGACGTCAACCGGCGTATCGACCAGGGCATCGAGAACCTCTCGAGTGTCCTGGCGCCACAGCAGCGGCGGGATATCCCGACGGCGCCGACGACGGCGGTCTCCGTGACGCACGTGCTCCGGGCGACGCAACCGGCCATCACCGAAAACCAGAAGGCCTTACTGCTCGCCGGGCAACAGCTCCTCGCCCATGACCGGGCCGGGGCCATCCGCCAGTTCCCGGAACTCTTGCATCTGCAGAGCTGACGCAGACGTGTGGGGGCCCCGGCCGGTATGAAGCTCCGCGCGCCCGGCCTCTCGTAGCGGCGCTCGCGTACAATCGAGGGGCCGCGAGCCGACGCTCGCCACGGAGGCCGGGGGTGAACGGACGAATCGTACAGATCAGCGTCTCGCCGGGCGGCGTCCCGAAGACGGCGGTGGCGGCGGCACGGGTCACCACGCTGGGGCTCGAGGGCGACGCACACCGCGACCGGGAGCACCACGGAGGACCGGAGCGTGCGGTGTGCCTCTACGCCATAGAGGCGATCGACAAGCTTCGAGCCGAGGGACACGCGATCGTGCCCGGCGCCATCGGCGAGAACGTCACCGTCCAGGGGCTCGACTGGTCGGCCATCATTCCGGGGTGCCACCTGCGCCTCGGTGATGCAGTCGTGCTCCAGGTGACGCGCTTCACGAGCCCGTGCACGAACATCATGCCGGTCTTCAAGGGCGGCGACTTCTCGCGCGTGTCCGAGAAGCGTCATCCCGGCTGGAGCCGCGTCTACGCTCGCGTGCTGGCGGCCGGCCCGATCCACCAGGGTGATCCGGTCCGCCTGTTGAGCGCGGCCGAAGTCGCCGAGGTCACGGCCGCACCGTCCAGGTGAGCCGCCGCGCCGAGGTCGTCATCATCGGGGGCGGGGTCACCGGCGCCTCCATCGCGTTCCACCTGGCCGCCGCCGGCGTGCGTGACGTCCTCCTGCTCGAGCGCCGATTCCTCGCCTCGGGGGGCACCGGCCGATCGGTCGGCATCGTCCGCCAGCTCTACCCGACGCCGGAGACCAGCCAGATGGTCGTGCGCTCCCTCGCCGTCTTCCAGCGCTTCGGCGACGTTGTGGGCGGCGAGTCCGGCTACGTCGGATGCGGCGTCGTCATCGGCGTCTCCGCGGCGATGCGTCCCAGGCTCGAGGAAACGGTCAGGCTCCAGCGCCCGCTCGGCGTCCGGGCGGAGATCGTCGAGCCCGGCGACCTGGCGCGCATCGAGCGACGGATCGATCCCGCGCATCTCGGCGCCGTCCTCTACGAGCCCGAGTCCGGCTACGGCGACCCGACCTCCGTGACGATCGGCTACGCCGAGGCGGCGCGGCGAGGCGGCGTCCGCATCGAGCAGGGCGTCGAGGTGGTGGCGCTCCGCACGACGGGTGACCGCGTCACCGGCGTGGAGACCGCGGCTGGCGAGCGCATCGATGCACCGGTTGTCGTGAACGCGGCGGGTCTCTGGTCGAAGGCCGTCGCGAAGCTGGCCGGCGTCACGCTGCCGATCGTCATCGGCCGCCATCCCGTCTTCGTCGTCGAGCGCGACGCCGGCTTCGGGCCGCCGCATCTCGTCTACCTCGATCTCGCGGGCGGAAGCTACGCGCGACCCGAGAGCGGCGGCCTCACGCTGACCGGTTCGCTCACCGACGACGAGACCCAGCATCCGATGGAGCCCGAGGCGCTGGGCGGCGACGTGGGTCTGGACGAGGCCACCGAGGTGCTGGCGCGGACCGGGCGCGCGATCCCGCGGCTCGGCGATGCGCGCTACCGGCGGGGCTGGGCGGGAGCTTTCGACATCACGCCGGACTGGATGCCGATTCTCGACGAGTCGCCCGTTCGCGGCTTCTGGATCGCGACGGGCATGAGTGGCCACGGCTTCAAGCTGGCGCCCGCGGTCGGCGAGATGATGGCGGCCCTGATCACCGGAAGCCGGCCGCCCGTGAACCCGGCGCCGTTCGCGCTCGGGCGCTTCACCGCAGGGCGTCCCGGCGGCACCTTCGTCGCGTCGTACCTCGGCTGAGCGTCAGGATCGGGCGAGCGGGAGCTCGAGCGTGAACGTGGTACCGGATCCCTCGACGCTGTCGACGCGGATCCGACCGCCGCACGCCTCCACGATGGTCCGGGTGATGGCGAGCCCGAGGCCGGTGCCGGCGATGTCGCGGGTGGCCTTGCTCTTCACCCGGTAGAACTTGTCGAACACGTGCGGCAGGTCTTTGGCAGAAATGCCGATCCCGGTGTCCGTCACCCGCATCGTCACCATCTCCCCGCCGTCGGCGAGGACCGAGCGCGCCGCCACGACGGTCACGCGCCCGCCGGCCGGCGTGTACTTGACGCCGTTGTCGATCAGATTGATCAACACCTGACGGAGCCGGATGCCCACCGCCGAGACGATCGCCTCGTCGGGCAGCTCGACCAGCAGCTCGATGTTCTTGGGCTCGGCGCGCGGCTTCACCATGCGGAGCGCCTCGCCGATGGTCGCCACGAGGTCGACGGGCTCGCGCGCCGAGTCGAGGCCCGCTTCGATCTTGCCGATGTCCAGCAGGCCGGTGACGAGGTCGGCCATGTGCTGGGCGGTGTCGCGGATCCCCTGACAGCGCTCGACGAGGGCGGGATGTCCGGGACCGGCCATGCGCATGAGGTCCGCCAGGCCGCAGATGACCGTGATGGGCCCCTTGAGGTCGTGGGAGACCGTGTTCACGAAGTCGTTCTTCATCTGCTCCATGTTCTTGAGCAGGGTGATGTCGCGAAGAATCACCGCCACGCCGACCGGCTCGCCGAACGGCGTGGCGACGCGGACGAGGCTTGCCTGGGCGATCCGTCCGTCGGGCAGCGAGAGGTCGGAGATTCCCTCGCGCCCGGCGACGAAGAGGTCGCGAAGCGGCGCGTAGTCGATGGCCTCGAGCAGCGGGCGCCCGGTGATCGCCTCGGGCGCCAGGCCGAGCATCGGACGCACCGCCGCGTTGGCGAGCAGGATGAGGCCGGCCGGATTCTGCATGAGCACCGCGTCGGCGGTGCTGGCGAGCACCGCACCGAGCGTGCTGCGCTCGTCGGACGCCCCCTGGTACGCGAGCGACGTCTCGAGCGCGGCCGAGAGCCCGGACGCCAGCAGCTGGGCGATCTGGAGATCGTCGTCGCCGTACCTGATCGGCGGCCGCGCGGCGAAGAGGAGCGCGCCCAGCATCTCGAGCCCGCGCCGGATCGGAACGACGAGGACCGCCCGCAGCCCCGCGGCGGCGAGCACGCCCTCGAGATCGTCGACGCCGTCCTCGGCGATGAGCTCGTCGACGAGATACGGCTTGCCGGTGCTCATCGCGCGGCCCGGCAAGCCCTCGTCGAGCGAGAACACGCGCTGAGCGGGCGAGGCCTCGTCGACGCTCGCCAGCGAGTGCACGAGATAGCCGCTCTTCTCCGGATCTTGCAGACACACCGCGAGGTAGTGGCTGGGCACGGCCTCGCCGGCCCGGTCGCCGAGGGTCTGGAAGAAGTGCGTGGGGACCGGCGAGCGAAAGAGCTCGATCAGGATCTCGCTGGCCCGCGTGAGGCGCTCGGCCTGGCTCACGCGAGCACCGGCGTCTGCGCGCAGTGGGCTCGCGCAAGCTCGGCGAGCTGGACGCCGCCGGGAACGGGATCGATCGGGCCCACGACCGTGAGATGGCGGATCACACCTTCCTTGTCGATGAGGAAGATGCCCTGCTCGTGCGCCGTCATCGCGTGGTGGTGGAGGCGCCGCAGGAAGTTGCGGTTCATGACGTCGAACCACGCGCCGCGGATCTGGTTGCGGGTGTCGCCGTGCGTGAACGCGTACGCGAAGCTCACCACCGCGGTGCGGGTCGCCTCGAGCGCCCGCCGATCGCCCAGGCCGTAGACGGCGTAGAGCCGCTTGTCCGGGTCACAGACGAACGGGAACGGCAGGATCTCGTCCGCGAAGTACCTGCGGGCGCTCTCGAGAAGATTGGGCGCCACCTGGATCACCTCGGTCTCGGCGTCCTGAAGCGCCCCGTAGCCTACTCGCACCCCGTCGGTGTAGATGCGGCAAAAGGGACACGTGAAGCCGCGCGAGAACCAGATGACCACGTTCGAGCGGCCGCGATACGAGGCCAGGTCGACCTCGGCCCCGCTGAGCGAAGGCAGCGAGAACCGTGGCGCCGGCTCACCGACAGACGGGGGCTCGAGAACGGGGTCCATGGTCGCGGCCTTGCCTTCTATGTTCCTGGACTCCTTGAAGGATTTGCCTCTGGAACGATGCAAGAGCCGTACAAGGCCATAAGGTATTGATATAGCTTTGGTTTCCGGATAAATAGAACCCCGGATCGCCCAGTTATTTTCCGGGGGATCCGCTCAGAAATGGGCCAGGAGGGAGCCCGTAAGTCCTACCGGGCGATGCCCTTTTCCTTGAAGAACCTCTGGGCGCCGGGATGAAGCGGGAGCGCCATCCCGACCAGCGCGGTCTGGAGCGTCAGGTTGCGGGCGGCCGCGTGCGCGGAGTGGAGCTGAGAAAGGTTGTCGAACACGGCCTTCGTGAACCCGTACACCAGGTCTTCCGGCATCGAGGAGCGCGCCACCAGCATGGCCACGACGGCCACGACGACGATCTCGCGCTCCTGGTGCTTGTACGTGTTGGCCGGGATCTCGTCGATCGTGTAGAAGGGATACTTTCGCACGAGCGCGGCGCCGGCACTCGACCCCACGCTGATCAGCGCGAGCTTGCCCGAGGCGAGCGCGTCGGCGATGACCGGCGCCCCGACCGCGATCGAGAAGAACGCGGCGTCCACGACCCCCGCCTTGAGCTGATCGGCCGCCGCGGAGAACGAGACGCGCACCAGCCCCGCCAGATCGCCCTCGGCGACCCCGTGCGCGGCGAGGATCTGCAACGCGTTCTGCTCGGTGGCCGAGCCGAGGGGCCCGACGGCGACGCGCTTGCCCTTGAGGTCGCGGACCGACTTCACGCCCGACGCATGGGTCACGACGATCTGCACGGCCTCGGGATAGACCGAGAAGACGCCCGCCATGCTCTTCACCGGCTTGCCGGCGAACGGCTCGAGCGTGATCCCGTTGAAGGCGTAGTACGCGATGTCGTTCTGCAGGAACGCGAAGTCGGCCTCGCCGGCTCGCAAGAGCTGGACGTTCGACATCGAGCCGCCCGACGACTCGACGGTGGCGCGGATGTTGAGGGACTTCGTGTCCGACGCGATCCGCGAGATTGCCCCCGCGATCGGGTAGTACACCCCGTCCACCGAGCCCGCGGCGATCGTGACGACCCGGCGCGGCTGCGCGGCCGGCGCCGGCGCGAGCGCGACGGCGCTCAGCAGACTGGCCACGACCACCGATGCAACGACACGCATCATGTTCTCCTCCTCGATGTTCATCTTACCTGCACTGTCACGACGCCGGTGTAGACTGAGCGCCGTGGCGGCGCGGCTCGGGGTCGACATCGGCGGCACCTTCACCGATCTCGTGGTGATCGACGAGACGACGGGCGCCGCGCGCGTGGGCAAGATCCTCACCACGCCGAAAGACCCGGCGCACGCGGTCGAGCAGGGCATCGCGTCGCTCCTCGAGGAGTCGCGGACTCCCGCGGGCTCCGTGCGCGCGGTCGTGCACGGCACGACGCTGGCCACCAACGCGCTCATCGAGCGCAAGGGCGCGCGCACGGCGCTCCTGACCACCGAGGGCTTCCGGGACGCGCTCGAGATTCGCCACGAGGGTCGCTACGACATGTACGACCTGTTCATCGATCCGCCGGCGCCCCTCGTGCCGCGACACCTGCGCCGCGAGGTGCGCGAGCGGCTGCTGGCCGACGGCTCGGTGCGCGAGCCGCTCGACGAGCAGGGCGCGCGGCGGGTCATCGGCGAGCTGGTCGCCGAGGGTGTCGAGGCAATCGCGATCTGCCTGCTGCACGCCTACGTGAACCCGGTCCACGAGCGGCGGCTGGCGGCGCTGGTGCGCGAGATCGCGCCGCAGATGGCGGTGGCGTGCGCGTCGGAGGTCGTGCCGGAGATTCGCGAGTACGAGCGCACCTCGACCACCACCGCGAACGTCTACGTGGCGCCGCTGATGGCGCGCTATCTCGAGGACCTCGAGCGGAGGCTCGCGGAGCTGCAGATCCCCGGTCAGCTCTACATCATGCAGTCCTCGGGCGGCATCGCCGTGCCCCTGTTAGCGCGGCGCCTGCCGATTCGCCTCGTCGAGTCCGGGCCGGCCGCCGGTGCCTTGGCCGCCGCCCAGGCCGCGCGTGAGCGCGGCGAGCGCAAGCTGCTCTCGTTCGACATGGGCGGCACGACCGCCAAGGCGTGCGTCATCGACGAGGGCGCGCCGCTGGTCGGCCGCGAGTTCGAGGTGGCGCGCGCCGACCGCTTCAAGAAGGGCTCGGGGCTGCCGGTGCGCGTGCCGGTGATCGAGATGATCGAGATCGGCGCCGGCGGCGGCTCGATCGCGCGCGTCGATCGGATGGGCCTCCTGAAGGTCGGTCCCGACAGCGCCGGGGCCGACCCGGGCCCCGCCTGCTACAACCTCGGCGGGCGCCAGCCCACCGTGACCGACGCCGACCTGCTGCTCGGCTATCTGGACGCCGAGTTCTTCCTGGGCGGGCGCATGCGCCTCGACCGCCAGGCGGCGCAGCGCGCGGTCGAGGAGCACGTGGCCCGGCCGCTCGGGCTCGACGTCACCGAGGCGGCGTGGGGCATTCACCGCGTGGTCAACGAGAACATGGCGGCCGCCGCGCGCATTCACGGGATCGAGCGGGGCAAGGATCTTCGATCGTATCCCCTCTTCGCCTTCGGCGGCGCCGGGCCCGTCCACTGCTGGCAGGTCGCGACCATCCTGAGGACGCCGCGCATCCTGCTGCCCTTCGGGGCGGGCGCGATGTCCGCTTACGGCCTGCTGGCCGCGCCGCTGGCGTTCGATTTCGTGCGCACCGGTCGCCAGCGGCTCGACGCCGCCGACTGGGCCGCCATTAACCGGCTCTTCGCCGAGATGGAAGACGAAGGCCGCGCGCTGCTCACGCGAGCCGGCGTGGCCGCGGGCAAGGTGACCGTCGCGCGCATCGCCGAGATGCGCTACCTGGGCCAGGGGCACGAGGTCGAGGCCGCGGTGCCGCTCGGCAAGCTCTCCGCCGCGAGCCTGGCGAAGATTACGGCCAGCTTCGAGGCATCGTATCGCGCGCTCTACCATCGCCTGCCGCAGGGCGTTCCAATCGAGGCGCTGAACTGGCGCGTGACGGTGTCCGGGCCCGACCCGAAGACCCGGCTGGGAGGCCACGCCGGGCCGGATCGAGCCGGACGCCGGAGCGCTCCGAGCGGCAAGCCGGTGAAGGGCACGCGACGGGCGTACTTCGCGGAGCGCGGCGGTTTCGTCGACACGCCCGTGTACGACCGCTATGCCCTCACCCCGGGCATGACGCTGAAGGGCCCGGCGATCGTCGAGGAGCGCGAATCGACCGCGGTCATCGGACCGGGAGGCCGCGCCCGCGTGGACGCGGGCCTCGCCCTCATCGTGGAGACGTCGCGATGAAAAGGCGCCCGATCAAGGCCGGTCGCAAGGCTTCCGCGCTCACCGACCCTATTACCCTGGAGATCTGCTGGAACCGGCTGGTCGGCGTCGTCAACGAGCAGGCAGCGGCGCTCCAGCGGACGTCCTTCACCTCGATCGTGCGGGAAGCGGGCGATCTCTCGGCGGGCGTCTTCGACCGCCGCGGCTTCATGGTGGCCCAGGCGGTGACGGGCACGCCCGGCCACATCAATTCGATGGCGTTGGCGATGAAGCACTTCCTGGCCGCCTGCCCGCTCGAGACGCTCCGGCCGGGCGACGTTCTCATCACCAACGATCCGTGGCTCACTTCCGGCCATCTGAACGACGTCACGATCTGCTCGCCGATCTTCCGCGGCAAGGAGTGCATCGCGTTCTTCGCCTCGACCTGCCATACGGCCGACATCGGCGGCCACGTGCTCTCGGCCGAGGCGCGCGAGGTGTACGAGGAAGGCCTGCAGATTCCCATCATGAAGCTCTACGACGCCGGCCGGCCCAACGAGGCGCTGATGGCGATCATCCGCGCCAACACGCGCCTGCCCGACATGGTGCTGGGCGACTTCCACGCGCAGATCGCGGGGGGCGCCGTCGGCGGCGAGCGGCTCCTGGAGTTCATGACGGAATTCGGCCTGGAGCGCCTCGAGCCCCTGGCCGACGAGATCGTGGGGCGCACGGAGCGCGCCATGCGCCAGGCCATTCGGGCGCTCAAGCCCGGCGTGTACACGAACGAGGTCACCTCGGACGGCTTCGACGAGCCCATCATCATCCGCGCGCGCTGCGAGATTCGCGGTGACGAGCTGCTGGTGGACTACGCGGGCTCGTCGCCGGCGAGCCGGCGCGGCGTGAACGTGGTGATGAACTACACCGAGGCGTACACGACCTACGGCGTGAAGGTGATCGTGAGCCCGGACGTGCCCAACAACGAGGGCGCTTTTCGTCCACTGCGTATCACCGCGCCCGCCGGATCCATCCTGAACGTGCAGCGCCCGGCTTCCGTCGCCGCCCGGCACATCGTCGGCCACTTCCTGCCCCACGTGATCGCGGGTGCCCTTGGCCAGGCGCTGCCCGACCGGGTCATGGCGGAGGGCTCGGCGAACATCTGGGGCATTCAGGTCTCGGGCAAGGACCTGGCGGGCGATCCCTTCAGCTACATCTTCTTCTCCTCGGGCGGCACCGGGGCGCGCGCCACCAAGGACGGCTTGTCGGCGACCGCCTTCCCGTCCGGCGTCCTCGGCACGCCGGTCGAGGTCATCGAGAACCTCTCGCCCTTGATCGTGGAGAAGAAGTGCCTGCGCGATGATTCAGGCGGCCCCGGCAAATACCGCGGCGGCCTGGGCCAGACCATCGCCTTCCGCGTGCGCACGCGCGAGCCGTTCCTGACCTCGATCCTCTGCGATCGCACGGTGCATCCCGCAGCCGGGTTCCTCGGCGGCGGGCCCGGCGCGCGCGGCGCCGTGCTGATCGACGGCGTGGCGCCGGCGAATCCGAAGGCGGAGCAGCTCGTGCCGCCAGGGGCGCTCGTGGAGGTTCGGCTCCCGGGTGGTGGTGGTTATGGGTCGCCGGCCGACCGCGATCCGGAGCTCATCGCGCGCGATTTGCTCGAGGGCTACGCTCGAAGCGCCTGACGCCCGTCTCGACCGGCTGATCTCTCGGTAGTCCGCAGTGGCCTCAGTGCACGGTGCCCCTCGCGCTGTGCACTCGTGGGCTGGTCGCCCCTTCGACCATCTCGAATCCCCGCGATTCGCGCTTCCGCTGAGCTTGGTCCACGAATTGCCCGGTCCTCGGACTCGAGTTCGACGCTGAAAGCCCGGGAGCGTCCACGGCTCTCGCCGGCACCAAGGACCGTACTCCGATCCTTCGCAGGGGTGACACGATGCGAGCTTTCATGGAGCGACTCGCGATCGGCGTTCTCGCCATCGGCTGGATTCTCCTCGGGCTCGTCCCCGCATGGGAAAACGGACGGCCGGTCCTGACGCACGGCGCCGCGCACGCGGACATCGCCTACATCTACGACCGGCTCGGCCGCTTGATCGGCGTCGTCGATCCGGCCGGCGAAACCGCGGTGTACCACTACGACGCAGTCGGCAATCTCACGAGCATCTCCCGCCAGAGCTCCACGCTGGTCTCCGTCATCGACTTCAATCCGGGCGGCGGACCAGTCGCCAGCACCGTGACGATCTACGGCACGGGCTTCAGCCCGATGCCGAGCGAGAACACCGTCACCTTCAACGGCACGGCCGCCACGGTGTCCTCGGCCAGCCCGACCCAGCTCGTGGTGACGGTCCCGACCGGCGCCACGACGGGCTCGATCGGCGTGACCGCCCCGGCCGGATCGGCGTCCAGCAGCACGGCCTTCACCGTCACCGCCACGAGCGGAGCACCGACCATCACCAGCTTCACGCCCACGATCGCGACCCCGGGCACGGCCGTCTCGATCACCGGCACGAACTTCGAGCCGACCACGACGAACAACCGCCTGCGCTTCAATATCGTGCCGGCGCCGATCACCTCGTCCACCAAGACGAACATCTCCGTCGCGGTGCCCGGCGGCGCGACCTCGGGGCGGCTCTCCCTGGCGACCCCGGGCGGATCGACGCAGAGCACCGACGACTTCTTCGTGCCGCCGCCACCCAATACCGCCGCCAACGTGATCTTCACCGGCCGGGCCTCCATCAGCGGCGCCACCATCAATGCCGCCATTACCAGCGTCGGCAAGATCGGCCTGATCGTCTTCGATGGCACCGCGGGCCAGCAAGTCAGTGTCGGTATCAGTGCGGGCGGCATCGTCGAGACGAACACCTGGGTCTTCCATCCCAACGGTACGCAGATCGCCTCGGTCTACTCCGACAACAACGGCCGGGACATCCAGATCGCGTCGCTGCCGGTGACCGGAACCTACACCATCCGGCTCGCCCAGGTCGGCTTCTCTACCGGCACCAAGCCCATCACGCTCTCGCAGGATCTGATCGTGGGCCCCATCGTGGTGGGTGGCGCTTCTGTCCCCGTGAACATCACGCGCCCCGGCCAGCGGGCGCGGCTCACCTTCGCAGGGACTGCCGGGCAGAGGCTCACCCTCGGCTTCCCCAGCGCGAGTGCCTTCGACGCCATCACCGTCACGAAGCCCGACGGGACCACCTTCGCGACGTTTCCCGGGAACACCGACCTCAGCATCGTCATGCCGCCGCTGCCGGCCACCGGCACCTACGGGATCCTCGTCGACCCGCGCTACGCCGACACCCGCAACATGACGTTGACCCTGTCGGAAGAGGTCAGCGGCTCGATCGTCATCGACGGCAGCGCGCTGCCGCTGACCCTGGCCCGCGTGGGGCAGGTGGCGCGCGTGACGTTCTCAGCGACGGCTGCCCAGCGGCTGAACCTGGCGGTCACGAACGCGACACTGTCGACAGCGCTCACGATCCTCAAGCCGGACGGGACGAACTGGGTCACTGCCAGTATCAGTAACGGCTCGGTCGTCGACACCGCGCCGGCCCCGGTCACAGGCACCTACACCATCGTCATCGATCCCGGCGCCACCGTGACCGGCAGCCTCACGCTCACCCTCTCGGCAGAGATCGGCGGCAGCATCACGATGGGCGGCTCCCCCGTGTCGGTCTCCATCACGCGCGCCGGGCAGAAGGCGCGCCTGCTCTTCAGCGGGACGGCGTCGCAGCGGGTGAGCCTCAGTATCACCGGCGTGACCGTGAGCGGCACCGCCGATGTCCGCTTGCTCAATCCCAACGGCACTCATATCAGCGGCTTCCCCGCCTGGTCGCAGATGACCTTCTTCGGCGCGGGCTCGGGGTTCATGGGCGCCTACACCCTGGCCGCCCCGGCGAGCGACTACGCCGTCTACCTGTTGCCGGGTGGGACGGGCACGGCGGGCGCCACCTTCACCCTCTATAACGTGCCGCCGGACGTGACGGGCACGCTGACCATCAATGGGCCCGCCGCCCCGGTGAACATCACGGTGCCGGGGCAGAACTCGAGCTTCACCTTCACCGGCACCGCCGGCCAGGTGGTGACCCTGCGCGGAGCCGGCAACACCATCAACTGCGGGAACTTCGTGCTGATCTGGCCGAACGGGAGCGTCACCGCCACCCAACAATGTGGCGCGACGTTCTCGATGAACGCGACGCTGCAGGGCGGCACGCACACCCTCGTCTTTGATCCATCAGGATCCAACACCGGCAGCGTGAACCTGAGCGTCACGCAGCCCTGAGGCGCAGAACACCATGACAACTCACCGCCTCCTGCCACGCCTTCTCGGGTGCTTCACCGCGGGGCTCTTGCTCCTGCCTGCTTCGTCCGGTCCACAGAGCGCTGGCCCTAGCCTGGCGCCGGGGCAGACGATGACCCCGCTCCCCGACGGCCGATCGCTGATCCTGGGCAGCTGGGGATCACGGGGAGCAACGGGGACCGCCTTCATCTACGACCCACGGTCCAGCAGGACGACGGCGCTCGCTCCGCTCGACCCCGCGCGCGCCTGGCACTCGGCCACCGTGTTGCCCGACGGTACCGTGCTGATCCTCGGCGGTATCGGCTCGAACCGTCAGCCCATGGCCGAGCCTCAGATCCTCGACCCACAGGACGGTACCGTTCAGCGACTCTCGATCCCGGGGATGACCCCTCGGGCCCATCACACCGCGACGCTGCTCACCGACGGACGTGTCCTCGTCGCTGGCGGCACTGACGCTTCAGGGAATGCTTCGGCGGCCACCGACGTGTGGACGCCGCAGACCGGAGCCCTGGACACGATGGCGATGAGCACCAGGCGCTCCGGGCACACCGCGACCCTCTTGGGTGACGGGACTGTCCTGCTCTGGGCCGGCCCGGGCGCCTCGATAGGCAGCGGCGAGATCTTCGATCCCGAGACCGCGGCGTTCCGTCGCGTTGCCACGATCCCTTCGGGGCCGAACGCATTCGATCCGCCCCGTCTCGAGGCGTCGTTTCCTGCGGCGGGCGCCGCCGGTGTCGCCGTGGACAGCTCCATCGCGCTCCGCTTCTCCAAACCTCTCCATATGGATCGGATCAACGACGCGACCGTCACCCTCAGCGGACCTCAGGGGCCGGAGCCGCTGCGCATCGTGGCGGCCGAAGGAGGCATGCTCGCCTTTGTCACGCCCACGTCCCCTCTGGTTTCAGGCTCCCGCTACAGTTTGGTGCTCAACGGCCCAGAGGATCTCAATGGATATCTGCTCCCGTTCACTCGCGTTGAATTCCGTACCGCGGGGCCGGCCGCTTCGAGCGCCGGGACGCAGCCCGGCTCGAGGTCCGACGATTCCGCGGGCCACGCTCATCATGCCGCTCGTTCCGCGACGGCGGGCACGAGGTCGGAGACGGACGATCTCGAGTGGAAGGGCGCCCGGCGCGCCGGCAAGCCGTATTCGCGGTGGCAGGACCTGCCGCCTCTGACCGCCCCACCGGGTGTGACCGCGGTCGCGGGACAAGTACTTCGCTTGAACGGCCATCCTCTTACGGACGTGACGTTACGGATCGGCACCCACGCTGCCCGGACCGATCACACTGGGCGCTTTCTACTGACGGGAATTGGCGCGGGCCGGCAAGAGCTGATCATGGACGGGTCGACGGCCAATCAACCCGGGCGGACATACGGGACGTTCGACTACGGCGTCGACATCGGGGACAAGACGACCACCGTCCTGCCCTTCACCATCTGGATGCCGCTGCTGGACATGCAGCATGCGACACCCCTGCCGGCGCCGACTCCGCACGAGATCGTCGCCCGGAACCCGCGCATTCCTGGGCTCGAGGTGCACGTGCCGGCCGGCGTCATCATGCAGACCGACGATGGCCCGCTGCCGGTTCTTTCACTCACGCAGATTCCGGTGGACCGGCCGCCCTACCCGCTGCCGTCGGGGACGACGTTCTTCTTCACACCGCAGGGTCATGGGGCTCAAGTACTACGGGCCGATGGGACGCCCAGTCCCACCGGCGTCCGCATCGTCCTGCCCAACGTGGATCAATTGCCACCCGGCACGCGCCTGGAGCTGATCCACTACAGCTACTACCGCGGCGGCTGGACCACGTACGGCCAGGGCGCCGTCGGCACCGACGGCCGCCAGATCGTCCCCGACCCCGGCGTCGAGTTCAAACGCCTGGGGTGTGCCTACGTCCTGGGACCGGACCAGGCGTCCTCCGCCCCGATCCCCGGCGGGGTCCGTGACGGCGATCCGATCGACCTGGGCACCGGCCTCTTCACCGCGGAGAAGGTCGACGTGATGCTGCCGGATGTGATTCCGATCGTGATTCGCCGCCAATATCGTCCCGGGAATATCAATCCGCGGCTGTTCGGCGACTCGATGACCCACACCTACATGCAATATCTCGTGGGCGACCAGACGACCTTTAGCTATGCCCAGCTCGTGCTGCCCGACGGCGCGAGGCTCCGCTTCAATCGCATCTCACCCGGCTCCGACAAGGCCGGGGCCATCATGGAGCACACCGCGACGCCGACGGGCTACTACAAGGCGCGCCTCACCTGGAACGCTCCGCGCAACGGCTGGGACATCACCCTCGTCGACGGCACGGTCTATCAATACACCGCGTCGGGGGAGATCGGCCCCTACCTCATGGGCATCCGCGATCGGGTCGGCAACCAGCTCACGATCAGTCGCACCATGCCAGGGAACAACGTGCCGATCACGCGGATCACATCGCCCAACGGTCGCTGGGTCGACTTCACCTACGTCACCGTCAACACGTTGCTCTTGATCTCTCAGATCCGCGACAGCTTCGGGCGCACCGTGAGCTACACCTATCACCCGGGCTCGTCCCTGCTCAAGACGGTGACGAACGCCGGCGGCGGTGTGACCGAGTACACGTGGAGCTCCAGTCGGATTGCCACGATCAAGGACCCCCGCAACATCGTTTGGCTGACCAACGAGTACGACACTCAGGGGCGAGTGACCCGGCAGACTCAGGCTGACGGCACTTTCTACCAGCTCGGGTATACGCTCGACGCCCAGGGCAAGGTGACCCAGACCGATGTGACCGACCCGAAGGGCAATGTCCGTCGCGTGACCTTCAATGCGGCCGGGTACCCGTTGACGGAAACACGGGCGTACGGCACGGCGGTCGCCCAGACGATGACCTACTCCCGGGACGCCACGAGCAACCTCGTCACCTCGATCACCGACGCGCTGGGCCGGCTGACGACGTACACCTACAACGGTCAGGGCAAGGTGCTGACCGCGACCCGCTTGGCCGGAACGAGCGACGCGGTCACCACCAGCTTCGCGTACGAGCCCAGCTTCAACCAGGTGGCGTCAATCACCGATCCGCTAGGCCACACTACAAGCTTCACCTACGACACGATTGGCAACCTGACTACCGTCACCGATGCCCTGGGGCATCAGACGACGCTGACCTACAACGGTCAGGGACAACCGAAGACGATGACCGACGCGCTCGGCAACACCGCCACGCTTAGCTACTACGACGGTGACCTGGCGACCATCATTGATCCCACCGGCAGGACCACCACGCGCATTACCGACGGTGGCGGTCGGCTCATCGCCATCACCAACGCGCTCGGCCAGCAGACCCGCTTCGACTACGACGCCCTGAACCGGTTGACGAAGATCACCGATGCTCTCGGAGGTCAGACCCAGCTCGCCCATGACGGCAACGGCAATCCGCTCTTGGTGACCGATGCCCTCAGCAACACCACGAGCTACACGTATTCGAGCATGGACCGTGTCGCGACGCGCACCGACCCTCTCATGCGCCAGGAGTCGTACGACTACGACAACAACGGCAATCGGAATACGTTCATTGATCGCAAGAGCCAGGTCACCAGCACGATCCACGATGCGCTCGATCGGCCCACGCTGGTCACCTACCAGGACAGCTCGACAACCGGCTACACGTGGGACGCCGGCAGTCGACTCACCCAGGTCGTTGACTCGCTCTCGGGCACGATCATTCGCTCCTACGACGGGCTCGATCGGCTGATCCAGGAGGTGACCCTGCAGGGCACCATCGCCTACACCTACGATGCAGCGGGGCGCCGCGTCTCCGTGACGGTGCTCGGCCAGCCGACCGTGAGCTACACCTACGACGCCGCCGACCGTCTGACGCAGATCACTCAGGACTCGACGACCGTCACGATCACCTACGACGGCGCCAGTCGGCGTACGAGCCTCACCCTGCCCAACGGCGTCTCGACCGAGTACGCCTACGATGCCGCCTCGAGGCTCACCAGCCTGACCTATGGGCTTGGCACGACGCACCTGGGAACGCTGACTTACACCTATGACGCCAACGGCAATCGCACCGTCCTCGGGGGTACCTGGGCCCGCACCGGCTTGCCGTCCACTCTGGCCAGCGCCACTTACGACGCGGCCAATCGCCAGACCACCTTCGGCGGCACCGCACTGAGCTACGACCTCAACGGCAACCTCACCAGCGACGGGACTAACACCTACTCCTGGGATGCCCGCAATCGTCTGGCGTCCATCGCCGGTGGAAGCGCTGCGAGCTTCCAGTACGATGCCCAGGGACGCCGCACGAGCAAGACCATCGACGCGATCCAGACCGGCTTCCTCTACGACGGCTGGACGCCTGTGCAGGAGCTGAACGGATCCTCGGCGATCGCCAATCTCCTCGCTGGTGTCGGGATCGACGAGTACCTGACGCGGACGGACACGAGCGGCGCGAGCCACTTTCTCTCGGATGCTCTAGGCAGCACGATTGCCCTCAGCGACGCCACCGGCGCCCTGCCGACGAGCTACACATACACGCCGTTCGGAGAGACCAGCCGCAGCGGCAGCGCCACAGCCAATGCCTTCGACTATACGGGCCGCGAGGAGGACGGGACCGGCCTCAAATACTATCGGGCGCGGTACTACAGCCCGAAGCTTCAGCGATTCGTGTCCGAGGACCCCCAGCGGGCTACGCTCCACCTGTACGGGTACGTCGGAAACAGCCCACTTTTGGCGACGGACCCGTTCGG
>Ga0137403_10004117_pt1 | contig 17194 bp, 14 predicted proteins | sample CZOMad2_1_16fung_FD_122057 | JGI IMG/M metagenome (GOLD analysis project Ga0137403, IMG submission 122057) | Vadose zone soil fungal communities from Angelo Coast Range Reserve, California, USA - CZOMad2_1_16fungal (Hybrid Assembly) | ecosystem: Environmental > Terrestrial > Soil > Vadose zone...
GTCGCCGACGCCGCCGATCTGCGACTCATGCTGCTGCGTCCTCTGGACGAGACCAGCGCGGCGCGGCTCGCGGCGCTGCGCTGAAGAACGACCTGCTGTACCACCGTCAGCCGACCTCAACGGCGAGAATTCGAACAGGGATACACCAATACCGAACTGACGCTCTGTACTCGCCGTGGAGCTCGTGTTAGGGCAATCTGGTCGCGACGAAAGCCGACCGCGATTGGACGCGTGGCGCTGAAACCGCATCACGCCTCTTGGAGGGATTGGAATGACCAAGTCTTCGTGGGTGACCGCAGTCGCTCGAGTCGAGAAACCGTGGGGACACGAAGAACACTTCGCGCTCGTCGACGGTCGTTACTGCGGAAAGACGCTGCACATCAACGCGGGTCACGCGCTCTCTCTGCAGTATCACGAGCTCAAGGAGGAGACGGTCGCGGTTCAGTCGGGCCGACTTCTGTTCGAGGTGGGTAGTCCTGACACCCCGCTCGAGTCATTCGAGCTGCTCCCCGGCCAAGTGAGCTCCCAGTCGCCTAGCCAGAAATCCATTTGCTTCTGCTCAGGCGCCGAGCAGGGTTGGGGCTGTGATTTTGTTGCGGTCGTATCTTGTGCAGCCGCGATGGCGGTCAACAGGAACGTAACGCCCAGCGCGAAAACATGAGACTTAGCCATGACTGCCCCTCTTGGTGAGACGGAGCGGCGCAAAAAATGTTGGCCCTCAACCAAGTATTTTTTTCGCCGTCATCCCGGACAGATCGCCGCGGCTGGCTTTCAAAACCTTGTTCGACGAACCTGAGCGTTCAGTGTTAGGTCTTCAACACGTCCGCCTCGTGTATAGTGTGGGGCTAATCCCCTGCCCGATGCGCGGAGTGGTTTATCGATGAATGTATCGATGCTTATATTCATATTGGCCGCATCTATCCTAGCTGCGGCGTGGCTGGGATTGTATATCGCTAAACGTCGTGGTCACCCCTTCCTTGAGACGCAGGCCGATCCTCAGCCTTGGAGCCTCCCGCAACTCGTGTTGGCGAGCTTCTTAACCCTGTTCGCCGAGCTGGCCTTTATCCGCTGGATCGCCGTTGAAGTCCGCGTCTTTGCGTACTTTAAGAACCTGACTTTATTGCTGTGCTTTGTCGGTTTCGGACTTGGCTGTGCTCTGGTCAGCGAAAGAGTCCGATGGTCCGCGGCCCTCAAAGCGTTCCTTGGGTTAGTTCTGATAGTCCGCTTACCCTGGAGCCAAGGACCGCTGGAGCGGCTTTCGCAGAATCTAGGCGCGGCAGCAGATGTCAATATCTGGGCGACTGGCAACCAGTGGCGCTGGGTACCGTTCTGCGGTGCGGCCTTACTCGCTGCCGCTTTGTTCCTGCTCATTGTCGTCGTCTTTATCCCACTGGGGCAAACGGTGAGCCGGCAGATGAATGCCGCGCCGCGTCCGTTATCAGCCTATTCATGGAATCTACTGGGCAGCCTGCTAGGGATCCTCGCGTTTTTGGGAATTAGCCGGATTATGCTGCCTCCCACCTTCTGGCTGAGTGCGGTTCTTCTCGGCTTTGCTATTTTGCAGGCCGGACGGAGAGAACGGTTGCTAGTCACAGGGCTGATCGTTCCGCTGGTTCTGCTGCTCCACGACCCTGCGCAACACGATGGCTATATTGTTTGGACTCCTTATCAACAAATTCAATATTCGCGGCACTACGCCGGCAATGGAGACTTTGCCGCAGGGTTTCTCCGGGTCAATCACACCGGGTACCAATCCATAGTGAATCTTTCCTCCTGGTTTCTAGCACGGCATCCCAACCTGTTATTAGGGCCTGCTGATGAAAATCCCTACAATCTGCCTTTTCGTTTTGCCGTGCCTCAGCCTCATGTATTGGTGGTCGGCTCGGGTACTGGAAACGACGTAGCTGGGGCGTTGCGCAATGGTAGCCGGGCAGTCGATGCAGTGGAGATTGATCCCGCCATCCTTGAGATCGGACGCCGCGAGCATCCCGAGGGCCCTTATGATTCGCCACGCGTTTCGATCTATGTGACAGATGCGCGACGATTCCTGAAGCGGAGCACTGCTCGTTACGATTTGATTCTTTTTGGTCTGCTCGATTCGCACACGCAGTTTTCAGACTATTCCAACATGCGAATCGATAACTTCGTATATACAGAACAATCTTTTCGCGAGGCGATGCAGCACCTGAATCCGAATGGAATCGTCTTTGTGAAGTTTCAGGTCGATCGGCCGTGGATGGCCGTCCGCATCGCTGAAATGTTACGCGGGGTTTTTGGCAAGCCCGCTGTGGTATTTAGGACTGCAACCGACTACGGCGCCAATGCAACATGTTTCGTGATATCTAGCGGCAATCGAGTTGAAGATGCGTTGGCTGCCGATCCGCGGCTGGCGCAATTTGTGCGCAAAACGGCAAGAGCGCTCGATTCGGGGCGGATTCCGATCACAACCGATGACTGGCCATACCTCTACCAGCAAGGGCGCTGGATTCCGCGAACCTACTACTCAGTGGGATTGCTCGTCCTTGTTATCGCCGCCGGGCTGTACTCGCAGATCACGGCAGCTGCCCGCCGTTTACCATCGCTTTTTTTCTTTGCCATGGGAGCTGGGTTTTTGTTGCTCGAGACGCAACTCGTTTCCCGACTAGCCCTGTTCTTCGGAACGGTGTGGCAAGTGAATGGGATCGTCATCTCGGCGTTGCTTCTGGCTCTGTTGCTCGCCAACATCCTTGTGGAGCATGGCAAGAATTTTCTCCGGCGACCCTGGATTTTTGGCGGCCTGCTTGCCGGTTTGGCCGTGGCCTACTTGATACCGTTTGACCGAATTCCAGTATCAGCGAGTGTGGAGGGGATAATCGCCGCGGCGGTTTTTGCCATGCCGGTTGTTTGTGCAGGCTTGTTGTTCGCATTGGAATTTCAGACGGTTGATTCCCCGAGTGCAGCTCTGGGGGCAAACATGCTAGGGGCGGTGGCGGGCGGGCTCATGGAGAATCTCTCCTTGGTGATCGGGATGCGTGCATTGCTGCTGGTAGCGATGGGTCTGTACTGCCTGGCTGGCATTGGGCTCTGGCGGCGCTGGCGGCCTGCGGCTTTCGTGGAAAGCGGTGCCGGTAACCGCCACGCAAGAGTTGTGCAGTCTGTCTCCAACTATTGAACTCGGTCAGGTCAAGCTTTGTCTTCTGTGATACACCTTTAGGCTTGATTCTCCAGCAAGCCATCTTTTTATTTTTCGCTGGCATCTTGGGCGGAGCGCTCAACGCTGTGGCTGGAGGCGGCAGTTTCATCTCATTTCCCGCGCTGCTTTTCACCGGTGTTCCTCCAATTCCAGCGAATGCAACCAATACGCTGGCCCTTTGGACGGGCGTAACCGCCAGCGGCGGTGCATACCGCAATCGGCTGGACGTGCCCCGGCGCGTAATGATTCCGCTGATCGCAACCAGCTTGCTCGGCGGCGCAGCAGGCGCCGTGCTCCTGCTGAAGACTCCCGCCCACACCTTCATGCGCGTGCTCCCGTGGCTGATGCTGGGCGCCACGCTGCTCTTTATCTTTGGCAATCGTCTTTCCCGCGGGCGGCCATCGACTGTGGGAAACGAAGCTGGCGCTGGAGCAATCGCCGGCGTCTCAATCTTCGAGTTGGTCGTGGCAATTTATGGAGGTTATTTCGGCGGCGGCGTAGGAATTGTGAATCTGGCCATGCTCACTGCGATTGGCATGACGGATATTCACTCAATGAATGCGCTCAAGAGCGTGTTGGGTAGCGCGATCAACGGCATTGCCGTGCTCGTCTTCATTATGCGGAGGGCTATCTTTTGGCCTCATGCCGCGATTATGGTTTTGGGGGCAATCGTCGGTGGATACTTCGGCGCCCACTACGCCCTCCGGCTGCCACAGGCTTGGGTGCGTTGGTTCGTGATATTCGTCGGGGCAGGGATGACGGCATATTTCTTTGCGAAGGCATACTAAAGAGCTTCGGATAGCGAATGTGTCAGGGCTGCTGCAGCTCGAGAGCATAAATTTCCTGAGTGCTAGTATCGCGGACAAACAGAGGCGTGCCATCAGGTGCGATGCCGCTCCAGGATCCAAGCCAATTGAAATACCGGCGAAGCCCCTTCGAGCTAAGCAATTCTTCAGACTTGTTTCCGCCCACCTTCACCCGCCGATACGACTGGTCCTTTCCAAAGAACCAATCAAAATAGACGTACCTGCTGTCGCGGGACCAATTAGGAAAGCCGACGGTGTGACCCTCGTCCGCCCAAACGGCCCATTTCTGCGTCTTGAAATCATAAAGCATCAATTTTTGTGAGTCGCCAGAGAGAGCAGCAAGATAATGCCCATCCGGTGACCAGCGGGGACTGAATAGACCCTTAGAACCGGGAACGGTTGAGAGTTGATGCGAATTTAGATCCAGAATGCGAATTTCATAATCCTCGGGATCGCCGCTACCTCCGAACACGATTTGCCGGCCGTCAGGCGACCAAGTGGGATCGACGAGACTGCGGTTCTCGGACAGTAATTCCTGAACGGCACCGCCCTGAGCGGAAACCAGAGACAGATTCCAAGGTTTTCCAGGCTGGGTAGTGCAGAGCACGATTTGCTTCCCGTCTGGCGACCAGCGCGGCAGCGTGGATGATACCGGCGGGTATGTGAGCTGCAGGCGCTCGCTGCCATCCACGCGGCTGCGCCAGAGCGTCCCATCAGGAATATCAGCGTACGTAATCCACTGGCCATTTGGCGAAAAGTCAACCTCTTCGGCCGGAATTCCGGAAAGAAATGGGACAAATTGCGAGGAACGGGAGTCGTAGCGTACAAGTTCGCCCCGCGGCTGCGAACCAATCACAAACATCCGCTTGCCATCTCTGGCGGGCAATGCCCAGTCGAAATTAAGAGGGCCCGTAGTGAGCTTAACGGGAGTGGACGCGGACTTGCGAAACCAACTCCTGCCCTCTGGCACCGCCCAGATATTGGAACCGCTGCTATCGCCATGGGTGAAAATGTAATACGCGCCATCCGCTGTCCATTGACCGTAGCCCACCGTGGGGGGATTGGTCCAGCCAGGAAAAACCTGGTGCAGACCAGTTCCGTCTGTCGTTGCTTCCCACAATGAAATATCGTTCGTCGCGTCACGCACGGTAAAGCGAATGCTAAGCCCGTCAGGTGAGAATCTGGTTCCGAACGGAAATCCCGAAGCGGTTAGCAGTTTGCGGGGCTGGCTGCCATCCGTCTTCGCCGAATAGAGATCATGGCCGTTAGCATAAATAAGCTCGTGCCCGTCCGGTGACCACGTCACGTCATGCGCCATAATGTTGGCCAAGCGCCGGGGAGACCCAGCAGGCAATGGCACGGTCCAAATAGCCTCTTCTGGTTCAGTGCCAGAGAACGATCCCACGAGCAGCTGCGAGCGGTCATGTGAGATATCGACCGCCTGACTATTAGTGAACGGAGTCGGAATTGCGGCCACCTCGCCGCCGCTTGTCGAAACCTGAGCTAGGACGAACTGATCGCCAGAGATTTCGTTGAAGTAAATGCGCGCGTTGTCGGAGAGCAGCGGTCCTGATTTGGGAAGGTTGTCATGGGTGATCTGGTTAACGTTCAAAACCTTAGGTGCGGGCGGCGATTTCGTCCACCACATCGCTGCTGCAACAAGGATCAACACGGCCACCGCAATCGCAATTGAGGGCCATCGAACTCGGAGCCTGCGGGTTGGCGAAGCATTGCCAACAGGCACTTTCCCGGAAGTTGTATCGCGCTTCAGGCGCCGGAGGTCAGCGCGCAGCTCGGCGGCGCTCTGGTAACGGACGTCGCGATCTTTCTCCAGCGCCTTATTTATGATTCGTTCCAGCTCCGGAGGCATTTCCGGATTGAGCCGGAACGGCGTGGCAGGATCTTTGTTGAGAATGGAATTAAAGATCGCGGCGCTGGTGTCTCCACGAAAAGGAAGCGCACCGGTGGTGGTCTCGTATAAGACCGCACCGAACGAAAAGATGTCGGTACGGCCATCGAGATCTTTTCCCAGCGCCTGCTCGGGAGACATATAGGCAACTGTACCGAGAGCGCTGCCCGGACTGGTGAGATGTTCACTGATCGTGGCCGCACTTTGACCGACCGGGGCACCAACCGAACTCATTTTAGCGAGACCGAAATCGAGAATTTTGGCGTGTCCGCGATCGGTCACGAAAAGATTTGCCGGCTTAATATCGCGATGGACGATGCCTTTGGCATGGGCGGCTTCGAGAGCGTCGGCAACCTCGATACCGATGTCGAGGAGGCGCTCAAGTTCGAGTGGGCGGCCAAAGAGCAATTGTTTGAGTGTCTTCCCTTCCAAGTACTCCATAACAATGAAGGGCCGTCCGTGATCTTCGCCAATTTCGTGGATGGTGCAGATATTTGGATGGTTCAGCGCCGATGCAGCGCGGGCTTCACGGCGGAAGCGCTCGAGGGCTTGCGAATCTTGTGCGACGGCATCGGGCAGAAATTTCAAGGCTACAAAACGGCCGAGTTGAGTATCTTCGGCGCGATATACCACACCCATGCCTCCGCCGCCCAGCTTGTCCAGGATTCGGTAATGCGAGACCGTTTGCCCAGGAATGGAATCTGTGTCGGGCATAGGCGGCAACATCTTAGCAGAGAAAAAAGATGCTAATCAGATTTCAGCGGACTGGGACGCAAGCCCCGCACCAGCAAAGCAAACTTACTGAGCCGGCGCCGAGACGTGCTCGTGCACAATCACCCACTTGCCACCCTGGTTCTCAAAGACAACCGTCCAGCGCCACGTAGCCAGCTCCCGTTTGCCATTTTTCAGAGTCGCATCCTCCTTTATTGTGGAAGTAGCCCAGTAGTAGTCTCCAGCGGAATGGACCTGGGCATCGTCATTCACAGTGAACTTCCCGGACTTATAATCCGCAAGTTCCTTTTTTACCCCACTCTGATACTCATCCCAACTGTCGTACTTGAGCGGTGCGATGTCGAAAAAGACATGCGGGCCCTGGGCATAGAATTGTGCAACATTGGCAGGGTCGAGAGTGCCCCAACCGTCCCAGATCTTTTGCATATACGCTTTGTCGGGAGCGGGACCGGCTGCCTGTGACTTCTTGGCAGATTTCTTCTGCGCCGCAAATCCTGAAAGACTGACTGCGACTAGGCAAAGTAAGACAGTGAAGACGCGCTTCTGCATTGAGTTTCCTCCGATTCGGCGACAGATTGTCGCACAGAACCGTGAAAACGCAAAGCACACGAACGGCTGTACGGGAGTGTCTCAGTTTGACCCTAAACGGAGCTCGGAGTCGGGTCCCGTCCCATGCGCCAGTGCGCGAATAGGCGACTAGACGGGACCGGAGTGAGCCTTCTGTAATCGCCAAATGAGATACGGCAGCACCGTGAGCGTGAGAATCACCAACGCATGTAGCAGGCCGTCGGAAATAGCCTGACCGGAGGCCCCAAGGGTGAAGAAGTTCATGCTGATGTGTCCGAGTCCGCCAGGCACTGCCGTTCGACTCGCGTGAATTCGGGAGGTGGCGCCCATCCATGCGATCAGGACCAAACCGACAGTGAGCCAAACCGCTTTCAATCTTTGACGGGCGGCGATGAGACCGATTCCCCAACCGACGAGAACCGGCGCGCCGAAATAGTATAACTTGCCGGCCTGAAAATAAATATTCGCGAACCCGTACATTGGGCCTGTTGGGCTGACGAAAGGCGTATCGGCTCCTGGCAGAAAAATCTTCCAACCAAACCACAAGTAAACACAAGCAACGAAATAGGCCCCAGCCAAAAGGCAGAGGGGAGCGAGACCAAACATGGCCCACGGCGCTCGGACGCACCAGGATTGGAACTGGCGCTGCTCTATCATCGCCTTGGCGAGATCATCCATCCCGCCGAGCCGGACGAGCGCCGCGGATTCCGCATCCGCTCGGCTGCGGCCCGCGCGTTCTTCTTCCGCCCTCAGGTCGGCCAGATGATCGGCAAGTTCGGTCAGATAACGCCGCACATGCCGTGGCGTGACGCCAGCCCGCAGCAAGCGTTCGCGAAGTTCATGGAATGGCTTCGCCATGTTGCCCTCCTGTCAGCAGCTTTTGAATTGCGACCACCAGATTGGTCCAAGCCTCCGACAGATCGTCCAATCGATGCGATCCTTTGACCGTTACGGAATAATAAATACGGCTACGGCCATTGACCTTCTTGCGTCGCGACCTGAGCGCGCCATCGCGTTCCAACCCGTGCAGCACGGGATAGACTACACCTTCGCCGACTGCAATCACCGCGTCGGTACGGCTACGGATTGCTTGAACAATCTCATAGCCATACATCTCCTCTTGCTGGAGTAGTCTGAGGATCAGGAGCTCCGGAACTCCATTCATAAAATTCGGATTGGTCTCGCGCGCTGCCATCGAAGACCCAGAATACCTCGCGGTTCGATGTATTGCAAGCTAACAGACGCTGACGTTTTCAACTATTGAAACGTCTTTCCTGGCGAGAGGCTATTTTTAAAGTTAGAAACCACCGGCTGTGCGTTTAGTTTGACGCTATTCCGAAGCGCACGGTAAAATACTTCAGTTTGCCTGTACTCGCGGCTCCGTTCTGGGGCCGTCCGCAATCGCTGCTGAGAGCGCCGACGCGGAACACAGCAAGCATAAGGAATCAGCAGGTTCGCCGAATCGCGACAGATGCGATCGGTAACCACGGAGGCATAGCTATGTACGCGGTCATCCGCACGGGCGGAAAACAATACCGGGTCGCGCCCGGCGATGTAATACGCATCGAGAGCCGAGCTAGTGCCGACAGCAACCTTGAGTTCAGCGATGTGCTGGCAGTCTCCGGCGGCGAGGGACAGATTGGACGTCCGCCATCGGATGCCCGGGTTCTCGGGCAGGTAGTCGAACAGGGACGCGGCGACAAAATCCTCGTGTTCCACTACAAACGGAAGAAACAGTACAAGAAGATCGCAGGCCATCGGCAGCCGTTCACTGCGGTTCGCATTACTGAGATTGCGTTTGACGGCCAAAAGTTCACCGCTCCCGAGCTTTCGAAGAAGGAAGCGAAGCCGAAGAAGCAAATGAAGGCGGCCGGAGAGCCTGTGGAGATCGCCCCGGAGGCTGAAGCCAAAGCTGCGAAAGCTCCGGCGAAGAAGAAAGCGGCAGCGAAGAAACCGGCGGCAAAGAAGTCTGCGCCGAAGAAAAAGAAGTAACTGAAAGCTGACGGCTGAGAGCTGATAGCCTGTTGGAAACTAACGCAACTGGAAACTAAGTCATGGCACATAAAAAAGGATTAGGCAGTTCACGAAACGGACGTGATTCGAATGCCCAGCGGCTGGGCTTCAAAGCATTCGGCGGGCAAGTCGTCCCCGGCGGGACGATCATTGTGCGGCAGCGCGGCACGCGGGTGAAGCCGGGCCTCAACGTTGGGCGTGGCAAAGACGACACGCTATTCGCCAAGATTTCCGGCCGAATCAAGTTCATGGACAAAGGCTCCATGGGCAAGTTCGTAATGATCGAGCCACTGGAAGCGAATTAGCCGACGATTACCATCGGGCGCATTTAGGTATGCGGCCCGCAGCCTCGCCTTCGGGTTGGGGCTTTTTTATTTGAGTTCTCAGCTGTCAGCTATCGGCTTTCAGTTAACCCGAAGTTTAGACGCAATCCAGGCCAACACTGATAGCTGAGAGCTGACGGCTGATAGCTGACTATGTTCATCGACGAAGCTAAAATCCGGGTTAAAGCTGGCGGCGGCGGGAACGGCTGCGTTGCCTTCCGGCGCGAGAAATATGTTCCGCGCGGCGGACCTTCCGGTGGCGATGGCGGCAAAGGCGGCGACATCTACATGGAATCCAGCGAGCGCCACAACACCCTCGTGCACTTCCGCTTCAATCCCGAGTACAAAGCGCAGCGCGGGCGTCACGGCGAAGGCGCGAACAAGACCGGGCGCGAGGGCGAAGACATCATTCTTAGAGTTCCGGTAGGAACGATCCTTTACGACGATGACACGGGAGAGAAAATTCACGACTTCTCTCAGCCCGATGAGCGCATCGTCGTTGCTCGCGGTGGCCGAGGCGGACGCGGCAACGCCCGGTTTGCGACTTCCACACATCAGGCTCCTCGCGAGCACGAAGATGGCCGCCCAGGAGAGGAACGCGTTTATCGCCTGGAGCTCAAGCTGCTCGCCGATGTGGGACTGGTCGGATATCCCAACGTTGGCAAATCCACTTTGATTTCCCGCATTTCTGCCGCCCGGCCAAAAATCGCCGATTACCCTTTCACCACATTGGAGCCGAATCTCGGCGTGGTTGTAGTTGGCCGACCTCCCGATGAGAAAAGTTTCGTCGTTGCAGATATTCCCGGACTGATTGAGGGCGCCCACGCCGGCTCGGGCCTTGGCACTCAGTTCCTCCGCCACATCGAACGCACGCGGCTTTTGGTACATTTGGTTGATGTGTCGGACGCCAGCGGCCGGCCCGATCAAGTGAAAGACGTCGAGGTGATCGTGGCCGAGATGGCCAGCTTTGGAGCAAAGCTGGACGAAAAACCTATGATCGTGGCGGCTTCAAAAATCGACGTGGCGAACAAAGAGAAGCTCGCGAAGTTGAAGCGGTACTGCAAAAAACAGGGATACGAGCTGTTCCCGATTTCAGCGGTGACCGGCAAAGGCATCAAAGAGTTGAAGTACGAGATGGCAGAGAAAGTAGAAGAACTCCGAATGAGCCATCAGCTTTCAGCCGTCAGCTCTCAGCAAGATTCCTAGTTTCAGACGACATTTCTCACCAACGGTCAGCGATCGCGGGTAGGATCACAGATAGCAAGCGATCTGTAGTTTTTTGGCAAGCTAAAGGCTGACGACTGAAAGCTGATGGCTTTGCTTAAGCTTCCGGCACATGCGATCCGTGCTGGAAGTGATATTGCAAAATCTTTGCGGCCAGGGCTGGACTCACCTTAGAAGATTCAGCTTCCACCATCCGCACCACCTCGCCACGGCACACCACCTCTGCTGCCGACAATCCTGCAATCTCCGCCGGCAGCACGAGATTGATCTCGAGCTGTGCGTTGGGAGCAATGGCCTCTTCGCCTCGGAACAACAAGCCGGAGCGACTGATGTTTTCCGTGGTCCCGTCGCGCCAATCGTCCTCGCCGAGAAGGCGGTACTTCAGCGGTAAATGAAGATTGAAACGCTGGGCGCGAAACGGAGAAGTAAATTTCTCCCGCCGCGGGAACTGAGCTTCGCGAGCAAGACGAGCCATTTGGACCTCCTGAGGGAGTAGTGTGTCGAGCACCTCCCGGACTTTGGTTTTCAAAGCCGGCAGGGAGAAAGGCTTCTGGAGCAGGCTGACGCCCTCATCCAGCATCCCGTTGTGGCCAATTACGTTCTCGGTGTAGCCAGACATGTAGAGCACTCTAGTTTCTGGCCGAAGCGCGGAAATGCGTTGCGCCAGTTCGCGCCCGTTCATGACAGGCATGATGACGTCGGTCAGCAACAGGTGAATAGGCCCGGGATACGTATTGGCGACCCGGATGGCAGCAGCGCCGTCAGCGGCCTCGAGCACAGTGTATCCCTCGCCTGCGAGCGCGAAGCGCGCTAAGCGGCGGAGTTTGGATTCGTCCTCGACAAGCAGAATGGTTTCGTGTGCCTTTCCGGATGTCGCAGGTGCAACTGCAGGTTGAGGGGCAAGCGCTGCTCCGGCAGCACTGACGCGAGGCAAATAAATCTTGAATGTCGATCCCTTGCCGGGCTCGCTGTAAACCCAAATGAAGCCTTCGCTCTGCTTAATAATTCCGTAGACGGTCGAGAGGCCAAGGCCAGTGCCTTTCGGTCCCTTCGTTGTAAAGAAGGGCTCGAAGATGTGAGTCTGTGTCTCGGTGTTCATGGCAGCGTCGGTATCGCTGATGGCAAGCATCACGTATTCACCGGGTTCAAGTGGGGTATGCAGGCGGGCGTAGCTTTCGTCGAGGACAACATTTGCAGTCTCGATGGTGAGTTTGCCGCCGTGGGGCATGGCATCGCGCGCATTCACGGCCAGGTTCATGATCACTTGCTCGATCTGGCCGGGATCAGCCTTGACGGCCCCAAGTTCGGAGCCAGGGATCATCACCAGCTCAATGTCCTCCCCAATCACACGGTTCAGCATGTTCAGGTTCTCTGTAACGATGCTGTTGAGGTCGAGCACCTTAGGAGCAAGCATCTGCTTACGGCTGAACGCCAGCAGTTGGCGCGTCAGAGAAGTTGCCCGCTCGGCCGCGCTGGCAATCTCCCGTGCTGGCCCGCGTAGTTGAGCGTCAGGCCCAATGCGCTCCAGCAGGAACTCGGAGTATCCGGAAATCACCATTAGCAAATTATTGAAGTCATGAGCGATGCCGCCCGCCAGCCGCCCAACCGCTTCCATTTTTTGTGCTTGCCGCAGTTGCTGCTCGAGTTTCCTGTGTTCGGTGACATCTTCTGCAAATAAATCGAAAAAGATGGTGTCCTTCTCGCCTCGTATTGCTCGCCCGGAAAAACGGACTGTAACCGTGCTGCCGTTTTTGCATGACAACTCTGCAATCAATCCTTCAAACTTGCGTAGTGATTTCAGATGATCCGCCAGCGTGAACCACTCCTGGGAGTCAGCATAGAGATTCGCCAGGTTGCGCCCGGCAAGTTCAGAGGCCGAGTCATAGCCGAGGATGCCGACCAGCGCCGGGTTGACGCTCAACAGCGCGCCTTGCGAATCGCAGCGACAGATGCCATACGGCGCGTTCGTCACCAGGGAACGAAAATTGATCTCCGAACGGCGCAAACCTTCTTGAGCCGAACGCAGGGCCGCATTAAAAGAACAAATCAGGAGCGCCACAAACACAAACAGCGCCAGATGTATGATCGCCTTGCGATATTCGGATGCAGAGTGGATGCCGGCTAGAGAAAAATAGGCGCTGACGGTCAACGCGAATGATGTCGCTACCAGGCCCGGCTTCCAGCCTCCGTACCAGGCGCTGACCATGATGGCGACCGCAAACACCACCAGCCGGCTCTCGACAACATCGGATAGAAGCAAAGCCGGAATCAACGCCAGCGTAATGCTGAGAACGGCGACGCCGTATCGCAGGATGGGCGCGCGAGCGGGAGCGATGCGTGTGCGAAGAAGGGGGAGTTTCAATCGCATACGAGGCCAGCGTACTTCCCATAACGGGAAGCCGCGAGTTACGAGAGTGCATGGCTCTCCTGCACTCTTAGCATTGCACCTTTGAGTGAGTTACCCGAAGCAACCGGGATTTAATAAGGTGCAACGCGGCAACTGCGGAGCCGAAACGCGAAAGTTTCCGGACGAAAGTCCACTCATTCGCGGTTCAAAACTTGCATTGCGGGCCGAAAAACCCGAAACTACCCAAGCTTTCCGAAAGAAATGCTCATGAATATTGGCCTTTTTGGTGGAACGTTTGATCCCATTCACCTGGGACACATCGCGCTGGCGCACGCCGCACGAGAGAGATTCGATCTTGGCCGGATATACTTCGTGCCCGCCAACATTCCTCCGCACAAGCAGCGGGAGCCGCTCGCCCCGTTCGCTCATCGCTATGCGATGGTTGTGCTGGCCACCATGGGCGAGAAGAGTTTCGTGCCTTCTCTGTTGGAGGCGCCGGGCGTGGTGAGAATCAACACGAAGAGCAAATCCCGATCGGATGACCACGCCGTGCGGCCCAATTACAGTATCGATACAGTGAGGCGGCTAAAGCAGTCATTAAAGAAATCTGACCGGCTGTTTTTTCTCATCGGCATCGACGCCTTCGATGACATCGCGACTTGGCATGAACCCGAAGCCCTATTGCAGGAATGCGAGTTCATCGTCGCCAGCCGTCCGGGGTATTCGCTCGCCGACGTAGCCAATGCGCTGCCCGAAAAACTGCGCCCCGCTCCCGCAGTGATCAAGCCGTTCTCCAAACAACCTGCGAAGGGCGACTTGGTGCTGAGCGGTGCGAGGGTGCACCTGCTTGACAGCGTGCATCAGCCGATCTCAGCCACTGCGATCCGTCAGGCCGCAGCCGCTAAAAAGCCGCTTAAGAAGTTCGTAGATCCGCCGGTGGAGGAATACATCAAGAAAATTGGATTGTATAAATAGGATTCTGTCCTAAGTCGTCAGCCGGCGGCCAAGAACCAGCCGACCTGCAGTCTCCCCGGAAGATCGCACCCCATTTCCTCAGCTACAATGGGATTGCCGACGCCGACCAATGACTGACGACGAATATTCTGGCCACCGACCAACGACTGAATGAAGAAAACCGACCTCCAGCGCCAAGTCACCGAAGCCATCAGCGCCTGCCAGGAAAAGAAGGCGGAAGAAATCACTGTGCTGGAACTTGAAAAGAATTCCGGCGCATTTACCGACTACTTTGTCGTGTGCAGCGGAACCAATCCGCGGCAGATTCAAGCTATCGCTGCCGAAGTTGAGGAACGGCTGCACAAAGCCGGCCTCCGTCCAACTCACGTGGAAGGCTACAAGCAGGCGGAGTGGGTCTTGCTCGATTACGTAGATTTTGTTGTGCACGTGTTTTCTGAGAAAGCACGCAAATATTACGATCTCGAGCGCTTATGGAAATCGGCCAAGCGCTTAGAGCCTCGTGAACTGGGCGCACGCGGACGAAAACGCGCGACCGGACGCGCAACCAGAAAAAAGCTGGCCTAGGCATCCCAAACCCGCAGCTCCGTTGCGTTCTGGTGCGGTTGAGGGCTGAAGATCTTAAACCGCAAAGTTCGCGAAGAAATTCCGCGAAGGACGCTAAACAAACCATAAAGTTAACCGGAAAAACCAAGAACAGGTTGCAATGAGTTCCGCCCAAAAATCCGGATCGCAGTGGGGGCATTCTTACCGGCTGATAGCTTCCGAGAAGTGGAAGATTAAATCAGCCGCTATGGGCCGCGATGCGACGCATGCATTGGTCGACTACGCGCGTCCGCAAGCGGGAATGCAAGTGCTGGATCTAGCCAGCGGAACTGGCGAGCCCGCGATCACCCTCGCATCGAGGATCGGCCCCGAGGGCCACGTCGTCGCGCTCGATCTCAGCCCCGAGCTTTTGCAGATCGCGGAAGAACGGGGTCGCGAACGTCACCTTACGAACCTCACCACCCGTCAGGCCGATGCCAATAATTTGCCTTTTCCCGATCAAAGCTTCGATCTCATCACCAGCCGGTTTGGCGTGATGTTCCTCGATGAAGATGCGCTGCGCGAGGCTTGCCGCGTGTTGCGACCCAGCTCACGTGCATGTTTTCTCGCGTGGGGTCCGTTCGAGCAACCCTTCTGGTCAAGCACGATGGGAGTGGTACACAAGCGCGTTGGTGGCACTCTGGTGCCGACGGATCAAGACCCGTTCAAGTATTCTCAGCCTGGCAGTCTCTCCTCAGCGTTGCGCCGCGCAGGGTTTGAGCGAGTGGACGAAGAAACCCGAACTGTCTCGTGGACATGGCCGGGAACCGCTGAAGAAGTTTGGGAGCAAGCGCGCGCCGTGGCCACGCCGTTCCTTCCCATGTTCGAGCGCGTTCCGCCAGAAAAATGGGATGAGATCAACTCCGAGATATGTCGCGCAATCAGCAATTACATTGTGGGAGACGACATAAAATTCGGCGCAGTTGTGGTGCTCGCGTCGGGAAAAAAATCTTAAAGGAACCCGCACACATGAATAAGTAGTCCAGGAACTACGGTTCTCTATAGGTTTGTACGCTCATAAATCGATCTCGCGTACGAAAGCAGGCTCAGCACGGCTTTCTTCTCTGCTTCCGTATTCCAGTCTTTGTTCGAATTCGCCGCGTCGATCATGCGATCAATCCAGGCAACGAAATAAGCTGCATCTTCTACTGACCTGAGCGGTGAACCGGCCACGCTCACATAAATAGGACTGGTAGTAGCGTAAGGGTACGAATCCAGCACCGGATGCTCCGGCTTTTCACTCCAGGCGCGCAGCAGGCACCAGCCGCTGCGGGAGATTGGGATTGTATCCCCTACATCCGCGATTACGCGATCGGCATTCAATTTCAAATCCCGAGCCACTTGCCCGTTGCAGATGACTTGAAGATGATCGATGGGAACGATGGAACGCAGCGAGGCGGTGAACTTGACCTTGTTGTCGCCGGCAGGTAACTGCAGTTCATCGCCCAGTTTGCGGCCGCCGAGCGTGAATCTGAGCAGCGGGCCGTTGGTCGCAAAGGTGCGGCCTTGTTTCAACGATACAAGCCAAGTGCGAATGTCGAGCGGGCCTGCGGGCACATTAACGTACACACGATTCAATCCAACCGGACCGCGCAGCGAGGCAAAGTTGGCCATCGCGTCAGTCCCGGCTGCGGTCGGCAGACGAAAACCGCAGTTCAGCAGCCGATACCAAACCGCAGCAGTAGATTTATGGTCGCTGAAACCCATGACCTCGATGTAATCCACCTTCCCTAGGGCAACATCAACTGGAAGCTCGTGCGTGAGTGATTCGTCTTTGGCCGGATCGGGGATTGAATCATAGGGATGAACGTAACCAACCACTGCCTGCTGTTCGTGAGCGAGGTCGGCCACGACGGCGTTGGGGGGAAACAGGCTTGCCGCAGCAGTGTCGGGATAAGCGGCGTAACCGGGAATCAGGAAATTGCGGGTCAGATTTAGCAAGCCAAGATGTCCCCAATAGCTGGTGTGATATTCCTGGGAATGCAGCAGCAAATTTGTGCCGGTCGATGCCGGATCGGGTTTGGTACTGAAATAAGCAATATCGGGAATGCGCTGCTCTTTATTAACCACAAGATCTTCCACGATCGAAAGGTTCTCAGCGGTTGCCTGCTCCACCAAATGCTTTGGCGTGTTGCGATATGCCCCGCCGTAATTCATGTGGACATGAACATCGCCGCTGACCCACTGCGAGTGCGAGTCTTTTGGCAGGCTGATTGGCTTGAGATAGATCGTCAGGTTGGAGCGGCGCCCAGGCGTAATCAACACTCGTTTCTTCTCGACCCCGTACTCAAATCCCTTCATCACCTCCACTTCTGCAGTCCCTGCCGGGAGGGTCAGTTCCGAATTTCCAGTGCTGTGAAAGTAATGCGCCTCCAAGGGGCGCTCCGAACGAACGAAGTTGTCGTCTGCATGCATCCAGGCATCATCGGGAGCATAGGCGCGACCATCTTCACCGGTAATGAAAATCCGCGCTGGGCTTGGACGTCCGTTTGCGGCCAACACAGTGATACTGAGCTGGCCCGTGGGCTTGAGGTAATGCCGTTC
>Ga0137403_10004119_pt1 | contig 17192 bp, 16 predicted proteins | sample CZOMad2_1_16fung_FD_122057 | JGI IMG/M metagenome (GOLD analysis project Ga0137403, IMG submission 122057) | Vadose zone soil fungal communities from Angelo Coast Range Reserve, California, USA - CZOMad2_1_16fungal (Hybrid Assembly) | ecosystem: Environmental > Terrestrial > Soil > Vadose zone...
CTCGACGCCGACGACTATCTCCGGGACTGGACGGCCATCACCCTCATCAACTGGGCGCCCTATCCGGTGGAGCTGGCCGATCTCTACCGCGCCACGCGACGCGAGGTGGATCCACAGAAGCGCCTCAAGCTCATGGCCGATCTGCAGCGTCGCGTGCGCGACTGGGCGCCCGTGGTCTCCCTGTACCAGGAAGCGAAGATCTTCGCGGCGAGCGCCCGCGTGCTCCGCTTCGCGCCCCTGATGGACCTGCACATGGATTTCCGAGGCGTGGCGCTGCGAAAGTAATCCGCCCCGATGTCGAGCTTCCTCCTGCGGCGGCTGGTGCACGGCGTCTTCGTCATCTGGGGCGTGGTAACCGCCGTGTTCTTCCTCGTCCGCCTCACCGGCGATCCCAGCGCGTTTCTCGTGGACCAGAGCGCCACCCGGGAGGAGATCGCGCACACCCGTCACCTCCTCGGCCTCGACCGGCCGCTCTACGAGCAGTACGCCGCGTTTCTCGTGGCCGCGCCGCGCGGCGACTTCGGCACCTCGATCCGGGACAAGCGTCCCGCCATGGCCCTCGTCCTCGAGCATCTCTGGCCGGCCACCGTCGAGCTCGCGCTGGCCGCCGCCCTTCTCTCCACGGTGCTCGCGGTACCGCTCGGCATCATCTCCGCGACGCACAAGGACCGGGCGACCGACCACGTGAGCCGCCTCGCCTCCCTCCTCCTCCAGTCGATGCCGGGCTTCTGGCTGGGCCTGCTCCTGATCCTGCTCTTCGCCGTGGAGCTCCGCGGTCTCCTCCCCGCCTATGGCTGGGGAACGTGGCGCCATCTCATCCTGCCTGCCGTCGCCCTCGCCGCGGCGCCCCTCGCCCAGAATGCGCGGCTGGTGCGGGCGGGAATGCTCGAGGTGCTCCAGCAGGACTATGTCCGCACCGCCCGCGCCAAGGGTGTGCCCGAACGCAGCATCCTCTATCGCCACGCGTTCAAGAACGCGGCCATTCCCTTCATCACCGTCACCGGCTTGAGTCTCGGATTCATGCTGAGCGGCGCCATCATCATCGAGACGGTCTTCGCGTGGCCGGGGCTCGGCCGCCTCATCGTACAGGCCGTGCCGGGCCGCGACTTTCCCGTGATCCAGGCCGGCGTCTTCGTGTTCGCCCTCATCTTCGTCACGCTCAACCTGGCCGTCGATCTCCTCTACGCGGCTGTCGACCCGCGGGTGAGGCTTTCGTGACGCGCCGCCGCGACAAGGGCGCGGCGCTCGCCAGCCTCATCGTCCTCGCCGCGGTCACGGCCGCGGCCATCCTCGCGCCCATGCTCTCGCCCGCCGACCCCGTCAAGAACGATTTGCTGGAGCGCCTGGCCCCGCCCATGTGGAATGCAGGAGGAAGCGCCGCCCATCCGCTCGGCACGGATACGCTCGGCCGCGACGTGCTGAGCCGCCTCCTGTACGGCGCGCGCGTGTCCCTGGTGGTCGGCTTCGTCACCGTGATCATCTCGGGCGCGGTCGGCGTCGCCCTCGGCATGGTCGGCGGCTTCTACGGGGGCTGGCTGGACGACGTGCTCATGCGCGCGGGCGACGTGCAGCTCGCGTTTCCCGTCCTCCTCCTCGGGGTCGCCCTCCTCTCGGTGCTCGGGCCGGGATTCGGCAACCTCATCCTCGTGCTCGTGGTGAGCGGCTGGATCACCTATGCGCGGATCGTCCGCGGCGAGACACTCTCGCTCAAGCATCGCGAGTTCGTCGAGGCGGCCCGCGCCCTGGGCGCGCTCGACGGGCGCCTGATCTGGCGCCACCTCCTCCCCAATGTGTGGGCGCCCATCGCGGTGGTGGCGACCTTTTCCGTGGCGCGCACGATCATCGCCGAGGCCTCCCTTTCCTTTCTGGGCCTGGGCGTTCCCGCGCCGACGCCGAGCTGGGGGGCCATGCTGGATGAAGGGCGCAACTACATCACCACCGGCTGGTGGCTGGCCCTCTTCCCGGGTACGGCTATTCTCGTCGTGGTGCTCGTCATCAACCTCATCGGGGATTGGCTGCGAGATGCGCTCGATCCGCGAGTCGAGCGCGGCATATGAGCCCCGGCCCAAAAGATACGGCCATGGCCGAGCGACATATCGTGATCGTGGGAGGCGGCTTCGGCGGCCTGGCGGCCGCGCGGGCGCTCGCCAAGGCGCCGGTGCAGGTCACCCTTCTCGATCGGCACAATCACCACCTCTTCCAGCCGCTGCTCTATCAGGTCGCCACCGCCGGCCTGTCGCCGGCAGAGATCGCCTCGCCCATTCGTCGCATCCTGAGCACCCAGCGCAATGTCACCGTGCTCTTGGCCGAGGCGACGGCGGTGGAGCCGGAGGCGAAGCGCATACGCCTGGCCGACGGCGATCTCTCTTACGATCAGCTCATCCTTGCCACCGGCGCCACCCATTCGTACTTCGGCCAGGACGACTGGGCCATTCACGCCCCCGGGCTCAAGACCCTCGACGACGCCCTCGAGATCCGCCGGCGCGTTCTCTTCGCCTTCGAGAAGGCCGAGCGCGAGGTGGACGCCGAGCGGCGCCGGCAGTGGCTGACATTGGTCGTGGTCGGCGGCGGTCCGACGGGAGTGGAAATGGCGGGAGCCCTCGCGGAGATCGCGCGTCACACCTTGCCGGGGGACTTCCGGCACTTCGACCCGAAGTCGGCGCGCGTGGTGCTCGTCGAGGCGGGACCGCGCGTGCTCCCCGCCTATCCGCCCGACCTCTCCGAGAGCGCGAGGCGCCAGCTCGAGGCGCTGGGCGTCCACGTGTGGACGGGAGCCGCGGTCACGGGCGTGGACGCCGAGGGCGTGCAGATGGGAGCCGATCGACTGGCCGCCCGCACCGTGGTGTGGGCGGCGGGCGTGGAAGCGTCGCCGCTCGCCCGCTCGCTCGGCGTCCAGCTCGACCGGGCTGGGCGCGTGCAGGTGGAGCCGGACCTGAGCATCCCGGGGCGGCCCGACATCTTCGTGATCGGCGACCTTGCCGCCGTCGAGTCAGACGGCCGAGCCGTGCCGGGCGTGGCGCCCGCGGCCATCCAGATGGGCAGGCATGCCGCGGCCAATGTGTTGCGTCGCCTTCGCGGCGAGCCGACGGCCGCGTTCCGCTATCGCGACAAGGGATCGCTCGCCACCGTCGGGCGCTCGCGGGGGGTAGCGGTGATCGGCCGCCTCAAGCTCTCCGGTTTCTTCGCGTGGGCGGCGTGGCTCTTCGTGCACATCGTCTTCCTGATCGGCTTTCGCAACCGCTTCGTGGTTCTCTTCACGTGGATGTGGGCCTACCTGACGTACGAAAGGAGCGCCCGGCTCATCGTGGGGAGCCGCGGGCCGCGCGAGCCTTGATCCCCGGAATGCGCGATCCGGCTACTCGACGCGCCCGTCCAGTGACGGGGGATACGGCGCGGTGGGCGCCGAGCGGAACTGCACGCTGATGCGAAGGTCGGCGTAGGCCACCTTCGGCACGCCGTGCTCCCACGTGCGCTGGCAGTTGCCGCCCATCACGAGCAGGTCGCCGCCACCGAGATCGAAGGCCAGCGAGCGGCCCCCGCCGGCCGGGCGCAACAGAAAACGCCGCCGCGCCCCCAAGCCTACGATGGCGACGATGGCGTCGTTGCGCGCGATGCCGAGCCGATCGCCGTGGAAGGCCACGCTGTCGCGGCCATCACGATAGGCGGCGAGCGACACTTGATCGAGCGGGCGACCGTAGCGGCCGGAGAGGGCAGCGGCCAAACCCGGGATGAGGGGATGGCCCGGCCCGTCGTCGGGCAGGCTCGCCACGAGGCGGGGCACGTCCACGATCCGGTCGTACATGCGCCGCCGATGGGCTTCCCAGCGTGTGGTCGTCCAGAGCACGTCCAGCACCGACTCGTGTCCGCGAACCCACTCCGGCAGGTGATCGATCCAGGCTCCGCCCCCGAGGTCGGTGCGCGCGAGACGACCTAGCGAGGCGTCAAAGGCCGCCTCCTCGGCGAAGAGCGTCCCCTGACGTATTAAAGGAGAGGGATAGACACTCATCAGGCGTATAGTATCACCAGCGTCAAGCCCTTCTTCGGCGAGTGGCAGGTGCGTATAATCCGACGGGACGATATCGTCGCGAATCAGGACAACCGACCAACAGCAAGGAGCCCCCGATGCGTTACTACTACGACATCAAGCTGGACGATCACTCCACCGCCAAGCGCGAGCTCGAAGGCGAGTCGATCGTCAAAGCGGGTCGCTATCTGATCGCGAAGACGCTATTGGAGCTGGGCGCGGCCACCGTGGATCCTCTGTCCCCTGACAACCCACTCATCTTCTCGGCCGGTCCCTTCTCCGGCACGAGCTTCTCCAACGCGAATCGCACGAGCGTCGGCTGCAAGAGTCCCCTCACGGGCGGCGTCAAGGAGGCGAACGGCGGGGGCACGTTCAGCTATGGCCTCGGCCATCACAAGATCGCCGGCCTCACGCTCCATGGCGCCTCGCCGGACTGGGTGGTCATCCACTTCAAGAAGGACGGCACCATTCACTTCGACGACGCCAAGCCGTACATGGGCAAGGGCAACTTCGAGGCCCAGAGCATGCTGCACGCGCACTACGGCAAGAAGGTCACCATCGCGCTGTGCGGCCCCGTCGGCGAGTACCAGGGCCTGCTCGCGGGCATCTCGTTCAGCGACAAGGACGGCCGGCCCGCCCGGCTCGCGGCGCGCGGCGGGGTGGGCGCGGTGATGGGATCGAAGAAGGTCAAGGCCATCGTGGTGGATCTCGACAAGATCCCATCCTTCCACGAGCCCAAGAAGGTCAATGCGAGCATCAAGGACTACGCCAAGATGCTGCAGGCCGACGGCATCGTGCAGAACTTCTACGCCAAGATCGGCACCATGGGCATGGCCGACGTGCAGAACCAGATGGGCGGCCTGCCCGTGCGGAACTTCAGCGCGGGCCGCCAGGCCGACGTGTCGGCGGGCGAGAAGTTCAAGATGGGCGGCGACTACATCGGCCAGCTCAATACGTCGCGCGGCGGCGAGCAGACGCACGCCTGCATGCCCGGCTGCGTGATCCAGTGCAGCAACGTCTACCACGACGCCGCGGGCAAGGAAGTGGTCTCGCCCGTCGAGTACGAGACGCTGGGGCTTCTCGGCACCAACTGCGGCATCAGCGATCCAGACGACCTCGCGCAGCTCAATCACGTGGCCAATGACCTGGGCGTGGACACCATCGAGCTGGGAGCCATGCTGGCCGTGCTCATGGAAGCCGGCCTCGGCGCCTTCGGCGACGTGAAGTTCATGACCGACTGCCTCGTCGAGATCCGCAAGGGCACGGAGAAGGGACGCATCTGGGCGCAGGGCACGGCGCGCGTGGGCGAGCACTACAAGGTCCGCCGCGTGCCCGTCATCAAGAAGCAGGCCATCAGCGCCTATGATCCGCGCGTGGTCGAGGCCACCGGCATCTCCATGATGGCCACCGCGCAGGGCGCCGATCACACCGCGGGCAACCTGCCCCGCCTCAAGACGCGCGAGATGGACCTGGAGTCGCTGGTGACCCAGAGCCTGGCCCACCAGGCGAGGGTGGCCGCCAACGACTCCCTCGGCCTCTGCATCTTCGGCATGAGCGTCACCAATCCGAACACCGAGTGGCTGGCCAATGCCATCAACGCCGCGCACGGCACGTCGCTGACCGCGGACTTCTTCGAAGCCCTCGGCCGCGACGCGCTCCGGTTCGAAAAGGAATTCAATGTCCGGGCCGGCTTCACCGAGAAGGACGACGAGCTGCCCGCCTTCTTCTACGAGGAGGCGCTCCCGCCCACCAATCACGTGGCGCGCTTCCACGCCGCCGACGTGCACAGGATGTACGAGCGCCTGCCTGCCTAGCAGGATGCTGAACGACTCGCAGGCCGAGGGCGCCTCATGCTGACGGCCATGTGGGGGGCGGCGGCGCTCGCGGGGCTCGTCCATGTGCTGTTCTTTTGCATGGAAAGCCTGTGGTGGACGAAGCCGGCGGTGTACCGGCGCTTCCGCAGCTCGGAGGCGGAAGCGCTCGTGACGAGGTCGCTGGCCTTCAACCAGGGCTTCTACAATCTGTTCCTCGCCGTCGGCGCTCTGGGTGGCCTCGGGCTGGTGGCCACCGGACACGGGGGCGCCGGGATGATCCTCGCCGCGTGGAGCTGTGCCTCCATGCTCGCCGCGGCGGTGGTGCTCGCCGCCTCGTCGCCGCAGATGCTGCGGGGCGCGGCCATCCAGGGCCTGCCGCCTCTCGTGTTTCTCGCGGGCGCCGCCTACCTGCGCTGGAGCTGAATCGACCTTTTCCTAGTCGCCAGCTTTCACTTCGGCAAAAGCCTTTTTCGCGGTGAGGAAAGCCTCGCGGACGAGGGGCGCGCCCACGTAACCTGAAAGATGCAGGAGGACTTCCGTCAGCTCGTCCTCGGTCCAGCCCTGGCGCAGCGCCATGCGCAGGTGAATGGCCAGCTCGGGCTCCTGCCCCGTCGCGGCATCTGACACCACGCAGACGAGGGTGCGTGTCTTGAGATCGAGGCCGGGCCGGGTCCACAGGGTGCCGAACACCGTCTCCGTCACCACGTCGATGAACTTCCTCGTCGTGGGATCGTTGTAGTTCTGCTTGTTGGCCTTCTCCACGTAGGCATCGCCCAACAGCTTGCGGCGCATCTCGCTGCCCTTCCGGTACGTCTCCGATTCCGCCATTGATCGGTCTCCTTGGTGGGTCAGTCGATGGGAACGAAGATGCAGTGCCGCAGCTTGCCGTCGATGGCCTTGGAGAGATGGCCCTTGCCCCACGTGTCTTCCACGAGCACGACCTCACCCGCCTTGATCCGCCGGCTTTCCCCGTCGCTCGCGGTGAGCTGGACGCCTGCGTCGAGGTTGATGATGTACTGGCGGCGCGGCGCGGGATGCCAGTCGAGATCGTAGTCGGGCGGTACCTCGCGGAAGATGATGCCGGTGGCCGCCTGCCGCGCCGACACCCGGCCCGAGGGCGTGGGCGCCTCGAACTCCACCTCGATGTCCTGGAAGTGTGACTCGCCCTTCTCGTCCACGTAGAGCCGGATGATCTTCATCGCGCTCCTTCCGCTGCGTATCCCTGCCGGTGAAAGTAGTTGGCGTTGTAGAACTCGAGCACGAGGTCGCGGTACACCGCGGGCGGATAGCGCGGCGGATTGTCCGCCCCCGTGCAGCTCGGCAGGCACTCGATCACCGAGTCCGGATTCGGACTGTAGAAGAAGGCGATCGAGTAGCGGTCGGTTCCCGAGTCGTTCAGCACGCCGTGGGGAGTGGAGAGAAACCGGTCGTTGGACCAGCGCTTCATGACATTTCCCAGGTTGACGAGAAAGGTCCCCGGGATCACCGGCGGGGCGAGCCACTCGCCGCTCGGCAGCCGCACGGCGAGGCCGGGCACGTCCATCCGCGCGAGGATGGTGATGAACGAGTTGTCGGTGTGCGGCCCCTGGCCGAACTGCTCGGGATCGTCCGACTCCTGGGGCGGATAGTGCAGGAAGCGGAGGTTCACGTGGGCTTCCTTGTCGAAGAAAGGACGGAAATGACCGGGGGGCAGGTCGAGGGCGCGCGCGAGCACGGGGAGCATGCGCTCGCCCACGCTCTCGAGGGTCTTGAAGTAGGTGAGCATGGCCCCGCGCATCGGCTCGTGACCCTCTGGCCACTGGTTGCGCCCGCGCAGCGGCGTCCCCGCCACCACCGCGGGATGGTCGGCGGATCGCTCGTGACTGATGAAGAAGCTCTCGTTGTAGTTGGGCCGGGTGGCTTTGTGCACGGTGGAGGCGCGCTGCATGCTCTGGTTCGGGGCGAGATAGCCGATATTGTTCTCGTTGAGCTTGAGCCGCATCTTCTCGTTGAGGCGCATGGCGTGGAACTCGCGGGAGGCCGCGAAGGCGGCCTCGATGATCTCCGCGGGAACTTCGTGACCGTCCAGGTAGAAGAAGCCGACGTCCTCGCTCGCGTGGCGGACTTCTCGGGTCACGTCATCGAGACCCTCGGGGTCTCCGCGAAACGCCGGGGCGAAGTCGATGACTGGGATGGAGCGGGTGGCCTCCTCGAGGCTTCTCACGGCCATGGCCTTGAAAATGTTCATGGGGCGTCCTTCCTCATGCCCAGCGCCGGCCTCATGCCCAGCGCCCGCTCCGCCTCGGCGCGGAACTGGGTGGCCGGTGCCGCGGTCACCTCCGCAGTGAGCTTCGGATAGTACCGGTTGAAGATCTCGAGAATCTCGTCCACGGGAACATCGGTGGCGGGTCCCCGGTCGCGAATGTATTCCATGTGGCGGCGCCCCCCGACGTCATAGGGATGAAAGAGCGAATCTTCCCGTCCGTCGAACTCGAGGGGACGAACCCCGAACTTCTCGCACAGGCGCCGGTCGAAGGCCGGGGTCGCCTTGATCCACTTGCCCGCGAGATAGAGCTCGGTGTAGCCGTGATAGTAGAACGTGTCCGTGCCCATGAGCCGGCGCAGCTTGGGCGTGGTCAGGTGGTTGCGGACGTCGGCGAATCCCACCCGAGCCGGAATGCCCGCCGCGCGCGCCGCCGCGGCGAGCAGCGCGGCCTTGGCCACGCAGAAACCCGCGCCGCGGGAGAGACAGGCGCTGGCCCGGAATGTCTCCCGGGAGCGAAAGTCGCAATAGGGCGTGTAGACGATATCGTCGCGCACGGCGTAGTAGAGGCGCACCGCCTTGCTGATGTCGTCCGCGGCGTCCCCGCAGGCCCGGCGCGCGAAGGCCACGATTTCCGGCGCGCCGCTGTCGACATATTCACCCGGATGGACACACGCGTCGATGAGCTCAGGGTTCATGGAGGCCACAATATCAGAGTCGGCCGATCGGTGGGCGCCCACGACGGAAGCTCTTCCGCCGCCGTCTCCATGAAGAACGAATCCGACGGGCGAGGGCGGCATCGGGCACGACATGAGCGTGACATTCGATGAGCGGCATGCCGCCCACTATACCGGAGCGGGCGCCGACCTCCGCGGCCATCGGCGTCCGGAGCGAAGAGCGTCGACTAGCGAGACCGAGGCGACGGGCGGGAGAAACGACGGCTCGCCATGACGAGTCCGAGCAGACTGACGCCGGCGAGGACGAGAGAGGCCGGCTGCGGAGTCACCACGCGAGCGCCGCCGCCGCATGTGCCCGATTCCGTGGTGGCGACGCAGACGTCGTCGAGCCACAGGAAGTCCGGATCGTTGCGTCCGTCGAACTGCAGCCGGGTGGTCCCCGCGGAGGCGGCGAAGGTACCCGTGAACTGGCGGAAGACACCGTCGGTCGGTTGGTTGGACAGGTCGAAGATCACGTTGCCGCCGAAACGCACCACGAGATCGTTGGCGAGCGGCGCCTGAGGCTTCGTGGTATTGGCGAGCCAGAAGCTGACCGTGTAGTCCGTGGCCGACGTGGCCAGGTTTCGTGAAGTTCCCATGGCGTGGCGCAATCGGAGTGCCAGATGCGCAAAGGCCTGAATTCCCTTTCCCGGGCACCGGCTGCGGTCGGCGGGAAAGGGCGAATCGATAAGCTTTCCGACGGCGCTAGGCGGGTGTGGTGGGCAGGCGGAAAGTGAACGTCGACCCGGACCCGAGCGCGCTCGTGACCCAGATCTTGCCGCCGTGCAGCTCCACGAACTTCCGGCAGAGGGCCAGCCCCAGTCCCGTTCCCTCCTGCTTCGCCGCGCTCGCCCCGACCTGACGGAACTCCTCGAAGGCCGCCTCCTGTTCCTCCGGCGCGATACCGACACCGGTGTCGCTGATCGACACGTCGACCGCTCCGGCCTCGGGGACGGCCTGCACTTCGATCCGGCCTCCTTCCGGTGTGAACTTGATCGCATTCGAGAGCAGGTTCAGCAGCACCTGCCGGATCTTTCGCTCGTCACCGCTGATCTCTCCGATGCCGTGGTGGATGGCGGCCCGCAGCGTGATGCCGCGTCGCATGGCCCGCTCGCGCACGAGGGTCAGCGCGCTGTCGATGGCCGAAGGCAGGCTGAAGTCCGATAGCTCCAGCTCCATCCGCCCTGCCTCGACCTTCGAGAGATCCAGAATGTCGTTGATCAGGGACAGCAGATGGGTGCCCGAGGCGTGGATATCCTTCAGGTACTCGGCCTGCTTGTCGTTGAGCTCGCCGAACATGCGCTCGTTCAGCACCTCGGAGAACCCGATGATCGCGTTGAGCGGCGTGCGCAGCTCGTGCGACATGTTGGCGAGGAACTCCGACTTGTGCCGGCTGGCCGCCTCGAGCTGCCGGCTCTTGTCCGCGATCTCCCAGAACAGGCGGGCGTTCTGGATGGCGAGAGCCGACTGGGTGGCGAACGTCTTGAGGACCTCGACCGCCTCTGGGGGAAACTCTCCGGGCGCGTGCCGGTTCAGCGACAGGCTGCCGATGATCTCGCCTTCGCGGAGCAGCGGCACCGAGAGGAGCGCCCGGTAGCCGGCGCCCAAGAGCGTGTCTCGGACATGGCTCTGGTAGGCACCCGGCGCCGCGATGTCTGCGACCTGGATCGGTTCGCGGGTCTCCGTCGCGCGGCCCATGGTCCCTTCGCCCTTACGGAGCGGCGATGCTCGCAACGTCCCGACAAGTACGGGGTCGAGGTTATGCGTGGCCCGGATGTGGAAGGCCTCCGTCGCGCCGTCATACTCGTAGATCGCGCAGCCATCCGCGCCCGCAAGCTGGCTCGCCCGAGAGACGATGGTCTGGAGCACCGTCTCGACATCGAGCGTCGAGCTCACCGCCTGGCTGATCTCGCCCAGCGCGGTGAGCTGGCTCACCGAGCGGGTAAGCTCGCTCGTCCGCGCTTGCAGCTCCTTGAAGAGGCGGGCATTCTCGATGGCGATGACGGCCTGATCGGCGAAGGTCTGGATCAAGGGAATGATCGCGTTGGAAAACGGGCGCACCTCGGTCCGGACGATCGAGATGGCGCCGATGCAGGTGCCCTGGCGGATCATCGGCACGACGAGCTGGCTCCGATAACCCAGCACCTGGGCGATCCGGACGACATAGGGGGGCATCGCTGGATCGTTGAGGGCGTCGGGAATGTGTAGCGTTGACCCGCTTTGAATCGCTCTCCCCACCGGACCGCTGGCCTCTGACAACCGCATCGGGTACACCAGAGAAAACTCCTCGAGGGCCCGCGGAGGAATCTGGTGGTGAGCCACCATGCGGATCAGGTCGCCGTCGCTCTGGTAGACGCCGCTGTAGAGCGCGTCGCACAGCCGGACGGCACTCGACGCGATCGTGTCGAACACCGGCTGGACGTCGGTGGGCGACTGGCTGATCACGCGCAGGATCTCGCTGGTGGCCGTCTGCTGCTCCAACGCCTCGGTGAGATCGTGATTCCGCGCACCCAGCTCAGTGAACAGGCGCACGTTCTCGATGGCGATCATCGCCTGATCGGCGAAGGTGCGAAGGAGCTTGATCTGCCGCTCGCTGAACTCCCCGGCCTCGCTCCGGCCGATGCCGACCGAGCCGATGGCGCGGCCCTCGCGAAGCATGGGCACGGCCAGGGCGGCGCGAAAACCACCCGCCACCGCCGCCTCCTGGATGCCATACTCCTCATCGACGAGGACATCCGGGATATGGGCGATCGCACGATCGCGAATGGCCCGCACCGCTGCCGCCACACCGGTGGCGCGCATCGGAAAGGCCCGCCGTAGCGCATCGGTCCCCGCTGAGCTCGAGCCATATGTCGCCTTGAGATCGACCCACTCGCCGTCGAAGCGCGTGACCACGCTCACCTCGGCGCCGCACAGCTTGGCCGCGCTCTCGGCGATGATGTCGAAGACGGGCTGGAGATCGGTGGGCGAGCTGCTGATCACCCGGAGGATCTCGCTCGTGGCCGTCTGCTGCTCCAGCGACTCGGTGAGGTCGTGGTTGCGCGCCTCCAGCTCCGCGAACAGCCGCACGTTCTCGATGGCGATGACGGCCTGATCCGCGAACGTGCCCAGCAGCTTGATCTGCCGCTCGCTGAACTCGCCGGCCTCGGCCCGGCCAATGGCGATCGAACCGATTGCGCGTCCCTCGCGAACCATGGGCACTCCAAGTGTCGCGCGGAAGCCGGCCACCACTGCAGCCTCCTGGACGCTGTATCCTCTCTCGGCCATGACGTCCGGGATGTGGGCGATGACGCAGTCACGAATGGCGCGTGCCCCGGCGGCCGCACCGGACGGACGCATCGGATATACGCGCCGAATCGCGTCGAGTCCCGCCGCGCTCGTGCCGTACACCGCCTTGACCTCGACCCACTCGCCCTCCAGGCGGGTGACCAAACCCACCTCGGCGCCGCACAGCTTGACCGCGCTCTCGGCGATGATGTCGAAGACCGGCTGGAGATCGGTGGGCGAACTGCTGATGACCCGGAGGATCTCGCTCGTCGCCGTCTGTTGCTCCAGCGACTCGCTCAGATCGTGGTTGCGCGCCTCCAGCTCCGTGAACAGGCGCACGTTCTCGATAGCGATCACGGCCTGGTCGGCGAAGGTCTTGAGCAGCTCGACTTCGCTGTCGGAGAACCGGCCGGGGGTGGCGCGCGCCACCATGATGACGCCCACGGGAGTCCCCTCCCGCATCATGGGCACGTACAGACCGCTCCGCAGTCCCACCGCCCGGCTCATTCCTTTGTGCAGATAGTCGGGATCGAGCTCGACATCGGGTATGTGGACAATGGCGCCCTCGAGGATCGCCCGGGCGGACCCATGGGCCCGGCCGGGGCGGGCCGGGTACACGCGGCGCACCTCCTCGAGCGCTTCCGGGGTGAAGTTGTGCTGGGCGACCTGATGGATCAGCTCGCCGTCGTACTGGAAGAGGGCGCTGAAGAGCCCATCGCACAGCTTCATTGCGCTTCTCACGATCGTGTCGAACACCGGCTGGGTGTTCGTCTGCGACCCGTTGATGACACGCAGGATTTCGCTGGTGGCCGTCTGCTGCTCCAGGGCCTCGGTCAAATCTCGATTGCGCGCTCCCAGCTCCGTGAACAGGCGCACGTTCTCGATAGCGATCACGGCCTGATCGGCGAAGGTCTGGAGCAGAGCGATCTGCCGATCGGTGAAGGGCCCGACCTCCGCGTGCCACACCGTAATGGCGCCGATCGGATGGCCCTCCCTGAGCATCGGTACCGAGAGCACGCTTCGGAAGTCAACTTCGCGTGCGAAGTCCTGCCCGGCAAATTCCGGGTCCCCCAGGACGTCGGGGACATGGATCACCGCCCGATCCAGGATAGTGCGGCCGGTGAAGAGCCGGCGATGAGGTGGAGTGGGGAAGAACTGGCGCGACCGCGCCAAGGCCAAGGGAGGATAGTTGAATTGCGCCCGCATATCGATGAGCTCGCCGTCGAACAGGTACACGGACGAGAAGAGGGCGCCGCAGAGTCTGGCGGAGTTCTCGGCCACCGCGTCGAGCACGGGCTGGACGTCGGTCGGCGAGCTCGAGATCACCCCGAGGATTTCCGCGGTGGCCGTCTGCTGCTCCAGCGCCTCGGTCAGATCGCGATTGCGGGAGTCCAGCTCGGTGAACAGGCGCACGTTCTCGATGGCGATCACGGCCTGGTCGGCGAAGGTCTGGAGCAAAGCGATCTGCCGGTCCGTGAAGGGTTCGGCCTCGAGCCGCCGGAGCTGGATGACGCCCGTGGCCTCTCCCTCACGCAGAAGCGGGATACTCAGGGTGGCCCGGTGGCCCACGCTTCTGGCAAAGGCACTGCCTTCCGGAAACTCCTCTGTTTCCTTCTGCAGATCGGCGACGTGCACGGGCCGTCGCTCGAGCACACTGCGTCCACCCACGCTTCCCTGCACGATGGGAATCGCGATGACGGGGGCGGGGATCGGCCCATGGTGGGCGACCACCCGCAGGCCGTTGCCCTCCCGCAGGCCGATCGACGCGTCGTAGGCCCCGCAGAATCTGGCCGCGCTCGCGACCACGGCCCCCAGCACCGGTTGGATATCCGTGGGCGAGCTGCTGATCACGCTCAGGATTTCCCCCGTGGCCGTCTGCTGCTCGAGCGCCTCGCTCAGCTCGGAGTTGCGCGCCTCGAGTTCCCGGGACAGCCGCGCGTTCTCCAACGCGATGGCGGCCTGTTCGGCGAAGGTCTTGAGGAGGTCGATCTGGTGGGAGGTGAAGGGACGGACCGTCGTGCGGAGGACCACGAGGGCGCCGACGGCCCGCCCGTCCTCGACCAGGGGCGTGGCGAGCATCGTTCGAAGACCGGCGGCTCGCTGGAGGGCCGCCGCGTCCCGGTACTGGCTCTTCGCGGCCACCTTCAGGTCGCGGACGTGCACGGTGCGCCGCTCGACGACCGCGCGACCGGCGACCGATCCCCGCGTGAGGGGAAGGGATTCGCCGATAGAGAGCGTCCGGGGCAGCCTTCCGTGCTTGGCGGCGATGGAAAGGCGCGCGCCATCGACGAGGTGAAGGTGGGCATAGCTCGCGTCACAGAGACGAGCCGCCGTCCTGACAATGGCCTTCAGGATCGGCGCGACGTCAGCCCTCCCCCCATGCCGGGGAGGCTTCATTCGCGGTCTCGCAGGAACCTGGAACACATAGGATGGGTGCGGCGAGATTAGCCCGGGGGCTGTGAACGGGTCAAGAAGAGGCTACGTCGTGCGCTAGTCGAAAGTCCTTACCCACGCGAGCTGAATCAAGCGCGCTGCGCACCATCTTTGCCGATCAAATGCACACGCCCCGCGACGGCCCGCACCTTGCGCGGGGCGGCCATCCAGATAGCCGCGGCCGACAGGAGGCTGCAGCCGATGGCGATCCAGAACAGGAGCCGGTAGCTTCCCGTGACGTCGTGCAGCGCGCCGGCGGCCCAGGGTCCCACGGCCCCGCCGCCGATGGCCGCCAGCATGAGCGTGCCGAAGATGCTACCGAAGTGGCGTCCCTGGAAAATCTCGGCGGGAATGGCGCTGACCACCGACGTGAGCCCATAGCCGAGCGCGCCCTGCGAGATCACCATGAGCCAGACCAGCGCGAGCGTCGGCGCATGCTCCATGAGAATCAGCGCGAGATAGCAGATGGCGAAGCCGAGGCTGCCCACCGTCCAGATCCACTCGCGACCGATCCGGTCGGAGAGATGGCCGAGCGCGATCTGGCCGGGAATGGCCACGAGACTGACGAAGCCGAGCGCCCACGCGGCGTACGTGGGGCTGAAGCCGATCTCGATCAGGTACTTGGTCTGGTGCACCTGCACCGCGTACCACGAGAAGAGCCCGCCGAAGTAGCCGACGGCGATCCACCAGAAGCGCGATGTGCGCATGGCGCGGGCGAGCGTCCAGTCCACCGCGGCCCAGGCCGCGTCCACCACGTTGGCTGCCTGCGCAGCCGCGGTCTGTCTCGACGCAGGATCGCCGTCGGGGGCCAAACCCATATCTTCGGGGCGCCGCCTGAGCAGGAGATTGAGCGGGGCGAGCAGGGCCAGCACGAGGATGGCCATGGCCCAGCAGGCGGTGCGCCAGCCCGCGCGGCCGATCAGCACCTGCATCCAGGGCAGCAGAATGATCGAGCCCACACCGACGCCGGAAAACGCCAGGCTCATGGCGAGGCCGCGACGGCGCACGAACCAGTTGGGCAGGAAGAGCCCCTGCCCCGTGTAGCCGAGGCAGACGCTGCCGCCGCCGACCATCACGCCGAGCGTGAGATAGAGGTGCCAGGGCTCTCGCACCAGCGTGGCCAGGAGCAGGCCGGCGCCCATGAGGAGCACGCCCATCTCCATCACCACGCGCGGACCGCGGCGATCCATCAAACGGCCGAGGGTCGGGCTGAGCACCGCCGAGATGAGGAAGCCGAAGGAAAACGCCCCCGCCGTCACGCCCCGTTCCCAGCCGAACTCGGCGAGGATAGGCGGGAAGAGCAGCGAGAAGGCGGTGCGCGCGTTGACACCGATCCCCATGGTGACGAAGACGACGGCCACCACGACCCATCCGTAGAAGAAAGGCAGGCGCATAGGGTGCCCATTGCGGAGCGGGCCCGAAGAGAGTATCAAATGGCGAGGAGGTCATACCATGGGATATAGCCTCGAGCAGTTCGCCGACACGGTTCATCGCATCCTCGCGGAGGACTCAGGCCCGGAGGGGCGCCAGAAGGTCTGCGCAATCGTCCAGGAAGTCCTCGTCGACGAGCCCTTCATCGCCCAGCATCTCGGCGACGATGTCCCCGAGCGCAAGATCCTCTACGAAGACCCCAAGCTCGGCTTCTGCATCCTCGCGCACGTCTACAAGGGCGCCAAGGAGAGCAACCCGCACGACCACGGCTCCACCTGGGCCATCTACGGCCAGGCCGATGGCGCCACCGTCATGAGCGACTGGGAGGTGCTCCAACCCGCCACCGCGACCGTGCCCGGCAAGGTGCGCCGCGCCCGGAGCTATACGCTCGAGCCCGGCATGGCGAAGGTCTACAACGAGGGCCACGTGCATTCCCCGCGCCGCGAAGGACCCACGCGGCTCATCCGCATCGAGGGCCAGAATACGGACCGCATCAAGCGCTTCGCCTTCGAGAAGGCCTGAGCCGCAGGCAGTGGTGAAGAGCCTCTCGCTGCTGACGCGCAAGACGGGGATGACCCACGAGCAGTTCGTGAAGCACTGGGTGGAGGTGCACGCTCCCCTCGCCCACGCCGTCCCCGGCCTCCGGCGCTACGTGCAGTCGCACATCCTCGAGGAGCGCCGGCGCCCCGACATCCCCGCGACCGACGTGGAGGTGGACGGGATCGCCGAGCTCTGGTTCGACGACGCCGACGCCCTCGCGCGCGGCTTCGCCTCCCCGCAAGGAAAGGCGCTGCACGCGGACGGCGCGCTCTTCATCGGCCGCATCAAGAGCTACACGACGGAAGAGCGCGTGATCGTCGGCTGAAGGCGCGCCGCTACGAATGGGGCGGATTCGCCAGCGGGTGCAGCACGTCGATGGCCCAGCCCAAGTCCAGGCGCTCGCCCAGCCACCGGGGGCGGGCCGTGCGCGCGTCGATGCGAAGGCCCTCGGCGTCGTGACGCGCCCGGAGCATCACGACTGGATCTCCAGGAATTCCAGGAGACATCGGCGCTTCGGGTAGTGGGCGACCGTCCGGCCGCCGAAACTGGAGCGTCCCACCGGGCTCACGCGCGACCTGATAGCCTTCCTCGTGCACCGCGCGGTGGTGGCGCCGACATAGGAGCGCGAGATTCGACAGCGTCGTGGGCCCACCTTGCGCCCAGTGGTGGAGATGATGCCCCTCGGCGACGCGAACGCCGCAGCCCGGGAAGCGGCAGCCTCGGTC
>Ga0137403_10004120_pt1 | contig 17188 bp, 12 predicted proteins | sample CZOMad2_1_16fung_FD_122057 | JGI IMG/M metagenome (GOLD analysis project Ga0137403, IMG submission 122057) | Vadose zone soil fungal communities from Angelo Coast Range Reserve, California, USA - CZOMad2_1_16fungal (Hybrid Assembly) | ecosystem: Environmental > Terrestrial > Soil > Vadose zone...
CGCGAGCGTCGAGCTGCGCGGGCTCTTCGCCGCGGCGGCGCGGCAGAAGGTGGAGCTGCTGCGGTGGGCGGCGCGCGTCGCGGCGAGCTGACATGAGGACGGAGGGGTCATGGGGGCAATGACAGGCTGGCTGGCGTTGGCGCTCTCGCTGCTCGCGCGCCAGGCGACGGCTCAGGCGCAGATCGCACAGCGTTGGCCGCTCGACCCCGCCGGGTCCGTCCGCATCGTGAATCCGGCCGGGAGAATCCGGGTACTCGGCTGGGACGCCGATAGCGTCGCCGTGTCGGGGCGTCTCGAGCCCCGAGCCGGCCGATTTTCCGCGGCCGGCGACCAGCACGTGCGGACGTTGGGGGTCGACACCGGGCCCGGCGCCGCCGAGCTGGAGATCCACGTCCCCCGCCGTGCGACGGTTTGGGTCAAGTCGGCCACGGCGACCATCGAGGTCGAGGGGGTGGAAGGCACGCTCGATCTGACGAGCCAGGGAGGGAGCATCCGCGTGGTCGGCACGCCGCAGGACGTCACCGCGGAGACCATGGACGGAGCCGTAGAGCTTGCGGGCGGCACGGGGCGCGCCCGCGTGAAGACGGTGAGCGGCGACATCTTGTTGCGGGGCGCGAGCCAGGACCTCGGCGCCTCGACGTTGAGCGGCCGCATCGTCGTCCGCGCCGCGGGATGGCAGCGGGGCGGCACCGGCGTGCAGCGCGGCAGGTTCGAATCCGTGACGGGGGACGTCCGCTTCGAGGGCGAAGTGGGGCGGGGCGGCGTGGTCGAGGTCGAGAGCCAGAGCGGGACGATCGAGCTGCGCGTGCCGGCGAGCAGCGTCGCCGAATTCGACTTGCTCACCATCGGCGGAACCATCACTAACCACCTGGGTGAGGCGCAGCCGAGGCCCCGAGCGGGCGGCACGGGGCGGGAGCTGCGGTTCTCGACCGGGGCGGGGGGGGCGCAGGTCACAGCCCGTAGCTTCAAGGGCCGCATATTGCTGGAACCCAAGTGATCAATTACCAAGCCTGTTCCGGACCGCTCGCTCTTCTGGCGCTGCTCGGGTGCAGCAGTCCTCCCGGGACCGCGCCGCCGGCGACGACTGACAGCCTCCGGCTCGTGCCGGTGGTGACGAGCGGGCTCTCCAGTCCGGTGTATCTCACTGCCCCGACGGGTGACACAGCGCGGCTGTTCGTCGTCGAGCAGAGCGGGCAGATCCGGATTGTCCAGCACGGGCAGCTCTTACCGGCCGCCTTTCTCGACATCCACACCCGGCTGGTTTCCGGCGGCGAGCAGGGGCTCCTGAGCGTGGCGTTCCACCCGAACTACGCGACGAACGGCTACTTGTATGTGAACTACACCGACCTAAACGGCGATACGCGCGTCGAGCGCTATACCGTGAGCGCCGCCGACTCGAACCTCGCCGACACGGCGACCCACAAGCTCATCATCTTCATCCCCCAGCCCTATACGAACCACAATGGCGGACTGGTGATGTTCGGGCCGGACGGGATGTTCTACATCGGCATGGGCGACGGCGGCTCGGGGGGCGACCCGCAGAATCGCGCCCAGAGCCCCGACTCGCTGCTCGGCAAGCTGTTGCGGATCGACGTGGACGGCGGCGACCCGTACGCGATCCCGGCGGGCAACCCGTTCGCTACGAGCGGTGGCGCGAAAGAGATCTGGGCGCTGGGTCTGCGAAACCCGTGGCGCTTCGCGTTCGATCGCTCCGCGGGCTTGCTGTACATCGGGGACGTGGGACAGGGGGCGTGGGAAGAGGTCGACGTACAGCCGGCCAGCCAGGGCGGTCTGAATTACGGCTGGCGTATTATGGAAGGCGCACACTGTTACAACCCTGCCAACTGTAGTTCGGCCGGGCTCGTGCTGCCCGCGGTCGAGTACGACCACTCCAACGGACAATGCGCCATCATCGGCGGATTCGTGTACCGTGGCACGCGGTTTCCCGCGCTCGCCGGTCAGTACTTCTACGCGGACCTGTGCGCGGGATGGGTGCGGAGCTTCAGCTACGCGGGCGGCGCGGTGACCGGGCAAACGAGCTGGACTCTCGAACCTGGCGCGGGCAGCCCGCTGTCGTTCGGCGAAGACTCGCGCGGCGAGCTGTACGTGCTGTCTTCGGGCGGGACCGTATACCGCATCGCGCAATAGCGTTCAAACCCTCCCGTACCTGGCAGCATCTCAACGGCAACCGACCATACGACAGGTCGACGCGCGCCGCGTTCCTCCTGGTCCACGCGTTCCATCATGGCAGGGCGATGGGGTTCATCGTTACCGGTACCGCCGAGGGGATGGTGAACGGCGAGCGGCGGTCGCTCAAGCTGGACTTCGCCGAAACGTCGAGAGAGGGCGTCTTCGCCTTGAAGCGTACGTGGCCCAGGGAAGGGACGTGGACGCTAGTGATCAAAGCCAACCAGGGCCCGGATGACGCCGCGACGGCCGTCGTCGAGCTGGGGCCGGACGGCGACGTGGCGGCGATCCGGGTGCCGACGATGCAGCGCGGCGAGTGGACGGTCCCGGCACCCGTCTCGCTGGGCGAAATTGACGCGGCGCTCCGGGCGCGCGCGGCGACGCTGGCACGGAGGTCGTAGATTGCCCGGGGTGACCCGGGGTGTGGTGGTGACGGGAGCCTCGACCGGCATTGGTGCCGCCATCGCGCGGCACTTGGCCGGCCGGGGCTTCCGCGTCTTCGGCACGGTGCGCCGCGCCGAGGACGAGGCCGCGCTGGAGCGCGCCGGCGTGACGGCCGTGCGGATGGACGTGACCGACACAGCAAGCATCGCGCGGGCAAGCGAACAGGTGGAGCGTGCCCTGGCGGGAGCCCCCCTCAATGGACTGGTGAACAATGCCGGGATTCCCGCGGCCGGCCCGCTCGAGCTGTTTCCGCTCGACGAGCTGCGGGGAGTCCTGGAAGTGAACCTCGTCGGCGCCGTCGCGGTGACGCAGGCGTTCCTGCCGCTCCTCAAGCCGTCGCGCGGTCGGATCGTCAACATGAGCTCGGTCGCGGGGCGCGGCGCCCTGCCGTTCCTGGGGCCGTACGCGGCGTCCAAGTTCGGCCTGGAAGCGATCTCGGACAGTCTGCGACGCGAGCTGCTGCCGTTCGGTGTCCGCGTGATCGTGATCGAGCCGGGCAGCTTCAGGACGGCCATCTGGAGCAAGGTGGAAGCGATGGACCTGCGTCGCTACGCCGGCACGCCGTACGAGCGCGTGCTCGATCGCTTCCGACGAGCGGCATTGCGAGGTGCGGAGCAGGCGCCGCCCCCCGACAAGGTGGTCCGGGCGGTGTGGCGAGCGCTCAACGCCCGGCGCCCGCCGCTCCGTATCATGGTCACTCCGCGCGGGTGGCTCGACCGGATTCCGCTGTGGATTCCCGACCGCTGGCTCGACTGGCTGATCTATCGGTTTCTATGGCGCGGGGAGCGCCTGCCGCCGTCCTGACAATTCTATAACAAATGACAGCTTGAACAAACCTCGCGGGGCGGGTAAGCCTAAGACTTCCTGGGCGTGCGGTTCCCAAACCGTGAGGAGGCTCGACATGCGAGGCCGTCTCGTGTTCGGCGTAGGGACTCTGGCGGCGATGGTGGCCGTCGGCAGTTGCACGGACGACGTAGGACCCACCGAAGTCGAGAACTTCGTCGCGAACCTGAGCGGCGCGAAGGAACGACCCACTCCCGTCACAACGACGGCGACGGGGGTTGCGTACTTCTCGCATGTCGGAAATCTGGTGATCTATCGGCTGGAAGTCACCGGGATCGACAGCGCGTTCGCGGCGCACATTCACGCCCCTGCGGACACCGGCCAGAGCATTGGCGTGGCGGTGAGTCTGTTCACGCTGGCGGCCACGACCGGCCTGAACTTTTCGGGGACAATCGGGCAGGGAGTTCTGGGGACGCCGGCCGGGATGTCCTCGGACTCGCTGCTGGCGCTGCTGCGCAACGGCCACGCGTACGTCAACGTGCACACGCGCGGCCCCACCGGGGCAAACGGCTCGGGCGGGCACGGGGGTGGAGAAATTCGCGGGCAGGTTGAACGGCAGTAGGTCTCGGGGAGTGGGGCGTGGCACCCGACGTCCACCTCTTGGGACAGTCGACCGCCCGGGAACCACGTCCCGCCGCGCGTGTTCTATCGAGATCGATTGCTCTTCTTACATCATCACTCTAGACAGAGGGGCGCTATGATGTTCTCGCGGTTGGATCAATTGTCTACACTGGGCGCCGGGCTGCTCGTGCTGGCCTGCGGCGGCGGCGGGGGTGGCGGTATGGGACCCTGCATGCCGGGCGCGGCGACGCAGCTCGTGAAGACGACCGGCGATCCCGCCACGTGGTACTTCAACAATCCGCTGCCCACGGCCTTGAGCGTCACCGCGCGCGACGCCAGCGGCTGTCCGGTTCCGGGCGTCGTCGTCCACTGGGCCGTCGCGTCCGGCGATGGCGCCATTTCCCCGGCCCAAAGCACCACGAACGCGAGCGGTGTGGCAACCACCGCGGATAGCCTTGGGTCGACCTCTCCCCAGACCGTCACCGCGACGTTTACGGGTCTGCCGACGGCCGTGACGTTCACCGCGAGCGCGACCACACCGCCGGCGTCCGCCGCAGTGACCGTGAGCAACAACAACTTCAACCCTGACAACAGCGTCATTCAGAGCGGCGGTACCGTGAAGTGGACCTGGGCTGCCGGAGCGGATCCTCACAACGTGACCTTCACGAGCGGGCCGACGCCGCTGCCGCCGAGCTCGGCGACTCAGAACACGGGCTCCCATTCGGCCACGATCACCACCGTGGGCACGTACGGCTACCATTGCACCATCCACGCCGGGATGGATGGGACGGTGACGGTGGTGCACTAAGTAACAGGAGCAGGGAGGGGGAGCGGGTGCTTGCGGACCCGCTTCCCAGCGCCGTTCTTACCCGCATGGCGACGCGGCGAGTGATAACCCTGGTGGCGGGCGTGTCGGCGTGGGCCTGCAGCGGAGACAGCACCCAGCCGCCTGGCCCGCCGCTCGACCTCATGAAAAGTGGCGGAGACGCACAGAACTGGTACTTCAACAACCGGCTCCCGACGCCGCTAAGCGTGACGGCGGTAGACGCGAGCAGCCGGCCGGTCCCCGGCGTGGTAGTGACCTGGGCCGTAACGTCGAGCGCTGGCAGTGGCGCGGTAAATCCTCAGCAGAGCACTACCGACGCGAGCGGCGTCGCCACCACCACCGATTCTGTCGGGTCCTCGACGATCCAGACGGTGAGCGCGAGCTTCCCCGGCGTCCAATCCGCGGTCACGTTCACCGAGATCGCATCCGCGCCGCCGACATCTGGTGCGGTGGACGTGAGAGACGACAATTTCAATCTGCCGGATATCGTGGTCCAAACGGGTAGCGCTGTGACGTGGACCAGGACCGGCGTGAACCATCATAACGTCACCTTCCTCAGCGGCCCTTCGATTCTGGCCGAGATCTTCCAAGCAGACCTTGAGACCGGGACGGCTGCCAGCCGCACGCGCAGCTTCGCGGTCGTCGGGACGTACCGCTACTCCTGCACCAACCATCCCCCCAACATGAACGGCTCGGTGACGGTGGTGCACTGAGGACTAGACGACGACCCTTCCGATAGGGAGCTTCCTGATCCGCTTCCCCGTCGCCGCGAAGATCGCGTTGCACACCGCGGGCGCGATTGGCGGCACCCCCGGCTCGCCGGCGCCGCCCTGAGGGTCGTTGCTCGGTACGATGTAGACCTCGACCGCCGGCGCCTCGGGCATCCGGACGACGGGGTAGGTGTCGAAGTTTCCCTGCACCACGCGGCCCTTGTCGATGGTGATCTCGCCGTACAGCGCGGCGCTCAAGCCGAACACGATGCCGCCCTGCATCTGCGCCTCGACCTGGCCCGTGTTCACCGCCTGCCCGCAATCCACGGCGCACACCACCCGAGGGACGCGCACCGAGCCGTCCGCCTCGACCGACACTTCGGCCACCTCGACGCACACCGTCGGTCCCCATTCCGCGAGCGCGATGCCACGGCTGCGGCCCTGGGGGAGTGGGGAGCCCCAGCCCGCTTTCTCGGCGGCGAGCTCGAGCGTGCGGCGATGGCGCGGCTTGTCGCGCAGCAGCTCGCGGCGCAGATCGAACGGGTCGCGGCCGCCGGCGGCCGCGATCTCGTCGAGAAAACACTCGGTCACGAAGCCGTTGTGCGACACGCCCACGGAGCGCCAGGGGCCAAGGGGAACGGCTGGCAGCGTTAGCGTGAGCTGGTCGACGAGCACGTTGGGGATCGCATACGGAAGGTCGATCGCGCCGTCGATCAGACTGTCGTCGATCCCCTTCGCGAGCGGTCCGAACTTAAGCCGCAGCGGCGTGCCGGCGATGCGGTGGGTCCAGGCGACCAGCCGCCCCGCGGCGTCGAGCCCGGCGCTGAATCGGTTGTAGCTGGTGGGGCGGTAGAACCCGTTGCGCATGTCGTCTTCGCGGGTCCAGATCACCTTCACCGGCACTCCCGCCGCCTGCGAGACGCGAACCGCCTCGGAGACGAAGTCCGGCTCGAGCCGGCGCCCGAACCCGCCGCCCGAAAGGGTCGTGTGGATGCGGACTTTCTCCTTCGGCAGGCCGGTCACTTCGGCCGCCACGCGCTGCGCGTCGCCCTGATTCTGGGTCGGGGCCCACACGTCGCACTCGCCGCCGCGGACGTGCGCCGTGCAGTTCATCGGCTCCATGGTGGCGTGGTGCACGAAGGGCACGTCGTACGCCGCCTCGATCCGCTTCGCCGCTCCGGCGAGGGCCGCGGTCGCATCGCCGATGGTTTGCGCCACGATGCCCGGTCGATCGGCCAGGGCGACCAGCTGCGCCCGGATCCCCGCTGAATCGAGCGCGCCCGAGTCTCCCTCGTCCCACTCGATGTCGAGCGCGCGCCGTGCCTGGACCGCCTGCCAGTACGTGTCCGCCACGACCGCGACGCCGGCCGCGCATCCAGCTGCCCAGCCATTGGTGCCTATCCACGGGCTCGGCTCGAGCGTCACCACGTGACGCACGCCGGGCATCGCCTTCGCGCGGTCGGCGTTGACGCGCTTCACCCGGCCGCCCAGCACCGGCGACCGCTCGATGGATGCGATCAACATTCCCGGCACCTTCACGTCGATGCCGAACGGCGCACTCCCGTCCACCTTGTCCGGCGTGTCGAGCCGCGTCACGCGCGTGCCGACCAACCGGAAGTCCTTCGGATCCTTGAGTGGCGCGTCGGTCGGCACCGGGAGCGCCGCCGCCCGCGCAGCGAGCGTCCCGTAGGAGAGGCGTCGGCCGCTGGGGACGTGGGTCACCGTGCCTTTTGCGGCGCGGCACGTGGTGCGGTCAACCTTCCAGGCTTGCGCCGCCGCCGTGACGAGCATCTCGCGCGCGGTGGCACCCGCCTTGCGCAGCGGTTCCCATGAGCTGCGGATCGCGTTGCTGCCGCCAGTGCGCATGATGCGCGACCAGCCGGCTGGATTCTCCGGCATGGGACCGAGCCGGATGGTGGACCAGTCGGCCTCGAGCTCCTCGGCCAGGATTATGGCGAGCCCGGTCTGGGCACCCTGGCCCATCTCGGACCGGTCGAGCGTGAGTGTGACGATCCCGTCGCTGCCGACGCGCAGCCAGGCGTTGGGCGCGAACGGCGGAGGAGCCACGGCGGGGACCAGAGCCGCATCCGCGCGCCACGGAAGGGCGAACGCGATGACCAGGCCCGTGGTGGTCTCGACGAACTCGCGACGAGTGATGCCGGAGGTCATGATCTCCTCCATTCCCCCTCTCCACAACGTGGAGAGGGGGTCAGGGGGTGAGGCCTACGCGATTTTCCCGATCGGCAGCTTCCTGATCCTCTTGCCGGTCAGCGCGAACAGCGCGTTGCACACGGCCGGCGCGATCGGCGGCGTGCCCGGCTCGCCGACGCCGCCCTGCGCGTCGCTGCTCGGCACGATGTGGACCTCCACCACCGGCATCTCCGCCAGGCGGAGCATCCGGTAGTCGTGGAAGTTGCTCTGCTGCACCCGACCCTTGTCGATTGTGATCTCGCCCCACAGCGCGGCCGTCAGGCCGTACACGATGGCGCTTTGCATCTGCGCCTCGACAATGTCGGGGTTCACCACCGGCCCGCAGTCCACCGCGCACACGACCCGGTGCACCCGCGGCGTTCCGTCGGACCCAACCGAGACTTCGGCCACTTCGGCCACATAGGAGTCGAACGACTTGTACACCGCGATCCCGCGGGAGCGGCCCGCCGGGAGCGGCGTGCCCCAGCCTGCCTTGCTCGCGGCGAGGTTCAGGGCACCGAGGTGACGCGGCGCTTTGCCGAGCAGGTCCCGGCGGTATTCGTAGGGATCCTTCTTGGCGGCGCTGGCCAGCTCATCGATGAAGGTCTCGACGACGAACCCGTTGTACGAGTTGTTCACCGAGCGCCAGAAGCCGACCGGGATGCCGGTGTCCGCGAGCGAGTAGTCGACGTGAACGTTGAGAACGCTGTACGGCATTTCCACGCCGCCCTCCACAGCTTCCCCGTCGAGCCCGTTCTTCACGGTGTCAGGGAATACCCGCGCCATGATGGACGGCGCCACGATCCGGTGGGTCCACGCCACCGGCTGGCCGCTCGCGTCGAGGCCGGCCTGCAGCCGGTGCAAGCACGCGGGGCGATACTGCGCGTTCCGGATGTCGTCTTCCCGGGACCAGATCACCTTCACTGGGGTGGCGGTGGCCTTGGACGTCTCGAGCGCTTCCTGGATGAAGTCGAGCTCGAACCGCCGGCCGAAGCCACCGCCCAGATAGGTCGTGTGCACCTTGACCTTCTCGGGCGGGACGCCGCCGATGCCGGCGCCGACGCCCTGGGCCCCGGTCTGGAACTGCGTTGGCGCCCAGATATCGACACCATCGGGGCGCACGTGGGCGGTGCAGTTCATCGGCTCCATGGTCGCATGCGCGAGGTACGGCAGCTCGTAGACGGCGTCGAGCTTCGCCGCCGCTCCGGGCAGTGCGCCTTGGGCGTCGCCGTCGTGCCGCGCGACCGCGCCGGCCTGCCCGGCCTGCTGCGCGAACAGCTGCGAGATACTCGCGCTCGACACGCTGCCGGTCGGGCCCTCGTCCCACGTGACGGCGAGCGCGTCCCGGCCCTTTTTGGCCGACCAGTAGCCGTCGGCCACGACGGCGACACCGGACGAGATCTGCACGACGTGCCTGACGCCCGGCACGGCCTTCGCCTTCGCGGCGTCGAAGCTCTTCACCTTGCCGCCGAAAACGGGCGAGCGCGCGACCACCGCGACCAGCAGGCCCGGCGTCTTGACATCGATCCCGAACACCGCGCTCCCGTCCACCTTGGACGGGGAATCGAGCCGCTTTACTCGGGTGCCGAGGATCTTCCAGTCCTTCGGGTCTTTGAGCGGGACGTCGTGGGGCAGGGGGACGGTGGCGGCTTTGGCGGCCAGGGTTCCGTAGGTGAGGCGCCGATTGCTGGGCGTGTGAATCACGGCGCCCTGTTCCGCGCGACACGTGGACTTGTCGACGCCCCACGTGTCGGCCGCCGCGCCGACGAGCATCTCACGCGCCGCCGCGCCCGCCTTGCGGAGCGGAGTAAACGCCGCGCGCACGCTCGTGCTGCCGCCGGTCCCCTGCATGCCGAACATCGGATTGATGTACGCCTTGTCCGCCGGGGCGGACTCGATGCGGATCTTCGACCAGTCGGCTTCGAGCTCTTCCGCGAGCAGCATCGGCAGCGACGTCGTCACGCCCTGGCCCATCTCGGAGCGGTCCACCACGACGAGCACGCTCTCGTCAGTGCCGATCCGCAACCAAGCGTTCGGGGCGAAGGGTGCCGCGGCGGCGCGTCCACGGCCGGTGGCGGGGAGATGGAAGCCGATGACGAGGCCGGCGCCGGCGACGCCCGCCGCCTCGAGGAACTCACGCCGGTTGATCTGCGCGGCGCTCATGTCACGCTCCCTGCGCGGCGCGATGGATGGCGGCGCGGATGCGCTGGTACGTGCCGCAGCGACAGATGTTGGTCATCGTCGTGTCGATGTCGGCGTCCGTGGGATGCGGGTTCTTCGCGAGCAGGGCCGCGGCGGCCATGATCTGCCCCGACTGGCAGTAGCCGCACTGGGGCACGTCCTCCGCGATCCACGCCCGCTGCACCGCGTGCGCGCGGTTCTTGGAGAGGCCTTCGATGGTGGTCACGCGCTTGCCGGCGACGGCGGACACGGGCAGCACGCAGGTGCGCGTCGCCACGCCGTCCAGATGAACGGTGCAGGCGCCGCACTGGGCGATGCCGCAGCCGAACTTGGTACCGGTGAGCCCGAGCGTGTCACGCAGCACCCAGAGGAGTGGCGTGTCGGGTGTGACGTTGACCGTTTCGCGCTTGCCGTTGACGGTGAAGCTGATCGGGGGCATGACAGGGCGTCCTCGCGGAAGATGGAAAAAACGTGTACGAGCGGACGCACGGAGGGAAGGGGGGCGACCTGGCCGTGCAGTCTGGAACAGACCCGCCCCCTCATCTTATTTAGGAGGGCGCCATCCGTATTAGGCGACCCGGCCCGGGGGCCAGTCTCACCGGCTCAAACGCGTGTCCGGGCGCCTCTTGACGAGTTCCGGAACGGCGGCCATATCTAGCCCCGTAGCCGGTTCATGGACGTGTTCGTGCGGCCGTAGTCCACTCCCCACCCTCATGCAGAGGGCATACGTATGGCACTGGTCCGTCGGCTCGTTCTCGCGCTGGTCGCTGGTCTGTTCTGGGCGGTCCCACTGTGCGCGCAGGAATCTCCAGGCGCCGTCACAGGGAAGGTCTTGGACGCCACCTCCCAACAGCCGCTCGCCAACGTCGAAGTGGCGATCACAGGAACTCCGCACCGCGAGCTCAGCCGCAGCGACGGCAGCTTTGCGCTGAATGGTGTGGCGGCGGGGAGCTACCGCCTGCGCGCCAGCCGAATCGGGTACGGGTCGCAGATCCAGGAAATCACGGTCACCCCCGGCGGAACCACGACGGCGAACATCAGCCTCGCGCCGGCGGCCGCGATCCTCGAGCCGGTCGTCGTGACCGGGTACGGCACCCAGCGACGCGAGGCCATCACCGGCTCGGTCTCGACGGTCAGCGCCGCCGCGGCGAACGTCGGCGTGGTCACCAACGTGGACCAGATGATTCAGGCCCGGGCGGCCGGTGTCGAGGTCACGCGCAATAATGGCGAGCCGGGCGCCGGCACGCAGATCCTGATCCGCGGTGGCAGCTCGATCAGCAACAGCAATGAACCGTTGTACGTGATCGACGGAGTGCCGATCTATAACCAGCCCGCGGAACCGCCGGGCTACGGGGCCCGCGGCACGCCCCCGCTGCCGCGCAACCCGCTGAATCTGCTCAATGCCTCGGACATCGCGTCCATCACGATCCTGAAGGATGCGTCGGCCACGGCGATCTACGGCAGCCGCGCCGCGAACGGGGTGATCCTGGTGGAGACCAAGAAGGGCGCGGCGGCGGGCGGACCGAGCATCGCGTACGACACCTACGTGGCCGCGGCGTCTCCAGCCGGCTACCTGAACTTGGTGACCGCGGATCAATACCGGCAGTTCGTGGGGCAGCAGGTGCCAATTTTCATCGCGGATACGGTCGCCTGCCCACACCCGGGCGGCGTGGTCGACCCCTCGTGCGTCAATTCGGCCCGGGGGCTGGATCCGAAAATTCAAGCCCAGCTGGGCACCGCGAATACCGACTGGTACCGCGCCGTCACGCGCACCTCCGTCACGCACAATCACGACCTGTCGTTCTCCGGCGGGAGCGAAGACACGCGCTATCGCGCGTCGCTCAATTACATGAACCAGCAGGGCGTGTCGCTCGCGAACGGCCTCGAGCGGATTCAGGGACGCTTGACCGCGACGCACAAGGCGCTGGATAATCGGATGCGCCTGGGCGTGAACGTGACGACGTCGCGCGTGAACGACCGGTATATCCTGTTCGAGAACCGGGCGGGTTTCGAGGGCGGCGTGTTCCAGAACGCCGCCAACTTGAATCCGACGCAGCCGGTGATGGCGAACGATTCGACCTATTACGAGCCGGGGGGCAACTCGTTGTTCAACCCGGTGGCGCTGGCGAACCAGATCACCGACCTAGGCAAGACCACCCGCACCCTGGCCAACGGGACGGCCGAAATCGACCTCGTGCCGGGTTTGACGGGGCAGGTGACGGTCGGGTTGGACTACTCCGCCGGCGGACGCCAGATCTATTTCCCGATCGCGAATCCGCTCGGCAGGACGTTGGGGAACGGGCTCGCGCGGGTGTACAGTCAGGACAACAATACGAAGACGGTGCAGACGCTGCTGACGTACCGGAAGCAGGTCGGCGAAAACCACAGCCTCGACGTGGTGGGCGGGTACGAGTACAGCAAGTTCACCAAGACCGTGGCCATGGGCCAGGGCATCGGGTTCGTCACCGATGCTCTCCTCTACAACAGCCTGAACGCCGCCCAAAGCTTGCAGGATTCCTCGGATGGGAACGAGAGTCGGCTCGTCTCCTTCCTCTCCAGGGCCAACTACGGCTACAAGGATAAGTTCTTCGTCACGGGTGTGCTGCGCTACGACGGATCGTCCAAGTTCGCCGAGGGGCACAAGTGGGCGCTGTTCCCTGGGCTGTCGGCGTCGTGGCATTTGACCCAGGAGGGATTCCTGCGCGGCGGGCCGTTCTCGGACCTGCGCCTGCGGGTCGGCTGGGGGCGTCAAGGCAATCCGGGCATCAAGCCCTATCAGTCGTTGCGCACCCTGGTGGGGGGCACCGGCGCAGCGTATCCATTTAGCGACGTGCTGCAGGCGGGTGCCATCCCGAACAGCGTCGGCAACCCGAACCTCAAGTGGGAGCAAACAACGCAGTACAACGGCGCCATCGACTTCGGCCTGATGGACAACCGGCTCGCGGGGAGCGTCGAGTATTACGTCAAGAACACCTCCGACCTGCTGCTCGACGTGCCCGTGCCGCAGCCGCAGCCCTCGTCCACCCGGCTCGAGAACGTCGGGAAGCTGCGCAACCGCGGCGTGGAGGCCACGCTCGATGCCCTGCTCGTGGCGCGGCCGGGTCTCACCTGGCGGTCGGGGATCGTGTTCGCGCTCGAGCGCAACAAGGTGCTCGATCTTGGCCCCCACCAGTTTCTCCGGTCGGGGATCGTGAGCGGGCAGGGCCAGTCTGACCAGTGGGCTCAGCGGATCATGCCCGGGTCTCCGCTCGGGACGTTCTACGGACCCGTCTTCGTGGGTGTCGACCCGACGACCGGGTTCCAGGTGTTCGCCTGCACGGCGGCCACGGCGGGGTGCTCCGGCGGTCGGACGACGAACCGGGGAGGGCCGGACGCCGCCGATTACCAGATCATCGGCAACGCCAACCCGGACTTCACCATCGGGTTCCATAACCAGGTGAACTGGGGCAAGTTCGACATCAGCTTCCTGCTGCGGGCATCGGTGGGCCAGGACGTGTTCAACAACACCGCCCTCGTCTGGTCCACGAAGAGCAACGCCCTGCAGGTCAAGAACTTCCTGGCGCCCGCCCTGACCGACGGCACCGATCTGCACGAGCCGGCCATCTTTTCGTCCCGCTGGGTCGAGAGTGCGTCGTTCCTCCGGCTCCAGAATATCACGGTGGAGTACGCGCTCGACTTGCCGCTGCTGACCCGCTCGGCCCGGAGCGCTCGGCTGTACGTCTCGGCCGACAACCTGTTTGTGATCACGGGCTATTCGGGGCTCGACCCCGAGGTGTCGAGCTTGAACGCGTCCGACCCGACCGACGTGGGGCTGGCGGCGCGCGGCATCGACTATCTGTCCTATCCCCGGCCCCGGACCATCACGGGGGGCCTCCGTGTCGCGTTCTAAGGAGCTCTGATCATGAAGCGACTTTTCGTGTCGACGTCGATCGGCGCCCTGGGGCTCTTCACGCTCCTTCTCGTGCCGCTGCAGGGATGCACGGACCTGAGCGAGACGCCCATCAGTTCCATCACCCCGAGCAACTTCTTCCACACCGAAGGGGAGGTGCTCGCCGCGCTCGCCGGCGTGTACGCGGGGCTGCGGAACACCGCCAGCGAGGGCGAGTACTGGGGCGTTTCCGAGGTCAGCACCGACGAGATCGTCGTGCCCACCCGCGGCTCGGACTGGTACGACAACGGGACCTGGCTCGAGACGCATCGCCAGACGTGGTCGGCCAACAGCCCGGCCACGCTCAGTTTCGTGAACAACGTCTGGAACACGGCGTATGCCGGCATCGCGCGGTCCAACGTGCTGCTCGAGGCGCTCCAGAGCACGACGGTGCCGAATCAAGCCGCGATCGAGGGCGAGGCGAGGTTCCTGCGCGCCTTCTACTACTATCTACTGCTGGACACGTTCGGCGGCGTGCCCATCGCCACGACGACGGAGCTCAAGGCGCGCGCGCGCGCGACCCGCGACTCGACGTTCCGGTTCATCGAGTCGGAGCTCCTGGCGATCCGCCCGAACATGCCGAAGCAGTGGGGGGACACGACGTTGCTGGGGACGAAGGTGGGCCGCGTCACGAAGGGCGCCGTCAACGCGCTCCTGGCCAACCTGTACCTGAACGCCCGGGTCTACAAGAACGAGGCTGCCGGAGCGGGCATCAATGCGACGGGCTACAACACGTGCCAGGGGATGACGGTCAGCGGGCCCAAGGATGCGTGTCAGGCCGCGATCGACGTCGCCGACAGCATCATCAACTCAGGGGTGTACCAACTGGCCCCGGCGTTCACGGATAACTTCAGCCCTGACAATGCCACCTCGCCCGAGAACATCTTCGTGATCAAGTTCGCGGACGCGGATGGCCTGGGCTTCAACATGGTGATGCGAACATTGCATTACAATCAGTTCAGCCCCTCGCCGTGGAACGGCTTTGCCGCCCTGGCGCAGACGTATAACGCGTTCGATCCACTCGATCAGCGTCGCAAGATGTTCCTCGTGGGACCACAAGTGAACGTCGAGAGCGGCAAGCCCACGACAGACCGGAAGGGCAACCCGCTGGTGTTCACGACCACCATCGCCAACGTGACGTCGGCGACCGAAGGCGAGGGCGCGCGCATCTACAAGTGGCCGGCCGATCCGAAGCACGTGCAGCAGAACAACGGCAACGACTTCGCCTGGTTCCGTTTGGCCGAGATCTATCTGATCAAGGCCGAAGCCGAGCTGGCCGGGGGGACGGGCACCTCGACACCCCTGGCGCTGTTGCGGCTGGTGCGGGCTCGCGCGTTCCCCGGCGGGGACACGCTCAGCGCCGTCACCACGGACGTGATCCTGCGCGAGCGCCTGTTCGAGCTCAATAGTGAAGGAAAGCGGCGCCAGGATCTGATCCGGCACGGCAAGTACACCGCTTGCTGGCAATTCAAGGAAGGCTATTGCCCCGCAGCGGACAAAATCGTGTTGATGCCGATTCCGCAGACGCAGATCGACGCCAATGCGCTGATCACGCAGAACGCCGGGTACTGATTGGCGGGGGCTGTCACCGATCGTAGCAGGAGTGTAGGGGCGCAGCAGGCTGCGCCCCTACGTCTTTTTGCGGCCCTGCTGTGCGTGCTCGCCGGCTGCTCGGCGGCCTCCGATCCCGCGCCGCCGCCCGCCGCCGGCCGGCTGTTTACCCTGCTGCCGTCGAGCTACACCGGCGTGCGGTTCGAGAATCGCCTCACCGACACCCGCGAGATGAACGTCTTCACCTACCGCAACTACTACAACGGCGGCGGCACGGCGATCGGCGACCTCACGGGCGACGGGCTGCCGGAGATCGTGCTGACGTCGAATCTGGGTGGCACCCGGCTGTACTTGAACGAGGGGAAATTCCGGTTCCGCGACGTCACGGAGCAGGCCGGCCTGCACAGCAAGGGATGGACGACCGGCGTCACCCTCGCCGACGTGAACGGGGACGGCCGGCTCGACATCTACGTGTGCCACGCGGGGCTGGGCGACGGCAGGCTGCGGGCCAACGAGCTGTACATCAACCAGGGGCTGAACGCGGACGGTGTCCCGACCTTCGTCGAGCAGGCCGCCGCCTACGGCGTCGCGGACTCGGGCTACTCGACCCAGGCGGTGTTCTTCGATTACGATCGCGACGGCGACTTGGATCTGTTCGTGATCAATAATTCGCCACGCCCGGTCGCGAGCTTTCCGCTCAAGAACACGCGGGACGTGCGGGACCCGCTCGGCGGCGCGAAGCTGTATCGCAACGACGGCGGCCACTTCACCGATGTGAGCGCGGCGGCAGGCATCTTCGGAAGCGAGATCGGCCTGGGTTTGGGCGTGGTCGTGAGCGACGTCAATCGTGACGGCTGGCCCGATATCTACGTGGCCAACGACTTCTTCGAGCGCGACTATCTGTACATCAACAGGGGTGACGGGACCTTCGCCGAGCGGCTCGAGCAGCAGCTGCCGTATATCAGTCTGTCGTCCATGGGCCTCGATATCGCGGACGTGAACAACGACGGCTGGCCCGATATCTACGTGGCGGACATGCTGCCGGACGACGAGCATCGCCTCAAGACCACCGCCTCGTTCGAGAGCTGGAACCGCCTCCAGGCCGATGTGCGGAACGGCTTTTATTACCAGTTTACCCGCAACATGCTTCATCTCAACAACGGCAACGACACGTTCTCGGACATCGGCCAGATGGCCGGCGTGGCCCGGACGGACTGGAGCTGGAGCGTGCTGCTGGCCGATCTCGATCTGGACGGCTACAAGGACATCTACGTCACCAACGGCCTCGCCAAGGACGTCACCTCCCAGGACTACATCGCGTTTCTCGCGAACCGGGAGACCATGGTTCAGGCCACGAGCGGTGGCCGCGTGGACTTCCGGCGGCTGGTCGATGCGATGAGCTCCACCAAGCTGCCGAACTACGCCTTCCATAACCGCGGCGACCTGACCTTCCTGAACGAGAGCGCCGCCTGGGGTCTGGACACGTTGACCTTCTCGAGCGGCGCGGCCTACGGGGACCTCGACGGTGACGGCGCGCTCGACCTGGTCGTCAACAACGTGAACCAGGAAGCGTTCATCTACCGCAACAATGCCCGGACGCTCACGCAGAACCGTTTCTTGGAGGTGCGGCTCGAGGGGGAGGGGAAGAATCGGTTCGCCATCGGGGCGAAAGTCACGCTCTGGAGCGGTAGGCGCGAGTTCTATCAGGAGGAGGAGCCGACGCGTGGCTTTCAGTCGAGCGTCGACTACGTCCTGACGTTCGGGGTC
>Ga0137403_10004122_pt1 | contig 17185 bp, 30 predicted proteins | sample CZOMad2_1_16fung_FD_122057 | JGI IMG/M metagenome (GOLD analysis project Ga0137403, IMG submission 122057) | Vadose zone soil fungal communities from Angelo Coast Range Reserve, California, USA - CZOMad2_1_16fungal (Hybrid Assembly) | ecosystem: Environmental > Terrestrial > Soil > Vadose zone...
CCGCTGTTCTGGCGCGAGTACTCGGCCGAACGCCGGATCGTGATTCGCGAGCGCGAGACGGAGCAACAGCGCAACGAGCGCCAAAGCCGCGACAACAATCAACGTGGAGGCAACCGCCGATGAGCACCCCGACGCCTATCGGCGAGCTAGTAGCCGCAGTGGTACGCGCAGCCGGTTTGCGTCGCGAGCAACCTCGCGAGCAACGGTTGAGGCTCGGTGCTGCGACCTTGCTCGCGCTCCTCGTTCACGTGCACGGCGACGAAGCCGAAGACGTATTGCTCGCCGCAAGCGAAGCCTACGTGGGCACGCGCACGCACGCGCACCGCGCCGCGAGCATCGCGCTTGACGCGCTGGCGGAAGTCGGGCGCGCGCTAGACGACGACTGCGACGCCACACGCATCGCTCTCTACAACCCACGGGCGACCGTGGCGGCGATTCGCCGGACCCTGCACGCGGCATCGCTCGAACTACAACCGCGCGACGAGCGCATCACCTTGCCGCCCCACGAGGAGCGCGAGTGTACAGAGCCCGCCCGCGCGAGCGGCGGAGCAGTCATCACATGACCGGCGGCGACGACGAGTTTCCCTGCGCACGCTGCGACGCTGCTCCGGCGACACGTGAGATAGTCGTGACGGTCGGAATGGGGAACGATATGGTTTTAGACTTCACGGTACTCAGTTGCTTGCCCTGCGAAGCTCTCGCTCTCTCCGGAGCCGAAGGCTTTCATGGTTGCATGACCGGGTGCAACGACGCTCTTGACTACACGCCGCCCAAGGGAATGGCACTCATCTACACACAGAACTTCACGGACGACGAGGACAACGACGAGTTACCCGATCCCGATAATGCCCTCATTGGTTCCGAGGCCGAAGTGTGGCGCATCTTTCCAAAGGACAAGCCGCTATGGTGGAGGCGGTGAGCGGCCTGCACTTCGTGCGCGTGGAGATCTACGTCAACACGCCCATGCTTACCGGTTGGCTCGCGGCCGACACTGGGCCGCGCAAGCTCCTCGATGCCATCGCCACCTATCGCATGTGGGTTGCTCGCATCAGTCGACGGCGCACCGTGGGCGCACTGATGAAAGGTTCCGGAGTACGCCTCCGGCTATCGGAGCCCTACATCAAGGCAACCGAGCCGGTCGTGCTCTCAGAATGGCACACGGGCGACAAGGGCCACGTGTACAGCGGCGGCCCAATCGCGCCCGAGCTCAAGAAGCGCACGCCCTCCAAGCGTCCGACAGCGGCGGCAGCGCCGGGGAAAGTCGACGCGGCAGCGGCGACTTTCGACACCCAAAAACGATCCGCGCGACAGAGAGCATCCCACACCGCGCCGTCCCACTCACCCAAGACGTAGCCCGGCCCGTCTTGGCTCATCTCATGTTCTGATTCTTCACGAACCAGGCCAAAGAAACGGCGCGCGCCTTGACTCCAAAAGAGCTGACGCGCGCCCTTCATTGCTTTCGTGTACTCGAGCCAGAGCGCGATACTGCGACGGTCGCCCGCCGCCGCGTCAGCCGCGATCTGCCACGGCGTACGCGACGCACCGCGGCCTTTCTTTTCGGTCATGCTCGCCACTTCCAAGCCCAGCTTCGTTAGGTAATTGGTCGTGTTGAGGGCTCGGTAATCCACCCCGCGTTCCCAGCTCGGAGCACAGTCGGACCCCAGTTCTTTCGTGACCAGCTTTGCCCAAAGCTCGCGTATCGCGTCCACCTGCTCCGGGGTAGTCTCTCGCGTCTGAAAAAGAGCGACGTGCAGATGAGGGTGCCAGCCGTTCTCACCGTGCGTGACTTCAAGAGCGCGAATCTGATGTGAGACACCCCATCGCCATCTTCGTGCCTGACCAGCCTTTCCCATCCACACCTTACGCCACGCCCGGGCAAGCCCACGCCGCAATCGCTCAAGGTCGTGACCTCTAGCGTGGCGTACTGTGAGCGTGAGCATTGCGACTCGGTGCGTTTCATTGGCCTCATTCCAGCGCTCCACGGCGGCCTTCACTTCAGCCGCGCGGCGCGCGCAGATGTTTGCCGCGCAGACCGGACACGTCCAAACGCTTCCGCAGGTCATGATACCGGCGTAGCCAATCGAGCCGTCCGGACGGTGCTGTACTTGAACATTCGCAGAGACGCGCACACGACGACATGACGCGGTGCGATTGCTCGATAGAGGCCGCAAGGCATCGAGCAATCGGTAACGCCCCGCGCGCCCATATTGCGGAACGATGGCGCCTGTTACTCCGGTACTCCCGAGCGGCAGGCCCGCACGCGCTTCGCGTAATCGGTCACGAGCTTCGAGGCTCAAGGCGTACCGTACTCGCCAGCGAGCCCTGCTCGCCAAAGCCCACAAAGCTCCGTCATGAATCGACGCGCCGCCGGGCGGCGCTCTGCCACGCTCTCCAGAAGCTCCGCGGAACAGCCGCACACACGGAGCAGCACACTCAACATAACCCAGATGCTCATCCGGAGTCGCAATCTGGGCAGAGCTCGGTCGCGCTCGCGTCAATGTTACAGAGCACCTTCGGCCGCGTGTAGTCCCACGCCCACACTTCGAGCGTGGGCGTCACGCGCGTCCAGACCATGCACCAGCCGCACTCCGCGCACTGCGGTGCGTGCAGCACCGGAACCAACCGGTGCGCTTGCAGGGCGCGCGCCTTGTCGTCCAGAGCCTTGCGCTCCTCGAAGGTCTTGCAACGCGCGACAGAGGCGCGCAGCCAATCGTTATGCGCATCGATGGTCGCGATCTGCTCCGCGCTGCACCGGTACGGTCGGACCACGGCTAGGGGGTCTCGGCTCATCGCAAACGCCGCATGTGTGGCACTAATGGCAAGCCTAGAGACTGCCGCAGTTGATACCAAAAGAACAGCTGTTTACCACGCCGCCAGTAACGGCCCCATTGGCATAGGTCGGCCCCACGGGGCACGCGCCCCCGTTTCCAGTTTTGGGACCGCACCCGGTGCATGCGGCTCACGAGGCCGGCTCAGACTGCACTGGTAGGAATTCCACGCACACGCCGTGTACGTGGCTCTCGAAAAGCCGCACATTCCAGTATGCCCCGCAAGTGGCACACCGTGTTTTTGCCGTACATAGCCGCCCCGCACGCACTAAGTCTGCGGTTATTAGGGCACGGTTATTCATATCGCGGCACGCATCGCACCCGTGCTTTGGATTAGCCGCCAATTGTACGGGTTTCATGGGGCCTGCTTCCGTCGCTTACGTAAGCGACGAGCCCGCTTACGTCGGAGATTATACCGTTTCGCGCATGGGCTACACGCCCTCCGGCCGACCGCGGACGGCTCATCACGGCCACATCGGCCACACAATCCAGCAGCAGCAAGCCGGGCAGCCCGCGCGCGGTTCCGGTCCGAGCGGATCTGCGAACATCGGGGACAATACGGGCAGGCGCCGCTAGAGCCGCAACCGACACAGACCCCCGCAACCCGACGACGCACCCGGTGAGCGCGCACGCGCGCGGCAGCGTCCGTCATGACTTATTACCTCGCGTAATTACTTCAGTTTCCCCGCACGCCGTTGCTCCGTCCGGGTCGCAAAGAGAAACATTCTTAGCATTCTTCCCTAGGGGGCGCGGCGGGAATGCCGTCTCGGGTGTAGGCGCGTTACCTACTATCAGCGCGTTTGACGGCCAGCACGCAACGGACGCGGCTGCGTCTACCGCCTCCACAGCCCGCGCAATGCTCCGCCCCGGCTCCTCGATGGCGATATCGGTTAAGGCCGGGTCGCACTTCCTAGCGGCCCTCCAGAGCCGGTACAGGGCCCGTTCGAGCTCCGGCGTCACGGTACGGCCTCGCAAAGCAGCGCGCACGCAAACTCCGCCGGCAAGCGAGCGGCCTCGCGACGCCAAAACCGGACCCGGGCAGCCTTACGCGCGGCCCGCGAGCCGCGAAGCCACGGCGAACGCGGCGCGACGTAACTCGCGAGCACTTCCAGTTCCGCCCGCGTGGATTCGCGCAACAGCGGCGAGTGCCAATTCGGCATAAGCGACGGCGCGGTAAAGAGCGACGCCGGCACGTAAGCCCCGCCGAATATCTCTTGACACGCGATATTCAGGCCAAGAATCAGGTAGTCCCGCGCCGCGCCCTCGCCCGCGACAAGCCGAAACGGCCTACACGGCCTCTGCGGCGTGACCATGAGCGTTTGCCGCTCGCCCCAGCGTTTCGCGCGCCACGGGTAAAACGCCACGACTTGAAGGGTCATCGGCCCCCCTGAAAGTCATCCGGGGGACACGAACAATGCAGAAAGGTCCGACAGTTCCGGCACCACACGGGGACCAAGCGCACAGGCTCCGGCGCAGACTCGTATCGGTCCAGCGTTCCCTTGGCAAAAAGCTCATCGCCCATGCCCGCACTGTTGTATCGCGAGGGCTCCTCGAATCGGTATTCGTGGCCCAACACGCTCGCGTCGTGATCCGCCCACGGCACGCCACACCGCCCGCACGGAACCTTATGCGGGGCCTGCTTCGAGCTCCGCGTGAGCGGATCGGTCGGCTCGCCAGCGGGGTTACCGCCGCAGCTCTGGCACACGTGCGGGCGCTGTTCCGCCCTCAATGCCGCGTTTTCCCGAAGCGCCGCTTCGAGCTCACGAGTCAGGCGGACGCGCTCCCGCTCCGACGCCACCAGATAGCGGAGCGCCGCGTCCAGCTTGCGTTGCAAAAACCGATTAATAAGACCCATGTTCGTCCTCATCTTTCAGCTTGACAGCCGGAAAGCCCTCTTTTCGAAGGATATCCAGCTGCGTCACTAGGTTGTCCGCGTGGCCACGCATGTGAACATCCGGGTGAAAGCGGGCGACGCGGATCGCCCACTCCGGCACAATCTTGTGATGAATTCGGGCCTGGTCAGCCCGCGAGTACGTTTCGCCAGTGCCAAAGCGCCTGTTTAGCTCGTCAAGCTTTTTCGACAGCTCGGAGCGCTCTTGCGGCTGTTCGTCCTTGTTGAGCCATGGGCGCCTACTATTCCCGGCCATTCGACCCCCCGGAGGTGGCCAACAAGGGGGAAGTGTTCGGCCGGGGGCTTGCTGGCCGATGGGCCGAGGCGCTGTCAGCCGATCCCACGGGAGGCGCTTCGACGGCGGAGCTAACAGCCTCCGGCGGGGAGTCCGACTGGGGGGGCTGACCCCCGCAGCACTCGTTGATTCTGAGCGCCATCGCCCATCCGCAGGACGGACAGAGCGGCTCGGGCGGGGGCTTGGGCTTCTTTCGCTTCGTGTCGTTTTGGGGCTTGGCGAAGCTTTGGCCTATTGACTTCGCATAAACCCGCTGAATTCCGACCCACCACAGGGTCTGAAGTAGGGGCGCGGGCAGTGAGAACGCCTTCACGGCTCATCCTTGAACCAGCAGAAGCGCTCACGTGGCCAGTGTACGTAATAGTGATGCGGCTTGTTTAGCGCTATCTCGCTGGTCTCTTGCGTGTAGATGGCGATTACCAACACCGAGTTTCCGGCCGTCCAGAAAAAGGTTTTGACGTTCGTATAACGCACCTGAACAGTAGAATCGTCACGGTAGAGCGTTAGTTTGCGCGTCGCGCCGTTCATTGCAGCTTGATGAGCGGTTTTGCTCCCTCCGCCGGCAGACCGCCGGCTTTTTGCAGCGCCTCCTCATTCGTCAGGTACGAGCGGACGGTGCTCTGCGTGATGAGCTCGTTCGATGCCCCGAGCCGGCGCGCGTAGCCCCAAAAGAACGCGACGCCCCAGAACCAGATTGACCGCTCGCTCAGTCCGTGCCGCGCGCGGAACTCGGCCAACAGATCCCACACCTTGCCCTGCAATTCGGCCTGTTGTAGGCCCGTCATCAGATCTTTTTCGTTGTTTGCCACTGTCAAGTCTCCTTTTCGTAATTCGAACAGAACGCGGCCTATCCGCGTTTTACACTTGGGGCAGAGCGCGAGCACGCGGCCGCGCTTCGAGCTTGACCCGCCAAAAACGGCGTGAAACCAGCCAACCGATCCGCGGGGGCTGGCCTGCTCACTCGCTCCGCAGAGCGAGCAACGGAAGGGCAGCGGCGCGCAGTGGAGGCGGCCGCGGGCAATCTCAGGACGCATGACGCCCCCGGCCCGGCAGACGATAGATACCCAGCCGCTTCAGGCGCTCACGTTCCAGCCTCCGCCGTTTTCGGTCGGATGCGTTGCGCCGCACACGGTGGGGCGTGCAGTAAAACGAGCCCCCGCTACGCCGTCCGCACCACGCGCATCGCGATTCCAGCCGCAACCGGGCCTCGCGAGTGAGATTGACAATGCCGGATTGTTGTGCTGTTCTTTTCATCGGACGCCGCAAACGTCGCAGGGCCCGCCGGTTAGATGCACCCCGGCGGGCTTTTTTATTACTACGCCCCGACTCGCGGGACCTTCCCTAGCTCCCGAGTATCTCCACGCATTCGAGGCGCGCCACGATGCGCGACTGCACGCTCAACAGCGCGCCAATCGTGAACGTCAGTCGCAACACATTCACGCCGGGAGAGCTCGGAACCAAGGTCGCACCCACGAAGCTCGCCCCGACCAAGAACGGCGGAACCACGTCGACCACGGCTGAGATAGTCACGTTTCCGGCGCCGTCCACCGTCACCATGAACGCCTGGTAAAAGAACACGGACTCTCGAGCACCGCCGCCGATGCCCCGGCGCGTCGCGATAGCGCGCAACGTAATGCCGTAGCTCACGAGGGGGCGGAGCGTGATGGGAGCGGCGAGCAGACCTTGCGCCAAGATTGCAGCTTGCCCCGGGACGGAACCGTTCGTGGCTCCCTCCGGCTCGAACGCTCGAAACTGCGCGTCGCCGGGGTTCGTGAAACTGCCGCCCGCGTGCGCATACTCCGAGTCTAGATAGGTCTGCGAATTGGCGCCGCCCGCATGAGAGCGACGAGTCAGCGCTTGACTGCCGTCGCCTTCAGCGTGCGCCGCAACGTCAGTAGCGAAGGTCGCGTTACCTTCGGCGTGCGCGCCATCGCCCGACGCCGTGCAATTGGTACCTTCGGAGTGGGAGCCGGTTGCGCTGGACGTCCCACCGAAACCCTCGCTGTGCGCGCCTAAGCCTTGGGCATGCGTACTGACGCCTTCGGCGTGCGCGCTGTCCGCACTCGCTAAGCACTGGCGCCCCTCCGCGTGGCTGTTCACTGCGGTGCAGTGGTTATTGATGCCCTCGACATGCGAACTCGTCGCGCCGGGGTCCGTGCGGTTGCTGGTACCTTCGCAGTGCGACGCGGCACCCTCAGCGTTGCCTAAGCTGCCCTCGCAATGGCTGTTCACGCCCGCCGCAAAGCCGCCGTTACCTTCGGCGTGTGAATGGTCGCCGCTCGCCGTCGTGTTGAAATTCTCGGCACACGCAAAGGCGCCCGTGGTGGTCGTGCCGGACTTCGCGCAGATCTCACCTTGAAGGGTAGCCACGGTCGCGCTCAAGGTGCCGAGTTCCGTGTTCAGCGTGTCAAGCGAGTCCTCAGTACTCGGCCCGCCCACAGTGGAAGCGTCCGCCACTTCGTGAGAATTGTAGTCACCGGCTTGCGGCACGACCGCCGGAGCCGTGCGGCCGTTGAACGACGTGAGGCCCGCCGCGGAGCTCGTCACGCCTCCGACCCGTTCCCCCGTGGCGTCGAAAGCGAGCTTGTTCGTGGGCGTGCCGCGCACGATCTGCCCGCTCTGAGAGCCGCGGAGTACTAGGGTGGGATCGGTCATTAATTCACCTGAGTGGCTGCAACGCCAATGCTGTAGGACAGTGCGCCCGGCGTAACAATACCCGTCACGCTGAAGGCGATGGCGGTCGCGCCATTCTGCGAAAACACGAATTCCCCGCTTACCTCCGTGTCAACCGCGGCAGTGATGTTCAATGGCGTAGTGACCGGCTTGGTCTGCAACACGCCCGTGATGTCAGTGTAGATGACATTGAGCACGGCACTGCCCAGCGTACCCGCCGCCAGCAACGTGAGCGTGGCCGTGCAGCGACAGAGAGACTGCGGATACTTGCCGCCTAAGTTAGTCGAGCCGACGTTGTTTGCGGCGACTTGCCTACTGGAACCCTGCGCATTGAGCGTTTGCACTGTTACCCCAGCACCAACGGTAACGCCGCGCGAAGCGAACTGTGTCGCGCTAGAGCCGTCTAGCTGCACCGAGCAAGTGCCTGTTGTGGCCGTGACCACCCCAGCAGTCTGATAGTCGCATCCGCTATAGAACTGCAACGCAGTGGCGCCACCATTGGTAAAAAATCCGCCAGTCGAAACGCAGGCCCAGAACTGGCTCACGACTCCCACCGTCACGTTCCCGACAAATAAAGCGTTAGAGGCATAGATGGCCCCCGGCGTCGACGTGTTACCGCCGATGCTGCCGCCTAAGCCCACCGGACCGGAAGGGGTGAGGCCGCCAATCGCCAATCGCCAATTAGCGCCGGTCAAGGTCAGATCAGACCCTAATGTGCAATTCGTGAGCTTTAGCCGAGGGCTACCAGCTGCAGCGTTCCCTGAGACGACCCCAGAGATATTGAGGTTAGTTAAGGCGCGGCGCGTCGTCGCCGATGTACTTACGACGACGGTTCCAGTAATGGCTGAATTTACGTATCCGTTTTGGGATTGGCAGGCAATCTCCCAATTCCCCGCCACCGGGAAAACCACGTTCTCCACGATCGTGGAGTTTGGCGGAACAAAGACAATTCCAGTTACGTAGCCGGCCGCCACTAATGCAGCGAACGCCGCAGCAATCGTCACATACGGGTTCGACTGGCTACCCGTAGAGGTTCCAACGAAGCCCGGGTCAACGTAAGCAGTCCCTACGTATGGCGACTTGAGAACGTTTAGCGCGTCCTTAACCGTCGCGCCCCCCGTGCCCGAGTCATTGTTGACCAGGCTCGCGGCGTAGTCGTTCAGCGCAGCGACAACCGCGCCCGCGCGTCCGAAGACGCTCACCACACCGCTTGCCGCCTTCAGCGTATTCAGCGCAGCGGCGACGTTTCCGCCGGCCACCGTCGAGTCATTCTTGACCAGACTCGCGGCATAGTCGTTCAGCGCAGCGACAACCGCGCCCGCGCGTCCGAAGACGCTCACCACGCCCGCCGCCACTTCCGCGGCTAGCGCCGCGAGCTCGGCATTCAGCGTATCAAGCGAGTCCTCCGTACTTGGGCCGCCTACCGTGCTCGCGTCGGCTATCTCATGCGAATTGTAGTCGCCCGCTTGCGGCACAACGGCCGGCACGGTCCGGCCGTTGAACGACGTGAGACCCGAAGCGGCGTTCGGGACGCCTCCGACCCGTTCCCCCGTGGCATCGAAAGCGAGCTTGTTCGCGGGCGTACCGCGCACGATCTGCCCGCTCTGTGAGCCGCGAAGTACTAGGGTCGGATCAGTCATCAGCCGCCGTCACTCGAAGGCTCTCCGGCCGCCGCTTGGTCGACCGGAGGATGGTCGGGTTTCGTGGTCTCTTCAGCGGGCGGAGCTTCCGTGGTGGCGTTCTCGAAGTGCACGTCCAGCGTGTCCTCCAATGCCTTGACGCGGTTGCGCAGGTTTAGCGCCTGCTCTTCTACGGCCGGCATGTTGTGCAACGTCACCCGGAGCGCTTGCAGCTCCTCCGGCGTGCCGAACAGATCGGCCAGAGCCTGGTCGACCCGCTCCTCGAAGCGCTGAGTTAGCTCATCGAAGGCGGTCTCTAGCGCCGCGAGCCGGAGCAGTGCGTTCGTGCCCCGGGGCGGCCCCGGGATGACCACAGAGGCCGCGGGGGGCGCGACGACGCCTACCTGAACCTTTGCAGGGACGGGCAGCACCGGGGGCAGCGCAGAGGCCGCCCCGCGTTGCTGCTGAGGGGGGAGCGGCGGGGGCGCGTTACGCTCACGCTTGGCCACCTCCTCCGGATGGTTGTAGTGCCGAAAACCCTTCACAGGGTCCTTGACACCGTTCGGGTCCTGTGCCTCGCGCCGGGCGATCTCGTCCGGGCTATTCGCGTGGCGGAATTGAGCGCCCATCTAGGGTCAATGCTCCGTGCTGATAGCAACGAGGCACGACACGGCCGCGGGATTGATGCCCGCAACCGTCACGTTGCCCAGGCGCCACTGAATCGTGCCGTCCACGACGCACAGCGCCGAACCGCTCACGAGTCCCACCTCGAGTAAGGCCAGCGGCGTGACGGTGCACCGGTCGCCGGCCTTGACGCCCGCGAACACGATGGGAACGTCGACCGCGGTTTGCGTGAGGATGTTCGGCGGATCGACGACGATGGTTTTCGACTTGGCAGTGAAGGGGCCCGATTGCGCGGAACGACGGGCCGAGTTTTGAGGCATGATGTTTTCTCCTGTGGTTGTTTTCTACCCGGGTTCGGCCCGGTCAGATCTTTTTGATAACGATTGCCAGGATGAGCGCCAAGCCCACACCGCCAGCAATCTTGTAACCCAGCGGGATTAGGTCCGGCGGATGGTCGGGCAGATTGCCCTGCGAGTCGCGGCGGTCCGGAGCGCCCGCGGCCTGCTCCGTCGACACGCCGGTTTTCATCACCTCTTTGACCTGCGCAACCTGCGCGGGCGTCGTCGCGTTGGCTAGGTTGAACGCATTGCGACGATTACGCGCGTTGTCGTAATTGTCATCGGACATGGTCCCAAAGAAGCCGAGCTGGTCATACCACGAGCGCCATTGGTCTTTCAGCGTGACGGCGCTTGGGGTGACGGCGGGCGTCGCGATGAAGTAGGCGTCGATAGCCGCCATGTCCGCAGTGGTGCTCACGAGTGGAGCCCCCGCCACACGGCGCGCAGCACCGGAGCCGCTTGCTCGTACAGGATGAAGAGCGTGCCCATGAGGGCCGCGGTACGATTGCTCGAGTGACGGGACGCGGAGCGACTAGCGCCGCGAACGAGCGCACGCCTATCGAGCTCCACGTCGCGCCGCAGACCTCCCACCTCATGAGCGAGCAATTCGACACGCTCACCCTGGCGACTGACCGCGCCCATTACTTGTCCGAGGGCCACGTGCATGTCCTCGGACAATTCATGCTCGCTCGCCATCGGCGGCCGCGCGCGCTCCTCGCCGTTCTTTAGGAGGCGAATGCGCTGCGTGTCGTCGGGGTCATTCAGCTTGTTCACTCGGTTCGCTTTCCGGCTTGGGCGGGCCCACGTCAGAGCCCACGACTTCGGCGGCCCCCGCGTCCTTAGCCATCGCCTCGAGTTTCTCACGGTCGTAGCCGAAGGCTTTGCAGAGTAGGTTTTTCTCCTCCTCGCTTAGGAAGTCGAACGCGAACAGCGCGGCGACCTTGCCCTCATCCAGTTTCGACTTGAGCTCCTCGCCGGCCTTGGCGCGTTCGATGGTCGCGTCGTCGAAGCCGAAGGTCTGTTGAATCCCCTTCCACAGATGAGGCGCGGCGGTCTTAACGTCGCCCCACATCTTTTCACGCATCACGCGCGTAGCTTCCGCCTTGGCGCGGCCGGCCTCCTCCTCACGGTTGTCCCGGAGCATGCTCTCGGTCGCGACAATGAAGTCGACGCGCGCCGTGTCGCCCGCGTTCGCGCGTTCAGTCAGCTGAGTGACCTGCGCTTGCATGGCCTCCGTCACGACCTTGAGCGGGCCCGTGAAGGCCGCAAACAAGTCACGCTCGTGTTGCTGCGCTTGCTTCAGCGCGGCGTTCTGGAGGCTCAGCAGATCCTTGTAGCCCGTGACGAGCGTTTGCAGCTCCGTCTCATGATCTGAGCGCTTGGGGACCTCTTTCGGACCCATCGCCACGCGCTGCTTGTAATCCTCCACGTCCTCCAAGCAGTAGGCCCAACCTGGCCCGCGTACCTCACGACGAACCAGGCCTTGGTTGAACAGCGTCACGATGAAGCGCTCGCCTAGCCCGGTCTTCCTAGCCAGAACCGTAACGCCGAAAAACGTGGTGGCGGGGGCTGGGTCCAGCGCTGCACTATCCTCGGCCTCAGCGTCGTCCACCTTTGTATTTTGCCCGTTCAGCATCACGCGCCTCGCCCTTTGAACCACCACCATGCCGCGCCCGCGAGGAGCGCGACACCAGCGACCGCCGCTCCGCCCACGCCCACGGCGACGCCCGCGGCGGCGAGCACTTTTTTCCAGCTCAGATTGGCCGTAAGCTGCGCGTAGTTGTTTTCGACCGCGCTCAGATACTTATCCGGAGCGAGCTCGAAGTAGCGGTTGTCGTGCTGCGCATAAACCGCGTCGTGCAGGTTGCCCTTGTCGAGCGCAGCAATGACGTTCGGCTTCAGTAGGATGTGGGCCATGTCCAGAAAGCCCGCTTGCGGGCTCGAGTACTTTTTAAACGCCGTCGTGTAGGCCGTGCCGTCCGCGTGGTGGTCAATGTGCTGGAACGAACCGGCGTCGCCCGTGCCCTGCACCGCGCCCCAGTTGTTTGACCCCGCGCCGGGCCCCGTGCCCCAGCCCTTGCCATAGAGGCCTTCGCCGCGAGCGACAGACAGCGTGTATTGCCGTTGCGGCTCCGGCATGGTGGGGGCCGCGGTCTTGGCGATGTTGTACGCCCACGTGTCAAGCGAGGCATTGCCGTTTGCGACCGCCATCGGTTGCGGCGTGCCGGTCGCCTTTGCCCACGTGGCGGGGCCCACGACGCCGTCGGGAGCGAGCGCGTGCGCCTGCTGATAGATGCGCGTCGCATTCGCGGTGCCCGTGCCGAAGACGCCGTCGACATTGCTCCCGGTCATGCCGAGGATCTTCTGCCAGGCCTTCACGTCGTCGCCGCGCGAGCCGACCTTAAGCGTTTGCATCGGGGGCCTCACTCTTGGGGGTAAACCACTCCGCGGCGCTCATTATCACGGCCGCGCACAACAGGCACAGCAGCATGACTGCCACTTCCCAGCTGGTAATCACTTGCCGCCCCGCTTCTTGGCGACCGGCGAGATGGTGACGTGCGAAAACTTCTTTTTCAGGAACTTGCGCAGCTCCGTCACTTCACGGGCGCCCGGCAAGAGCACCTCGTAATTGTCACGCAGTGAGCCCTCTGCGTCCCACGATTGAACGAGATACGTTTTCACTTGGGGGCTCCGAGACACAGCGCGTCTTCGGCCGCCTCGAGGGTCGCGCGCGGGCTGCCCGGCGCGGGGTCCAGCGCGCCCCCAGCAGCCGCGGCGACGACGCGCCACGCCGCGCGCGCCTTACAGAGATCCGCTTCGGCCTTGGCGGTCTGCGCGGGCGTGGGGGGCTTGCAGCCGTTCTGCAGCACCACCGTCGTCACCCCGACGCCGACAGTCAGCACGGTGAATACCGAAACCCATTGCGACTTCAGCCAGGCGATAAACGTTTGCATGTCTACTTTGCTCCCTGTGCGGGCCCGTAAGCCAACGCGGCGACGACCAAGGCCAGCAGCGCGCCAGCGAGCAACGCTCGGTCCTTGGTCGAGTGTTTCATAGTCCGAGCACCCACTGCACCACTAGGGTCACTCCGGCGCCCGTCGTGTTGAACAGTTGGATCTGGTCGACCGCGCCCACGAGGGGCAAGTCGCGACCCGCGGCGCACACTTGCGCGTCGTTCGTGGTCGCGAGCAGTGAGCCGACGATCTGGTCAATGTTGACGCCCGTCGGAGTGCTCGGGTCGTCGCTTTGAAACAGCCGCACGCGCACCGCGACCGCGAAGTCCGGCACATTGAACAGTTGATTGGCCCCCGCGGCGATGGTCGCTACCGGCTCGGTCAAGGTGAGTGCTTGACCACGCACGCCTGCCGAGCCTTGCGCAATCATCGCGCCCAAGAAGATCTGACCGTCGGCCGCGTTGTAGTTTGCGTTCGAGCTCGGGGCGTACGTGACGGCCGCAATCGTGAGCGTGTTGCAGACCAGCGCTAACTGAATGCCCTGGTTCCAGTCGCAGAAAAACTCGTTACTCACCCCGCCCCCGCCGTAGGTGATGTGCGCGTGCACGTCCGCATTTTCGGGCAGTCGCACGTCCGACCGAAACAGGTTAATCGAGTGCACTTTCGGCGGACCGTAGAAGCGCGAGTTTTTCAGGATCTGGATCTGCTTGCCCTCGCTCTGCGGCATCACGCCGCGGAACTGGTCGCCCCAGGTGTTGTCATTGACCCATGCGCCCGTCGTCGGCTCGAGAACCGGCGTCGCTCGCACCACGTGGCCGCGGGCGTTACGTTGCAGATCGTCATCAGGGTTTTGCATGGTTTCCAGCGTGCAGGCAGAGAGCAGAAAGACTAGGACGACTAGAAAGGCTTTGGTCATGTGCTCACTTTACGCGAGCGACGCCCAACACCTTCCCTTGCGGCAAGCGCCGCACAATGCCCGTGCGGGGGTCCACCCGGTGCTGGCGCGCTGCCCGGAGCGCCGCGGCACGCTTACCGAGCATCGTCAGACCGTTCGCGGCCCCGACGTTACCGGCCTTAGCGAGCGCCTGAGTCGCCTTCACGGCCTGGATACCCGCGGCGCGCTTGGCGGGGTTTCCTAGGTCGTTCACGGCCCCCAGCACGTGGTCTGCGGCTCCAATAGCCGCCACGGCCGCGGAGCCGCCCGGGATAACCAGCGCAACGGCATTGAGCCCGGGCACATGGCGGATCAGACTGAGGCCTCCGGCCCCCACCTTGGCTAGCTTCTTTAAAAAACCAAACATCTTGACTTTCTCCTTTCAATCGTTGTCGACGCCCATAGCCTGCGTCCACTCTTCAGCGCGTTGGGGGTCGGACGCGACGAAAGTTCCGAGCCCCGCCTTATAGGTCCGCTTCGCGCTGGCCGGGTCCTTTTTGGGCCAAAACAGCGGATGCGGCGGCACAATGCCGTGGTCTTGCGCCAAGGACAGTGCGGTTTTGGGCCCGTACAGCCCGTCCAGATTGCCAACATAGAAACCGCGGCGCTTCTCTTGCGCCTGGAATGCGGTAACTAGGTTCTTGACATCCTGGCTGTTTCGCGCATCGCCTAGAGATAGACCCGAAAGCAGTTGCGCCAGCCGACCAGCCAGCGCGCGTGCATCCGGGTCATCAGCTTTTGGGGCGGGGTTTACCGTGGCGCGCGTCGCCGGAGTGGCGTCGATTGCCTGTTGCACGATAATCGCCGCGGCCTCGAGGGAATTGGCCGCGGCTGGAAAGCCGGCGACACGCACCTTAGCGGCCGTGGCGCGCATGATGGTCGGATCGGCGCTCTCAACTGCCGCGTTGACCAGAGTGACCAGATTGGCCGGCATGCCGGTCGTATCAACGGCCGTCGACTTTCCGCCGGAGGCAACCGCGAAAACCACGCCTACAAGCGCGAGCAGACCTAAAACGAGGGGCATGTGGGACCTTTCAGAGTCCGAGGAATCGACTCGGATCTTCAATCTTTCCGGAGTTAAACGCTTGACACTTCGGGCATTGCATAGTTGCCCGAACCTTGTGACCCGTCGGCATGGTGACCATACGACGGTCGTAGATCGGTTTGAGAAGGGTGCCGTCCACGTGGCAGATCCCGCGCCGCACTTGGACGTGGAGCATCAATTGCCCCGTCTCTTTATTGCGCGGTCGCCAGTAAATGCGGCAGGACGCCGGCTCCCCTTGTTCGTTCAGTTCAGCAGCACGCCAAGCGCAGAGGTCATCGCAATCACCCCAACCACGGTCAAGGACCGTCGTGATGTCCGCGAATTCTTCAAACAGACCAGCCCACGGTTCCCGGTCGTACTCAACACCGCTCTGGTAGAGGGGTGGGATTGGGACTCCACGGCGCCTAGCGTCACGCAACGTAACCCGATTACTTGCCACGACGCCGCTCAAGAACCCCTGAGCGAGCACGGATAGGACGCGGCCGTTTCGGGTCGACATTCCCACACGAGTGACAAGATTAAAGCCCATGCTACTTCGAGCTCAGACCCAAGCCGGGCCGATGATCGAACCGTAGAACGGGTGGTCCACGGTATCGATGTTCGTCACCGTCAAGGTGATATCGATGCCGGGACGCGCGATGTAGCCAAGCAATGCAACACCCACGCCGGTTTGGCTAAAGATGTCACCGTGCGACGCTTCGCTGTTTACGAACATCGAGTCGCGACCAATGACCAGGTCATTGATGGCGAAGAATCCCGACAACGTGGACGGGAGCACGAAGCGCTCCGTCTGAAACGGGCGCTGAGGACGCGCCGTCAACGTCGCAGTGCTTCCGGCCGTCACAACGAGCGTGCCGGAGGGGCCTTGCGGGAACGAGCAAACCTGCGTCTGATTCGTCGGCTGGATGCGCTTGACCGACAGGCCATGCTTACCGCCACGCTTGCCGCGCTTGCGGCGCACCTTGCCATCGGCACCGACTACGAAGTCCGCGCCCATGTCGTCGCCCATGTCGTCGCCCATGTCGTCGCCGAAGTCGTCGCCCATGTCGTCGCCTACTGCCAGATCGTACATATGTTTCTCAGCTCCTGTGTTTTTGGTTTGGTGTCTAAGAGCTGCGCGCGTGACACACCGAAGCAGGTGCTACGTTGCCCTCTCGAGCACACGTCACGCGCGAAGCTCGAAGTGTTGTTACGCCGCTTGCTTCCAGCCGTGGGCCAGCAACGCGGTCTTGGTCATGTCGCCCACGCCGTAACCGAGTAGGCCCTGCGCGAAGGCGGCACCGAAGGCGCTCGACTCATCCAGCAAGCCCATGGCGCACACGACGCCGATAGCTCCGCCGATGGCGAGGTCCGTCCGGATCTTGGTTTTGGGCAAGTGCGGGAACTTGATGGCGAGCACGCCGCCACTGGCACCGCCCGCGCTCGCCAGCACGCCTTGCAGGATGGTCGTGCCCGCGTGCTTGGCTTTCTCTTTATGGCGCGTGAGCCCGCTCTTGATGCTCATCACGTGTTTCATGAGATCGGTTTTCGACTTTTCCGCCAGAGCCCGCATGCCGGGGTGGTGCAAACTGATTGCGCTAGCCATGTATTCGCGTCCTTTGGTTACGGGTTTATCCGTAGGGTTCAGCCCCCAGAATTCAGCAAAAGCGCCTCGCTGTCAAAAAAGTTTGCATTGACGGGGGGAAAGCGCCTCGCCCGGCCGTAGGCTTAGGGGACGGTTCCGCCACATTCGGCGGCTCCGGAACCAAAAGGCAGACATGTCCACGTCACTTAATAACGCCCCATGGGGGGATGCTTTCGCACCAGAGGAAACGGGCAGCGGCGCGAACAAGAAAACAATCTGGGTCGAGCTCGGTCCGGTGTGGAAGGGCGAGAAAGGAGCGCTCTCGCTCACACTCCGCGTTGAGCCGCTGTTCTGGCGCGAGTACTCGGCCGAACGCCGGATCGTGATTCGCGAGCGCGAGACGGAGCAACAGCGCAACGA
>Ga0137403_10004123_pt1 | contig 17184 bp, 18 predicted proteins | sample CZOMad2_1_16fung_FD_122057 | JGI IMG/M metagenome (GOLD analysis project Ga0137403, IMG submission 122057) | Vadose zone soil fungal communities from Angelo Coast Range Reserve, California, USA - CZOMad2_1_16fungal (Hybrid Assembly) | ecosystem: Environmental > Terrestrial > Soil > Vadose zone...
CCTGGGTAATGATCTTCTCTTTGACGAGAAGGTCACCCAGCCTTTGAGACATATCGCAGACTCCTCTGACCGGCAGTATCGGATTGGAAAAATGGACAGCGACGAAACCGTACCTCTGCGGAGGAGGATGCAGAGGACGCTTTCAGTTCCGTTGACACAAATTGTCACCGAAGATGGATTACCGCGCCTGTAACTTTGGTACTTGTACCCCGCCGGAAAATTACAGACTGGGGACGCATGTTGTTGAGACGGTTGTTTTTCTGGGTTTTTGCAGGTTCTGCAGCCGTCGAGGATGCCTGCCGTGCAGCGACCTTGGTAACAATCGGCTTCGCGAACGATGTTACGGGCCTGCTGGAGATGCCGTCTTTGCCGGGAGAATGGGCGGACCTAGCAGACAGGGGTAAGAATCTAGCGAAAAGCTATAATTTGAGGGCCCTCTCGGGACCCTTCCAGGGCGCAGCGCTTTGATCACCCAAACCCCAAATCGCCCCGACCCTCCACGCAGGAGGGCAGCCGTGCTCTGGCTCGCCATTGGGACGTTTCTTTTGTTTGCGGTCGCCATTTCCCAGACTGCTTTCAACCTCAAATTTATCCGGCCAGACAGTAATACGCTGGGATACGCCGCGCTTTCCGGACTGATTTTCCTGTTGCTGCTGGCAATGACGTTCGTCCTGCTGCGCAACGTCCTCAAGCTTTATGGCGATCGCCGCCTCGGGGTTCCGGGATCGAAATTCCGAGCGCGAATGGTGCTGATGGTACTGCTGCTGTCCCTATTGCCCGTGATCGCGCAGTTCAGCTTCGCCCGTCTTTTGCTGAATCGGTCCATCGATAAATGGTTCTCCCGCCCGGTCGAGGAGGTTAGGAAGGATACGCAGGCCATCGCGTCGCTCATGGTGGGCTACGCCGGGCAGAACGCGCAGTCGGAAGCCAGTTCAATTGCGTCGGCGCCGGAGGTTCACCGGGCTTTTGTTTCCGGCGATTTCTCGGAAGCTGCGTTCGAATTCCGGCGTCACGAAGCAACACTGCAGGGAGGCTTTGTTGTTGCCCTAATCGATGGAGAACTCAAGGCGAGTCTAAATGTTCCCGGTAGCTGGCCCTTGCAGAACTTGAAAGTCCCGTCGCAGCAAGATTCGGTGCCGGGGACGGCGCGGTTCACGTCGGGGAAGGCGGAATACATCCTGGCAGCCGCGCCTGTGGGTGAGCATGGAATGGTGCTGGTGGGAATGCCTCTACCGCAAGAGTTTTCCAATGCCGTGCGCCAGCTTGACGAGAGTGAGCAGCGTTACGTCGAACTGAGCCGTGAACGCAAGCTGCTGAGCCGCACTTACATGTCACAGCTTCTGCTCATCACGATGCTAGTGCTTTTTGCCGCGATGTGGTTGGCTGTCTTCCTGGCGAAGCTGGTCACAAGGCCTGTAGAAGCGCTCGGCGATGCGATGCAAGCGGTCTCCCGCGGGGAACTGCATCACCGCGTGGAGGTAAGCGCCGCCGATGAACTCGGAGATTTGGTGCGGTCCTTTAACCGTATGACCGCGGAGCTAGAGAGTAGCCGGACACAGATCGAATCTGCGGGCCGGGAGCTCGCCAACGCGAATTCAGCTTTGGAGGGTCGGCGGCATTACATTGAAACTTTGGTCGAGAGCATTCCGACAGGGGTCGTATCCCTGGAGGCGGAAGGAACGATCCGTCACGCCAACCAAGCTTTCGTACGAATGCTGCGCGCGGGCGACGCTGACCCGGCCATTGCGACGTCTCCGCAGGGTTCATCTCTACAAGGCTTGATGTTGAGCGCGATTCTGCCGGAAGAGGCGATGGAAGAGATTGCTCCTCTGACGCGCCGGGCTGAGCGCATGGGCACGGCCACAGCGCAGATGGAATTCTTTGTTTCGCGCAGAACCCTGACGGTCGCAGTCACCGTGGCAACGCTCGACTACCAGGGACAAAGGCTGGGCTACGTGCTGGTGTTTGAGGACCTATCGGATTTGCTGCAAGCGCAAAAGCAAGCCGCGTGGCGCGAGGTGGCGCGGCGCGTGGCCCACGAAATCAAGAATCCTCTGACACCCATTGCGTTATCCGCGGAGCGCATTCGACGGCAGCTGGAGCGGGGCTTGCCGCTTGACCCGGCGGCGGTGGCCGCCATCCGTAGCGGCTCCGAAACCATCTCCAGCTCGGTGGAAACTGTGCGTACGCTCGTCGACGAATTCGCAACCGTTGCGCGTTTCCCCACCGCGCAGCCGCTTCCTTCCGACACGGGCCAGATTATCGCCAGCGCACTTGCTCTGTTCGATGGTCGACTGCAGGGCATCAGGATTCGCTCCGCTGTCGCGCCCGATCTGCCTAAAGTGATGGCAGATCCCGAGGCACTGAAACGGGCTCTAGCAAATCTGATCGACAATGCGGCAGAGGCGATGAAGGATTCTCTGGTGCGAGAAATTCATCTTTCCGCCGGCCTGGTTCCCAGCCGCGACGCCATCGAAATTATTGTGGCGGACACGGGGCATGGCGTTTCCCACGAGGCCAAGGAAAAGCTCTTCCTGCCTTATTTTTCGACGAAACAGCGAGGCACTGGGCTGGGTCTTTCGATCGTGAGCAGGATCGTCGAGGACCACCACGGCTCCATTCGTGTAGAGGAAAACGCGCCGGTTGGCGCCCGGTTTATCATCGAACTACCGGTTGCGGCGGAGGTCCTTATCGCTTCGGAACCGGCGGAAGCGTCTGCTCTCCCTCTCCATGCCCAACATACTGATCGTTGATGACGAAGCCAGCATCCGCAAGATCCTTCTCGAGGTTCTAGCTGAGGAGGGCTACTCCGCGACAGCGGTGGAGTCGGGCGAAGCGTGTCTCGAGACACTCCGCAAGCAGCCTTTTGCGGTTGTATTGCTGGATATATGGCTGCCGGGTGTCGACGGGCTGGAAACGCTACAGAGAATCCGCGAGTTCGATAGTCCTCCTGAAATTGTCATCATCTCCGGCCACGGCACGATTGAAACCGCCGTACGAGCGACGAAGCTTGGGGCTTTCGATTTCCTGGAAAAGCCTCTCTCGCTCGATAAGACACTGATCGTGATCAAGAACGCGCTCGAGGCGCACAGGCTACGCGCCGAGAATCGCGACTTCCGCAAGCAGATCGCAGGCCGAGGTGTCATTGTCGGCGACAGCGTGCCGATGAAAGCCCTGCGTCAGCAGGTTGGCATCATGGCGCCGACGAACGGGCGTGTGCTGATTTATGGTGAATCTGGCACCGGCAAGGAGCTCGTGGCCCTTGCCATCCATGCCCAGAGCCTGCGCAAGGATGGCTTATTCGTCGAACTGAACTGCGCCGCGATTCCTGAAGAACTCATCGAAAGCGAGCTCTTCGGTCACCGCAAGGGGTCGTTTTCCGGGGCAGCTGCCGACAAGGAAGGAAAGTTTCAGAAAGCCGACGGCGGGACGCTGTTCCTCGACGAAGTGGGCGACATGAGTCTGACCACGCAGTCGAAGGTTCTGCGGGCGCTCGATGAAGGCCGCGTTACTCCAGTGGGTGGCGAGGCGTCCCTCGTCGTGGATGCACGCGTGATCGCAGCCACTAACAAAGACTTGGAGGAGGAGATTGCGCGCGGAAATTTCCGCGAGGACCTCTTCTACCGCTTAAACGTAATTCCCTTCTTCGTGCCCCCATTGCGTGAGCGTCATGAGGACGTTCCGCAACTGGTTCGACACTTTATGAAGGAGTTTTCATCGGCCTACAGCCGGCGTCCACGGGAGATCACGGACGATGCTATCGACGTGTTGTTGCGCTATTCCTGGCCTGGCAACGTCCGCGAGTTACGCAATGTGATCGAGCGCATCGTGATCATGAACCCCGCCGTCACCCGGTTTGAGCGCAAGCACCTTCCGCCGCTTGTCTACCGGGAAAATGTGCGGCGCACCGCGGGAGCGGAATTCAGCACATTGCACGACGCCCGCGCGGCATACGAGCGCGATTTCATTTTGAAAAAATTGGATGAAAATCACGGCAACGTCAGCCGGACGGCAGAGTTGCTGGGACTTGAACGCAGCCACCTTTACCGCAAGATGAAAGGTTTGGGGATCGCTGTCAAGGAGTGAGGCTAGCGGGCTCGGACGCTTGTTTCAGCGCTACCGCTTCACCATGTGTATCTCTGTCCCGTTCTTGTGGTACCGCACTTCGTCCATCAACTGATTCATCAGGTAGACGCCGCGCCCGTGGTCGGAGTAGAGGTTTTCGCCCGCTGTCGGCACAGGCAACAGCGCGGGATCGAAACCCGTCCCCGGATCGCGCACAACGATCAGCAATCCGCGCTTGTCGTCACAGACAACACAGCATTCGACCCTTTTGTCAGGATCACACTGGCAGCCGTGCACGACAGCGTTCGCCAGCGCTTCTGAAAGAGCCAGCTCGATATCGTCTTCCTTGCCAGTTACGCGGTTAGTTTTCCGCACTTCCGCCATGATCTGCTGAACGGCCGGGTCAACCGCCTCCCGCTTTGCGGGCAGCGTCATATCAAGCTGCATCCGGAACCGATTCGAACCCTTCCGCGCCAACATCTTCTTGGTCATTGCGTTCTCCGGTTCCTACCGTGTGCATTTACTTCGATGCAGAACTCTGTATTTAGATGCTATCGGCACTTCCGCCGTCCGGACAACTGACGGACGAGACTCGCCGATGGTTACGGGAGTGTCACTTGCGGGCCGCCAATTGTTCAAGCTGCCGCTGCCAGTCCAGGCCATCGACAAACCGCTCGGAATCACGCCATTTTGGTTCCACCTTCACAAAAAGCTCTAAAAAGACCTTGGTTTCGACCAATTTTTCGATTTCCAGGCGGGCTTTGGTACCAATTAGCTTCAACATTTGGCCCCCTTTTCCCACCAGGATGGCCTTCTGCCCCTCGCGCTCGCAGAAGATGGCGGCTGCGATGCGAGTCAGTCTTGGACCTTCCTCAAACTGCTCGATGACGACGGCCGTGGAGTGGGGAACCTCTTCTTTGGTGTGATGCAACACCTGCTCCCGGATGGCTTCCGAAACCATGAAACGCATGGGAAGGTCAGTAATTTGATCTTCGGGAAAATAGCGCGGCCCCTGGGGCAGAGCTTGGACGGTGGCTTGAAGAAGGGATTGGATGCCGTCTTTCCGCAGTGCCGAAATCGGAACAATTTCCTGGAATTTCAGGCGTTCACTGTATTGGGAAATCACAGGAAGCAATTTTTGCTTGTCCAGCAAGTCGATTTTGTTCAACAGCAGGAAAACCGGTGTACCAGACTTCTTGGCCATCTCCAGCAGGATTTCATCGCCCGCATCCAGCTTCTTTGTCGCATCGCAAAGTAGGTAGATTAAATCGCAGCCTTCCAAAGCGCCATGGACTTCGCGCATCATCTTTTTGCCGAGTGAAGAGTCTGCTTTGTGCACCCCTGGCGTGTCTATCAGAATGATCTGCGCGGCAAGCTGGCCTTTTTTCTTTGGGATGTTGACGATGCCTTGCACCCGAGTTCGCGTGGTCTGCGGCTTGGGGCTAACAATGGCGAGCTTTTGCCCGGCCAGCGCGTTGAGCAGCGTGGACTTTCCGGCGTTGGGTTTTCCGAGAATACAAACAAATCCTGATCGAATCGGCATTCGTTACTCTCCGCCCGCTTGCTCTGCACTAAGGCGCAACTCGGGCGGCTGAATCGAAGTAATGCGAACCCGTTCGACACGGCGATCCGTGGCCTCCAGAATCTCGAAGCGTAGACCGCCATCATCAATCACTTCCCCACGCTGTGGGATGTGCCCGGCCAATTCGCTGACCAGACCAGCGACCGTAGCCGCTTCCTTGCCCTCAGGCCGTTCGCCAAAAAGTTCGGTTAGGCGGTCCACATCCATGTTTCCCCGCACGATGTAGGAAGAATCGCTTTCGCGTTCGACATTCGTATGTTTGTCGTGGTCATCGTGAATCTCCCCCACAATTTCTTCTACTAGGTCTTCAATGGTGACCAACCCTGCCACACTGCCGTACTCGTCCACCACGATGGCCATGCGAATATTATGCTTCTGCATTTCGCGCAGGAGCTCGTTGCTGCGACGGGTTTCCGGAACAAAATGCACGTCGGTACGCATGATGGAATCGACGGTGCGCATGCCCGCTTCCGTATCAGGTACTTGCAGAATGTCTTGCGCACTCAGGATGCCCTTGATGTTGTGGATCGATCCCTCATAGACGGGGACACGGGAGAAAGGCTTGTCCTTGAGCAAATCCACGAATTGCTCGATTGTCGCCGTTACTGGAACCGCCACCATCTCCGGACGCGGCTTCATGACCTCGCGCACCGTTTTTTCGCCGAATTCCACGACCGACTGAATTAGGTGACGGTCTTCTTCCTGCAGAATTCCCTCTTCCTGGCCAGCTTCAATCAACGCATCTACGGCCTCCGCTTGGGTTTCCGGCAGCTCGTCCGAGTGCGCCTTGGTCAGTGACGTCACGGACTGCACAAATCCAACGACTAGAGTGACTGGCAAGCTTAAGTAGATGAGAAAGCGCAGCAGCAGTCCGTAGCGCTTAAGCCACCGGCCCCTGGTTCGAGCGAAGAGCACGAAGGGTAGGACACGGTTGAAGAGCACCACGATCAAAATGATGAGCGCAGCGGCTTCAGCGATTTCCGGCGGGCTCGTAGGTTGAATGCCGAAGAGTGTGTAGCCGACGATCAACGTGATCGCGGCCGTCATTAACTGCACCCAGATCGCGACCGCAAGACGCGCTCGCTCTCGATCAATGGCGAGCCGCGGCTCGACCAGGCTCTCGAAGGAATCGATGTTGTCCTGAAATTCGCGGGAAAGAAATTTGCCCATCTCCGCGTACAGGCGATCCACGTAGGACACCAGAGCGAGGAGAAGCAGCAACATCACGAAGACGAGAATGAGCACCAGATTCACAGCCTGCGTCCTCGAATCGAAGCCGCACCGGGCGGGCAAGAAGCAGCGCGCTCAATTAACGCGAGGGGCAGCTTAAGCCCAACCCGCAACTGCGCTTCCTTCCGCGCCATCTTCCCGTTGTCGGCTTCATGGTCGTATCCAGCCAGGTGTAGCGCCCCATGCAAAATCAGAATCTTAATCTCATCCTCGACCGTGTGTCCTAACTGTTTTGCGTTTTCCGCGGCTATGTCTCCAGAGATCGCCAAATCTCCCGCCAGCTTCCCCGGCAGTCCGGGAACAGCAGGAAAGGACAGTACATCGGTGGGGGCGTCTTTCGCCCGGAAACGGCGATTCAGACTGCGCATCTCAGAGTTATCGGTGATGAGCACATTGACCGTCCCTTTGAGGTTCACGGCTCCGCAAGCTCGCCGCACAAAACGCTCAAACAGGGCGGCGGTGGCTCCCGGAATCCGTTTTTTCAAAAGAACCATAGGTAGTGGCAGGGTTGCAAGGCATAAGTAGCGTTGTCCGCGAACCCGCGCAAGAGAAGTTTACTCGTTTCTACGACGTTTTCTAGTCGGGGACGTGCGCTTCCGCGCCCGGCGTTTTGCCTGCAGCCTCTCCGTTCGCCTTCGGCTTGGGCTCTAAGGCCAACGACAATTGCGTCGTCCCCTGCTGCGTCTTGTAATCCTCATAGGCGCGCACGATGCGTTGCACCAACTGATGCCGAACCACATCGGTCTCGTCGAAGAGCACGAAGTTGATGCCTTCCACCCTCTTGAGCGCTTCCATCGCTTCCAGCAACCCGCTGCGGCGCGAATTCGGCAAATCAATCTGCGTGATGTCGCCGGTGATAACGGCTTTGGAGCCAAACCCAAGTCGAGTGACAAACATCTTCATCTGTTCGGTCGTCGTGTTCTGCGCCTCGTCCATGATGACGAAGGAATCGTTGAGTGTCCGGCCGCGCATAAACGCAATCGGGGCGATCTCGATGACGTTTTTCTCCAGATAACGCTCGACTTTTTCTGGATCGAGCAAGTCGTAGAGAGCGTCATATAGCGGCCGCAAATAAGGATCAATTTTGTCCTGCAGGGTGCCGGGCAGAAAACCCAGGCGTTCTCCAGCTTCCACAGCCGGGCGGGCCAGTACGATCCGATTTACCTTCTTCGCGAGCAGGGCGGAAATCGCCATCGCGACCGCCAGATACGTCTTTCCCGTACCCGCCGGCCCGATACCAAATACCATGTCGTGCTTCTCAATCGCGTCGAGATACCGGCGCTGATTCACGGTCTTCGGCTGGACCATGCGCCGCCCCTGCGCCCGCTGCTTGCCCGCCTCGGCCAAGCCGCGCAAAGTAGCGGTGGCGTCGGACACTACCACGCGCAACATGCTGCCCAGATCCCCATTCGAAAACTGGAAGCCCGACTTCTGCAAATGCATAAAGTCGGCGAACACCTGCTCCGCACGGGTCACGTCCCGCGCCGCCCCTTCAATCTCGATTCCGCTGGCGCGCAGATCGATGGCAACGTTCAGGCCGTCTTCGAGCACATGCAGATTCTCGTCCCGCGTGCCAAACAGGGTCTCGATATTTGGGCCAATTTCAATGCTTTTCTTCATGCGGTCCCAACACTCTCTCCACGCAGACCCGCGCGCGCACAGTTCGGCTGCTTCCACCGAACTGCGGCAAACAAATGATCTCTTGAGATGGAATCAATCGGGGCTTCGGCCACCACAATGGAGGCTACAACCATTGCAATAAGGGTACGCGGGGGCGTGGGGAGAGTCAATGCTAGGTCGCTGGAACTAGGCTGCCCCTCCGCCTACAGACGCCGGCACGGCCCGCGTCTTCGCCCAGTGGCGCAGCGCCTGGATGTCTTCCGCGCGGGTTGCGGAGAGAGGAACGGTTTGCGAGAGGGCATCCAGCAAGGTCTGAGTGGTCATTGGCTGTTTGAAGGAGAACGACGCGTACATTGCAGTCTGCACGGCGGCATCGATTTCCGCACCAGAATAGCCGCGTGCCGCGTCTGAGATTTGGTCGAGATCGAAATCTGAAACATTCCTCTTCCGACGCTCCAGTTGGATGGAGAGAATCTGTTTGCGCTCGACCTGATTCGGCAGGTCAACAAAAAACAGCTCGTCAAATCGGCCTTTCCGAATTAACTCGGGAGGCAGCGCGTTCACGTTGTTGGACGTGGCAGCGACAAACACAGGAGCTTTGCGGTCCTGCATCCAACCCAGAAACGACCCCAGCATTCGCGACGACACACCGGCGTCTACCGACGCCGAGTCGGCTCCGGTGCCAGCAAAGACCTTCTCCAGTTCATCGATCCACAGTACGCAAGGCGCCAGACCCTCGGCCACTTTGAAGACCTTCTGAATGCGTTTTTCCGTCTCGCCAATGTATTTGTCGAAAATTGCGGCAGAATCAAACTTAACCAAGGGCAGTCTCCACTCACCCGCAATGGCCCGAGCGCACAAACTTTTGCCACAGCCTTGCACGCCGAGAATGATTACGCCCTTGGGCGGCTCAAGGCCGAATTCCCGGGCTTTGTCTTCCCAGGCGCCGTGCCGCAAAGCCAGCCAATTCTTGAGATTCCCCAGCCCACCGATGCCGGACATAGAGTCCGCTGTGTCTACAAAATCCAGCATGCCGGTCCGCTTCAGCATGGCCTTCTTGGCGTCCAGAATGTCTGTAATTGTCTCCGGACAGAGCGCATAGCGCGTCACAAGCGCCTGAGATACGGCCCTTTCGGCTTCTTCCTCCGTCAGGCCGCGTAGGTTGGCCACGACGGCGTCAATTCCAGCAGAGTCCAACTTCCGGCCCAGGGTATGCGTCTTGCTGATACGGACCACCATTTCGTCGACGATCTGCCGCAGCCGGGTCTTGTCCGGGAGAGGCAGTTCGAGATATTCCACTAAACTGGCGAGCTCAGGAGGGATTTGGATCGACGGAGCGGTGAGAATTAGAGTGCGGCGGTTGGTTTGAAACTTCTGGCCGACGTCGCGGAGGCGGCGTACGACGACCGGATCCTCCAGATGCCGATGGAAGTCCTTTAGAATGAACGCGCCCTCAACCGTCAGGCCTTCCATATGCCCCAAGACTTTGGCGGGATCGCGCGTATCGTAGATCATGTTGCCTTGGGCTTGAGCGGCGGCGTAAGCGTCTTGGCTATAGCCTCCGGGCGGAAGGCCATGCTCGATACCAAAATCGCCTGCGGAGGCGCCTGCGGCCATTCCCGAACCCGCCATCCCAGAACGAACCAGGCCGCTGGCAATGGTCCACTCAAAGCTGGCCAGGTTCAACCCCTGGCAGGCTAAGCGAACCAGGCGGACGGCGCGAGACTCCTCTACCGTCTCCATGACAACGATGGGGGTGCTGGAGTCGAGCAATACCCTAAGCCGGTCGATTGCATCAGCCATTTTTCAGTTCCGTAAACTGTTTCGAGGATTGGAGTTACCGTTTGCCAAAAAGGGGGGACTCTCGTAAGATAGTGGTTCGGCACCCACCGAGCAACATTCCATAGGACAAGGACTTACGTAAAGATGGCGAACCATGTATCCGCGCTGAAGCGCGTCCGGCAGACGGCGAAGAAGACCGAAATCAACCGCAACAACCGCTCCCGCGTGCGTGGTGCCCTGCGCAAGATGCGCGAGGTGGCAGCCGCAGGCGACAAAAAGGCTGCCGAACAGCAGTTCCGCGAGACCGTTTCCGCGCTGGACAAGGCGATCCAGAAGGGCGTTCTGCACAAGAACACCGCCGGACGCTATAAGAGCCGGTTGTCGGCTCGCGTTCAATCAATCAAGTAGTTTAGGCTGATGGCGTTAGTTCAAAAGCAGCGCTTTTAGCGCTGCTTTCTATTTGGTCATGAGAGCGAAGTGTTCGCTCGAAGTCATACCATGAGTTCTTCCTGCTGCCAGCCGGATTCTGTCTGAGGCGTAGCGGACAAGTCCAGGACCAGCTTCTCCATCACCATGCGGCGACTTACGGGATTGGATCGTAGCGCCAGATCCGCCTTGGCGGTTAGGCGAATCGCACGCGTGAGTTCGCGCTTGGATTTGTAGCGTCGCGCCTGCTTGATGATGTCCTCGGCGGCGAATGGCGGGACCCGGAATCCCTGCCAGAGCGCAGCCCATAACATGCGTTGATCGCGAACGTTGCGCTCCAGAATCACGAGCATTTGGCGGAAGGTTTTGGCCAACATGTAGATGTGGCCGATGGAAGCCTCTTCCCCTTCCCCTGTGGAAAGGAGAGCGTCGAGCACGAGCAAGGCTTTGGTTCGGTCTTTCGAGGAAAGGGCATCGGTCAGTTCGTAGAGCGATCGCTGTTTGGCGGCCAGCACCATGGTCTCTACATCGCCAAGCGTAATGCGTTTCTTTTCGCCGACGTAGAGCATGAGTTTTTCCAGTTCGTTCGAGACCATCATCAAGTCCCCACCGAGCGCGTCTACTAATTCTCTGGCAGCGTCGGCATCCATCTTGACTTCGCGCAGGGCGCAGTACTCGCCGATCCAACGCACGGCTTCATTTTCCTCGACCCGAGCAAGCTCAACGATGCCACAGAACGAGCCCATACCCTCACGGATGCGTTCGTAGCGGTCCTTGTCGGTCATTTCCATCTTGCGAACGTCCGCGGGGATGGAAATGTGGTCGGCAATGAAGATCAGGACGGCGTCGGGATTGGGATTCTTGGCGTACTGCTCGATGGCCGCGAGCTTCTCGTCGTTCGACCCGCGACCGAACAAATTCTTGACTCCGCGAACAAAGAACACCTGGAAGGGCGCCATCAACGACGGGGTGCGGGCACGATCCAGCACTTCTACGAGATCCGTGTCGGCCAGATCCATCTCGTAGAGGCTGAAGTCGCGCATGTCGGCTGGAACGAGGTGCTGCAGGATGGCCTCGCGGCAGCGGCGCCGGAAAAAAGCCTCATCGCCTACAAAGACATAAGCCGGTCGAAGCTTGCCCCCCATAACCTCAGCGACGAAACGCTCCGTCTGGGCGAACGAACGCACTAAAATCCCTCCAAAATATTCGATACGAGCGTACGTGCGAAATCCTGGGAGAGGCGTTGCAAGGCGGGAGTATCCTCCTGGAAGAAACTCGCGAACCCCTGCGAGACTTGATATTGCTCGCGGAATTGGTACTGCTCGTTCTCGTAGAGCATCTTGCCATCGCGGGCAGTCAGCGCAACCTTCATATTCACCGTCACCAGCACCGAAGCGACGCGGCCTGTAGTGGCGTCGTAGGTTGAGGGGGCCGTGGCCGCCGAGAGTACGGTTCCCCGAAGAGTCGCATCCGTGTCGTCATCCACATTGGGAACAATCCTGTAATTCGCTCGCGTTGTAAACTCCCGCACCACCGCGCTGGTCAACATCTGCTCCAGCTTGTAGGTTTGAGTTTCGTTCACAAACGCGGGAATGGCTATTGTCTTTACATGGTCGGGGAGGATGTTGCCCTTGCCTGCGGTGTGGTAGCCGCACGCTGAGAGAACGATCATTGCGCAAAACGGAAAGGCACGGACAAACGACCGCAGCGGCCAACCGGGCGTCACTGCACTGTCCCTTTAGGCAGCGACGCGGCCATGCCTTCGGCACACTCAACGGCATTGCGGGCGGCAATCCGCAGGTTATCGGCGGCGGCCCAGAGCCAGAAGCCTTTGGGATTTGTAGCATCTCGGTTCACAGTGAGCAGGATGTCATCCTGCCCAGCGGCAGCTACGGTGCTAGGTTGCTCGTCGGTGGCACGAGCGATCGCCACATGATCACCTTGCAGCGCTTGGGTGAGATCGCCGAGAGCCACGGTTTCCTCGGTTTCGAGAAAAATCATGAATGAGTAGCCGTGGAAAACTGGCGCCTGTAGCAAGGCCACAGACGGAGCGATCACGGCATGCCCAGAAATCTCTCCCGCAATGCCCTTATAGTGTTTGACGATACGGCGTTCGATCGAGTCCAAGGTCGAGACCGATTTCTCCCCCAAGCGGCGTACCAAATTGAACCCAATCCGCGCATCAAAGACTTCCTGAGGAAGCTCCTGAAAAGAGAGCAGATTGACCGACTGCTCCTGCAACTCATCGATTCCCTTGCGCCCTCGCTCGGAAACCGGCTCAAACACGGTGGCGGCGACAAGGTGAAGCTTTCCAGCCTGCTGAGCGCGCAAAACCAGTAGCGCAAGGACGACAGCGGCGGGATGCGCGACAATCACCAATGGACTGGGCTGCAACTCCAGTTGCAAATCTTGCCCAAGCTGGCGCTCGACCCAGGGCGACCGTATGCGTGCCGTCTCCTCGTCCTCGAGGGCGAACGAGAGATCCAGAACGGAGCCGCCGCCATCTCGAGCTTTTGCCCAGCCTTGACGCGTGGTGTCCTGGTCGCCGGCGAAAAACGTGAAATCCACTTTCTTGAATTGGTCGCTGCGGACACTCTGAATGAAGGTAACTTCTTCGCCTACGGCCTCAAGCTGTCCCAGGGATTCATCGTCATCCAGCAGTTTGATGTCAGCAGCAGGAAACTTGCGCTCGCTGAGCACGTCGGCGACTTCTTTGCCCTTAAGAGTGCCCCCGCCCACCAAGGCCACGCGATAGAGGCCGGTGCTCGCATCTTTCGTGATGTGGCCATTGGGTTTTTTCTGCGTGCTCATGATTTTCGCGGCCTCAGGAAGCTTGCGAGGCCTCCTGGAATGGAGGCTGCGGTGTATTCTTTTTGCGGAACACCCACTGCAATCGCCACAGAATTCCGGCGCACATGTATGTCATCGCCAAGACGAGAAGGAAGGGCCGTGACATCTCCCATGCCGCGGCTAGGACGGCTGCCACCACAACGATGACTCGAAACGGGTGTCGGCTGCGAAGCTTGAGACCCTTCGTGCTAAAGAAGCGCCAGGTGCTAACCATGAAAAACGAGCACGCCACCATCAGCCCACACCAAAGAATTGCCTGCCACCAAACCTCTACGGGCTGACCTTTGGAAAAGTGCACGACGGAAGCCAGGACTCCAGCTGCGGCGGGAATGGGCATGCCAACAAAATACTTCTTGCCAGGCCTGCCGGGATTCGAAGGCTCAGGATTCACCTGAATATTGAATCGGGCCAGGCGGCTCGCGCCGGCCATGAGAAAGACGAAGCTGGCGGCCATGCCGATGTCGACCAGACGAACCCGCATAGCAGGCAGGGTCAGGGAAGAAGGTAGAAAGTGAAAGCCCCAGAAGAACGCCAGCATCGCAGGAGCCACGCCGAACGTGACGACATCGGCGAGCGAATCCAGCTCACGTCCGAAGTCACTGCTGGTGTTGGTCAAACGGGCAATGGCGCCATCGAGAGAATCAAAAAAGACAGCGAAGCCAATCGCAATAGAAGCGAAATTGAAGTGCTGCGGCGCAGAGGGTGAGCCTTGCGTGATCTGCACCAGGGCGTAATACCCAGCGGCAATGTTGGCAGCCGTGAACAGCGACGGGAGGATATACATGCCGCGACGCAAACGGCGGTCGGGCCGGTCATCCTTGCGACGCATGGGGTGGGGGAACTTCATCGACGCGCCCCCACTTCGACGGCACCTGCGCCGACGAACTCGCCCAGGCCGGATTCGATCGCAATCACGCTGGCACCGCCCCGCACGCGGTCACCAACCTTAACTTGAGGGACCGCGCTGATGTCGAGAAGAACATCAACCCGCGAACCAAACTTAATCAGCCCTACTCTCTCACCACGTCCTACAGAGTCGCCAACACCTTTGGTAAAGACAATCCTCCGGGCAAGCAACCCGGCAATTTGCTTGAAGATAACAGTGATGCCTTCGCCTTCCACAGTCACGATGTTCTGCTCGTTTTCCGCCGCGGAATCGGTGCTCATCGCATTGATAAATTTCCCTCGCTGATAGCGAATGTCTCGAATCACTCCGCCGATGGGGGAACGGTTCACATGCACATCAAACACACTCAGAAAAATACTGATCCGCAGTTTGTCGGCCCCGCTGGCCCGTACCCGAGCGACATCCGTGACCTTGCCATCCCCGGGCGACACGATGGCACCAGCTACAGCCGGAATATCCCGGTCAGGATCGCGAAAGAACCACAAGAAGAAGCACGCCAGCAATACCTCAGGCACCGCCCATAGCGGGGACGTGAGCCAGCCGACAATCAACGCAGAAGCGCCAAAACCTAACCCGTAATAGTAGCCGTCGGAAACCATTCGAAGATGTGAGAATTGATGTGAGAATTATAGTGCAGGCCGCGCCACGGACGCCGGGCGGAAAGAATTCCCCCACAGTGCAGAAACAGGTACTCACCGCACTCCCGCCGGAGAAACAAAAAAGGCGTCCGTACCGGACGCCTGCTGTTTCGTGAGAACTCTGGGTTGACCGTCTCGTCCGTGAGGAGGAGGGGCTAGGCCACCTGGCCTGATTGTACGCGATACTGCCGCTCAATATTTTCCATTTGATCCTTGAGCCGCAGCTTGAGCTTCTTGAGGCGGACTTCCTCAATTTTCTCGTCGTCCGTCAAGAAACGCTTTTCGGTGAGTTGTTCGAGTCTCTGGGAGTACTGGGAGTGTTCCATAGCTAGCTTTTGTAAAACCTCGTGACCTGATGACAACGACTCGTACGGAGATCCCATTCAGGCAAACCTCCAAACCGGGAAGTAAAAGCACGTTTACCGTAACACAGCCGTCAAGCGCCCAGCAATACAAGGTTTTACGAGCCTGTGAGTAACTTGGGCCTAATGGGATGGAACGGTTAAGTCATTGAAAAGTATAGCGATACACAAGCGCGTCCTCCTCGGGAAGGCGGTAATACGCCCGACGGCGATTGTCAAGACGGAAGCCGAATTTTTCATACAGTTTGCGGGCTGCGACGTTGGATTCGCGGACCTCGAGGTAAACGACGAGTTGGTCGTTCGGCGGTTTGTGGAGGCTTATCTGTTCCAAAACAGCACTAACCAGAGCGGAACCGAATCCCATTCTGCGCGCCGCGTCCGCAACCACGACATTTTCAATCTCCCATTCCGCAATAAGCAAGGAACGAGCCACGAGGAACCCTTCAACTTCGGCCTTGACTTCCGCGACCACCAGGAAGCGGCACGGGGATGTAGCCGTTAGGGCGCTTTGGTAGTCTGCTCGAGACCAATGAGCTGCGGTGGGGGCTGCACATTCGATTTCGAGAATGCGGTCGAGATCGGAAGCGAGGGCGGCGCGGACCTGAACGGGGCGCTCCGAGTTACTTGCCATGAATGAGAATTTCGGCGTCCGTGCGCCGGATGTAGTTGGCCTCGAGCGTTGCGACATCCGCAACATCTCCGGAGAGCAATTTTTCCCAGCCGATGCGGGCAACGGCATCGGCACGGGGATTCTGAATCTCGAGAACGCGAGCACCAGACTGGCGCAGGGCTTCGGCGACATTGTTGTCAGGGGTGGCAAGGGGCCGACCGGCGGAGAACGCGCAGAGTTCCTCCCACAACAGCAGATGCTCCTTGATGCAGGAGGCCGATTCATCGTGGAGGGCATATTCACCGACGAACGCCTGGTGGCGTCCAGCGTCGAGGGCGGCAATGACGTTGCCCTGCTTTCCACTGGAACGTGCAATCGCTTCCAGACGGGACACGGCGGCGATAGGCTTTTCCAGCACTTCGGCGAGACCCTTGATCGCGGCGATGCCGACGCGCAGACCTGTGAAAGAACCCGGACCGACGGCGACGGCAAATCCTCCGATGTTGCGCCGTGCGAAACCGTGCTTCGACAGCAGTGCGGCCATCTGAGGAACCAGTTGTGCGGAAAAGTTGCCGCCATCGAGACTTACGACTTCGACAATTGCCAAGGCCGAAGCCTCTGCCCGCGCGAGCGCTAGGCTGCCTTCCCTGCCCGAGGAATCGACTGCTAGAACAATCATTCTTCCACCAACTCGATCAGGACGCCGCCAGCACTCGAAGGGTGGACGAAGATATAGCGGTGGCCGCCCGCGCCAATCTTGATCTCATCAGATACCATGCGCACGCCATCGCTCCTTAGCCTCGCGACCACCGAGGCAAGGTCGGGGACCTGAAGAGCCACGTGGTGCAAGCCTTCGCCGCGCTTCGCCAGGAATTTTGCGATTGTCGAGTCCTCCGACGTCGGTTCGAGCAATTCCAGACGACTTTCGCCAGCCGTCGCCATGATGAGATTCACTTTTTCCTCGGGGACGGTTTCTTCAGGAGACACCGGCAGCCCTAACTTTTCGTAAAAAGCCTTGGCGGTGGCGACGGATTTTACGGCGATTCCGAGATGATCGATCTTGTACATTGCTCGCCTTAGGCTTTCACCACGCCGCTGACGATCTCTTCGAC
>Ga0137403_10004124_pt1 | contig 17183 bp, 14 predicted proteins | sample CZOMad2_1_16fung_FD_122057 | JGI IMG/M metagenome (GOLD analysis project Ga0137403, IMG submission 122057) | Vadose zone soil fungal communities from Angelo Coast Range Reserve, California, USA - CZOMad2_1_16fungal (Hybrid Assembly) | ecosystem: Environmental > Terrestrial > Soil > Vadose zone...
AATCCGCGGCGCCCGATCCGGCGGTCAGCAGCGTCGAGGTACCCGTCATGAAAACCAGGCTTGGTTCATGAAAGCCGGCGGCGGCGGCCTTCGGCCCGACGCAGACGACGTTGCGCAGCGCGCGCGCGATCTCCGCGCTGGGAAATAACCGCGTCAGCGCCGGCAATACCACGCCGTAGATTGCCACCGCCAAAAACAAGGCCGCGACGCCGGCGTTGAGCAACGAGCGCTCGGCACGGTTGTCGTCATAGAGCCACCACGCGAACAATCCGAAAATGAGAGCCGCCGCCACGAACGGCCACGCCAGGAATACCGGCTGCCGCGTCAGCGTAATCGCCCCTAACACCGCGACGATCGAAGCCAGCGCGGGAATCGCGAACCACCAGGCGGTGCCGCGCCTCAACCATGATCGCGACAACACGCGGCGTTCCAGCGCGCCGACCGTCAGGATCGCTATTGCCGGATAGAGCGGCAGCACATAATGCGGCAGCTTGGTCAGCACCAATTCGAACACGATCCACGACGGCACCAGCCACGCCAACAAAAACTGAGCGCCGGGCTCCCTTCTCGCCCGCCAGACCGCGGGCGCCGCCATCGCCGCGAGCGGCGCTCCCGGCCAGAACGTCAACCAGAACAACAACAAATAGAGCCCCGGCGGCGCGCCGTGGGATTCCTGCGCGGCGAACTTGCTCAACATGTCGCCGCCGATTGAATCGGCGAAAAACGCCTCGCCGGCCCGCCAGAAGATTGCGGCGAACCAGGGCAGCACCAGAACCAACAGCCAGGTCAGCCCCCACACCGGACGCAGACGCCAAAGCCATGAGGCCGTTCGATCGAGGATCGCGAGCGCGCCGATCGTCAGGCCGACAAACATCAGGATCAAGGGACCCTTCAGCAGAAAGCCACCGGCCAGCGCGGTCCAGAAAATGGCCGGCCAGCGCCATGGCGGATGCGCGGGATCCTCGCCCCGCTGCCAGGACAGGTAAACCCGGGCCAACGCACCCATCGCCGCGATGACGGTCAGCAGCAACATCGCATCGGTCTTGGCAAGCCGCGCCTCGGCGCCGAGCAGGATCGAACTGCACATCATGGCGGCGGCCAATATGGCTCCGCGCCGCGTAACGAACGCGAGCGCGGTCCAGTAAGTCAGGATCACGGCACCGATTGCGCCGATCAAAGATGGGACGCGGTAGAGCCAAATACGAACCTGCGCCCGCGGCAGGCCGAGCACTGATGCGGCTCCCACCGCGGCTGCCTGCAACCAGTAGATGCCGACCGGCTTCTTGTAGCGCACTTCGCTCTGAAACCGTATGTCGACGAAATCGCCGGTCTCGACCATTTGCTTGGTCGCCTGCGCAAAGCGCGCTTCGTCGCGGTCGATCGGCGGGATGTTGAAAAATCCCGGCAGGAACAACAACAGGCTGCACAAAACGAGGAAGGCGACCGCGCGCAGATGGCTGCGAGACGCGAAATCGAGTACGCCGACGAGCCGGCTCCCCGGATTAACCCGGCTCTTCGGCTCGCGCGGCTCACCAAATCGGGGGCGGGCATAGGTATCGACCATCGGTCCCGCATACGCCGAAACCGCCATCCCGACAACTGGTTAGCGGCCTTCTATTGAATTCTAATGATAACTGTGTCCGCGGCACCTCGTCGACCGCGGTCACGGACAAAGCCCCGACCCGGCAGGTCGACCAGGCGCTGGCGCCGGCCGTCGATATCCCCCACCGACACGCCGTTCACCAGCATTGTCAGCGGCAGCCCTCGCCGGCGACCTTGACCGGCATCGCCGAAGGCCGGGGGCTTGGCGGTGCAGCGGATTTTTCATATTGCCAATGATATAAAGCCCCCGTCGGTCCCATAGCTCAACTGGATAGAGTAACGGATTTCTACTCCGTGGGTTGCAGGTTCGAATCCTGCTGGGATCGCCAGTCTCCAGGCAAAACGGCAAAGCAAGTCGCTCGCGTCCGCCGGACCTCGCATCGGCACGAGGATCACACGATAACGCCGAAATTTCTTTTGAATGAAAAACTGGCGGTGCCAGCGGGTTATAGCCCATAGCTAAGTCACTTCATCAGCGACATCATCCTGGCTGTCAGGCGATTCAACGAGTGCTATGCTCAAACACGAATCAGGAGATTCGACATGGCTGCTGACAGCGACAGTAGGATTGCGTGGCACAGAGTTCAGCTCAAGAAGAACCGTGAAGCCTTGAAGGCGCAAGAGACTGCCAGATTTACGATCGGCGAGATCGCCGGCTCGAAAATGACCGACCAAACGCAAAAAGCTATCGCCGACTTGAAGCGAAAGATCGCAGAATCCGAGCGGTGCATCGCGGCCTATGAGCGGCAAATCAAACGGCCTGTCGCAACAGACCTCAAAAGTCTCGCCAGCGTTCGCTGGAGCAGCTGGAACGCCCGCGGCAACGGCCACCCGTGACGGGCTCCTGAAGTCAATTCTGACGGGCTGTCTGCTGGAAAAAGCATCGTCGCGACTTAGCCGGCTCGGCCGTCACGCTGCGGTCATCAAAATGAATCCTATTGAGATTCAAACTGTCTCATTCTCCTTTCTGATTGGGTACCTTTCCCGGCTACACTTTACCGACTCAAATCGGAACAGCGATTAGTGACGCAAACCGAACCCATCCAGCGGGAGGGCGCGCTGGACCTTTGAGCCCGCACACGCTTTTTGAATCGAAATTCAGGGAGCGTCGGGCCGAAACAATGCTAACATCAACAACTTGGGGTCCACGCTGGCGATTTTCTTCGCCTGAGCGCGCAAAAGAGCAGGACAAACCTTCTTGGCTGAGTACGTTTCGATGACCGAGCCCCCATCGTCGGCGAGACCGGCGGGCAATCACGAAAGCACGATCCTCACAACCGACATTGTGGGCAGCACCGCCATGCTCCGTCGCTATCCCAACGACGTCATGGGCGCCATGGATTTGCACGACCATATCCTTCACGGCGCCATCCGTCGTCGTTCCGGTGATCCCTTCAGGCACACCGGAGACGGCGTGCTGGCGATCTTTGAACGGCCGCTGGACGCGGTGCTCGCGGCGATCGACACCCAGCGCGAGATGCGCGATACCGCGTGGGGCCCCACCGGCCGACTTCGGATGCGCTTTGGCATCCACACGGGCCCGACCCGGGCGCGCGGAAAAAACGACTATTTCGGCCCCGCTCTGCCGACGGCGACGCGGCTGCAGGATGCCGCCAACGCCGATCAAATCCTGCTTTCCGGCGCCACGGCGGAGCGGCTGGTGGCGGACCGCCATCAGATGCCATTCGAATTGTCGGACCTCGGAGAACACCACTTCAAGGGCATCGCGCCGATCCGCGTCTACCAAGTCTGCACGTCCGACCTGCCAAGCGCATTCCCGCCGATCGGCGGCAAGCGCGAGACCGCCAGCGGCAATCTGCCAGCAAATCTAAGCTCCTTCGTCGGCCGCGAACGGGAGTTGGACGATCTCCTTCAACTTTCGCATGAATCGAGATTGATCACGCTCGTCGGTCCCGGCGGGATCGGCAAGACGCGGCTCGCGATAGAGTTCGCCAGATCCCTGGAATCCTTCTTCCCCGACGGTGCATGGCTTGTGGATCTGTCGGCGCTCGAGCGCGGCAGCGAGGTCTGGCACGCGATCGCCGAGGCGCTGCTGATTCCATCGCTCCCCGGCGTGGAGCGGCGAATTCAGGCTATCGAACGTCTGCACAACGCCCGCGCAATCCTGCTGATGGACAATTGCGAGCACGTACTCGACCCGATTTCCGACGCGGTCACGGAGCTTGGGTCGCTCTGCGCCTCGTTGCTGCTGATCAACACCAGCCGCCGCACATTGGGGGTCGAGGGCGAGGCCCTATACCAGGTCTCGTCCCTCGATTCCGTTTCACAGGGCAGTCACGGACAGTCCGCGGCCGTTCGTCTGTTCGTTGAACGCGGCCGCCTCGCCGATCGAGGATTTCAGCCGACCCCAGACGATCTCGCGCGCATTCAAAGGATTTGCGCCAATCTCGAATATATTCCACTCGCTATCGAGATCGCGGTGGGTCATCTGCGCCGACTTACGCTGGAGAGCATTGAAAACGGCGTGACTAAGCTACTTGATCTTCACTCGAGCCAGTTTCGCCGCCGAGCCGGCCGCCAGCAGACGCTTCGGCAGACGCTCGAATGGTCCTACGACCTGCTCGACCCAAACAGCCGCCGGGTTCTGGAGCGCCTGTCCGTCTTTTCCGGCCCCTTCCATGAAGAACAGGCCTTGGCAGTCTGTGCCGGGGATATGCCCAACCAATCCGACGCGCTCGACGGCATCGATGAACTAATCGAATCTTCGCTTCTGACGCAGGATCCAGGCGGCCCGCGGCTTTTGCGAATGCTGCAGACGGTTCAAACCTTCGGGCGAGAAAAACTCGATCAGGCCGGCCTGCTTCAAATCGTGGAACTACGCCATGGCGAAGTTTACGCGGAGCGCTGTCGGGAGCTCGGCCGAGAAATCGCGACCCCCGCGGAGCCCGACGCGGTCAATGCGGTTTACGACGAGCTGTCCAATCTGCGTGCAGCCTTCGAGCGGGCCGTCACGCGCGATTTGCGACTGGCGGCTAAGCTCGCGGCACCTCTGTTCCTGTTCAACTACTCACAGCGCGGGGAGGAAACCGGCGGATGGTACGAGCGGATCATGGCACGGCCCGGCTCCGATGATCTCGAACAGGCACCCATCCTCCTGGCCGGAGCCGCCATCCACAGTTTCCATGAAGTCGGAGATAAGCAACAAGCCGATGCCTTCATTCAGCGGGGATTCCTGATCGAGGCCACCGGCTCGCGATCCGGCCAGGGGTGGGTTGCCGCTGTTGCCGGTCAGATCGCTCAATGGTTGGGCGACAGGGCGGGTGCCATCGCGCACCACATGACTGCGGTCGAACAGGCACGTCGCGCCGACAATACAACGTGCGAGGTTATGTCTCTGTGCATGGCGGCTTTCATCAAGACTCGGTCCGGAGATTTCGAAGGTTCGAGCGAGCTGATCAGACAAGTCGCCCAGATGGATCAAAGCGCCATGCGCCCTACCCTGTTGGGCTACATCCATTATGCCCAAGGCGGCCTGGAAAGCCTCAACGATCCAAAGCGGGCTATCGACGAGTACCAGATGTCCGTGGAATGGGCGACCCTGGCCGGCAATCATCTCGGAGCGCAGCGAGTCAAACACCTGATCGCGGATCTGCGAGCAGCCCAAGCCGAGCCGGCCGAAGCCTTGGCCATTCATGTGCGCATGCTGATCGATCTTCCGAACCACGGGGCAACTTTCTACAATTGGTCGACGATCCGATCCTTGCTTTCGCCGCTTGCTCAACTCGAAGCGTATGAAGACGTCGCGGTGCTGGCGGGCGCGCTCACGGCTTCACCATTAAAGCTGGACAAAGCGGCACGAAATGCTGTTTATAGAGTCCAAGACAAATTGGGCGACAATTCATTTCAGTTGGCGGCAACTCGCGGATTACGGTTCGATCTTGCAGAGGCCCGAAAATACATCATAGATTTCTGGCGCGGCATGGAGCGCCGGAACGAGACCGGATCAGGCACCGATCGTGTAGCGACGCGCTAGTCGCCTTTGTGGGAAAGAGATGAGTGTTGGGGGAGACATGGGAAATTCATCCGTCGCTAAACAACTTGTAGATGCAATTATTTCCGATTTTCCGGATCATGAGCCCGGGACCAGGCCGGTACATACGATCGGTGTAGGCGTCGAGGGCTATTTTGTCGCGTCGGAGGTGGCACGTACTTATTGCATCGCCGAGCACTTCAACGGCGAGCGCATTCGGGCGTCGGTAAGATTTTCCAACGGATCGGGAAGTCCGGTTCAGCATGACGGCCGGTCCGACGTGCGGGGAATGGCGACACGGTTTCATTTAAAGAACGACGCCGCAACCGACCTGATCGCGATGACGCTGAGCGAATTTTTCGTGCGCACCGTGGAGGAATTTCTCGACTTCACCAAGGCGTCGCTACCCAAGCCGGTGCAGAAGGAGTCGCCGTGGCGGAAGCTGCTCGACATGCTGCAGCTCAAGCTCCCGCTTCCCGACCCGATGCCGGGACAAACCATGGGTGCGGATGCGGGCATGCTCGATTACGCCAATCGACACGCCTTCGCGCAGTTGGGGATATCCCAAGCCGCGACGATCGGCGCCCCGACGAGCTACGCCCGCGCCAGCTACCACGCCGTCCATACTTTCATTGTGACCGCTCCCGACGGGACACGGCGCCCTGTTCGTTTTTCCTGGCAGCCCGTCGCAGGCGTTCACGTCACCGGTCCCAACGAGCCGCCGCGCGACAATTACCTCCAGCAAGAACTCAGGGAGCGTCTGCGGCAGTGGCCGGCCCGCTTCATGCTGATGATGACGATCGGCGAAGCCGGCGACGCGCTCGACGATCCCACCCGGCCCTGGTCCGACAGGCGGGTACGAGTGGTCATGGGCACCCTCACGCTCACGAAGGTGGCTGCGGATCAGGCGGCCGCCAGCGAGCACATTAGTTTCAATCCGTGCCGCCTCCTGCCCGGCATCGAAGTCTCCGGCGATCCGATCCTGCAGGCGCGCCGAGATGCCTATGAGGTCTCGCGCGAATTGCGCCACGCGACCGCATGCCCCTTCAACCGGAGTTGAGATGATGCCAAGCAATGAAGGGTGGCTCGATCGTTTTGTGGATGGGTTGCCCAGCAACCCCCTGTTCATGTTCCTGGCGCGCCGGGTTCTCGTGCCGTATTGGGCATGGCGAACGCCGGTGACGCCGCAACCCGGCGGTCCCCGCGTATCGATCCAGCCCGGAGACAATGTTCAGTGCATGATGAATCTGATCATGCCGCTGAAGGACAAATCGCCGATCGGTCGCGCCAATGCGGCCATGGCGATCTCGCAATACAAAGACGAGATCTATGCCGGCCTGGACAATGTCGGCACCGTGCATTTTGCCCGCTTTGTGATTGTCGACGACAACATTTGCATGTTCTCCGTCTACGACGGAGATTTCACCAATTACATTCGTGATTTCATCACCACGATCGGGAGCGTGTTCAACGCCGTGGTGGAGCTGGTCGAAGAAGGAGAAGCCGTGATTCCTTGCGAACAAAACGTCGAGGCGTTCATCGAATGGGTGCATGCGCGCGACATGTACCAGGTGCCAGACCTCGCCACCGACATTCTGAAAGACCAAAAGGGCGACAAGGCCGGCTCCAGCCCTGACGATTTGCGCAAGCTTCCGCGCGAGGTCGTCCTGCAACTGCGCGCCAATCCGAACGTGTCGCTCGGCGGCGGCTACCGCGCCTATCCCGGATATTCCGCGGCTCAGGTCCGCCAAAAGTTTGGAGTAGGCTGGTGAGCACCGCATTCGATCATGCCGACGTGCAGGGCAACATTCTGCGCGGCTACCGTCAGCGCCGGGTGCGGCACCTTGTCCTTGAGATCGCCGATCGCACCGCGGCCCGCCGTTGGCTCGCCGCCACCGTATCCGACAACGGCGATGGCGTTCCGCAGATTACGCGAGAGGGGCGCGAACGCTGGACGACCAAGCCCGACACATGTTTCAACATCGGCCTGACCTTCGAGGGCTTGGCGAAACTTGGCACCCCGAGCATCTCGCTCGACATGTTTCCGAAAGAGTTCGTCGAAGGCATGAACGCCAGCGCCATCAAGCTCGGGGATGTCGGGTCGAGCGCTCCGGAAAACTGGCCGGCTCCCTTCAACGAGCCGAAACGAATCCATCTTGTCGCGTCGATCTACGCCAGCGAAATCGCTCAGCTCGACCGCGTCCAGCATCAAGCCCTCGGCGACGGGAAGGCCCTGAAACTCCTCGGAGCCTGCGACGGCTGGATTTCCCGCGACAACCACGTCCACTTCGGGTACCGCGACAACATCGCGCAGCCAAGATTCGCAGAAATTCACGGGCCTGAGGACCATGCCGATGGGCAACCCCGGGCGCCGCTTGGCACCGTGCTTTTGGGTTATCCGACCAACTTCGAAGGCTTGACGTGGCGCGTCCCCGAGCGCGTGGGCCACAATGGCAGCTTCAACGCCTTTCGGGTGCTGGCGCAGGACGTCGCCGGGTTCGAGGCATATCTCACCGAGACCGCCACCTATCTGCTCACGCATCCAGATGTCGACGAGCTGCTGCCACCGGGCGCGGAAGCAAACATAGGAGAAGGTCTCTCGCGGCACGCTGCCTTACGTGAGGTCGTTGCCGCGAAGATGTGCGGCCGCTGGCGCAGTGGCGCGCCGCTGGCGCTGTCCCCCGACAAGCCGACGCACAATGTGACTGCGAACAATTTTGACTATGTTGGCGAAGATGCCTCCCGCTGCCCCTATGGAGCTCATATCCGGCGGAGCAACCCGCGGGGCGGGCAGATCGTGCAACGGGTCGCGAACCACAGCCGACGCCTTGTTCGGCGCGGCATGCCCTATGGACCGGACTATGATCCGACACGTCCTGACACAAAGGAGCGCGGGCTGCTCGGCAACTTTCTCGGGGCCAATATTAGCGCCCAATTCGAAGCCATGACTTACGACTGGATAAATCTCGGCCTGCAGGATCCGCGGGTCACGGGATCGAACGATCCGCTGCTGGGTGCCAACGATCCCGCGACCAGCTGGTTCGACTTGCCGCTCAAATCCGGCACCACGATTCGATTGAGAGGGCTACCGCGATTCGTAACGACGCGCGGCGGCGCCTACACATTCCTGCCGAGCCTTTCGGCGATTCGCTTTTTGGGGGCGCTACAAAACTAGAGGTGGGAAAAGCGCAACCGTGTCGGCGTCCATAGGGATTCGGTCGATGTGCAATCTTCTTTCAACGCGAGTCGGTGCAGCTATCGCGGTTTTGGTCGCATTGCCCGGCTGGACCGACATCCGGGGCGCGGTCCGAATAAAGCAGGCCTCCGTGGGACAGCCTTATGATTTTGTGGTGCACGTCCGAAACATTCCGGACATCAAGTACAATCCCGATGTGAGAGAAGACCGCCACCGCATGGCGCTAAACCTCGTAAAGTGGCAGTGCCCAGCGGCACGCGTCATGGGCGAAGACAAGATCGTCACCGAAATTTGGAGAATAACCAGCAGTCCGCCCGATTACATTGTGCTGGTCGGGTGCGCACGAAGGCCGGCAAACTCGCCGGCGTGAATCGGCTCAGATCGATTTCAAATATATGGTTAGTTGTTTGCGAAAACAGCAGCAATCCCTGCGCTGCTTCGCCTTCCATCGTCAAACCGCCCGCAAAACCAATGGACACCGATATTTTTGGGCTTTGATTAACGATGTACGGCAAGCGGGCATAAACATTTTGCGCCTACAACCTCCACATATACCCCGCACAATCTGGAGGTTGTCATGAGTGCCCTTTCTATCCTTTCCAAAAACGTCGAAGACGACGCTCGTTCTTTTCCCGCCCTTGCGCGGTTTTGCTGCTTCGGTTTGGTTGTGTCCTATTGCCTGGTCGCTCTCGGCATGGACTTGGCCGCCGGTTGGTTATAACCGCAGATAAAAACCTGTCTCGGCGTCCGCGAAGTTCGGACGTCGAACGCAACTATTGGATTTCCGTCCGCCGATCCAATGCATCGGCGACGGCTAACACCGGGTCCGGGGAGCAGAGATCACTCTGTTCGAGCCCAGATGTTTGAAAGGGCGATAGGGGTCATCAATCATCAGGCGCCCCTATCGCGGCAGGGCGCTTCGGCTACCGGGTCGTCATTTATTTGATGGCTTCCCCTCTCTTGCGGCTGTAAACCCTCCCTCGATCCCGCAGATTTTGTTTCGTGTCTTGTAAAGACGCAGCAACAAAGCCGGTCGGCTCACATGACAGCTGGCCTGCTCACACAAACTCCCACAAACAATGAAAGCGACAAGGCCCGTTCAATGAGTGGATTCAAGGAACCTAGCTTCGCGGACCGGCAGAAGGCGGCGCAGCAAGCCAGGCAGAACATCCTGACCAAATTCCGCAGCCAACCGGGGCCCGACGATCCTGCGGTCATGCAGCGGCAGGCGTTGCGCGAGGCGCAGGCAGCAGAACGGGCCAAAGCCAAACTGGCACGCGAAACCGCGAAGGCCGAGCAGAAGCTCCGCGAAGCGGAAGCAGCGGCGCTGGCCGCGGCCCAGCTCACCCGCGAGAAGGAAGAGGCTGCGGCGAGGGAAATGGCACTCGAGGCCGAGCGCAAGGCCGCGCGCGACGCGCGCTACGCGGCCCGCAAGAAGCGAAAATAGCTCCAAAAAGCCATACAGGCCCGCCCGATCCGGGCGAGCCTGTGCGAAAACGCGAGCTTGTGCGAAGCGAAAGTAACGGACGCTTACTTCTTCATTTCGTCCTTCTTCATTTCGTCCTTCTTCATGCCATCGTCCTTCTTCATGGCATCCTTGGACATGGCGTCGTCTTTCTTCATGGCGTCATTCTTCATGCCATCGTCCTTCGACATGGAGTCCTTCTTCATGCCGTCGTCCTTACCCATCTTGTCCTGGGCGAAGGCGACTGGAGCAAGCGCCAGGCTGAGCGAAAGAGCGGCGGCCGAAATTCCGAGCGCGATGCGGGTGCTAATGGTCATTGTTGGTCTTCCCTTTGAACCGTTTTGGAGCGACGAATGCCGCTCTATCCAGAACGTTGCCACGATCCGCGCCGTTACCCAATACCCGGAGAATTTTTTCTCTAAGCCCTTGGGAACGCTTTGTGGGTTCAAGAAATATGACACTTGGTCTTTTTTCTGACGAATCTTTCCGCAAGTGTGCGCCGCAGCAATATCCGGCTTATTCGGGTCCGAACGATGATGCGATTCCCACTCAATCGCGTCATGATCTAGAGTAAATTCAGCCAAAAGATGGGCTAACATACCCCTCAGCGCCATCGTAACAGTCCAGTCAAAGATAGCCCAAGGAGACTTCCATGTTCACACGCCGCCGCATTCTCGCATCCGCCCTTGCCGCACCCGCCATCCTGCGGCTCGGAACCGGAACGGCTCAGGCCGCGACCACGTTGAAGATATCGCATCAGTTTCCCGGCGGCACGATCGACAAGGGCGATTTCCGCGACCGGCTGGCCCGTAAATTCGCCGCTGAGGTGGCAAAGCGAAGTGGCGGCGAGATCGCCGCCGAAATTTATCCGAACTCCTCGCTGATCAAGACCAACGCGCAATTCGCGGCCATGCGCAAAGGCGCGCTCGATATCAGCCTTTATCCCCTTCCCTATGCGGGCGGCGAATTGCCAGAAACCAACATCGGCCTGATGCCAGGCTTGGTTTCGACCTACGAGCAAGGCATGAGCTGGAAGAACAAGCCGGTCGGCAAGGCCTTGACCGATTTCCTGGCCGATAAAGGCATCGTCATTCTCACCTGGGTTTGGCAGGCCGGCGGTGTTGCGAGCCGATCGCGGCCCATCGTCGCCCCGGAAGACGCCAAGGGGCTGAAAGTTCGCGGCGGATCGCGCGAAATGGACATGGTGCTGCAGACCGCAGGCGCCTCAGTGCTGTCGGTTCCATCGAACGAACTCTACGCGGCGATGCAGACCGGTGCCTGCGACGCCGGCATCACCTCCTCCACCAGCCTGATTTCGTTCCGGCTTGAGGAAATTGCCAAGTCGCTGACATCGGGCGCGGCGGCATCCTACTGGTTCATGTTGGAGCCGCTTTTGATGTCGAAGTCGATTTTCGACGGCCTGCCGAAAAACCAGCAGGACATTATTCTGGCAGTCGGCACCGAATTGGAGACCTTCGGCAAGAAGGGCGCGCAAGACGACGACGTCGAAGTCGCCAAGGTCTATGAAAAGGCGGGTGCCAAGGTCAGCGCGCTCGATACCGCCATTGTCGGCAAATGGCGCGACATCGCCCGCGATACGGCATGGCGGGACTACAGCGCGAAAACGGCGGCCTCGGCCAACCTGCTGAAGCTTGCCAGCGATGTTTCCGCATGATGCATGGTCCGCTCAAGGGTCAAAATGACCTTTCGAGCGCCACTGCGAGCTCAGGGCTCGTGGCGGCGCTCGAGCGCTGGCTTGCGCTGTGCAATGTCGTCATCGTCGTCTTTGCTGCGCTCGCGCTGATCACCGCCTGCATCGTGCTGAGTTACAGCGTGCTCGGACGGGCTCTGTTTCACAGTCCCAACTATTGGCAGGACGAAGCGGCGGTGTTCCTTCTGGTCGGCGCCACCTTCATGACCGCGGCCTATGTGCAGGAACAACGCGGCCATATCGGGATCGAGGCGTTCGTCGGATTGCTCTCGCCGATGGTCAACCGCATCCGGCTATGCATGGTCGACCTCGCCAGTTTCGCGTTCTGCACATTCTTCGCCTGGAAGTCCTGGACGCTCGCGCATGAGGCCTGGACCGACGGCCAGGTGTCGAATTCGATGTGGTCGCCGCCGCTGGCGATCCCCTACGGACTGATGGCCTTCGGCATGACGTTACTTTGCCTGCAAATCCTGCTGCAGATCGCAATTCCCTTCAGCCGGGCGGCGCGCCGATGACCGTGGTTGGAATTGGTATCAGTTACGGCGCCGCGACCCTGTTTGCGATGTTCTCGGGCATGCCGATCGCGTTCGCGCTGGGCGCGGTCGCCGTGGTATTCATGGGCATCTATATGCCATCGGCCTCGCTCGATACCGTGACGCAAAACGTCTACGAGGAAATGGCTTCGATCACGCTGCTGTCGATCCCGCTTTTCATCCTCAAGGGCGCGGCCATCGGAAAATCCCGCGCCGGTCAGGACTTATATTCCGCACTGCATGCGTGGCTGCATCGCGTACCCGGCGGGCTCGGCGTCGCCAACGTATTCGCATGCGCGTTGTTCGCGGCGATGGCCGGCTCGTCACCCGCCACATGCTCGGCCATCGGTTCGGCCGGCATCCCGGAAATGCGCAAGCGCGGCTATTCCGGCGGGTTTGCGGCCGGAATCATCGCCGCCGGCGGCACGCTCGGCATTCTCCTGCCGCCCTCGATTACCATGATCCTGTTCGCGGTCGCGGCAGAGAAATCCTTAGGACGGCTGTTTCTCGCCGGTATCGGACCCGGCATTCTGCTGGTTTCGTTGTTCGGCGCCTACGCGGTGATCCGCTTTCGTAAAGAGTATGCCGCCGCCAGCGCGCTTTACGCGGAGACCGGCATCACTTCGCCGATCCTCAAACGTGACGATTTCACCCTTGCCGAACGCTTCAATGTTCTGCCGCGGGTGCTGCCGTTTGTCCTGTTGCTGACGGGTGTGATGATCGCGCTCTATGGCGGCTATGCGACGCCTTCCGAAACCGCTGGCCTTGGCGGGCTGCTCGCGCTGGGGCTGATCGCGCTGATCTACAGCGTGTGGCGGCCGAGCGATCTGGCGCCGATCCTGAAATCGACGATCCGCGAGTCCACCATGCTGATGATGATCATCGGCATGTCGCTGTTGTATTCCTACGTGATGAGCTATCTGCACATCTCGCAATCCGTCGCGGAATCGATCGTCGCCATGCACCTGCCGCGATGGGAATTGTTGGCGGCGATCCTTGTCATGGTTGTCGTACTCGGATTTTTCCTGCCACCGGTTTCGATCATCCTGATGACCGCGCCGATCATCCTGCCGCCGTTGCGCGCGGCGAACTTCGACATCATCTGGTTCGGCGTCGTCATGACCATCGTGATGGAGATGGGACTGATTCACCCACCGGTGGGGTTGAACATCTTCGTCATCCGCAACGTCGCGCCCGATATTCCCTTGAGCGAAGTGATCTGGGGCACGCTGCCGTTCGTGCTCCTGATGATGGCGGCCGTCGTCATGCTGTGCTTCATGCCCGAGATTGCGACGTATCTGCCGAACCTGGTGATGGGGCCGGACGGGGGACGGTAATTAGGCGGCGAATAGGAAGTAGCAAATAGCGAATAGAAAAGCTCCATTCGCTACTCACTATTCGCTCTTCGCCTCTTTGCATTGATCGCCGTCGCCACGCGGCTCACCGCCGTCCGCCCGATCAGCCGGCTGATTTCGTTGGTGGCCGCCACCAATTTCTCCATATCGACGCCGGTCGCAATGCCCATACCCTCCAGCATGTAAACCACGTCCTCGGTTGCGACGTTGCCGGTCGCTCCCGGCGCGTAGGGGCAGCCGCCGAGGCCGCCGGCGGCGGAATCGATCACGCGCGCGCCCTCCTCCATCCCTGCGTAAAGATTGGCCAACGCCTGGCCGTAAGTGTCATGAAAATGCATCGCTAGATGGGCTATCGGCACGGCGCCAGCCACGGCGCGCAGCAAGTGCCGGGCCTTGCGCGGCGTCCCGACGCCGATGGTGTCACCGAGCGAGACCTCGTAGCAGCCGAGATCCCACAACACCCGCGCGACATCGGCCACGGCTTTCGGCTGCACCTCGCCGTCATAGGGACAACCGAGCACGCAGGAAATATAGCCGCGCACCTTAACGCCGTCGGCCCTGGCGCGCGCGATCACCGATTTGAAGCGCTCGATCGATTCCGCGACCGAGCAATTGATATTGGCGCGCGAGAAGCCTTCGGAGGCCGAGGCGAACACCGCGATCACCTTGGCGCCGGCCGCTCGTGCGGCGTCGTAGCCCTTTTCGTTCGGGACCAGCACATGGAATTCGCCGGCGAGGTGTTGAACACCGCGCAATACGGTATCCGAATTCACCATCTGTGGGATCGCCTTCGGCGACACGAAGGCGCCGACCTCGACGGTGTGCAAGCCCGCGCCGACCAGCGCCTCGATGAACGCGATGCGATCCGCAGCACTGACGGGCGTCTTTTCGTTCTGCAGACCGTCGCGTGGGCCCACTTCGACGATGCGCACGCTGTCGTTCATGACGGTATCATTCCGTTACGGGTTCGATTTCCGCGAGTTCGACACCTTCCTGCACGATATCGCCAACCTTGCATTTGATCGCTTTCAGCACGCCGGCAAACGGCGCGCGCAAGGTCTGCTCCATCTTCATCACCTCGAGGGTGAGGATCGGCGCGCCCTTCTCGAGCGTCGCACCTTCATCCGCCAACAATGCCACCACGGTACCAGGAAGCGGGGCAACGATCTTGTCTTCGCCGATGTGCTCCTCGTCGTCGCCACCGAACGGATCGACCCAATGCAACTCGAACCGGCCGTGAGCCGTTCGCAAATACAGTTCGTGGCCTTCGATCATGGCGACGATATGGGTTTTCATGCCGTCGAGCGTAAGGTCGAACCCCTCATCCTTTGTCGGCGAGAAGATAAAGGTGAATTCCCCGTCACCCACCTTGAGCGTCGCCAGACCCTTGCCGTAGCTCAAGCTCACAAGATGTTCGGTCCCTTGCCCCTTCTCTTGCCCCTGACCTTGGCGGAAATTGAACACCCGCTGCCGCCGACCCACCGGCATCCAGCCGGCGGTGCGCCACGGCGATAGCGCTTCCGCGCCCGCAGCCTTTGCTTCCTCGACGAGAATGGCCGCGACCGCGGCGCAAAGCTCGAGATCGCCGGGCGCAGCAGGCGCCGGCGTGAGATTTTTCAACTCGCGTTCGATGAAGCCAGTATCGACAGCGTTGGCGCGCATGTCTGGATGCGTCAGCAGCGCCGACAGGAACGGAATATTGGTGACGACGCCGCGGACATCGATCTCTTCAAGTCCGCGATCGAGCCTTTCGATCGCGGCGTGGCGGGTTGGCGCCCACGCGATCACCTTGGCCAGCATGGCGTCATAATGCGGCGAGACGGCGTCACCCTCGCGATAACCAGCGTCGATACGCAGGCCGTTCGCCTGTTCCGGCAGGCGCCAGCTTCGTATTTTACCAACCGACGGCATGAAATTCTTGTGCGGATTTTCCGCATATATGCGCGCCTCGATTGCGTGCCCGTTCAACTCGATTTCATTCTGTGCCAGCGGCAGCTTCTCGCCAAAAGCCACGCGCAATTGCCATTCCACGAGATCGATGCCGGTGACCAGCTCGGTCACGGGATGTTCGACCTGCAGCCTCGTATTCATCTCGATGAAGAATACGTCCTTGCCGTTGGAGACGAACTCGATGGTGCCGGCGCCGACGTAATTGACCGCGGCCGCCGCTTTGCGCGCGGCGGCGGACACCGCTTCGCGTCTTTTGGCATCGAGTGTCGGCGACGGCGCTTCCTCGATCACTTTCTGATGCCGCCGCTGCAAGGTGCATTCGCGCTCGAACAGCGACAACAGATTGCCGTGGCTGTCGCCGATCACTTGCACTTCGATGTGACGGGGGTTTTCGACAAATTTTTCAATCAGCATCCGATCGTCGCCGAAGGCGGCCTTGGCCTCGCGCTTGGCGCTGACGATCGCCCCCGTCAACTCACCGGGCGAATGAACGATGCGCATGCCACGGCCACCGCCGCCGGCCGAGGCCTTGACCAGCACCGGAAAACCAATTTTGGCGGCGGCCTTTGCCAACGTCGCTTCGTCCTGGGCTTCGCCGTGATAACCCGGCACCAGCGGCACGCCGGCTTTTTCCATCAGCACCTTGGAGCCGGACTTCGAGCCCATCGCCTTGATCATGTCCTCGGTCGGACCGACGAACACCAGTCCCGCTTCACGACAGGCTCGCGCGAATTCGGCGCTTTCGGACAAGAATCCGTAGCCGGGATGCACGGCCTCGGCGCCGCTTTTGCGCGCCGTTTCGATCACGCGCTCGATGCTGAGATAGCTGTCGCGAGCCCTCGCGGGGCCGAGCAGCACGGCATCATCGGCCATGGCAACGTGTAGTGCGTCGCGGTCGGCTTCGGAATAGACCGCCACCGTGCGTAGGCCCATGGCGCTTGCCGTGCGGATCACCCGGCAGGCGATCTCGCCGCGATTGGCAATCAGAAGTGTGTGAAATCGCCGGTACAGCGCTTGCGATTTCATCGTCACATCCGAAACAGGCCAAAACGCGTCGGTTCGATCGGCGCGTTCGCCGCGGCCGAAAGCCCGAGGCCGAGCACCAAACGGGTATCGACGGGATCGATCACGCCGTCATCCCAAAGCCGCGCGGTCGCGTAATACGGATTGCCCTGGCTTTCATATAGCGCGCGGATGGGCGCTCGGAATTGCTCCTCTTCCTCCGCCGACCATGTCTCCCCCTTTGCTTCGATGTTGTCGCGACGGACCTGGCTCAGCACCATCGCCGCCTGCTCGCCGCCCATCACGGAGATCCGGGCATTCGGCCACATCCAGAGAAAACGCGGGCTGTAGGCGCGGCCGCACATCCCGTAATTGCCG